>Ga0182034_10001143_pt1 | contig 12962 bp, 12 predicted proteins | sample flu12Cox44000172_FD_125972 | JGI IMG/M metagenome (GOLD analysis project Ga0182034, IMG submission 125972) | Lab enrichment of tropical soil microbial communities from Luquillo Experimental Forest, Puerto Rico - flux4day.12C.oxic.44.000.172 | ecosystem: Environmental > Terrestrial > Soil >... | reverse complement strand
GGTGGCCAAGCAGATCATTGAGCGCGGAGAAATCGGCGAATTGGCGCGCTTCCGAGGCAGATTTGATCAAGGTTTTTTTAATGATCCCGATTTGCCCTGGTCCTGGCGCTGCTCCAGGGAATTGGCTGGTACCGGAGCCCTGGGGGATCTCGGGGCGCATGCCGTTTCGGTGGCACAATTTCTTATGGGCGATGTCACGACGGTTTCCGCGCAGGCCCAAACGATATTCAAAGAGCGTCCTGTGCCCGATTTCGACGCAGGCTACGGAAGCAAAGTGGCGGTCGGCGCAAAAAGACAAGTGGTCGAAAACGAGGATCAAATCCAATCGCTGGTGAAATTTTCCTCCGGCGCCGCTGGTGTGATCGAGGCTTCGCGCATCTGCGCCGGCCGCGTTTTTGGCGTCTTTTGGGAGATCTCTGGTACGGAGGGAACTATCGTCAACAACGGCGAGAGATTTAATGAGCTTCAAGTCTTTCGAATGAGAGAAGCAAAGCGCGACCGCGGTTTCACCACCATCTATTGCGGATCGCAAGTACCGCAATATTCAGCCTTCTTTGGCTTTGATTTTGCCGGCGGCGGATTGGGCTACTTTGATATGAAGGTGTTCGAAGTGCATGACCTGGTCCAAGCTATCGGCCGGGACGAAAAGTGTTTTCCGGATTTTGAGTTCGGCGCACGAAACCAGAAAATCCTTGAAGCCATGGATAAGTCGACGAGCTCAGGTACCTGGGTGTCCACCGATGGGTAGGGTGGATGGGGTCATGTCTCAATATTGCATAGATAATGAGCAAGCAACTTTAATCCATACGGGGGCGAATGTTGAATATTGAGACATGACCCCTTCCACAAATGTCCCCCAATTCAAAACCCTGGAGCAAACCATGCCCATCCAAAACACAATCCAAAAGCAATCCCACACCTGCCGAGAGCACGTGAAAATCAATGGCCTGACGAGCGCCGTAATTGCCATGGCCTTAGGAGAAAAGAAATGAAGCTAGCAAAAGTTTTCCTTCCAGTAGTTGCCTTGATCACACTGGCCCTTGGCAGCACTCCTGGGCTGGCCGCCCAAAAGATCAGAATTGGAGTTGCCATGGCCTTGTTCGACGATGTCTGGTTGACCCTGGTCCGCGATGCAATGACCAAATGGGCCAAGGACCACCCCGATGTTGAACTCACCATTGTCGATGCGAACAATGACACCAACAAGCAGGTGGGCCAGGTTGAAAATTTTCTCGCTCAGGGAATGGATGCCATCGTGATCCTGCCCGTGGACACCGCGGCAACCGGACCGATGACCAAGGCTGTGGTCAAAGCCGGCAAGCCCCTGGTGTACGTCAACCGCAAGCCTTCGAACCTGCCGAAGGGGGTTGTGTATTGTGGTTCCAACTCCATTGAAGCCGGGATCATGAACATGGAGGAGCTTGGGAAATGTATGGGCGGCAAGGGTAATCTGGCCATCCTGATGGGCGAGTTGAGCAATGAAGCCGCCATTGGCCGTACGGATGGAATCAAGAAAACCGTCAAGGAGAAGTTCCCGGATATCAAAATCGTCCGTGAACAGACCGGCAACTGGAAGCGCGCCCAGGGCAAGACCATCATGGAGAACTGGCTTGCTTCCGGCCAGGAGATTAACGGGGTTGCCTCAAACAACGACGAGATGGCGCTGGGTGCGTTGCAGGCCATCAAGGCTGCCGGAAAACTCGCAAAGATCTGCGTTGGCGGCACCGATGGCAGCCGTGACGCTTTGGCTTCAATGGATAAGGGTGAACTCAACAACACCGTGTTCCAGGATCCCGTCGGCCAGGGTCAGGAGGCCGTCAACGCCGCTTATCTGTTGGTCAAGAAAGAATCCAATCCCAAAGTGGTCGACGGTAACATCTGGATTCCTTACCAGCCCGTCACCAAGGAAAACTTCAAGTCATTCATGAAATCATGACATGACCCCGTCCCCACCAAGCTATGGAAAACGAATACGTGCTCAACATGGAAGGTATTTCCAAGCAGTTCCCGGGTGTGCGTGCCCTGAGCAATGTCCAGTTGCGTACCCGCAGCGGAACGGTGCATGCGCTGATGGGCGAAAACGGCGCGGGTAAATCGACGCTGATGAAATGCCTGATCGGCATCTATGCGCCGGATTCGGGCACGATCACCTTCAAAGGGGAACGACTGAATATCACCAATACCCACTATGCTCTGTCAAAGGGTATTTCGATGATCCACCAGGAGCTGAGCCCGATTCCCCAGATGACCGTCGCTGAGAACATTTATCTTGGCCGTGAACCCCTGACCTGGAATGGCCTGGTTGACATGCGCAAAATGAACCGCATGGCCGCTGAACTGTTAGATCGGCTTCACATCAAGATCAAGCCAAGCGCCAAAATGTGCGAGCTTAGCATTGCGAATGTTCAGCTGGCCGAAATCGCTAAGGCGGTTTCCTATAACTCGGACTTGATCATCATGGATGAACCCACCTCGGCTATCACCGAGGCGGAGGTGGAAGGACTTTTTAATATCATCCGATCTTTGAAGGCCCAGGGGTGCTCGATCATCTACATCAGCCATAAAATGGATGAAATCTTCAAGATCACCGATGAGGTCACCGTTTTCCGCGATGGTCAATACATCAGCACTGACCCAACGGCTGATTTAACCGACGGCATGCTGATCGAAAAGATGGTTGGCCGGACGCTGACCGACATGTTTCACAAGGAAACAACTGACATGGGTTCGGTTCTGCTGGATGTTCAAAACTTGAGCGGAAAAGGATTTCGCAAGATCAGTTTCCAGGTCAAGCGCGGCGAGATCCTGGGCCTTGCCGGCCTGATGGGGGCGGGGCGCACCGAACTGATGGAAGGGGTTTTTGGGGTGACCCGGACCCAGGGGGGAAGCATCAAGATTAATGGGAAGGAGGTCTCAATCAAGCAGCCGGCTGACGCCATTCGAGGTGGCATGGCGTTACTGACCGAAGACCGGAAATTGACCGGGCTCTACCTGAATGCCAGCGTCCGTGAGAATATGTTCATCGCGAACATAAACAACTACCTGTTGGGACCCTTCATCCATTTCGGCAGAATCCAGAAGGATTGCGAGAAGATGCGGAGCTTAATGCGCATCAAGACGCCGAGCCTGATGCAGATTATCAAGAATCTGTCCGGAGGCAATCAGCAGAAGGTATTGATTGCACGCTGGTTATTGACCGAGCCCGATCTGCTGATCCTGGACGAGCCGACGCGTGGGATCGACGTTGGCGCCAAATCGGAAATCTACCGGCTGATGACCGAATTTGTTCGCTCCGGCAAGGCGATCATCATGATCTCGTCGGAATTGCCTGAAGTGCTGGGGATGAGTGATCGAATCATGGTGATGCACACCGGCGACAAGGTAGGTGAGCTCTCGAGGGTAGAAGCAACCCAGGAAAAGATCCTTCAGATGGCTACGGGGATGAGTTTGACTGCATAGAAAAAGGAGCATTTTATGGCAAATCCAGGAGTGGCTGCGGCAAACAAAGCCGGCGCTGGGCAACAGGCTCAGATGCTTTCGAGCATCTTCAGCAAATATGGCATCTTCCTGATTTTTATCGCCATGGTGGTGGGGGCCTCAATCCTCTCACCGGCATTCCTGAGCAGTATCAACCTGATCAATATTGTGCGACAGATGTCCATCGTTGGCCTGATCGCACTGGGTGTGACCGGGGTGATCGTCAGCGCCGGCATCGATCTATCGTCCGGTTCGGTGGTCGGCTTGGCAGCGGTCGTCGCGGCCAGCCTGGCTCAGTCCTCGGATTCTTCAGCCCCCTTTTATCCAGGTCTTCACCTTCCCTTCATTGTCCCGGTGCTGGCGGCTTGTCTGGTGGGCGCCTTGGTGGGTTTGATCAACGGCGGGCTGGTTGCGAAAACCCGCATCCCGCCCTTCATCGCTACTTTGGGCACCTATACTTCGATTCGCGGCCTGGCCTTGCTCTACACCGGCGGCCGGCCGATTTCGGATTTGACCGATGCGTATGACTTCATCGGACAGGGGGACGTGCTTGGTGTTCCCGTACCCATTATCATTCTGGTGGTCATGGCGCTTATTACCCACGTCCTTTATGCCCATACCAAATTCGGAAAATACATCTACGCTATTGGCGGCAACGAACAGGCGGCGCGGGTTTCGGGCATCGATGCAGCCAGGTATAAGATGCTTATTTACGTCTATGCAGGGTTCCTGGCGGGACTGGCCGGCTTGGTGGTTTCAGCACGCATTGGTTCGGGGCAACCCGGGCTTGGCGTCGGCTACGAACTTGACGCCATCGCGGCTGCGGTCATCGGTGGCACCTCCCTTTCAGCTGGTGGAATCGGTACAGTTGCCGGGACGATTGTCGGGGCGCTCATTATCGGTGTACTAAACAATATCCTCGACTTGATGAATGTGTCGGCCTATTGGCAGCAGATTATCAAGGGTTGCATTATTGTTGGGGCAGTCATTATTGACCAACTCAAGCAGCGCGGCGGCAAGTAGCATTGCGCTCAGGCGCGCAGACCGGAGCGCTGCAAGCAGTGAACCAAAATCCTAACACGCCACGATTTACTGGCGAGAACTCCCAGATAGATGAGCAGGGAGAGAGTCTGATCAAGACTTTGCGTCGTTTTCGTCAGCCCGGAACGGCGCAGGAGCATTGTGAGTTTTGTCGCGCGATTCTGTTTCCAATTCATCGCCACCTCCTGGAAGTATCCAATAGTCGGATTGTCTGTACTTGCGATCCTTGCGCGCTCCGTTTCCAGGATGTGGTCGGTGGCCGATTCAAATTGATCCCCAGGGACATCTGGAGTTTGCCTCAATTCGATCTGTCGGATGTCGAGTGGGAAGACCTGGCTCTTCCGATTAACCTGGCGTTCTTTTTCTACAGCACGCCGGAGAAGAAAATGAAGGCTCTTTATCCTAGCCCTGGGGGTGCAACCGAATCGCTATTGCCCCTCACTGCATGGAACGCTTTGGCAGAGAAGAATCCCCAATTGACGACGATGCGATCCGACGTGGAGGCGCTGCTGGTAAATCGAGTTGGAGCCAACCGTGCGTACTATGTCGTACCCATTGATATTTGTTTCGAGTTAGTGGGTACAATTCGGATGTACTGGCGTGGACTTTCCGGAGGAGACGCTGTTTGGCAAAAAGTCGAGGCGCTGTTTGATCGACTGAGCGTTGCGGCGCGTCCGGTGCCCGCACCCTCTTAGCATTCAATCGATGCCCGATCTGAATTTCCAAGTAACAGGAATAGAACCGGCTGCTCATGGGTTGACGCCGCTACTGCATTTTAACCTGGAAGTCTCGAACGAGGGCTCCACAGAACAAATTCAGGCGGTTATGGTCCAGGCACAGATCCAGATTCAAGCCGCGCGGCGGTTCTACAGCGGCCGGGAAAAGGAACGGCTTGCGGATTTATTTGGCACCCCGGATCGTTGGGGGCAGACCCTTCGCAATCGGCTTTGGACACATGCGAGCGCGATCGTACGGTCGTTTTCTGGAAGTACGACGGCCATCCTCCCGGTTCAATGTACATACGACTTCAACGTGATCGCGACGAAATATTTCTGCGCCCTGGAAGAAGGAGATGTGCCCCTCATATTCTTGTTCAGCGGAACGGTTTTCTACTCGGGGCCTGATGGCAGGCTCCAAGTACAGCAGATCTCTTGGGACAAAGAGTGCGGCTATCGAATGCCTGTTAAGGTCTGGAAGGACTTGATGAATCACCACTACCCAAACAGCGCCTGGCTATCATTGGATCGGGAGGTATTCGATAAATTAGCCGCCTACAAGCGTAGACTCGGAATGCTGACCTGGGAGCAGGCCATCGAGCGCTTGCTCGCAAACCAGGCCGAAGAACGATGCCAACAATAAAGATGACTCCGAATTGTTTATGAATGTTCCCCTTGTAAACAAAATCGTGGATGCGGTGCTGTACGAAGGATACATCCTTTACCCGTACCGGCCTTCGTCCAAGAAGAATCGCCGGCGCTTCACGTTTGGGCGAGTTTATCCGCACGCATATAGCGTTGCCCAAAAGGGCGCAGAGCCGTTTGCGATGAGAACGGAGTGCTTGGCGATAAGCGAGGCCGCGCATGCTCGTATTGAAGTCAGTGTGCGTTTCCTGCAAGTCATGGCACGTGAGGTTCTGGAATCGCAAGAACCACTTCCTGAGTTGCCAAAAAATCTGGAAAAAAGCTCCCTTAAAGTTGTTCCCGAACTGCAGGTAGAAGACCAGGTATATTCGACCTGGCAGGAGGCAGTTGAGCGCGAAGTCAACCTGCCCATGAAGTATCTGGATCAGATTTACGGTGTAGGCTGCAGACTGCCTTTTGACTTTCCATCTTCCAGCAGCCTGGAGACCATCAAGAATGGTCAAGGTTCGATAGCTGGCTTGATCCGGCGGCGGGGAGAGACCCTCGTGGGAGCGATTGAACTCGCGACTGAAACGCTGAATCCGGGGGTTGTTAAGATTACGGCAAATATCGTCAATCAAACACCGATCCCAGAAGGTGACCTCGAAAGCCAAGATGCAGTCTTGATGCGAAGCTTTGTCTCCGCGCACACTGTACTCCATTTGGAAGGAGCGGAGTTTGTTTCCTCGCTGGATCCTCCACCGGCACTTCACGAATTCTCCCGATCGTGCAAAAACGAAGGGACCTGGCCGGTGCTAGTAGGCGAAGAGGCAACTGGCGACCGGAGTACCATGCTTTCCTCGCCTATCATTCTCTACGATTATCCAAAAATCGCGCCTGAAAGCCCCGGCGAACTCTTTGACGGCACCGAGATCGACGAAATTCTGACGTTGCGAGTAATGACGATGACGGATGCAGAAAAGGAAGAGATGCGCCGATCGGACGAACGAGCACGTCAGATTTTAGAGCGGACTGAGTCGCTATCGGAAGATCAACTCTTGAGAATGCATGGGGCGGTGCGGGAGCTGCGCTCATTTGAGACTGACTTTTTTGGCAAGGAGCGGCGTGTCGAGGTGGTCGAGGCAAACGGGGTTCGACTCCGGGCGGGGGATCGAGTGAAGATTCGGCCCAAATCCAAGGCCGATATCATCGACATGGCGGTGCAAGGAAAGACAGCGACCATCGAGGCGATCGAACAGGACGCCGAAAACCGCATACATCTAGCTCTGGTACTTGACGAGGATCCTGGCAAAGACCTGGGATTCATGCGCCAGCCAGGTCATCGATTCTTCTACACGGTGGACGAGGTTGAACCCCTCGAGGAGAGGAAATGAGCAACCCGGATCGAATCCTGGTAGCCGGTATCGGCAATATCTTTCTCGGCGATGATGCCTTCGGTGTGGAAGCGGTACGCGAGCTCACCGGGTCTGAATTACCGGAAGGCGTCAATGTGGTGGATTTTGGGATTCGCGGCTACGACCTCGCCTATGCGATCATGGACGGATACGCAGCGGTTATCCTGATCGATGCAACGTCCAGGGGAAATCTGCCAGGGACGCTGTATTTGATGCAGCTGGACCCGGAAGAACCGGCTAAACTTGCGATGGAAGTTCCGGATGGCCATGGCTTAGGGCCGGTGGAGGTGCTCCGCCTGGTCAAATCGCTAGGCGGCTATTTCGAGCGATTGTACCTCGTTGGCTGCGAGCCGCGCGTCTTGGAATCGGAGCACGGGCAAATCGGCTTAAGTGAGCCGGTGCAAGCCGCGATCCCGCAAGCCGTCGAGATGATTCGGACACTGGTCAAGGATTTACGCGCGACGCTGCGCCATTGAGGTTTGCAGTTCGGAGTTGGGAGTTCGAGGTTCTGACTTCCGACGTCAACGCCGCTTTCGCAGCGGCGACGGAGTGGGTGCACCGTTTTTCGCACCACTTAAAACCCCTCGACCCGACCTGAACGACGGGGTATTCCCTTATCGATAAAAATTTGCCTTTGGCACGGTTTGATACTAAAACTCTTTTAACTAAGAATCCCAGCCAGGGCGGCCATCCCCCCAAGCCCAATTCCCATGGCAGTAGCCCTACCCCTTCAAACCATCATCGCGCTGAGAAAATCTCCGCGCCCTATCAATGGCCAAAAAAACCAATTCGCACAGGGGCCCACGAGGAGGCGCGGGGTTGGGTGGTGAGACTGCGAAGGAGTAATCCGCCATGAGTTCTACAAATTCATCCTATCCCGGAGGAGCCTACCGGACGGCCGACGTTCTGTTGGAAAAATTAGAGGAGCCCCGGATCCTCGAAGCGCTGGTCTCGTTGCTGGACAAATCGGATAAGCTGGCGTCATTCGCGGACGTGCTTGAGCACTTTCTACAGCGAAGTGAGGGGATGCTTGAGTCAGTCTCTCGAAGCGTAAGCGAGCTTGGAAGGGCCGGAACGAACTCTTTGAAAAAGAGTTTGGAGAATTTCGATCTGGACGACTTGAGATCAGCTTCAGGGCAGCTCCAGGGCATGCTCCCCTTATTGCGTGATTTGGCCCGAGAGTTCGGTGCGCTCAAAGAGGCTGGATTCTTCGATGCCGACGTTGTGCAAATTCTCGGACGTACAGGTCGTGCGATGGCTGCTACGGTGCGCGATCCGAAAGCGCATTCTAGCGATACGAAGGGGATTTTCGGCCTTCTTGGCTTGCTCAAAGACCCCGATATCGCTCGCTCGCTTAATTTTGTGATTTCATTTACCCGTCATTTTGGGAGCGATCTGAATCGCAGCGGATCCGGCTCCGCGAAATCTAAAGCGCCGGCCGCGGTCGAGACCTCGGCTCGCAAGAACCTATCCTAAGCAAAATGGGAGACATGACACCATGGCAGCAGCATCCCCTGCAATAGGAGCACAGCGTCCCCCGGACGTAAAAGAAATCCACGTTGTATGGATGACAACCGGTTTAGGATGCGACGGAGATTCTGTTTCGATCACCGCCGCCTCTTTGCCGAGTATTGAAGATATTGTAATGGGAGCAATCCCGGGCCTGCCAAAGGTTCACCTGTATAATCCGGTTCTTGCATATGAAGTCGGTGACGATTTCATGAAGTATTGGCATCTAGCGGCAGAGGGTAAGTTAGACCCGTTTGTACTCGTGATGGAGGGCTCCATCCCGAATGAAAAGATCAAAAAGGAAGGCTACTGGGCTGCGATGGGGACCGATTCGAAGACTGGCCAGCCGATCACTACCAACGAATGGATTGATCGCCTGGCGCCGAAAGCTCTAGCCATCGTATGCGCTGGTACTTGCGCCACATACGGAGGAATCCACGCCATGGAAGGCAATCCGACCGGCGCAATGGGTCTAGCCGATTACCTTGGATGGGATTGGCGCTCGAAGGCGGGCCTTCCAATCGTGAACGTGCCGGGTTGCCCGGTGCAACCCGATAATATGATGGAGACGTTGCTCTACCTGCTCTATCAAGTTGCGGGTCTGGCGCCGATGATCCCGCTCGATGACGAGCTTCGGCCCGCATGGCTGTTTGGAAGGACGGTACACGAAGGATGTGATCGGGGCGGTTATTATGAAGAGGGTGATTTCGCCGATGTTTACGGTTCGCCGAAGTGTATCGTGAAATTGGGATGCTGGGGACCGGTTGTGAACTGCAACGTCACCAAACGGGGTTGGATGGACGGCATTGGAGGGTGTCCGAACGTCGGCGGTATTTGCATCGGATGTACCATGCCTGGTTTTCCCGATAAGTTTATGCCATTCATGAACACGCCTCCGGGCGCAATGGTCTCTTCGGCAGTTTCCGGGGTTACCGGAGGAATTATTCAAGCTTTGCGTGCGATCACACAACGCGCGGCAAATAAGGAACCAACCTGGCGCCATCCCCGTGCCGAACTAACCACCGGCTACCGCCCAAAACACTACGCCGCTACTTAACAAACAAATCCTAGAGGAGAACACGATGCCGACTGCAACAGCTCCCGCCATGGAAACCCGCGCGCACCCGGAAAATATCGTAGAAATGTCCTGGGATCCGATCACTCGGATTGTGGGAAGTTTAGGCATTTTTACGAAGATTGACTTCGTCAACAAGAAAGTCGTCGAGTGCCACAGCACTTCATCAATCTTCCGGGGTTACAGCATTTTTATGAAAAATAAAGATCCCCGAGACACCCATTTCATTACCAGCCGGATCTGCGGGATCTGCGGTGACAATCACGCCACCTGCTCAGTCTACGCCCAAAACATGGCCTACGGGATCAAACCGCCGGCGATTGCCGAGTGGATCATCAATTTGGGTGAGGCGGCCGAGTACATGTTCGATCATAACATTTTCCAGGATAACCTGGTTGGCGTCGACTTTTGCGAGAAAATGGTGCGCGAAACCAACCCCGGAGTGTGGGAGAAAGCCAAGGCGACCGAAGCGCCACATGCCAATGATCACGGGTATCGCCGGATAGCGGATATCATGACAGCACTCAACCCGTTTGAGGGGGAGTTTTATCGTGAGACGCTGCAGGTGAGCCGAATGACCCGTGAAATGTTCTGCCTGATGGAGGGACGCCATGTGCATCCCTCGACGCTGTATCCAGGTGGGGTTGGCACTGTTCCGTCGGTTCAACTGTTCACTGATTATCTCATCAGGCTGATGAGATACGTGCAGTTTATGAAGAGATGCGTGCCGCTCCATGACGATTTGTTCAACTTTTTCTACGAAGCTTTGCCTGGTTATGAGCAGGTCGGACAGCGGCGTGTTCTCCTGGGCTGCTGGGGTTCGTACCAGGATCCTGATGTTTGCGACTACAACTATAAGACAATGGAAAAGTGGGGGGAAGCGATGTTCGTCACCCCTGGGATTGTCGTGGACGGGCAATTAGTGACGACCAATCTGGTTGATATCAATGTCGCAATTCGAATTCTGCTGGGCTCCTCATACTACGAAGACTGGGAGCAGAGTGAAACATTCGTAACCCACGACCCGCTGGGTAACCCAATCGATAAGCGGCATCCATGGAACCAAACGACCATTCCACAGCCACAGAAGCGCGACTTCAAAGGGAAATACACCTGGGTCATGTCGCCGCGTTGGCTCGACAAGCGCACCGGGGACCATCTTGCCCTCGATACCGGCGGCGGTCCGCTCGCGCGGCTCTGGGCTACGGCTTTAGCTGGACTGGTGGATATCGGCTACGTCAAGGCAACCGGAAACAGTGTTAAAATAATCCTTCCGAAAACCTCGATGAGGCCGGAAGTAGAGCTGGAGTGGAAGATCCCCAAATGGAGCAACGCGATCGAACGTGATCGCGCGCGCACCTATTTCCAAGCCTACTCGGCAGCAGCCGCTATGTATTTCGTCGAAAAAGCGATGAAAGAATTGCATGCCGGGCGCACAGAAACCTTCACGCCGTTCAAGGTACCCAATGAAGCAATCGGATGCGGTTTTCATGAGGCTGTCCGGGGAGTACTTTCACATCACCTGGTAATCCGGGGCGGAAAGGTGGCCAACTACCATCCGTATCCGCCGACTCCCTGGAACGCGAATCCGCGAGATATCTATGGTACGCCGGGACCCTATGAAGATGCGGTTCAGAACACGCCGATTTTCGAGGAGAACGGCGTGGACAACTTTAAAGGGATCGACATAATGCGCGCTGTTCGGAGTTTCGATCCGTGCCTGCCATGCGGTGTTCACATGTATCTTGGCAATGGCAAGGTGGTCCAGCAGATGCACACTCCAACTGCACTCGCCGGTCTTGCCAAAAAATGAACCGGCACACGCTTGGACCTGAGGAGCAATTGCTATGATCCAGACGATTGAAGCGTCTCCGGACGAGACTTACGACATTGAGCTGGAACATAGCTTGCTAGAAGCCAACGCTCAGCTAGCAAGAGAAAATCGGGCGCTGCTCGATGGCCTTGGCGTAACGGCCATTGACGTGATGGGCGCGATCGGATCGGGCAAAACGACGTTAATCGCTCGATTGGTGGAAAGGCTCAAAGATCGCTTTGGGGTTGCGGTGTTCAACGGTGATGCCACGACAAGCACCGACGCTGAACTGATCGCCAGCCAGAGCGTTCCAGTGGTCCAGATTGCGACGGTAAACGGTTGCCATCTGGATGCAAACCTGGTTGGAAAGGCGCTCCGGAAGGTGAATCTCGAGAAGCTTCGGCTGATTTTCATTGAGAACATTGGCAATCTGATCTGTCCGGCCGAGTTCCCGCTCGGGTCCAAGGCCCGGGTTGTTGTGGTGAGTGTGACCGAAGGCCCTTACATGGTCAGGAAGCATCCTCACATGTTTCTTGGGGCACAACTCGTCGTGGTGAACAAGATCGATTTGTCTGAAGCGATGGGTGTTAGCGTTGTCGAACTCATTGAGGACGTTCATGCGCTAAAGCCGGAAATAGCCGTGATCCCCACCAGTTGTAAGACCGGGCATGGCATCGATGAAGTGACGGCAGCATTGCTTGCTTTGTGAGTGACGCACCCGATGCACGAGCTGTCGATTGCCTCCGCGATAGTAGAGAGTGTCCTCGAGTTTGTTAGCGTACGTCGGGTTAAGAGAGTCTTTGCCGTAAAGCTGGCGATCGGAGAGTTCAGCCATCTCGAAGCGGAACAACTGCGTTTTTGTTACATGGCTATTACCGATCAGACGCCCCTTCAAGATTCGGTTTTGGAGATCGAGACGGTCGAAGCGGTCGTGCGATGCGGAAAATGTTCTTACCGCGGCCGACCAAAATACTGGAATGACGCTCTGTCGGCCGGAGCAATACCGACGCTGCAATGCCCGAATTGTGGAGCTGGCGTCGAAATCGTGGAGGGAAATGATTGTGCCATTAAGTCGATCCGATGCGCTACGGAAGATAACGAGCAAGAATCCTTGAAAAGCAAAACTGATTGCCGATGAGTCGAGTTTTTTTCTGTATCCTTGATCTTGTCGGTCTGAGAACGCGACCTCGCCGGCAAAAATCACGCGTTGCAAGAAGCCACTTGCGTATCCGGGCCTCTCAGGAACTTGTGCCACGACCTATTGAGCTCCAATGGGTTGTAGATTTCGATCT
>Ga0182034_10001141_pt1 | contig 12972 bp, 13 predicted proteins | sample flu12Cox44000172_FD_125972 | JGI IMG/M metagenome (GOLD analysis project Ga0182034, IMG submission 125972) | Lab enrichment of tropical soil microbial communities from Luquillo Experimental Forest, Puerto Rico - flux4day.12C.oxic.44.000.172 | ecosystem: Environmental > Terrestrial > Soil >... | reverse complement strand
CCATTGAAGGCTTGCAGATGCATAGGCACGGGGCCCACTGCACGTCCCAGCGGTCCCCCCGTAGTACGCCCGGACCCCATTTTTAAAAATCTCGGACATTTTCAAAAATCTCGGAAAATTACCGGACCGCATTTTCAAAAATCTCAATAATTGTGCCGGCGTCCCGTACCATATCTCGTCCGCGATGCGCATCATCGGCGTAGAACTCGCTTCGCTCGCACTCCGCAACGATGATGGGAAGCAGCAGCAAATACCACTGCCAGGGATATTCCGAAACTTGTAAGATACGGAAAGAATTTATTTCATTGTAAATTGGGCTGATTTATATTCCGCAAGTTTATTCCGAAATGGGAGTCAACCATGACAATCTATGGATATGCACGAGTGAGCACAGATGGCCAGAGCGTGGCCGCTCAGGAGGCGCAGCTACGGGTCCAAGGCTGTGCGAAGGTCTTCAGTGAGAAAATCTCAGGCAAGGCAACGGACGGAAGAGTCGAGCTGGCCAGGCTGCTCAGGCGCCTCCGGGAGGGCGATGTGCTCATGGTGACCCGCCTCGATAGGCTCGCTCGCTCTACCCGCGATCTGCTCAATATCCTTCATGATCTTGGCCAGCGCGGCATCGGCTTCAAATCTCTCAAAGATCCGTGGTGTGATACGACAACGCCCCATGGCAGGCTCATGCTTACCGTTCTCGGGGGTATCGCTGAGTTTGAGCGCGAGCTGATAAATGCTCGTACGAGTGAAGGCAGGGCTCGTGCAAAGGCCCGTGGCGTGCGATTTGGCCGTCCCCCTGCTCTCACACCTCACCAGAAACGGGAAGCACTTGAGCGGCTTCGCCAAGGCGAAACGCAGGCCGATCTGGCGCGGACCTACAATGTGGGAGTCGCCACTATCAATCGGCTGGCGGCAACCGGCCCTTTCTCAAACGGCCTCGCGGCAGGCCAATAAAGCCCAGGCGATAGCCCACAAATGTTATCAAAACTTATCATACCATCTTGAAGGCAAAGCCTGTCGTATTTGTCTCCCAGCGGCGCGGGGCGGGCCAATTCTGCCTTGTGTAAGGCCTGGGAGGGTGCGAGCACAGCGGAGCTGGCGACCTGAAATAATGTTGCTCATCGAGACCTTATACGGTCGGGCATTAAATACCCCCGGAATTATTTTAATTGACCGCCAGTGCTCGAAGAAATCAAATCCTTTCTCGCCGTCCATATTCGAAAATAATGCCGATCCTCTGGAAGAGGCTTGCTTCGGGCTTTGCCGTAGTCCGTGGGTCGCCGCGTTGGCTGCGGCTCGCGTTCCACTTATCTCGACGTGGCATGATTGGAGGCCGAACCATGCCTGCTGTATGACGAGAGCGCGCACAGACATTTCGGCAGCTTATGGGCGGCGGGTGCTGCGCTGGGCGCTGGCAAGCGGGTTTATCTGGTGAACAAGAGCGAGCCTGCCCCGTTCCTCGAATGCCATCCAAGGTGCAAGATGTTCCGCTCATTGCCCGAAGCCATCACCGCACTCATGTCGGATACAAAAGAATGAGGGGGCCGAAGCCCGGGGTGGCGGGCCGCAGTGCTGCGGCAACGCGGCTTAATCGGTGGCCTCATAGAGAGATGCCGGACCGCCGTTGTCTTGGTGCGGCAGGGCTCGCGGCAAGTACCCGCCACGTTGCGCGGTCGCGTTGACGGGCTGCTGATCGCAAGCAATCAGATGAAGGTCGCACCTGCTCTTGCAGGCGTGAACCCGATCCACGCCGGCGATCGGTTGCTCGCAGCTCCAGTTGCAGCTTTTGTAGCGCTGGCTGCACTCCTCGGTTGCCGATTCGGCGCGCCCCATCCCGCAGGCTACATCGAGACTGGCGCATGTCAGCATGACGCAAACGTAAATACTCAGGCGAGACATGATCCACCTCCCACATTCTTCATGACCTGCAATTTACGCAGAATTTACACACAATGGCTATATGTTTACGGAAAGTTTACAAAACACCGACGGCTATAGACCAATTTTGTGTCGCCTGACCACGGTAGCGAGATACTACCTGTGGCGCGGGGAGGCCCCACATCGGCCTTCCCACCGCCTAAAAGGTGCAATGAAGGGGGTGGTGGGATACCGGGGTCGCGTCCGGGGTCGGATTTACTGCTGCTCTACCCCGTAAAGTATATTGACACCGATATTACGACAAATTTACTTTTCATCCCCAGCAAGGGACCCGGAGCCCCGCCACGGTCAAAGCATGGGGCAACGAAAAAGAGGAACAAAATCGTCGAACGGGGGCCATGGAAGCCCTCACTGCCATGGCCGAATAAGGCGGCTCCGTCAGCGATGGCGGGGCCGCTTTTCAACAGCGCCGGGTTGCGGAAAATGATGCCCATCGTCGATGACATAACTGACGACATCGCTTTTCTTGCTGTGGTTGTGGCAGTAGCGTCTTGGATAAATCTTCGTGGCGCGAACTTCGAATTCCTGCGGTACGCTGGGGACAGATTCGTGGAGGGAGTTGCGTGGATCGATGCGCATCCGGTTCGTCGTAGAATGGCGCAGGTCACGGCCGGAGCCTTCGCGGGATGGATAGTAATCGGCATTGTGCGAGATTGGTTTTTGCCCCACCTCATGCCGCCGTGATCGCGATATCCCTCCCCCCGACTTCGGCCGCCAGACCCGACAAGCCTGCGTCCGTGAAAGCGATATTTGACAAGCCATCCAAACGGCCCGCAGAGGATGTATGCTCCCACACGCATGCAGGGCGACCTACTCAACGCCAGACCACAACCCCCCTTTGTACAGCGCGATGGGGATTGATGCCGATTTTGTTGGCATTTTTGTTGGTATCGTCAGGCCATATTTTGGCTGAAACGTCTTACATATTAACTATGTAATCGGCCAATATTGTTCCCCTGGAAGGAGCCCAAGGAGCGGATTCCGCTCGCGGTGCGCCAGATACGCTCCTTCCTGCGGGCGCATCTGCCGGCTTAGAGAAGGCTGACACAGCCGCCCTTCAGAGTTTCACTTCACGAGCAGCAGGCTCTGTCACCTCTCCCCGGTGGGGAGAGGTGAACGCTAGCCGCCAGTCCGCATGATTTATTCGACTTATCGAAAATGCTGTCCTATTGCGCCGCTTTCATGCCCAGAGTCCTGGCGAGCTCGGCAAGCTTGGCGCGTTGCTCCTGCACGCCGGCGGCGAATTCGGCGGGCCCGACGACCGAGATGATTTGACCGGTATCGTCCAGCCGTTGCGCGATGATCGGATCATTCGCGGTTTCCCGGATGTCCGCCGCAATGCTCTCACGCAATGTGCTTGGCATTTCGCGCGGCCCGAACACTCCGCCGACGCTCTCGAATGTCAGCGCCGGATAGCCGGCTTCGATCGCGGTCGGAACGTTGGGCGCGCCCGGTGCGCGGTGCCGGCTGGTTACGGCGAGTACCCTGATGCGGCCGGCCCTGCTCAACGGCTGCACCACCGCAAGCGACGTCGACAGGACCTGGATGCGGCTCTCGGCGAGGTCGTTCGGCGCCTGCATGATGTCGCGATACGGAACCTTCACCGTCTGCAATCCCATGCTCTTGAGGAAGCCGAACAGCAGAAAGTCGGAAATTCCGTTGGACGCCGCGGCGTTGAGTTGTCCCGGCTGCGCGCGGGCCATTGCCACGAGCGCATCGATCGACTCGACCTTCATCGATGCCGGCATCGAGATGGCCAGCACCACTTGCGAGACGCTGGCGATCGGATTGAGGTCGCGGATCGGATCGAAGGGCAGCGTATCGTGCTGGTAAGGCAGCACGTTGAAGGCGCCGGCCGGTCCGAACCACATGGTGTGGTCGTCATGGGCGCCGACGAAGGCGTCGAGCGAGACCAGGCCGTCGCCGCCGGGACGATTCTCCACCACGACCGGCTTGCCCCAACGCGCGGACAACCGCTCGGCAAACAGACGCGCTGTGATATCGGTGGCGCTGGCAGCGCCAAACGGCAGAATGAAGTGCACCGTTCGCGTTGGAAACGCCCTCTGCGCGCGCGCGGCGAGCGGCCAGGCCGCTGCCGCCCCGCCCAGCAGCATGATGAGCTCGCGACGCTTCATCATGCGATCACCTCGTACGCAGAGCGGAATTGCGGGCAGCATGGTCATCCTTGGCCTCCAAGGTTGCGGCACAGCCAGGGCTTGATCACGTTAAATGCGGGAATTGCGCGACCTTGCGTCATATGGAAATCCGCAAGGCTACGCGGCACTCACGGGGCCTGCTCGATCGGCTGGGTTTGCCCGGCAGCCGGAACGCTTGCCGATTCGGCAGACGCAAGAAAGGATAGCCGCCATGATTCACCGCCCTTTCAAAACTCCGGCCTGGACCTTCCTGCCAGCTTTGCTGCTGCTCGGCAATTTCGCGCAGGCGCAGGACTGGCCGACGCGTCCGATCAGCATGGTCGTGCCCTACGCGGCAGGCGGTCCGGTTGACACGGTTGGCCGGATCATGACGGCCGGCTTGAGCCAGGTCCTTGGCCAGCAGGTGGTGATCGAGAATGTCGGCGGAGCCGGCGGCATGACCGGGTCGAGCCGTGCCGCCAAGGCGACGCCTGACGGCTACACCTTTCTCCTCGGCGGGCTTGCCGTGCTCGGGCTGGTTCCGAACCTGTACAGCAAACCGCTTTACGATGCGGTAGCCGATTTTGCACCGGTCTCCCTGTTCGCGGATTCCGCCCGCATCCTGGTCACGCGCAAGGACCTGCCGGCCAATTCATTCAAGGAATTCATCGCTTATGCGAAAGCAAACCATGCGAACATGCGTTTTGGCTCGGCCGGCGCGGGCTCGGGACTGCATATCTGCGCGGTGCTGCTCAACCAGATCATGGGCACCACCATCACCCATGTGCCCTATCGTGGAAGCGCTCCGGCGATGCAGGACCTGATCGCCGGTCGCATCGACTTCATGTGCGACCAGGTCTCCACCGCGTTCCCCATGATCCAGGCCGGAGCGGTAAGGGCGATCGCGACGCTCGGCCCGGATCGGGCGTCGGTCCTGCCCGATCTGCCGACTGCGCAGGAGGAGGGACCCCCCGATCTCGACTGCGGCACCTGGAGCGCTTTCATGTTTCCGAAGGGAACGCCGGAAGCGATTGTGCGACGGCTGGCGCAGGCGACCAGCAAGGCGGTGGAGCTGCCGCTGGTGCAGGAGCGGTTTGCCAGTGTGGGCGTGACCGTGGCCGCGCCGGAGCGCCGCAGTCCCGAATATCTCGCCCGCTTCATCCCGCGCGAGCTTGCGAAATGGGCGGGACCGATTCACGCAAGCGGCGTAAGTGCGGACTGAGAAGGGCAGGCGCTCAAGCCGAAGCAATCAGCTTTTCTGCGCTGTGGATTTCCGGCTCGGGCCGGACGCCTGCGTCGCGTCCGACTCGTCAAGCGCTGCCGGAAACAATCGCTCGATGATGCGGAACAGCACGAAATTGACGACCCGATCGAATGCCGTTCGCGGCAGCACCCGCTCGAAGCGCCCGGTGGACGGGATAAGGCAGGTCGGGTTCATTAACACGCCGTACTTGAGCGCCGAGCCCGCGAACAACCGGTCCTCCCGAAGCACAACGCTCTGATGGCTTTGCGCTTCAATCGCCTGTTTCATGATGCTCTTGAGCTCCTCGGGCGTGACTTTTCCTTCCGTCGTCAGCTTGCTCTGCACATTGCGGTCGAGCTTGAATTCGGCGGTCGCCTGCAAGGTTTCCTGCCCCTGGCAGACGTATCCGCCGCTCTTGAGAAGCTCGGTGACGGTCTTGCTGCATTCCGGCCTCTCCATCAGCTTCAGCAGGATCAGCCGGTTGGCGCCGAGCGGGATTTCCTCCAGCACAATGTCGGTCAATGAGGCGTGCACCTTCTGCACGTAGTTGTCGTCCATGTCGCCGCGCAGCCGCAAGCTGAGATCAACCGTGACGCCCGTGCTGAATCGCCCGTGATGCTCGACATCCGCCTGCATCTCCCAGCTGGGAGACACCATCACCTGACCCTCCAGATCGGACTTGTCCGCGGCGCAGATCGATGCGTAGTGTTTCCCCGCCGGATCGACGTAGTACAGGGAACCGACGGTCATCAGATTGGACGGCGGATTGATGCGCCGGAAATCATATGCACGCAGCGTATCGTCGAGCGGGTCGCCGCCGGGCTTTGCCAGGTAGTGTGCCGCCGCCGGAACGATCACCACGGTCATTATCGCCGCCAGCGCAAGCGTGGTCGCCCTTTTCATGACTGCCTCCCAATGAGCATTGCCCGTTTCTGAAAGTGCAATCAGTGCGTCGGGCAGCAGGCGCCGCCGCAGCGAACGTATCCCTTTGGGCACGCGAGCGCGGGCGTCACGATGCAATTCATCGCCAGCAGCAATGCGGTGAAAAGTCCGACGACTTTGATGATACGCATGGCTCTCCTCCTGATCGCGGAGAACTCTGTCTATTCTCCGGGGTAGTCGTAGGAGATTATCCGCCGCCGGTTGCGGTCATGCTGTGATGCAAGTCACCGAAATGCGCTTTTTGAAAGAGGTTGCAGGATACCATATCGAGAAACCCGAGGAGCAGGGGTATTATCAGAACGGTCACAAGCGGTGCTCGCTGGAGCCAGGCAGCAAGGAGCAACCCGAGATGCCTTTGACCTTCGATCCCGGTTACACCCGCGAGCCGTTCTTGACGTTGTGCGACCAGGCACCCGACGCGACGGCTTATCCCTTCAACGCTTTCCGGACTGAGTGGGGACCGATCTTTCATCGGGGCCGCCTGGATGGCTCCGCGCGCGTGCTCTGCATCGGGCAGGATCCGGCCGGGCATGAAGCGATCGTCCGCCGCATCCTGGTCGGCACCGCCGGCCATCGCGCGCAGGGATTTCTCGCCAAGCTCGGCCTCACCCGCAGCTATGTCCTCGTGAACACATTCCTCTACAGCGTCTATGGCCAGGCCGGAGGCAATCAGCACATCGACGACCCAAGCATCACGCAATATCGCAATCAGTGGTTTTCAGCCGTGATCTCGACGGCATCGATCCAGGCGGTCATCGCGTTCGGCGGATTGGCCGACAAGGCATGGACGTTGTTTTTGAGAGATCCCGCAAACGCTGCATCAAGGCAGCTGCCCTATGCGCATGTCCCGCATCCCACCTCGCCTGAAGGGGCGGGCGGGACGCCGGCGCAGATCGCCGCGGCAATGGCGCAAATGCTCGCGGAATGGAACGCGGCGATCCAGCAATTGCGCCCGGTGATCAAGAATCCGGACACAACAGATCCGTTCGTGCCGTATGGGGCAACGTTTCTTCCCCAGGAATTGCCGGCGATCCCGGCGTTCGACCTGTCGGCCGGACTGCCGGCGTGGATGCAGGGCGCGAGCGGCTGGGCCGCGCGCACCGGCGCAACCGCGGCGCTCAAACGATCACGGTCGAGGTTCCCGACGGGATCGTTCCGGCAGCCTCGTAACATATTTTGCTCAGGAGCAAGCCATGCAATTCGCGCTGCTCGGCCGGGTCGCGACAATGGACGCTGCGTCGACCGTGCTCGCGAACGGCGCAGTCTACGTCGACGGCAACACGATTGTCGCGGCAGCGGATCGAAGCGCGCCGCCGCCGGCCGGGTTCGCCGGCGCAACCACGGTCGATACCGCGGGAGTGATCTTCCCCGGTCTCATCGAGCTCCACAATCACCTCAGCTACGACGCGCTTGAGCTCTGGCGCGTGCCGCAGAAATTCAGCAATCGCAGCCAGTGGCAGGGCAATGCCGACTATGTCGCCAATGTGTCTTCGCCCATGACCACCATCGCGAGCTCGCGCGATGCTCGCCTGCTGGCGGCGGTCGCGCGTTACGCGGAGACGAAGTGCCTGTTCGGAGGAGTTGCCACCAGCCAGGGCATCTCGCTCAAGGGCGACAATATGCTCACCTCCTACCGTTCCGCGATGCGCGTGGTTGACGACCCCGGCGACAGGCAGTTTCCCCGGGCCCGGACGTGCATTCCCGATGTGAGCGCATCCGACTGGGCCAAATTCAAAAACGAGCTCGATCGGGCTTCGTGCATGCTGCTGCATCTGAGCGAAGGGCTCGATGCCAAGGCGCGCGACGCCTTTCTGGCGCTGCAGAACGGCAGCCAGTGGGCGATCAATTCCGCGCTTGCCGGCATCCATTGTGCGGCGCTCGAGCCGCAGGATTTTGCCGTCATGCAGGAACACGGAGCCTCGGTCGTGTGGTCGCCGCTGAGCAACCTGCTGCTCTACGGCGGCACGACCGATATCAAGGCGGCACGGTCGGCGGGTCTCGCCATCGCGCTGGGATCGGACTGGTCGCCCTCCGGCAGCAAGAACCTGCTCAACGAGCTCAAGGTCGCCAAGGTCGCCAGCGACGTTCTCGGCATCGGCCTCGCCGACCGGGACATCGTCGCCATGGTGACCAGCACGCCTGCTCGCATCGTCAAAATGGGATGGGCTGGTCGGATCGATCGCGGCCGGCAAGCGCGCCGATTTCACGGTCGTCGCCGCGCCCGCTGGCGCCGATCCGTATGCGAGCCTCATCAACGCCCGTGAGAGCGACCTCATGCTGCTGATGATCGACGGACAGGCGGTGCTGGGAACCGCGCCTCTCATGTCGGCACTGGGCCAGAGCGGCGAAACCATCCCGTTGGGCGGCACGACTCGCGTCGTCAATTATGGCTCCGGCGATCCACGCCTGCCGATGCTGAGTTTCGAGGAGGCCCGGGCGGCGATGGCCGATGCGCTCTCGCGCCTGCCGACGCTTCTCGAAGACGAGCGGGCGGGGCGCGGCGTATGCGGGCACAGCCTGGTCGCTTCGTCAGGCCCGCAGCTGCGGCTTGCTCTCAACGAGGAGCACCGGGGCGGCCTTGCGCTGCGCCCGCGCCTGCCGTTTCACGGCACGCCCACCGGGCCGGACGCCGCATTGCATGCAGCCGCAGCCCCGACACCACCGCTCAAGGCGGTGCCGCTCGATCCGCCGACAGTGACCGATGATGCGAACTATGCCGCGGCCCTGCAGGCGCAGGCGAACATTCCGGGCGCCATCAAGGCCGCCTTGCAGTCCTTCTACGGCTGAGGCCGCAAGCGCGCGAAGCATGACCAGGGAGACAGCCAATGCCCAATTCCAGTCCGGAAGCCGACGCCATCGAGCAGGGCTATGAAAACGAAATAAGAGAGTTGTACAGAACGCTGTTCACCAACCTGATCGATGAGCCCGCGGAGCAGCAAAGCGTCACCAAGTTCACCGCCGGTCTGAATACGGCAAAGCGCGCCCGCGACCTGGCGCTCGGCGTTATTGGGCCGCCTTCACCGGCGAAACGCGCATTGCGGCAGCCGCGGCCGAAACGCGCGCGCCGGGCCAGGACTCGTGCATAAGACGCGTGCATAGGACGCGCGCATAGGCTTGTGCAGGGCAGCGCAAGCGGTCATTCAATCACGTCGTCGGCGCGCACCAGGAAAGATTATGGAATGCCGATCGCAGAACCCTTGCGGTCGCCAGGGGACGTTTGAATCCTGACCCGATTGGGATAGCCTCGCCCGCTTGAGCCGGGTGCGGCCGTTTTGGCTTCGCGTAGCGGGGAACTGAGGCAATGCTCTCCAACGAACCTTTCTTCGAATCGTTGCGCGACCTGCTCATGCACCTGGAGCGGATCGGAAAGCTTAAGCGGATCTCCAAGCCTGTCGACAAGGATTGGGAGATAGCCTGCATCACGCGACAGGTGATGTATCAACCACCCAGCCGTCGTTACGCCATTCTGTTCGAGAGTGTCGCCGGCTTCGATACGCCGGTGGCGACCAATACGCTCGGGGCCTCGCGCGAATTGTACGCGACGGCGCTTGGCGTCTCATCGGCGAACGGGCAGATCGACAAGGAGACCATTCATTCCAGATGGGTGCAGGCGCTCGCCGCCCCGCTGGCGCCCATCGTGGTGAAGACGGGACCCTGCAAAGAGAACATCATGCGCGGTGACGCTGTCGATCTGCTCAAGTTTCCGATCCCGACCTGGACGCCGGGTGGGGACGCCGGAGCGTACCTGTCGGCTGGCGCAGTCGTGCAGAAGGACCCGGAAACGGGCGTCCAGAACGTCGGCGTCTATCGCGGCATGATCAAGGGCCGCAACCGCATCGGACTGCTCGTGCAGCCCGCCAAGCATTCCGGGCTGATCTTTCAGAAATATGAGGCGGCGAACATGCCGATGCCGGTCGCGATCGTGGTCGGACCTCCGCCCTATCTCGGCATGACATCAGTCGGGCGGGTTCCCTTCGGCGTCGACGAGATCAGCGTGGCCGGCGCGCTGTCCGGGCGCGCGATGGAAGTCGTGAAATGCGAGACCGTCGACCTGCTTGTCCCGGCCCACTGCGAGATGGTGATCGAAGGCGTCGTTCAGCCCCGTGTACGCGAGCAGGAAGGTCCGTTCGGCGAGTTCTACGGCCATATGGGACCGCCCGCAAACTCGCCCATAGTCGAGGTGAATGCCATCACCTACCGCAACGGGACAATCCATCAGGGCTTTCAGGAGCAGATGCCGCCGAGCGAGGGGAGCTGCATCAAGGACATCGCAATGGAATCGATCCTGCTGTCGTCGCTGCGCGCGTGCGGCATTCCGGGTGTGCTCGATGTCCACGTTCATCCGATGTCGTGCCAGTCGCACGTCGTAGTCAAGATCAAGCCGCAGTTTCCGTCGCACGCCAAGGCGGTATACAGCGGCTGCTGGGCGACATACCCAAACCGGGCCAAGCAGGTGATCGTGGTCGAGGACGACTGCGACATCTACAACGACGGCGACGTCGCGTGGCACCTGGCCAGCCGCGTACAGCCCGACCGCGATTACACCATCTGGGAAAAGGGGACGGGACTGCCGCTCGATCCATCGATGCCGAAGGAGCAGGCGATCTATTCGGGCAAGGTGGGCATCGATGCAACGCGCAAGCACGCCTATCCGCCGCGCTCGCTGCCCCCGCCCCGGATGCTCCAGGATGTCATTGCCGCCTGGCCGAGCTACGGACTTCCGCCGTTGCTCGATTGAAGATGTTTACCGCTGAATCGCCTCGGAAAGGGGAGGTACAATGCATAATCCGATTTCAATCGAAGCCTCGGCGGCAAATGAGACCAGGGTCATGGCGCTGCGCCGGCGCCTGGCCAAAGCTCATCGGATCCTGACGGCTGGCGGAATTTGGCCGCTGACGAAAGGGCACGTAAGCGCGCGAATTCCCGGAACCGATCGTGTGCTTATCCTCGGTCACATTCATGCCGAAGGCCGATCGCTGATCGACACCGACGTGGATGACATCGTGACTGTCGATCTCGAAGGGACATGGCTCGAGGGCCGCCTCGAGCCTGTCGACGAGCGTTTCCTGCATCTGGAGATCATGAAGGCACGGCCGGACGTCACGTCGGTGGTGCATGCGCATCCGACCTATGCCACTGCTTTCGGCATAGCGGGAGTGAATATCCTGCCGGTGGGCAATCGCGGTGCGATATTCGCGCCGCAGGTGCCGATTCTCGATTTTGATCGGCAGATCGATACGCCGGAACGCGGCAGGATGGTCCGGGATGTCATCGGGGACGGCTACGCAGCCGTGCTGAAAAACCACGGGGTGGCAGTCTGCGCCGATTCCATTGAAAATGCCTGTATCGCCACTTTTGCTCTGGAAGAGACCGCGCACCTGCAATGGATCGCTGCCCAGGTCGGAACCGTCCAGAAAATCTCGACGGGCGAGGTTCGCAGCGTGCTCACCGGCGCGCGCAAGGAAGAATTCTTCAGTCACGTGTGGGGGCACTATTCAAGAATGGATCCTTGGGATCGTCCCTCGGCAGACAATTATCAGCGCTGCTCGACGGCGGTTGCGGAGTGAATCTGACCCATCGCTGCCTCTGCAAACAGCCATCTCGGTGGCATGAAGCCCGGCGAGTCGAAACTCGTTCCGCCGTGGCCGAATAAATGAATCCACCCCGCGATCTCGCTGGCCACATGACGATCGGCCTTGTACCCAATTTCATTGCTTCGGAGCAGAAGGACTCCCTTCAAGTTCCCTGAGCCTCTTTTGGGCGGCCAGAAGGTCCTCCCGGATCTTGGTCACCTCCAATTCGTGAGCAAGCCAAACCTCCTCTCGAAAGAACCGATCGAACTTGTAGACCAAAAAGAGATTGAGAGCAGCCAACGCTCCCAACATGGAGCCGATAATTAGACCGTCTGCACCACCGCTTGCGATGATGACAAAACTGAGAAGTAAAAGTAACGCATTGCCGGCATAGGCGGGCAACTTATATCGAAGTGGCATTCAGCAGCTTCCCTTGGCAAAACGACTAGCGGCGCATAGGATATCGAAGTCTTCGGGATCAGTCAGTGGGAGTACCGAGCCGCGTGGTTAGATCATCGCCGCTGGCGTCCGAAAACCTGCACAAAAGCCGAGTAAAGCCGTTTTCTCAATCAACTCGTGGAGGGGGCGCAGAATCGGCTGCGCCTTGAGACCATGGCTTTGGCGGCTTTGGAGCCGGCAACAAGCCTGAACAATTGCTGTCGCGCCGCTGGAGATACCACCTGATCTAAACAAATTTTTGTCCATGACCGACCAGAGGGGGATCGTCCAGCTTAAAGGTGGCCGGCTTCATCTCGCCGGCCGCAGCCGGGATGTCTATTGATGCGCCGATCTGCTGCAGCAGCGAGGCGTTGTCGAAGAAGATCGTCTCGCCCCACAGATCATCGCCCTTGAAATGCCAGACCACGATCGCGCGCATGCGGACCGGCTTTCCTGTCGCCGGCCACCCGAGGAAAGCGCCAAGGTGGGTGCCGCGCCATTCGTTCTCGGTCACCACGCAGGATTCGTCAGCGGACAAGATGCGGCGGACCCGCACCGTGAAATCAGGAAATCCTTCCCAATGTTTGCGATAGCGCGCGGCGGTCTGCTCTGGCCCGACGAAGGGTTTGGCAACGCCGACAACGTCGTTGAAACAATCGGGAGTCATGCCGGCGAGCAGCGCTTCCATGTCGTGCTCGCTCTCGGCCCT
>Ga0182034_10001138_pt1 | contig 12978 bp, 8 predicted proteins | sample flu12Cox44000172_FD_125972 | JGI IMG/M metagenome (GOLD analysis project Ga0182034, IMG submission 125972) | Lab enrichment of tropical soil microbial communities from Luquillo Experimental Forest, Puerto Rico - flux4day.12C.oxic.44.000.172 | ecosystem: Environmental > Terrestrial > Soil >... | reverse complement strand
GCAAGCTCTTCGGCCCGCTGCCTCAGCTCCGACTGCTCACGCGTGAGCTTTTCGACCTCGCGCTTCAGCTCCTCGGCCGTCAGTTTCTCGCGGTTGCGTGCCAGTTCCTCCTGGCGCTTGAGGAGCGCCTCTTCCCGCCGCGCCAACTCGTGAACCCGGTCGAGCGCGCTCTCCTGCTGATCTTTCCGCTCCTCCGAGCTCGAGCGCGTCTCGTAGTTCGTCTGCTGCTGCTTCTGAAGCTCCTTATCGAACAGCGTGGAGAGGTCGTAGTTGCTGCGAGTGGTCCCTGCGCCGCTTCCCGTCTGCTGCCGCATCACGTCCCGTTTCTTGACGTCCGCCTGAGCCCGCAGGAGATGGTTGAGCGCCTCCATTTCGGGGCTTCTTGCCTCGGCCGTCTTCAGGGCGTCAAGTGATGCGGCCGCTTGGGCCATGGCCTCGGACGCCGCCGTCATCTCATCCTCTTCCGCCATCGTCTGGCCCGCCCTGAGTGGCTCCGGTCCCGGAGGGCCGCCGCGTCCGCCGCGCGGTGATTGCGGACGGCGCCGCGGGTCGCGCATCACCGACTCCCGGAACGAGCTGGACGCCCGCTCCACACGCGACTTCAGCTCGGACTCGGCGCGCGCAATCGACCGAATGTTGTCAGGAACGTTGGGAGCGCCCGCAGTTCCCGGATTGCCCGGAGCAGGCGTCCGCCCCCTCATGGCCTGGGCGCGCCGATCAATTTTCCAGGTGGCAACAATGACGTCTTTCTGAGCCGCTATCAAATCATCGAGCTCGCCGCGCCCTCCGCCGCCCGCAGCGGCGCTCTGGCTCTGGGCGACGGCGAACTCCTGCTCGTACGGCTTGACCTCCAGGAAGAAGATGTCACTGCGCGCTTCGTTTGGACGAGCGCCCCGCGTGACGTCGCGCGCGCGCACGTAATACGAGATGAAGTCGCCCGGCGCGACGTTGAGGTCTTCGAGATAGAGCGTTTGGCGGCCGCTGACCGTCGTCGCGTTCCGCGGGATTTTCAGCGGCACGACCTGCTCGGCTTCCCCACGAACCGAGTAGATCAGGTCGAGACGATCAATCCCGTAGTCGTCCTCGGCCTGCGCTTCGACCTCGACTTCCTCCAATCGAGTGACGGACCGATCGCTCCCCGGCCTGATCACGTGGACGACCGGCGGCCGATCTTCCAGCACGCGAATGAAGTATTCCGTGTCGCCGGGGTTCGACAACCCTTCGCGATCCGTCAAGGCGACGCGATAGGAACCGTCATCGGTGACTTTCAGCACGCCCGACCAGCGGTTGGCATGATCTGCGCCGCCGGCCACGTGCGAGTCACTCCCGGTCGCCGCCTCGGGTGTCAGCTCCAGCGTCTGACCGTTCGCGAGTGACAGACGTCCCATCACGGCCGGCGGGTCGGTCACGACGTGGAGGCGCGCCTCGGTTCCGGGCGGCGCGTAAATGTCGCCGCCGTCTTCTTCCGTGCGCGGCGGCAGCTGGAGGCCGGCCGGGTACGCATAGTCAACATCAATCCGCGTGACTCGCGGCGGCTTCACGACAGTGATCTCGTAGGTGGGCGACGTCACCGCGCCCGCGGCGACACGATATCTGAAGGACGTCCAGACCTGGTTCATCGCGAGACGAAACGTCCCCGGCGTCTCGCTCGCCATGTCAAGGCTGCGCCAGGCGACTTCCTCTCCTGTCCCGGAGGCGCCGGTCGCGATCTGAACTTGTGCCATCACGGGAGCGCGGTTGCCGACGAGCCGCGCCTGGATCCCGAGCGCCTCGCCCGCCTTGACGCGCGTGTTGCCCGGCGTCACCTCGACAACGACGCGGGAAGGAAAGAGCAGCAACGACGCGGCGTCGACGGCCTGGCGCGCCACGTGCCGCGCCGAAAACAGGAGCGCCATCGCGATTGCTGCGGCGGCCAGCGCCCGAGAAGCCGCGCGTCGCATCGTCTCCCCCGGGATGATCGCATCCAGGCTCACGTGGCGCAGCCGGCGAGCCGTGTCGGCGAGCATGGGCTCCACGAGCCCCTGGGCCGCCTCGGGCAACTCGCGTCGAGCGGCAGCGGCGTCCACAGCGCTGACGAGACGATCGTCCAGCGACGGCTCACGCTCCTCGACGAACCGGGCCACGCGACGATCGTCGGGAACGTCTCGGAGTGGCAGCGCTCCCCACAACACAGACGCCACAAGGCACACGACCGACCCGATGCCGATCACCGCGAGCGCCGCCGGCGCGCCGTTGGTCCACCGTGACGCAACCAGCGCCACGCCAAGCACCAACGCAACCGCCAGCGCCGATCGCATCGTGGCGCTGAGCAGGCGCAGCGTCCTCCATCGGCGGCGAACGCGATTGATCAGCTGGCGGATTTCCTGGTAAGTCTGCATGGCCACTGTTTCCGCTGATTCACGCCGTCCGGCTGGCAATCACGCCTTCAACCACGAGCGCCATGATCATCAGCGCCAGCGCGAACTGCCACAAATGCTGGGCATCCTCTTGTTCTGCCCGCTTGCCTCGTTCCTCAGGAGGTGCAACCCGCGCGGCTGAGGCCGGCGTGTCCTTGAGGCGCGTCACCGCGCCCAGGAATTCGTCAACGGTCAGCCGGCCGGAATCGGATTCCTTCGGGTCAACGTTGACCGCGACGTGCCGAGCTCCGCTCATGTCACGCAGGGTGTGAATGCCGGGCTGACGGGGCACACCGGGCGGCGCCTCGCCGACCAGGTACTCCGATGCGCGCGCTCGCGCACCCGACAGATACCGGACCGCCTCGTGGAGGAACGGCACGAAGCTGGCATGGAGCGGGAAGTCGTTCCACCGATTGTCGAGATCCGACGCCAGAAGCAACGCGCGCCCATCGCCGCTGGCGCACTCCAACAGCGCCTTCTCACCCGTCGTGAACCGCGCGAGCGTCTGGCATCCTGCGCCATCGATTCGCGCCGTGTGGCGGAAGCGCACCAGGCCAAGCGTCGCCGAAGCGCCGGCAAACGGGCGGAAGAGGGGATGGCGAAGGTCCGCGGGCGCGAGCGTCCGCGCCTCCTGCCTTGAGTCGACGTTGACGATCTTGATTGCCGATTCGGGGCCGAGGATGTCGGCTGTCACGTTGCCGTCCACTTCCGGCCCAGCGGCAATGAGTAGTCCGCCGCCGCCGCGAACGTACCGACCGAGCGCCTCGCGCCCGCGACGCTCCAGGCCACGCGTGGAGACCAACAGCACGGCGGCCTGCGACCGCAGCCGTTCGTCGACGGACGCCGATTTGCCAGGCTGCTCCGCCGAGAGCTGCGCGCCGCTCAGAGCCTTCACCTCGTAATAGCGATCGCCGGGCCCGCCCGCGCCGAGCGCCTGGTGCACGTAGAACGCGTCGCGCGTCAGTTCTCCGCTCCCGCCGACAATCAGCACGCCTGGCCCGTTCGGCCCCGACAGCACGACGTAGCGGGTGTTGTCCCACGGCAGCCCTTCTGGATCATCCACAGAAACCGCCGCCGACGCTCCCCGCCGCGCTCCCGGAAACGCGAGGTCGGCGCTCTGGTTTGGTCCAATGGTCGCTGCGGCTTCCCCCGCCGGCCGACCATCGATGGTCAGCCGCGCGCGAACCTCGCGCGCGCGAGGGCCCGTGTTGTGAACGGTCGCTCCGATGATTTGACGGTCCCGACCGTCGGACGCGCGAACGGCGGTCACGGCTAGATTCGGAGGCATCGGCCCGACATCGGCGATCTCGACCTGCGTACTTTCCGGTATCGCCGCGCGATCCCCGTCGTCCCACCCACTCTCCTGAAGATCGGTCACGACGACGATCGTGCCTTTGCGCGTGGATCCAGCCGCCTCCGAGAGGGCTTGAGCCGCCGCCGACAGCGCCGCCCGGTAGCGTGTGGCGCCAAATCCGGGCGCCGCCTGATCGATGGCCGACGCCGCCAGCACGCGGTCGCCCGACGGTTTGACGGCGATTGAGGCATCGTCCGAGAAGAGCACCACGCCGACGCGATCGGCGGAGGGCGCGCGGGTCAGGGCTCCTTTGGCGAGCTGCCGGGCACGCTCGAATCGTCCCGGCGCAGCCATGCTGTGCGAGATGTCGAGCGCGACGATCGTCACGCCGCCGCGCGTCACCGCCTGGCCCGAGGCGAGGAACGGACGCGCAAAAGCCAGGGCGAGCAGTACGAGTGCCGCGACGCGCAGCGCCAGCAACAGCAGCTCACGCAGCCGATGCTTCTCGGTGTCCTCGACCGGCGCGTGCTTCAACAACTTCACCGCCGCAAATTTCACTCGCGGCTCGGGCTCGCGTTTGAGGAGATGCAGCACGATTGGCACGGCTGCCGCACCCGCCCCCACGAGAAACAGCGGTGACAGGAACGTCAGCAACGCGCGCCTCCCGCCGTCACAGCGCCCTCGCGCGCGTGGAGAGGTACGACATCAAGGCGAGCTCGAGAGGATGGTCCGTTCGGAGCAGTTGGTAGTCGATGCCGGACGCGCCAAGCTGACGGCGGTAGTGCTCGATGAGCGAGCGGATTTCACTCAGGTAGTGCGACCGCACGGCCCGCGGAATGGCCGTCACCTCGTCGCTCGTTTCGAGATCTTCGAAGCGCGTGGCCCGATCGAACGGGAAATCCATCTCGTCGGGATCGAGAACGTGAAAGACGAGCACGTCGGTCCCGCGAAACTGAAAATGCTTCAGGCCACCGATCACCGCATCCGGGTCGTCCAAGAGATCCGAGATGAGGACGACCATGCCGCGCTTGGTGAGCGAATCGGCCAGCTGATGCAGCGGCTTCGCAACGTCGGTGGCACGACCAGGCCTCAAACCGTCGAGCGCCAGCAGCGTGGCGCGCAGATGACCCGATCGTGAGCTCGACGGCAGCATCGACACGATACGCTCGTCGAACGCCGTCAGCCCGACCGCGTCGCGCTGGCGATTCATCAGGTACGCAATCGACGCCGCCAGGCACGTGCTGTATTCGAGCTTCGTCATCCCGTGATGACTGCCGTAAGCCATCGATCCGCTGACATCGATCATCAGGTGGCAGTCGAGATTGGTCTCCTCCTCGAACTTCTTGACGTAGTAGCGATCGCTCCGCGCGTACACCTTCCAATCGATCGTCGAGAGATCGTCACCGTGGATGTACTGACGGTACTCCGCGAACTCGACGCTGAAGCCCTTGAACGGGCTGCGATGGAGACCCGACAGGAACCCTTCGACAATCGTCCGAGCCTTCAGCTCGAGCGTCCCGAGGCGCGCCACGACCGCGGGGTCGAGCAATGGCCGATCGGACGCGTTCAGCGGCATGGTCTACATCCCGCTCTTTGGAACGGGCACGGTTTCGAGCAATCGATCGATGACCGCGTCCGAGTTGATGCGCTCGGATTCCGCATAGAAGTTCGTCATCACGCGGTGGCGCAAGATCGGTCTGGCCAGCGCCTGCACGTCCTTGATCGACACGTGATAGCGCCCGTGCATCAGCGCGCGGGCTTTGGCGCCGAGCACGAGCGCTTGCGATCCTCGCAGCCCGGACCCCCACTTGACCCACTTGTCGACAAAGTCAGGCGCTCCGGCAACGCCGGGCCGGGACGCGCTCACCAGCCGCACGACATACCGTGCGATCTCCTCGGCAATGACGACCTGTCGAGCGAGCTCTTGGAACTGGAGGATGTCCGTTCCGCTCAGGATCCGCGCCGGCGCCGGTTGATCGGCCCCAGTCGTCCGCGTGACAACCGTCACTTCGTCGTCCTCACTCAAGTACTGAATCACGACGTTGAACATGAAGCGATCGAGCTGCGCCTCGGGCAGCGGGTACGTCCCCTCGAGCTCGATCGGATTCTGGGTCGCCAGCACGAAGAACGGACGGTCGAGCGGATAGGTCCGGCCGGCGGCCGTCACGTGATACTCCTGCATCGCCTCGAGCAGCGCCGCCTGAGTCTTGGGCGGCGTGCGGTTGATCTCGTCCGCCAGAATGATCTGGGCGAACACCGGCCCTTTCACGAAGCGCAACCGCCGGGTGCCCTGTTCCTCGTCGAGAATCTCGGTGCCCGTGATATCGGAGGGCATCAGATCCGGCGTGAACTGAATCCGCTTGAAGTTCAAATCCAGGATGTCCGCCAACGTCTTGATGAGCAGCGTTTTCGCCAGCCCCGGCACGCCTGTAATCAGCACGTGCCCGCCGGTGAAAAGCGCGATCAGGACCTGCTCGATCACGGCGTCCTGGCCGACAATCACCTTGCGCAGCTCGTTCAGAATACGTTCTCGGCCGTCCGCAGCTTTCTCGGCGCTGACGGCGGCGACTGAAGTGTCCATATGAGTGTTCAATGAGTGAGAGCGTAGACGATCTCGTTGATGGCCATCCGGTATGCCATCGCCGTGTACTTGATGTAGCCGGGGTATTCCTGCGCGTTGGACCACTCCCAGCCGTCGCCCATATCCGTGTTGAAGTTGACGAAGATCATCGGCCGGCCGGCGTCGTCGAGAATCGTACGAAGGTGCGGGACGACGCCGCCTTTTTCCCACGTTCGGCCGGCGATAAAGGAGCCGATGCCCGGAACCTGTGGGTAGCCGTCGATTTTGTAGAACGCGCCGAACACGGGGTGATCGCGCGGGACTTCGACAATCTGGCGGTCGGGAAAGAGGCGCTTCATCTCGCGAGTGAAGGCGTCCCACTCGAACGTCCCGTGAAAGTCGTCCATCATCGCGGAGCCGCCGCGCAGGAAATACTCGCGCAGCGCCAGGATGTCGCCTTCCGTCATCCGCATGCTGCTGGGCTCGACGAAATAGATCCACGGGTGCTCGAAGAGCCGCGGGTCGTCCAGCGTCATGAGCATCGGATCGTCGACCTGGATCGCCGTGGCGGTCTTGACCCGCCTCGTCAGATTCTGCTCGGCGGCCGGCGAGTCGATGCCCCAGGGCTCGCCGTAAAAATCCTGCGGGACACGCGTCCCCTCGTTCACGAAGTGATACTTGATGCGGACGAAACGCCACTGCAGCCCGGCAAACCGGCTGTCAGCCGCAGAGGGCGCCTGCGCAGCGGCATTGCTGCGGCCCGGGGGGAATCCGGAGACGAGCGTCGCCAACGCGAACACGGCCGACGCGCCAATGGCCGCTTTCAAGCGGGCCGTCACGGCCGGCCGTCCACCAGCTTCAGGAGCAACTCCTGCGCACGCTCGTAAGACGGCGCGATTTCGAGCGCGGCCAGCGTCTGCTTCTTCGCATCGGCCTTCTTCCCGCTGCTGTAATAGGCCTCCGCCAGATCGGTGTAGGCGGCGGCGCGATCGACCGGGTTGAGCGCAATCACGGCACGGAACTCGCGCGAGGCGGTCTCGGGATCGTTCTGCTTCATCGCGATCCGGCCAAGCGCCGCGTGTGCGCTCGCGTCGAACGGATCGATTGCCGAGATGCGCTGATACACCGGCAACGCTTTCTCGAGATCGTCGGGGGCGCTCTGGCGAAGAAGATCGGCGAGCTGCCGAGCGGCGTCAATATTGTTGAAGTCGCTCGCGACCAGGGCGATCAGCTCTGCAATCGCACGCGGACGATCGTTTTTCTCCAGCGCAATCGACGCCATCTCGTCGTGCGGGCTGCCTTTCCCGCGAGCCATGGGCACGAGCGCCGCGGCGCGCTCGAACGCCTGCATGGCTTCGTTCGTCTGGCCGCTCTTGAGCAAGGCACGGCCGAGCGCGACCTGTACGGGATAGCTGTCCGGGCTCTCCGCAGCCATCGCCTGGAGCGAGGAGAGCGGCTCTTTCAGCAAGTCCACGTTCCGGTCGCGGGGTAAACCGTCCGGCAGTCTCAGCGCGCGACGCATTGGGCCGAACATCCGCTCGACCGTCTGATCGAAGCCGGACTGCATCGTCCCGAAGTCGACCTTCAGCGAGGCCTCGAGCGCCGCGTCGGTGTCCGCGCCCTGGGCAAAGGCGCGAACCAGGTTTCGCAGGCCCTCGTCCCCATACGTGGCGACGATGTGATCGACGACGAGCGAGGCCTGGAAGTAGGCCAGGGAAATCGTCCTCGGGTTCTGGAAAGCGGCGTTGAGGTCCTTGAGCTTGAGCGTCTCGCCGCGGTTCAACCGGCTCGCGAACTCGACGTCCATCTCGCGGCCCCATTCGGAACGCGCGCGCTTCTCCTCGTATACCGAAATGCCTTCGGTCAGCCAGCGCGGGATGCGCTGGTTGGACATCTGAATCGTGATCACGTGCGCCAGCTCGTGCCAGAGCGTGGCTTCCCACTGGAACTCCCCGGGCGGCCGCGCCTTGGGCGAATCCATTGTCACGACCCGCCCAAAACACGCCCCGAGCGCGCCAATCATGCCCGGCAGTCCGAGGTTGCGGACGGCGAAGTCATCGTGCTTGGGAAAGATCTCGATCAGGATCGGCCCCTTCGGCGTGAACTGATAGCGCGCCGAGAACGTCGAGAGCGCCTTGTGCGCAAGCGGAATCGCATAGTCCTGCAGCACCGGCGCTTCGGCCTTGTCCATCCGCACGATGAGATCGCCGTCACGGACCGTCACGAACGTGTCGAGCGTATCGAGCATCCTGAGGAGGTTCAGCGTGATCTTGTCGTAGGGATCGATCTTGAAGGATGCCTCGAGCGTCGCGCGCGCGCCGGGCTCGTCGCCGGTTCGGAGCAGGTGCATGCCGAGGCTGGCGAGGCTCCGGGAGTTGTGGCCGTCCAACGCCAGGGCGCGCCGCGTGAGCGTGACGGCCTCGTCGAACCGGTAGCTGCGTGCGGCCAAGTCGCCCGAGACACGAAACACGTCGCCGTAGCTCGGCGAAATCGCCAGCGTCTTCGCGACTTCCGCCTCGAAGTCGCTCTGTTTGTCTTCGATATAGGCCAGTGCGGCGCTGAGGGCGTGCGCCTCCAGGCTGGAGGGATTGACCGCGAGCGCCGCGTCGATCGATTTGCGCGCATCGACGTGATTCGCGGCATCGACCGCCTGCTCGGCGAGGAAGATGTGGGCATCGACCGATGAGGGGTTGATCTCGAGCGCGTGCGTCGCCAGCGCAACCGCTTGCGGCGGGTCGTCGTCTTCAAGCGCTCGCGCCGATCCCACGATCGCCGGGGTCCAGCGCGAATCGGCCTGCAGCGCGAGCTGATACGAGCGCAGGGCGTCCGGGTTGTTGTACTTCTGAAGGAGGAGATCGCCCCACCCGCTTTCAATCGCCGCGTCACCCGGGGCTTGCGCGGCGGCCTCGCGATAGGCGGCGTTCGCCTCCTGGAAACGGCCGAGCGCCTGAAGCGCCTTGGCCGCTCTCGCCAGCTCACGCGCGTCGCCGCTGGTTTCGGCGAGGCTCGCGACCTTCTCCAGCCGGGCGGGGGCCTCCGTCTGCCCGAGCATTTGCTCGAGAAGGCCCAGCTCGAGCGCAGCCTCGCTGGTGGGGGCGCGTTGAGCCTGTGGAGTGAGCATCGCGTCGGCTTCCTTGTAACGCCCCCGGGCGATCGCCGCGCGCCCCTTGACCGCCACCATGTTGGGATCTCGAAGGTCGAGCTTGTCGGTCATCGCGTCAACTTCGTCGTACCTCCCTTCGACGAGCGCGCGAACGGCTGACTGAAGCGGGGTAGGTGGACGTCGAGCCGACTGGGCCGTCCCGTATCCGGACAGGGCGGTGAACACGAGCGCGATGAGCAGGAGCGACGCGGAAACAGGTCGCGGCATTGTGGTCCCGAGTTCGACGGTTCTCCGATCGGTTCGATTATAGGCTGCAAGGCGGGTGCCGTGCCGCCGCATCGAGCGCCCGATTCTCGACCGCGATTCGCCTCTGAAGGAGAACACCGAATAGGACGATGCCGAGCGGTCCGCAGACGGCTGCCCCGGTCATCATCGCGGCGCCGGTCAGCTCGAGGGCCACACCGACATAGTTCGGATGGCGCAAGACACGGTATGGTCCATGGCGGACGAGCGGGGCGCCGGGCACCACGATCACTCGGAATGTCCAGAACGGACCGAGGCTGAGGATCGCCCACCACTTGAGCGCCTTCGCAGCGGCGAAGCATGCGAGCCCCCCCACGATCCATCCGGCCGGAAGCGCCCCCCTGAGTTCTTGCCGAATGAACCCTTCGACGATCAGGGCGAGGAACGTGGCCGGGTAGGCGATGCGCATGATGTTGAACACGTCGCCAGGCGGTTCGATGCCACCACGCGCACGTTGGGCCGCCTCGTTGCGTGCCGCGAGAATGGCCTCGGCGACCATCGGGACGAAGATCAGCAGGGTCGCTGCAAAGATCACGGCTAACGACTGATGGCTCATGGCTGGCGAGGTCGAGGCGACTGGGCTCAGGCACAGGCGCAATCGCCGGCCTGCGTAATGATCGCCCGCAGGACGACCGGCGCAAACCGCGCGCCCATCGCACCGATGGTGACGCCCGCCGGCGAGCTGACGATGGCGCGCAGCGCGCGATTGAAGCGCCACTTGGCCCGGAACGCGTCGGCGCGCTCGGCGGCCAAGGCCGCCTGGACGCCGGTCCAGCCCTGGGCGAGCGCGCGCAACGCCGCGCGGGCCGCCAGCTCTCCGCCCTGAATCGCGAAGCGCAGGCCGTCGCCGGTCATTGGATCCACGAAGCCGGCTGCATCTCCCGCGACGAGCAGGCCGTCGAGCGCGGGACGGCCCGTGGCCTCGACCGCCAGCGGTCCAAGAACGACCGGCGACGCGACCAGCGTTGCTCCATCCAGGCGACCGCGCAGCAGTGCGTCTGCCGCAATTGTCTGCTGCAGCAGCCGAGCGGGGTCGCCCAAAGCAGCGTCTCCGCCCATGGACGGCTTCACAAGGCAGACGTTGGTCAACCCGCCAGGCAGCGGCGCCACGCCTACATAGTGGCGTCGCCGCACATGCATCTCACCGAAAACGGCGCCCGTTTGCACCGGAACGTTCTCGAAATAGCCGCCGACCGCCCAGCGTCGTGGACTTCGTGGATGGCGTGCCAGGCCGAGTCCGAACGCCAACGTGGACCGCCGTCCGTCTGCTGCGATGACCACGGGGGCGCGCAACCGGGCCGTGCCGGCGCGCGAAGCGACCTCGACGCCGCGAACCCTGCTCACGCCGCGCCCATCGTCCACAATCGCGCGGCGCACGACGGTACCTGAATCGAGCTCGCAGCCGGCGTCAAGAGCCGCCCGCAGCAGAATCCAGTCGAGCTCGCGGCGCAGGATGGCGCGGCCAGCCAAGCCACTCGGGTAGCGTCCGGCAATGCGCACACCCCCCTCACCGGTCACGACCATGCCGTCGACGCGAAGACCCGACGCTTCGACCTTCGCACAGGTGCCCAGACGGCGCAGCACGGCCAACGCTCCTGGATTGATGGTGTCGCCGCACAACTTGTGGCGCGGAAATGTCGCGCGGTCGAGGATGCGGACCCGCGCGCCGGCCCGCGCCGCGATCAAACCCGCGGTCGCGCCGGCCGGCCCGCCACCGACGATTATGAGATCGGGCACCACTCGGGACTCGTCGCTCGTTACTCGTTGCTCGATAACAGACTCATACTTTGCCGATGACGATCGCACTGTTCTTCGATCCGAACCCCAGGCAGTTGCACAGCGCGGCACCGACCTGGACGCGGCGCCCGACGTTGGGAATGATGTCGAGGTCGCATGCCGGATCCGGATCGTGATGGTTGATAGTCGGGGGAAGAAACCCGCGCTGCATCGCGAGCGCGGCCGTCACGAGGCCGGCGGCGCCGCTCGCGCCTTGCGGGTGACCGATCATCGACTTGACCGACGATCCCATGATGCGATCGGCCTCATGGCCGAACACCTGTCGGACCGAGCGCGATTCAACGGCGTCGTTCAGCTGGGTCGATGTGCCATGAAAGTTGATGTACCCGATCTCGCTGAGTGATCGGCCCGATCGCTCGATCGCCAGCGCCATGGCACGGACGATTTCCTGGCCGTCCGGCGCCATCTGCACGCGGTGATACGCGTCGCACGTCGATCCGTACCCGTCGATGGACGCATAAATCGTCGCGCCCCGCGCGCGCGCCCGCTCCTCGCGCTCGAGGACGACCATCCATGCGCCTTCACCCAGCACGAACCCGTCCCGACCCTTGTCGAACGGCCGGGACGCCTCGGATGGCCGCGCGCTGTACGCCGTCGAGACCACTTTCATGCGGGCGAAGCCGAAGATCATCCCAGGCGTCACGCACGCATCGGTCCCCCCGGACAGCACAACCTCCGCCTCGCCGGCCCTGAGGAGCCCCGTCGCATAACCGATGGCGTCGGTCGAGCTGGTGCAGCCGCAGGAGAGCACGTGGCTGACACCGCGGAGGCGCAGCGAGATCGACACCTCGCTCGACACCATGCCGGCGATCGAGATCGGAATCGCGTAAGGCGTGACCTTCCGGCCGCGCTCGACGAAGAAATCACGATACTGACGCTCACCCACGTCGATGCCGCCGCCGCCCGTTCCGATGACGACGCCGGCATCCGGCTCCCCAATCCCCAGGCCGGCGTCGGCCCACGCCTCCCGCGCGGCGATCACGCCGATGAGCGCCGCGCGCGAGTATCGCTTGGGATCCGCACGGTAGCCCGGGTCCCAGATGTCATCCCCGCCGAGCGTCGGGATATCGTTGACGGTCACATCGCCGACCGGCGCGGCAACCGAGCAGCCCAGGTCGGACGCGTCGAACTCTGTGATCATTCGCGTTCCACTGCACCCGCGGCGAACAGCGTCCCAGAACCGCTCGCGTCCGACACCGAATGGGGAAACGACGCCGATGCCGGTTATCACGACGCGCGGCCGACCACTTGGGGCCATGTGCGGAGCCTATACTAATGTCGAGATCGTCATGCGCAAGTGCCTGGCCTGGTCCGGAGGCGCCCTCTTCGTGGCGTCGCTCGTGATGTGCACCTGGTCGTACTTATTCTGGCTCGGGCGCGATATCCCGCTCGCCGGCTGGCGCCCTGTGGCGTTCGACGCCGGGCTCATCTCGATCTTCGCCGGTCATCACAGCGTGTTCGCCCGAGAATCGATCAAGCGGCGTTTGTCGTTCATCCCCCCGTCAATGATCCGATCGTTTTATGT
>Ga0182034_10001121_pt1 | contig 13069 bp, 5 predicted proteins | sample flu12Cox44000172_FD_125972 | JGI IMG/M metagenome (GOLD analysis project Ga0182034, IMG submission 125972) | Lab enrichment of tropical soil microbial communities from Luquillo Experimental Forest, Puerto Rico - flux4day.12C.oxic.44.000.172 | ecosystem: Environmental > Terrestrial > Soil >... | reverse complement strand
GCGTCCCGGCGCCCTTCACCTGGAGGTCGAAGTCGAGCGTCTCCTTCCACATCGGAACCAGAAAACAGACGTGCCGCTGCTGACCCGTATATTCCTGCGTGATCTGAAGCTCGATCGCCTGATTGGTCGCTTTGAGCGTGCCGAAGAGCGGGGAAGCCGGCTCGCGTACCTGAAAGTCAATCGGCCCGTGCTTGATCTGGAGCACGACGTTGTCGTCGAACCGACCGTCGAGCGGGCGAAAGTTGTCGTCGGCCGCGCGCGCGCGATCGTTCCTCGGGTCCCGCCAGTCCATGTGGTGGTCGTAGACGAACCCACGGTAGAAGAGCACCCCACGGTGCGGCGCGAGCGCGCGGGCGATGACGTTCGCTGCGTCCGCATGCGTCCGGCCGTACGCCGACGGGCCGAGTCGTCCCTCGGAGTCGGCCTTCAGCACGAAGCCCGCGAAGTCCGGAATCGCTGCGTAGATGTCGACGACGGTCCGCTTCCAGAAAGCGGCCACGCGCGGATCGACCGGATCGAAGGTCTCGAGCCCACCGATGGCTGTCGGGCTGCTGAAGTCTACCGCGACCGCCAGCTGTACTCCCCAAGGGCGGAACTGAGCGGCCAGGCGAACGAGATCAGGGATGAAGCCTCGCGTGATGACGGTGGGGTTGGCATTGACGTTGTTCACGGCGCACGCGTTCACGCCCACTGAGGCCAGGAGCCGGGCGTAAGCGGCGACGCGAGAGAGATCGTCTCGAACGCGGTCGTGCTCGAAGAAGATGGACGGTCCCGCGTAGCCGCGTTCAATCGTCCCATCGAGGTTGTTCCACTCGTTCACCCACCGGAGCGGCGCGGCGGGCTCCTGGCGATCGTCGAGATGGGCGATCGGCTCGCCGAGCGCGATGCGCCGAAGCAGCGCGAAGGTTCCGTACAGGACGCCGCGATCGCTCGCACCCGCCACGATGAGCTGTCGGTGGAGGGGAGCGGCCCCGGCGGCAGCCGGAAGGTCGCCCAGCCAGAAGCTATCGGGGCGGTCGAGATCCGGAACAACCGCTGTAGGAAAGGCGCGGCGAACCTGGTCGCTAGTGCCAAGCACGATCGCGTCGACATCGATAGCGCTTTTTCTGGCTCCAGGGGCCCCCGCTCCCAGGATGTCGGGCGCCCCCGAACTCACCAGGCGGCGATCGAGCATTGAGCCCACGCCTCGGACGAGCTCGTCGTGCGCCGATCGGAAGACGATCGAATCGCCGAGCATGACGACGGCCCCGGGCAGCGTCGCGTACTGCGCGCGCGCCGCCGGATCTGTGATGCGCTCGTAGCGGAGCCACGCGTCGGCGCCGGTCTCGGCGGAAGCCGAGGCCGCCCCTAGAAAGGACCCGAGCAAGCCGGGCAACACGAGCAAGACGAGCCGACCGAGCCAGAGCGCTCGGGACGGAGCCCGTCGAATCATGAGCCTCATGACACCATTGACTTGCCCTATCGTAGCTCGCAGGGCCTCTCGGGCCACGGCCTACGGCACGGTTTTCGGTGCGGATTCAGGACCAACACCTCCGCGGTCGCGGCGTTTGCCGGGGATGGATTGGGATTCCTGCTGCCCGAGGCCACACTGGCGGTGTCGAGAATCGTCGTGCCGTCCGGGGTCGAGCAGTCGACGGAGAGCGTGAGCGTGAACAATGCGGGCACGCCCACATCCAGCGAGCGGGCCTTGCAGATGATGCGGCCGCCCGTGCCGACGACGGGTGTCGTACATCTCCATCCGGCTGGAGCGGTGATCGAGTGCAACACGGTGTGGTCCGGGATCGCGTCGACCAGGAACGGGGTGGAGGCCGGATCCGGACCATTGTTCGTCATCGAAATCGCGTATGAAACGTGGTGGCCGCTGAATACGACGGCTGAGGCTGCACGGATCGTCACCGCGACGTCCGACCCTGGCAGCTTGAGCGGGTCGACGACACCCAGATACGCGAGTTTGTGCTGCAACGACTGATCGAAGAGCAGCGGCGCGTCGACCCGGCGAGACGACGTCAGCCAGGTGTGATCGTCAGCTTCGCCCCAGAACGTCACCGAGCTGATCTGCCCTTTCAATGCCCGGAACACCTGAAACAAGTCGCGATAGAGGTAGCCCTGCTGAATCAGACGATCCGCGGGAATGTCGGCATAGTCCAGGAAGGCCTCGCCGCTGTTCGTGTACACGCTGATATCGAGCTCAGTGATCTGGTTGTCGACGCCGAGGCCGGAAAACAGATTGATGGTGTCGGCAACGGACTGGGCCTGTGGAAAGCCGATGTTGCTGTGCATCTGGTGTCCTACGCCGTCGATGGGCACGCCTCGGTTCCGCAGATCCCGAACGAGGTTGTAGAGGAACGTCCGCTTGGGCTCCTCGGTGGTGTTGTAGTCATTGATGTAGAGTCGCGCGGCCGGCGCCGCTTCATGGGCCACCAGAAACGCGGTGTCGATGTAGTCGGTTCCGGTGATGGTGAACCAGGGGCTGCGGCGGAAGCCGTCAGGCTGGCTGGGGTCGATGACCTCGTTCACGACGTCCCAGGCGTACACGTCGCTGCCGAAGTGTTCCACGACGCCGCGGATGTGATTGGTCAGCCGCTGCAGCAGAAGCGCCTTGTTTTCGAGTGTCGGCGTCATGGGATTCCCATCCACGTCCAGGAACACCCAGGGTGGAATCTGGTTGTGCCAGACAAGCGTGTGCCCGCGCACCTGCATGTTGTGAGCCTGGGCAAATCGGACCTGCGCGTCGGCGTTCGTGAAGGTGAATCGTCCCTCGGCGGGCTCTGTCGCATCCCACTTCATGTCGTTTTCCGACGTGATGCTGTTGAAGTGCCGCGCCAGCAGTTCGGCGTGCGGTCCCGAGAGGTCGGCGGCATAGACGGCCGCACCGACTGGAAAGAAGTCGGCCAACGCTTCGGCGACCGGCGGCAGGTCCGGCTCGATCTGCAGCGGGGCGACAAACGTCAGGTCGAAGTCGTCGATATAGAAAGACGCGGTTCCTGCAGCCGACTCGACGTACAAGGACAGCGTGTCGTAGTTGAAGGCGAAGTCGACCCTCGCGGCAAGGTGCACCCATTCCCCAGTGGTGACGAGCGTATTGCCCACCAGGGTGTTGAAATTCGTCATGCCGTCAAGGGTTCTCTGCAGACTGAGCCGCAGCTCGGTGTCCGCCTCGCCCGGCGCGAGCTTTGCCCACAGCGAGACGACATACCGTGAGCCATTGCACATCTTCCCGGTCGCGTCGATGCTCGGGCCGCTGAACGCGTGTTGCCGGCCGGTGATCAAGAGACTGAGACTCCCGCTGTGCGCGTCGGCTGGCGTGACGATCAGGCGCTCTTCGCCGATGCGTGGCGTCCAGCCGTCCGGCCCGCCGTCCTCGAAGTCGGTGTGAAGACCCGAGGGATCCGGCGGGCCATCGCAGGTCGCGGCGCTCGCCCGGAACGGCGTGACGAGCGCGATAGTGAAAGCGAAGACGCGTGCTAGAACCATCGCCTTGTCCAAGCGCAGCACCCAGCCCGCAGTCAGCTGACGTGCGGTCACGATAACCGTTGACGGCCTCGCCAGATCAGAACGAGAAGCGGAGACCTAGTCGGAAATTCCGCTCGCCGACGCCCGTCGTCCCTGTGATGTACCCGAACGTGCTCTGGTTGGAGATGTCGCCGCTCGGATTCGCGAAGTTCGGATGATTCAGCGCGTTGAGCGCCTCGATGCGAAGTTGTGCGACGGCCGTGCCGCCGAGCGAGAACGAACGGAACAGACCCAGGTCGAGCTCGACGTATCCCGGTCCGCGGAGGCTGTTGCGAGGCGAATTCCCGAAGCGCTGCGCCTGCCCGGCGGGAATGTTGACCGGCTGATAGGCGCTCCGATCGAAGTACTGATACTGCGTCGGATCCGCGCCGGCCGGCGCCGCGCCCGGCGTGAAGTTGTTGTTGATCGCGACTGTCCCTTTGATCAGATCCGGGACCTGCGAGCTGCCGGGGGCGTTCAAGGCGCCTGCGGTGCCCTGGACGATGTAGATCGGCGTGCCGCTCATCGCGGTCAGGATGCCATTGAGCTGCCACCCGCCGAACACCGCGTCCTGCCAGCCGTTGTTGGCCCAGCGCTCCTGCCTGCCGAACGGCAGGCTGTAGGAGCCGAACGCCTGAAAATTGTGCCTGCGGTCGTAGCCGGCCAGCCCGTAGTTCAGTTCCTTGGACGGCAGATACTGGATGCGCGGATTGCCCGCTCCCGGCGCGTTGCCGCCCGCGTTGTCGGCGTAGTCGGTCGTCCGCGACAACGTGTAGACGAGGTCGAGTTGCGCGTTGCGCCGGCGCGCGCGCACGGCCGTCTGAAGGCCGTTGTAGATGGTATCGCCGTACGGCTGGAACGAGTTGATGTCGGCCGTGGCGTTGGCGATGCCGGCGAGCACCAGCGCTCGCCCGGCGTTGCCCGTGCCCGGTGCGGCGGCGTTGATGTTCACGAAGTTCATCTGGCCGATCGCCCGGGTGCCCACGTAGCCGGCCTGTCCCGTCAGCCAGGGTGTCAGCTCGCGCTGGAACGTCACGTTGTAGGAATCGACGTGGGGGCGGTGCAGATCGGCCGGATAGGTCCCTGTCCCGACGCCCGTCGGCAACGGCAGCACGCCCGCGTTCAGGTTGGGCGGGGCGGTCGACGGAATCAGACCCTGACTGAGCGTCGTGACGGGGATGTACGGGTTGTTCTGCACCTGCAGCATTTCCCACGCGAAGACCGACGGATACGAGTTTCGGAAGTTGATGAAGCTCGAGTTGTCCGCCGATCGCGCGTAGCCGGCGCGGAGCACGTTCTTCTCCCCGAGGCGCTCGGTGGCCCCCAGACGCGGCATGAACATGCCGTGCGTCGTCGCGCCGGTGTCCTGCGGCGTGTTGCCGTAGCCTCCGATGAGCACGAGTCCGGTCGTCGGATCGAACCGGTTGACGCCTTTGCCGTCGGGACGCGTCGGCCAGTACTGCTCTTCCCAGCGCACGCCCAGCGCGAGCGTCAGGCCATGCGTCGCCTGCCATGTGTCCTGCACGTACGCCGCGTTGGTCTTCATGATGAGCGAGTTCGGGTTGAGCAGCTGATCCACCTTGCCGGCCCGCGTCGGCAGGCCGAGCAGGAAGTCCGCCCACGAGTTGAACCGCGCGTCGCTCGGGGCCGGCGTGCTTTGCAACATCGTTGCCTGGCCGTTGAAGACGAACGTGCCGCGCACCGTCTGGAACGTTCCGCCCTGCGGCTGGAAGTGGTTGATCTGCTGATTGAGGTACTCGAATCCCCCACGGAACTGGTGCCGGTTGACCAGCTTCTGCAGGTTGACGGCAGCGCTGTACTGGTTGTCGCGGAACTGGAACGGGTTTCCCGTGCCGTCGTTGCCGAGGTTCGACCAGTTCGCGATCTGGAAGGACGGCAGGCCGCCCTGTAGCGGGTCTGGACCGTTGGTGCCGGGGATGTTCATCTTGGTCGGATCCGATCCGACGTTGACGCCGATGTCGGGCGCCGTCGCGCCGAGCACCTGGTGCGTGAAGCCAAAGTTCGCGTCGAGCAGCGTGTTCGCGCTGATGATGTAGGTCGTGCCGAATCCCAGGACCTGCGTCCGGCCGGGCGCGATGCCGACCGAGCCGTTGCCGGCCGACGATCCGCCGCCCGCGTCGCCGAGGGCGTACGCATCGTTGATGTACGAAGGCGAGTTGCCGTAGCGTCCGAAGACGTTCAGTTTGGAGCTGGCGTAATTGACCTTCAGATCGTAGTTCGTGCGGTCGTAGGATGTCGCGCCCGTCGTCAGCACGTTGTTGACGTACCCGGGCGACGTCGTGGCGGGCAGGCGGTTGATCAGATACAGCGCCGCCTGATCGATCCGGTTGGCCGGGATCGTGTTGTTCGGGAACGGCGTGCGCAGCGCGGGATTCGGGTTGGACAACGGATCGTAGACGATCGCGCCGCCCTGGGCCGGCGTCGGAAACACGACGTTGCCCGCGGCGTCGGGACGAAGGTTCGCCGGCGCGATCGATAGGAGCCGGTTGCCGGGCGCCGTGCGCTGCGTCGACTTCTCGGCGTTGAAGAAGAAGAACAGCTTGTCCTTGACGATCGGGCCGCCCAGATTCGCTCCGTACTGCATGATCGTGTTCTTCGGGTTCGTGGGCGTCGTCTGGAACTGGTTGCGCGCGCGCAGCGCGGCGTCAGTGTCGTAAACCCATCCGGTGCCGCGGTACTGATTGGTTCCCGTTTTCACCACGACGTTGATCGCGGCGCCGCCGGACATGCCCATCTCGGCCGTGTAGGAGTTCGTGACGATGCTGACCTCTTCAATCGCTTCGGGGGACGGCACGTACGCCGTATTCGTCGGCAGCCACACGTACTGCACGGGCGACCCATCGATCCGCGTCTGGTTCTGCCAGCCCGAGACGCCGTTGGCGCTGAACGAAATCGCGCGCTGGGGGCTGCCCGCGGTCGAGTTGGCCTCGCCTTGTCCGTTCTCCGTACGCACAACCACCGCACCGGGCACGGTCTGCATCAAGCTCTGATAGTTGCGCCCGAGGCTGCCGGCGAGCGGGAGATCGTTGACCTCCTGGGCGGTCTGGGTGACGTGGATATCCGCGCGGTCGGCTTGCAGCGGCACCGCAGCGGCGACCACGTCCACCTTCTCGCTCACCGGCGAGACGTCAAGCGCGCCGTCCACCCGGCGCACCGTGTTCGAGTCGACCCGGACGCCGCGTTGGGTCAGCGTCTTGAAGCCACTCAGCTCGAACGACACGTCGTAGAGGCCGGGCACGAGATCGCTGAAGACGAACGCACCCCGTTCGTCCGTAACAGCGCTTTTCACGACACCGGTACCGGTGTTGGCCGCCTGAACCGTGACGCCGGGCAGCACCCCGCCCGTCGAATCGTTGACGCTTCCGGTAATTGTTCCGTAGAGGAGCTGCGCTCGGGCTGGCACGGGGATCGTCAGCGCAAGCGTCACGGTCAGCACGATCGGAAGCACCACCGCGAGCGGCAGCGCCTGCGCGAATGCGGGCGCTGACCTGGTTGTCCGCGCCATCGGGCGTGCCACCGTGCGCGCGGGCATCAGGATCACCGCCGGGAGCAAGTTTGCGCCGGAGACGGTTCGAGCCTCACTGACCATCGCCACCCTCCTGAGGACACAAGTCGTGACCTATTAGTTCGAGTCAACAACAAACACGTCACGCCTCCGAGCCATGTGACCAATCCTCCCGTGCCTCGCGACTGAAGCCTCTACCGAGTTCCTCTACGCGACGTGTGGCGCGCCGAAATGCTGCTGCACCACGAGCGTTGCGGCGCCCCGCAGCCGGGGTTGCATCGCAAGGTCGGTCGGCACGATCCGCGTCGCCGCGAGAGCCGGCAACGAGCGCCGCGTCATCACGTCTGAAACGATGGGCCCGACACGCCGCCACGCGCCCGTCACTTCACCCACGATCACGATGACGTCGGGCGCCAGGCCGGTGGCAAGCATGGCCAGACCGGCGCCCAGAGACTCCGCCATGCGTTCGAGCGCGCGGACGGCGAGCGCGTCGCCCTGGTCGGCCGAACGCAGAACATCCTCGAAACGTACCGGGTGCGGCGATCCCGGCGCCTTTGTTGCCGTTTGGCTCGCGTAGTACTGAGCCGCTGCCGAATTCGACGCGTAGCGCTCCCAGCACCCCCGTTTCCCGCATGGGCATTGGGGGCCGTTCTCGTCGATCGTCACATGGCCGAACTCGCCGGCCATTGCGGTGCCGCCGTGCACGATTTGCCCGTTGACGAGCAGCCCGACGCCAATGCCCTCGGACACCGTAACCGCGATGAGATGCCGCACCCGCTCGGGATGGCCGCCGAACCAGAGCTCCGCCAGGGCGCACGCGTTCGCGGCGTTTTCCAAGACGACCGGCAGCTTGACCGCGGCCTCGATCTCGCGAAGGAGATTGATCTCGGTCCATCCGAGATTCGGCGCGAATACGAGTCGGCCGGATGAGTCGACGCGCCCCGGCAGGCTCACGCCGACCCCCTCGCAGACCATCTGCGGATGGACGCGCCGAAATTGAGCGACCGTCCGCGACAACTCGCGGACAAACTCTGCCGGTTGGCGTGGCGTCCGCCACGCCGTCTGCATTACGAAACGAGCGTCGACGCCCGACAGCCCGATCGTCGTGGTCTCGGGCCTCAGGTCGACGGCAATAATGCCGGCCCGCTCGACGTTCAAGTGCAGGAATCGCGGGCGCCGCCCGCGAGGGGCTCGGCCAATGGCGCCCTCGGTCACCCAGCCTTCCCCGATCAATTGATCGACAATGGCCGACACCGTGCTGCGTTGGAGCCCCGATCGTCGCGCGAGATCGGCTCTCGACATCGGCTGGTGGCGCCGGAGGAAGTTGAGCGCGATCCGCCGGTTGATCTGACGGGCGGTCTCGCTTGTCGCCACCTGGAAGTTCGTCAGATCGATCTTGCGCACGTCCGCGACCACTCCACAATTGTTGTCAGCGCGAACTATAGGACTGGTCCCCGTTGCTGTCAAGCGAACAGCTGGACTCGCGCGCGAGAATGCGCGTATCCTTTCGGGCACGTTCGCGACCGGTCGTGGCGCCGACGATCACGTTCGGCGGGCGAACGAAAGACGTTCTCAGCGGACCAAGGACCAGAAATGGACCACGCCACCCCCCGAAGCGCCGCAGGACTGTTGTTTCTTGTCGCGACATTGATTCCCGCAGCGACGCTCATGGGGCTCATCGGCCGTGCGCAGGGAACGCTTCCGGCGTACCGCGACGTGTCTCGATCGATCGACGAGCGCGTCGCCGACCTGCTCTGGCGCATGACCGTCGATGAGAAGGTCGCGCAGCTCCAGGGGATCTGGAACCGCAAGGCGCAAATCCAAAGCGCGGACGGCCGGTTCAATCCCGACAACGCGCAAGCCATGCTCGGCAACGGCCTCGGTCAGATCTCGCGGCCCAGCGAGATCGGCAGCACGCCGTCCGGGCCGCGCGTCCGCGGTCCGCGCGAGCAGGCCGAGTTCGTCAATGCCGTCCAGCGGTGGGTCATCGACAACACGCGCCTCGCGATTCCAGTGATGTTTCACGAGGAAGCGCTGCACGGGCTCGCCGCACCTCGAGGCACGCACTTTCCGGTGCCGATCGCCCTGGCAAGCACGTGGGATCCGGCGCTCGTCGAGCGCGTCATGAGCGCGGCGGCCGCCGAGGCGCGGGCTCGTGGCTGCCAGGAGGTGCTCTCGCCCGTCGTCGATCTGGGGCGGGATCCGCGATGGGGACGAATCGAGGAGACCTACGGCGAGGATCCATATCTCGTCTCGAGGTTCGGCGTCGCGGCCGTCCGCGGCTACCAGGGCAGCAGCCTACCGCTCGCCCCGGGGAAGGTGTTCGCGACGCTGAAGCACTTCGCCGGCCATGGATCGCACGAGGGAGGTATTAATACGGCGCCTGCGCTCGTGCCGGAGCGGCTCCTCCGATCGGAGTTCCTGGTGCCGTTCGAAGCGGCGATTGTCGAAGGGGGCGCCTTTTGCGTGATGCCGAGCTACAACGAAATCGACGGGGTGCCCTCACACGCCAATCGGTGGCTGCTCGACGACGTCCTGCGGCGCGAGTGGGGGTTCCGTGGCCTCGTCGTCTCCGACTACTTTGGGATTCAGCAGCTCGCGACCCGCCACCACGTGGCGCGCGACGCTGCCGACGCCGCCAGGCAGGCGCTCGAAGCAGGCGTGGACGTCGAGCTGCCGGATCCGGACGGGTCTCCGAGGCTCGCCGGCATGGTGAAGGACGGCCGAATCGCGGAAGCGCAGATCGATCGCGCCGTCGGTCGCGTCCTCCGAGCGAAGTTCCTTGCCGGTCTGTTCGAGCATCCGTACGTCGATCCGGAGGAGGCCGAGCGCGCGACCAATACGCCCGAACATCAGGCGCTCGCGCTCGAGGCCGCACGCCGAGCCGTCGTGCTCCTCAAGAACGATCGACTGCTGCCGCTCGATCGCGCGATCATCAAGAGGCTGGCGGTCATCGGACCCAATGCGAAGGGGGTGCACCTCGGCGGCTATTCACGCGATCCCGGACGTGGCGTCGACGTTCTCACGGGCATTGCTAACGCTGCAGGCCCCGCCGTGGATGTGACTTACGCCCCAGGCGTCGAGATCACCGAGAGCGTGAACTGGTCGCAGGATCGAGTGGTCTTCGCCGATCCTGCCGCGAATCGGCAGCGAATCGCCCAGGCCGTAACCGTGGCCCGCCGCGCGGACGCGATCGTCCTGGTGATCGGCACCAACGAATCAACCTCGCGCGAAGCGTACTCGGACGAGCATCTGGGCGACGCGGCGGATCTCTCGCTGATGGGCCAGCAGGAGGAGCTGGTCGACGCCATGCTGCATACGAACAAGCCGCTGGTTGCCGTCTTGATCAACGGCAGGCCGCTTGCCATTCCGCGCGTGGCCGAGCGCGTGCCGGCCATCCTCGAAGCGTGGTACGTCGGTCAGGAAGGGGGCACGGCCATCGGCGAGGCGCTGTTCGGCGCCATCAATCCCGGCGGCAAGCTGCCGGTCAGTGTGCCGCGGCACGTCGGCCAGCTGCCCGTGTACTATAACCGGACGCCAACGTCCTTTCGGGCGTACGTTGATTCCACGCGCGAGCCGCTCTGGCCGTTTGGCTACGGTCTGAGCTACACGACGTTTGCGGTGTCGAACCTCGAGGTGAAGCCGGCGACGATCGGCATCGCCGGGAAGGCGCACGTCACCGCCGATGTCACGAACACGGGCACCCGCACGGGGGACGAAGTGGTCCAGCTCTACGTCCGCGACGTCGTGAGCTCCGTGACGCGTCCCGTGAAGGAGCTGCGGGGGTTCGAACGCGTGACGCTCCAGCCCGGACAGCGAAAGACGGTCACGTTCACCGTCGGCCCCGAGTCGTTGTCGCTCATCGACAGCCACATGCGGCGTGTCGTCGAGCCCGGCCGCTTCGACCTGATGGTCGGTGTCAGCTCGACGAACGTCCAGACGATCGGCCTCGAGGTCGTCACGCGATGACGACGCTCGATTGGCTGATGATCGGCGCCTATTTTCTCCTGCTCCTCGCGCTGACCTGGTGGACGGTGCTCAAGGGGCGCACGACCGCCGACGACTACTTCCTCGCCGGCCGCAATCTCGGATGGTGGGTGATAGGCGCGTCGATTTTCGCCTCGAACATCGGATCGGAGCATATCGTCGGCCTGGCGGGATCCGGCGCGGCCGACGGGGTGGCTCTGGCGCACTACGAGCTGCACGCGTGGTGTCTGCTCGTCCTCGCGTGGCTGTTCGTCCCGTTTTACATGCGATCGCGCGTCTTCACGATGCCGGAGTTTCTCGAGCGCCGCTTTTCGGCCACGTCTCGGTATGTGCTCTCGATTGTGTCGATCATCACATTCATCGTGTCGAAGATTGCCGTCGGGATCTTCGCGGGTGGGGTGGTCTTCGCGAGCCTGATGCCCGAGATGCATCTCCGCCTGTGGGGCCTCGAGGCGAACAGTTTCTGGATCGGCACGGGCCTCGTGATCGTGTTGACAGGGCTGTACACCATGCTCGGCGGCATGCGTGCCGTTGCCTACAACGACACCGTCCAGGTCGTCGTGCTGATCACGGGGTCGGCGGTGCTCACGGGCTACGGCCTGGTCGAGCTCGGTGGATGGCATCGGCTTCGCGAGCTCGTCGGGTCGGACATGCTGAACCTGTGGAAGCCGCTGATTCCGCCAGGTGTCGAAGGGACGTGGGCGCCGGTCCTCGAGCGCAACGCATCGGGTGCGATCGTTCGAGAGGCGTGGTACTTCAACGGCAATTTCCCATGGCTCGGCATGGCCGTGTGCGCGCCCATCATCGGACTGTGGTACTGGTGCACCGATCAGTACATCGTGCAGCGCGCGCTTGGCGCTCCCGACGAAACGACGGCGCGCCGCGGCAGCGTCTTCGCCGCGTTCCTGAAGTTGTTCCCGGTCTATCTCTTCATCGTTCCGGGCCTCATCTGTTTCGCGCTGGCGAAGAGCGGGAGGCTTCCGGAACTGGCGTCGATCGTTGGCTCCGACGGCCGACCGAACGCGCAGCAGGCGCAGGCCGCGTTTCCGTTGATGGTCCGCTACCTGCTGCCGCAGGGTCTCCGGGGGATCGTCGTTGCCGGATTGCTATCCGCCCTCATGGGGTCGCTTGCTGGCGTTTTCAACGCCTGCTCCACGCTGTTCACCGTCGATCTCTACCAGAAGTGGCGGCCCCAGGCGTCGCAGCGGCAATTGGTGCGCATCGGCCGCGCAGCCACGGCGGCGATGGTCCTCGTCGCGCTCCTGTGGATTCCCGTGATCCAGGGTGCTCATGGGCTCTACACATACCTCCAGGCGGTACAGGGGTATTTGGCGCCACCGATCTTCGTCGTGTTCTTTCTCGGTGTGTTCGTCAAGCGGGTCAATGCCGAAGGCTGCCTCTGGGCGCTCGTCGTCGGCTTTGCACTCGGCCTGTTCCGGATGATCGTCGACACGCCGATTACGATGGGGCTTGCCGGCTTCGAGCTTGGGTACCCGGAGGGCTCCTTCCTGTGGGTCGTCAACAACATCTATTTTCAGTACTTCAGCGTCCTCATCACGATCGTCTCGGCCTTGGTCATGATCGTCGTCAGCCACATGACCGCCGCTCCGGAGGAGCGAGCCATTCGCAGCTTGACGTACGAGACGACGACCGACGAGGACCGCCGGCGCACGCGCGCCAGCTGGAACTGGCACGATGTCTCGGCGTCGGCGGTCGTGCTCATCGGAATTCTCGCGGCTTACCTGTACTTCCGCGGGTGAACCTATGACGCATCGCACTCACCGGACGAAGGGCCAGGGATCAAGAACGGTGGACCGGGGACCCGGGACCAGGGACCTGGGACGGACCAGGGACCAAGGACGGACCAAGCACCAAGTGACCAAGAACTACGGACCGGTGGCGTCGCCCGCCGACCGGTTCACCTTCGGGCTGTGGACCGTCGGCAACCGCGGCCGCGATCCGTTCGGGGAGTTCGTGCGGCCGACGCTCGATCCTGTGGCCGCGGTCCATCGTCTGGCGGAGATCGGCGCCTGGGGCGTCAACTTCCACGACAACGATCTCGTG
>Ga0182034_10001118_pt1 | contig 13084 bp, 15 predicted proteins | sample flu12Cox44000172_FD_125972 | JGI IMG/M metagenome (GOLD analysis project Ga0182034, IMG submission 125972) | Lab enrichment of tropical soil microbial communities from Luquillo Experimental Forest, Puerto Rico - flux4day.12C.oxic.44.000.172 | ecosystem: Environmental > Terrestrial > Soil >... | reverse complement strand
CGAGGTACATCCGATGACATGTTCACTTCATCCAGATATTGATTCCGTTGCCTTCTGCGGCCAATGCGGGCGGGCCTTGTGTCCCCAGTGCAAGCGCGAAGTAGGCGGCATGATTTATTGCGAAAGCTGCCTGGACGCCCGCCTGCGAGGGTCCGTGTTGCCGCCTATCCTGGGCCCCAATATCGGTCCCAACCCTGGGCTAGCACTGTTCTTGGGCTTCATCCCCGGCGTGGGCTCCATCTATAACGGTCAGATCGTGAAAGCCATGGTGCAGGTGCTAATCTTTGGCTCGCTAATCGCTCTCGCTGACCGCGTGGGCGGACCGTTTGACACTATTTTTGGCCTGGGCGCTGCGGCCTTCTACTTTTACATGGTTATCGACTCCTTTCAGACCGCAAAGCGCAAGAGCGCGGGGCTGCCCACGGAAGAATGGCTAGGACTAGGAGATTTCAAAATGAATGCGCCCATTGGCGCGGCCCTCCTGATTGGACTGGGCGCTCTGTTCCTGCTCGACAATCTTGGCATTCATGTTTTTGAGCACATTTCCAAATTCTGGCCCGTGCTGCTGATCGTGATCGGTTTAATCCTGCTCCAGCGGCGTGTGGGTAAAGGTTCAACGTCGGTGCCGCCGCCGACCGGTTCCAATTTGCCGAGTCCACCCAAGGGGGGAGGCCCCAGCAACATTCCGGGTCCGCTAGGCATGTAAGGCACGAGACTACTGCGAGGAGGAGTCTGATGTTCGATATGAATCCGGGGATCGTGGTTCCTCTGGGAGCTTTTGTGATGGTGATCATCATCGTGGCTGTCACAAGCATGAAAAAGATGCGTGAAAGGGAACTGCAGGCACATCAGGAACTACGCATGCGTGAAATGGAACATGAACGCAAGATGAAAGAGATGGAGATCGAAAAGGCTAAGCTCGAGCTGGAAAAGGTCAAGGCCGGCAAGACAGTGTAACGGTATGGTGGAACACACTTCGTGGTAGAGGGGCAGGACGGAACTCGTGAAAGGCCCCGCCCTTTAGTACCGGTTAGATGTTAGAGGAGCTGAGAAGACAGACATGGGAGAAACACCCTTTTTCGCTTCGCTACTGCTACTCCCGCCGGAGATAATCTTTATACTGATTCCGATTGCGGGGATGCTGATGGTCGTGGCCATCGTCGCCATCGTGTTCTGGTACATTGCGCGCCAGAGGGAGTTGCAAGCGCACCAGCAAATGCGTATCCGTGAACAGGAGTTGCGTATCCGGGAAATGGAGCACCAGCGCAAGATGAAAGAGCTCGAGCTGGAGATTGAAAAAGCCAAAGCCAGCCAGCAGGTGGCGAGCGGGTAAAGGAGATAGATTATGGAAGGAATACCCTTTCCTTTTCTGATCCCGATTGTGGGGACGATTGCGGGTACGCTGATGGTCGTGGCCATAGTCGCTATCGTGTATTGGTACAAGTCGCGTGAGAGGGAGTTGCAGGTACACCAGGAAATGCGCATCCGGGAAATGGAACACCAGCGCAAGATGAAAGAGCTCGAGCTGGAGATCGAAAAAGCCAAGGCCAGCCAACGGGTGGGCTAACGCCGAAGCTGGCATCATGCGGCTGGGTCCCAAGGAGACTTAATCATGGATGCTGGTGTCTTGGTTCCGTTGGCCGTGTTCGCCTTCGTGGCTCTTGTTGTCGCCATCACGAGCATGGCGAAACTGCGCGATAAAGAAATGGAAGTACACCAGCGGTTGTACACGGAGGAGCTGGAACACCAGGGCAAGATCAAAGAATTAGCCCTGGAACTGGAACGAGTCAAATCAGCCTCTGAGTCTATCGGTCGAAAGTAGCCCCGACCCTTAGATCATTGCCGATTGATGATTGTCGATTGCCGATTTACTCTTCGCAGAGGACAAGCCCTGCAAATCAATCGAAAATCGACAATCGGCGATTACCTGAGTCCCGACCCTACATCTGAGGAAAGAAATGGGTCTGCCACCGACAACGCCGTCCTCGCGCCGCCTCAGTCTTACTGGGCCGGTCATCCTCATCGTATTGGGGGTGATTTTCCTGCTCGAGGAATTTGTTCCTCACCTAGGCTTCCGCAAGACCTGGCCCGTTCTGTTGGTAGTAGTTGGGATTTTGAAACTGATGGACTCGGCGCGACCACCGCGCCCACCGGAGGGGCCCAGGCTGTAAGGAATGGGAACAAACTGGCGGCTGTTTTCGTACAAGGGAGTAGGGAGTCGGAAGAATGAGCGTTTATGCGTACCGTCGAGGATCGATCTTCTGGGCACTGACCCTGATTACGGTCGGCGGTCTCTTTCTTTACCAGAATTTTAACCCTGTCGTCCATCCTTGGCAGATTCTTGCCAAGTTCTGGCCAGTTCTCATCATCTTCTGGGGGCTATCGAAGCTCATCGACTACATCCAGGCGCAGGCCCACCCTGAGACGGCGCCGCCCTCGCTGTTCTCCGGCAGTGAGGTCATTCTTCTGTTGCTGATTCTGGTGCTGGGCACGGTGGTTTCCAGGCTCGTATTGCGTCCCTGGCACGAGTGGCCGCGGGCGATGGGGATTAACGTCGACGACGAGGATTTCGCTGGTCTATTTCTGAACTCGTTCACCTACACGAAAACAGTATCGATAGCGGTCAAGCCTCAGCCCCGCCTGGTGCTGGCGAACCGGCGGGGTGACGTCGAAGTTAGCGCAGCGAATCGGTCAGACATTGAGGCGGTGGTGAAAGAGACGATTCGAGCTGAGAATGATGCTGAGGCCAAGAAGCTCTCAGACCAGTTGAAATATGAAATTGTTGAGCAGGCCGGACACTACCAGTTTCAGTCCAATCTCGACTCGCTGCCGAACAGCGGGCGGGCCGTGCGGGTGGATGTGACTCTAAACGTACCCGTCGCCACTTCGGCCGAGATCAAGACCCAACGGGGCGAAGTCTCGCTGGAAGGCCTGCACGGAGATCAGACGCTGACTGCCAACCACGGCGATCTCCGCGTGTCGCAGGTCGAGGGTCTGATCCGTGCACATAAGTCGGGCGGCATGACCGAAATACGCGACGTAAAGGGCAACGTGGAGCTTGAGGGCCGGGGCCAGGACGTGGAAATCTCCGGCGTGACGGGCACTGTGACGGTGAACGGCGAATACCCCGGTACCGTCCAATTCCGCAACATCACCCAGACACTGCGCTTCACGTCATCACGCACGGACCTAACGGTTCAGAAGTTAAAAGGCCAACTGAATATGGAAATGGGTTCCCTTGAGGCCAGCGGCGTTGAGGGCCCGTTTGAAATTTCCACTCGTGAAAAGGACATCAGCCTCACCGGCTTTAATCACAGCGTCAAGATCGCCGACACCAACGGCTCTATCAACCTGCGAACCGCCGTCGCGCCCACGCATCCCATCGAGGTGGATTCGAAGAAGGGTGAAATTGAGTTGACCCTGCCCCCTAGCAGCAGCTTCGTGATTGAGGCCACTTCGCGGCACGGTGAAGTGGAGTCGGATTTCTCCGCACCAACTCTGAAGATTACGACGGAGGGAGAAGCACCTTCCATCACCGGCAGCTACGGCAAGGGTGGCCCCAGCATCCGGCTGATCACCGAATACGGTACGGTCCGCCTCGCCCGCGAGGGGGGTGAGGTACCAGCTCCCAAGGCGCCGAAGGCTCCGAAAGCCCCCTCTGTACCCGCCGAGCCCTCTTCTGAGAGTGAGGAGTCCTTCTAGCTAAGTTAGTTGTCACACAGACTGTTTCGTCCCTATTCCTTCGGGAGAATCAAGCTTTGGCGAGTAAAGTCTCGTTCGCGATGCTGGTTCACTCCCACCAGCCGGTGGGGAACTTTGATCATGTGGTCGAGGAAGCTTACCAGCTTGCTTACCTGCCCTTTCTGTCGGTCCTCGCTCTCCGTCCCAGCATCCGCGTGAGCCTTCATTATTCCGGAGTTCTGCTTGAATGGCTGGAGAGGCATCATCCCGACTTCTTCCAGCGTTTGCGCCAGCTTATCGGAACCGGTCAGGTGGAAATGGTGGGCGGCGGTTACTACGAGCCTATACTGCCTGCGATTCCCGACAGGGATAAGGTGACACAGATCCGAAGGATGACAGACTATATTCAGAAACACTTTGGCGTGACTCCACGGGGCGCCTGGCTGGCCGAGCGCGTTTGGGAGCCGAGCCTGGCGCGGCCACTGGCTGAAGCGGGCGTGGAGTTCGTCGTTCTGGACGACACGCATTTCCTGGCCGCGGGCCTGCAGCCGCACCAGTTGCGTGGGTACTACGTGACGGACGAGAATGGATCATTGCTGCGTGTGGTACCGAGCCTCAAGGGTCTCCGCTACAGCATGCCTTTCCGGGAGCCGCAGGAGACGCTCGACATTCTTAGTGAAGGTCAAGACGAGCCCAATCCGCTCTTCACGGTGGGTGACGACTGCGAAAAGTTCGGCGTCTGGCCAGGCACTTTCGAGCACTGCTACACCAAAGGCTGGCTGAAACGCTTCCTCGAGACCATCGAGGAAGCGCGCGAGTGGCTCAAGACCACGACCCTCTCGGATTTCCTGGAGTCGAATCCGCCGCTGGGACGAATCTATCTGCCCACGGCCTCCTACGAAGAGATGATGCAGTGGGCTTTGCCCATGCCGGCCTCAGTCGAGTTCCAGCAGTGCCTGGACGATTGCGAGCAGATCCCCAACGGCGAACGCTTCCGGCGTTTCCTGTTAGGCGGATTGTGGCGTAATTTCTTGAGTAAGTACCCGGAGTCGAACCAGATTCACAAGTTGATGCTCGAGACCAACCGCCGCTGGCTCAACCTCAGCGTGGCCGCCCAGGCAAGCCGGGGTGATAGCGCTCGCCGCCTGGAGGAGATCCGCACGCATCTTCTCTGCAGTCAGTGCAACGACGCCTACTGGCATGGTGCCTTCGGCGGGCTTTATGCCCCACATCTCCGCGGCGCCTTGCTTCGCCACTTGATCAAGGCCGAGGTTCTGCTCGATCAGTTCGAAGCCACTCCGGGAAATCCGGCGGTGAAGGCTGAGATTCGAGACTGGGATGCCGATGGCGAGGCAGAAGTCCTGATCGAGAGCCCGGTAGCCGCAATCGTGGTCCGACCCCGCGACGGCGGCACAGTTTCGAGCCTCCGCTACAAACCGGCGGGCGCTGAGCTCATCAACTCGATCATGCGCCGTCCCGAGCCTTATCATGAGTTGCTTCGGCAGGAAGTGTCTACACACACCGCGCCCAAGGAGGGTCCGGCTTCCATCCACGACCGGGTACTGGCTAAAGAGGCTGACCTGGAGGCGCTCCTCTGCTACGACTGTTACGGGCGGCACATGTTTCGCACCTACGTTTTCTCGGCGCCCAAGACCTGGCAGGACTTTGCCGACCTCAGGTTGGACGAACTCCGGGACCTCGCCGGCGGCGCATGGACGCTCGAGCCGCAGCGTGCAGCAGCGACTGTTCAGCTCGAGCGGGAGCTGGATGCCGGAGAGCGACAGCCGATTCGAGCGACGAAGTCCATCTGCGCCAAAGCCGAGGGTGCGGTCTGTAGGCTCGAATGCCGGAGTTCATTTTCGACCGATGGCGTGATGACTCCCCCGTGGATGCTGGGAATCGAACTGGTAGTCAACCTGGAAGCTCCCAATGCCCCCGACCGGTATTTCCTCGCCACCGATAACTCTAGCGAGGTGCGACGACCGCTGGACTTCAAGGGTGAGATCCGCTCTCCGCAACTGCAGGTGGCGGATGAATGGCAGCGCTTGTGTATCACGCTCTCGGCGCGGCCGTGCGCGTTTTGGTGGGTCGTTCCCATTTACACCGTCTCCCAGTCGGAGTCCGGCTTCGAGCGCGTCTATCAGGGTTCGGCCATCCTGGCGGTTTGGAGGATCGAACGCAAGGCAGGGCGGAAGCTGACCCGCGCGCTTCGTCTGGAGATCAACCGACTAGAGGCAGGCTAGCCCCGCCACTAGCCAGTGACCACTAACCACTGTTCTTATGGACAGCGCAGCATCCCATTTCGGTAAACTGCTGGTGTTTGCGGGCGTCGCTCTGATCGTAACCGGCGCGTTGCTTATCGCGGGCTCAAAAGTCTCTTTCTTTGGGCTGGGACGACTGCCTGGCGACATCAACTACAGGGGGAGAAATGTATCGTTTTATTTTCCCCTTGTCAGTTGCCTCATTGTCAGCGCTCTGGTGACGTTGCTCTTTTGGCTGATTTCATTCCTAGGACGGCGCTGACGCCTGAAAACTGCTTCAATGGGCCAATCGCTCTTCGATTTTCAACCCCAGCGTCAGGTCTACAGCGTCTCGGAGCTGACCCAGCGTTTGAAAGGTTTGCTCGAAACGCAGTTCCCTGACGTCTGGGTGGCGGGTGAGATCTCGAACCTCCGGCCCGCGACGTCCGGTCACCTCTATTTTACTCTCAAGGATTCGAACGCCCAGCTTCGCGCTGTCTGCTTTCGCAGCCAGGCGCGCTACCTTAAGTTCAAACCGCAGGACGGCGTCTCTGTCATAGCGCGCGGCCGGCTCAGTGTCTATGAGGCGCGCGGCGAATACCAGCTTCTAGTAGAGTTACTGGAGCCGGCGGGTCTGGGCGCGCTGCAGCTCGCCTTCGAGCAACTGAAAGCCAAGCTCGCTGCCGAAGGACTGTTCGATACGGCGCGAAAAAAGCCTCTACCCGTGCTGCCGCGCACGGTCGGCATCGTCACCTCGCCGAGTGGCGCGGTCATCCGCGATATCCTACGCGTCCTGCGGCGGCGATATCGCAACATGAATGCGCTGCTCTATCCTGTACGCGTGCAGGGAGAAGGGGCAGCGCAGGAGATCGTGCAGGCCATCGAACACCTGAACCGGCGCGGCGGAGTGGACGTCATGATTCTGGCGCGTGGCGGGGGTTCGCTCGAAGACCTGTGGGCGTTCAACGAAGAGGACGTGGCGCGAGCTATCGCCGCCTCCAGGATTCCCATCATCAGCGGCGTTGGCCACGAGAGCGATTACACCATTGCCGATTTTGTCGCCGACCTGCGCGCTCCGACGCCATCGGCGGCAGCCGAACTCGTGGTACATCGCAAGCAGGACTTCCAGGCCGAGCTTGAAAACCGCATCCGTCGCATGTCCCAGCTCTTCAGGCTCCGGCTCGCCGAGGCCCGGCAGCGCCTGACCGAGCTTCGTATGCATCGCGTTTTCCAGACTCTGGCTTCGAGGCTCAAGGAAAAATCCCAGAGGGTGGACGATTGTGTTGGGGCGCTCGACAAGGCCATCCGTCAGCGGCTGACTGAGGCACGGCAGGAGTGGTTACGCGTTGCCCCCGGAGTGGCTCGCTACGATTTGCAGCGGCTGTTGGGGCTCAAGCGCGCCACCTTCGACCAGCGCGCCAAGCGCTTCCAGACGGAGTTCTCGCGCTACCTGGCGGACCGGAACAATCGGTTAAGTCAGTTGCAGGCGCTGCTGCGGGAACGTAGCCCTCTCGTGATCCTCGGACGCGGCTATTCGATTACTCGTGACGCTGCCGGTAGAATCTTGCGCGATGCCACGGCGGTGCCCGTCGGCGCCGAAATTTCAGTCAGGCTGGCTCAAGGCGAACTGGACGCAACGGTGCGCGACAAGAAGCCCTAGAAAAAGGAGCTGGAATGCTTGGATTCCTGCTGTGGTTGATCCTGCTTGTGCTCTGCTGGCCCCTGGCCCTCGTGGCGCTCGTCCTCTATCCGCTGGTGTGGCTGCTTCTGCTTCCTTTCCGCATTGTGGGCATTGCGGTGGACGGAGTCCTTCGGCTGGTTTGGGCTGTCATCACGCTGCCAGCTCGAGTCCTGCGCGGCCCGCGGCACGTGTGACGGCTTTCTACGGCGATGGAGGTGTGAAAAATCGCGGCTATGCCGCCCTGCTGTGCGGAAGGGCTCAGAAGCTGTGAAAAAATCCGGCCTCACTGGGGCCGGCGCATACCTTCAGGTGTGCATTTTCAATAACTTCGCACCTGAAGGTCTGCGCCAGCCAAATTTTTCACAGCTTCTCAGCCCTTCCGGCCCAGCGACCAAAAAAAACCAGGGAAGTCCTTTTGTTGGGCTGCTTCCCGGAAAGCCGCAGGCCTTCCGCACAGCAGGCGGCAAAGCCGCACAACCCCATCGCGACTTCTGAAAAGCGGACGAAGCTAAGGACGCGCACCCCTCAGCTTGAACCTCTGCAGCTTACCGGTGGTGGTCTTCGGCAGGCTTTCGATTTCAACCAGCCAGCGGGGTTCTTTATACTTGGGCAGCCTATCGGCAGCAAATCTGCGCAACTCGGCTTCCAACTCCGCCGATAGGCGGAGTGGCTTCCTCAAAACTACAAACGCCTTGGGTTTCTCCAGACCATCGTCGTCAATCGCTCCGACCACGGCGCACTCCGCCACCTCGGAGTGTCCCAGAAGAGCGCTTTCGACCTCCACCGGCGACACCCACATGCCGTGAACTTTCAACATATCGTCGCTGCGCCCGCAGTGCCAGTAAAAGCCACGCTCGTCGCATCGGTACTTATCGCCGGTGACGACCCACTCGCCGCGAAAGGTGCTGCGTGTGAGTTCAGGCCGATTCCAATAACCGGCCGCCCCGCTCTCGCCCTTAACCCAGAGGTTGCCGACGTCACCCGTTCGGACCTCGCGCCCTTGGTCGTCGACGATTTTGGCCGTGTAGCCTGGCACGATCTTGCCGCTGCTGCCGGGCATGAAATCCCCGAGGCGGTTAGAGATAAACATGTGAAGCATCTCGGTTGAACCGATACCGTCGAGGATGGAGATTCCAAACCGTTCGCGAAACCGCTCCCAGAGTGGAGCGGGAAGGGCCTCACCCGCCGAGACCGCGCATCGGATCGAGGTGAGGTCGAAGCGCGACGTTCCGGTCACCTGCAGCATCGCCGCGTAGAGGCTGGGCACTCCATAGAAAATCGTGGGACGGTGGACGGAGATGACTTCGAGAACCTTCTCGGCAGTCGGCCGTTCGGCCAGCAAAATCGTCTGCGCCCCCACGCCAAAGGGAAAGTACAGCCCGTTGCCGAGGCCGTAGGCGAAGAAGAGCTTGGAAGCTGAGAAGGTTCGATCCTTCGCCGATATGTGGAGAATCCCCTTGGCGAAATTCTCCAGGCAACACACCATGTCGCTGTGACGATGGATCGCCGCCTTCGGTTGGCCCGTGCTGCCCGAGGTGTACAGCCAGAAAGCGGGCGCGTCGCGGTGCGTGGGTGAGGGTTCACTGCGCGCCGAGCTTCGCGCTAGGGCTTCATTGAAGCTCTCGCAGCCGGGTTTTACTTGCCCCACTAAGCACACCTGGGGTTCCGTGCCGAACTCCAACTTCCGCAAGGCCGGCGCGAGTTTATCCATCAGGCTGTCGTGAACCACCATGCAGCGAGCGCCGCTGTCCCGCAGCACGAACTCGCACTCATTGCCGGAGAGCAGCGTACTTACCGGCACAGCAATGGCGCCGAGCTTGATCGCGCCCCAAAAAGCGGCGACAAAAGCGGGAGAGTCGGGGAGCGCAATCAGGACTCGGTCATCCTTGCCCACCCCCAATTCACCGAGCGCGCTGGCGGCGCGGTTCACCAGCTCGCCGATCTGGCGGTAGGTGAGCTGTCCCTCGTCACACAGGATCGCAAGGTCGTCTCCGCGTCCCTCCTCAAGATGGCGGTCGACAAAGTACTCGGCAACGTTGAACCTATCCATGGCCGCCCGGCCAATATACCCCCGGCCCCACACGCGGACAACACCCAAGAGACGGGCGGTCAACCGATCCTGTCATTCCGAGGAGCGAAGCGACGAGGAATCTGCTTCTAGAGGCTTCAAGGAAAAGCAGATCCCTCGCTGCGCTCGGGATGACATGTCGGGGGACTTTGATCTATATTAGTGGGCCGAAGGCCATTTAGCACCCGGGATGAATCGTCAACACTTTTTTCATCGTCCGGTTTAGGAAAAAAGACCTGGGGGTAAGAATGGGCTTGAAGAAAGGCCGGCGAGCACTTGTGGGTGGTCTCGCCCTCACTGGAATCGGGGCCGGGACTGTTACTGGGCTGATTTCCTCATCGGCGCGGAGTGCTGAGGAGGCTTCAGTAGCCTCAAAGACGGCAGGTTTCGGCTGGGAAATCGTAGACCCGAACAACAATGGCGCTGATGTGTACCTTGAAGTGGCCAGCAGTATGACTTTAATCGCAGTGGACATCGATGCGGCTTTCACTATCACTTCCGCCCCGGCCAGCCCAGGCCTTGCCGAGGTGCTTTGCAGAGCGACGGTATCCCGTGGCTCTCCAAAGTTCGTCGAGGGAGAGCCCTCAGCACCGGTCCTTTCGCCGGCGAGCGCAAATTTCGGCCGGCTGCAGATCTATAACCCCCACGATCTCAACATCGGTGCGGATGGCTTTGCTCTTCAGGATGTCTTATGCAGCGTTATTGTGAAGACTTGGGTGCCGGCAAGCGGTACTGCTTCGGGGGCTTCACGCCATGTGCGCGCTACCCCTTCATTGGCACTCGATGCGCGTGAATACTTGGTATTCCACATGGATCATGCAGGCGTGCCCGGTGACGCCGAGATGCAGGTTGTGCTGGACCTAATTAAGCAAGGCTTACTGAACGCCGGCCTGCTTGGCCGCAATGGGGCCGACCAACGGGAGTTGGTACCACTCCCGGTTGTAAGCCTTGTACATGCAGAACAGCCAGATCAGGAACCCCAGCAGGCCGATGAGCCCGCGAATCGGCGCGAAAATGAACCAGACCATGTGAAGGACTGCTCCCATGATCCCGAACCCGATGCTCAAGGCAATGGACAGAGCAATCCAGGCGGCGCAGAACAAGATGGACTGGAACGCGTGGAAGCGCACGAACGCCCGCTTGCTGTAAGGTTCCAGCACGAGGAACAAGACGCCGGTAACGAAACCAACCAGGTAGCAAAGGGCTCCGGCGACGTTGTCTTCCATGCCCGCCCCGGCCGCAGTGCCGGGAGAAGGCGGCGTGGGACCGGCCCCTGGGCCGGTACCTCCCGGTGTAGCTTCCACAGATGCTCCACACTTCGCGCAGAACCGGCCCTCCACTGGAGCTCCACAACTCGGACAGAATGGCATAGGTTGCCTCCAGAGGTACTGTATATTAAGTCGGTTAGGCTAGCAAGCCAGCTCCTCCAGCTCCTCCGGGCTCCTCCAGCCGGTCCAGCCGGTTCCGAGGTAACGCTGCGCGGCCTTCGGCCTTAACCACCGATACCAAAAGCAGATTCTCCGGTTTCTGGAGTCCGATGCGCCGTTCCAAGCGGGAATCGGAGGACTCCACCGGAGAGCTGAGATCGAGCTTCGCTTCGCTGCGCTCCCTCGAAAGTGGGCCTGTAGGGGTACGGCAAGCCGTACCCCTACAGAGCCCATCCACACCGACGCGGTGGATGGACATCTCTTAATCCCGAATCGCCAATTCAAAATGGATTGACACTTCCCAAACCTGCTGGCCATAATTCAGCCTCGTCACGGAAGCGGCATAAAGGGAGGACCTGCATGGACGCATACTACGATGCGGACGCAAACCTGGAAGTGCTGCGCAACAAAACCCTCGGAATTGTTGGCTACGGGAACCAGGGGCGCGCACAGGCACTGAACCTCCGCGATTCAGGATTGAAAGTGGTTATCGGCGCTTTGCGCGATGAAAGCGCCCAGAAGGCCGAGTCGGATGGGTTCGCAGTCGTCTCGATTGCGCAAGCAGTGGAGCAAGCGGACGTCCTCTCGCTACTGATCCCGGATGAAGTGCAGCGGCAGGTTTACGACGAGGTCATCCACGCAAAGTTGCGCTTCGGCCAGACGCTGAACTTTGCCCACGGCTACAACATCCACTACAAGCTTATCGTTCCCCCGAAGGAGGTAGACGTCATCATGGTGGCGCCGCGCATGATCGGCGCTGTAGTGCGCGAAGCCTACGTGCAGGGCGGCGGCTCGCCGGCCTTCATCGCGGTCGAGCAGGACGGTTCGGGCCGCGCTCTCCAGACGGCCTTAGCCTTTGCCAAGGGCATCGGGGCCACTCGCGCGGCGGCACTGAAGACGACCTTTGCGCAGGAAACTGAGCTCGATCTCTTCCACGAGCAAGGCCTTTGGCCCTTGCTGGTGCGCACCATGCTGACCGCCTACGAGTTCCTCGTTGCCAGCGGCTTCCCACCGGAGATGGTAGCGTTGGAAATGTACGGTTCCGAGGAGGCAGCCGAAATCCTTCGCGAGATGGCGCGTGTGGGGTTCTTCAAGCAAATGCGATTTCACTCGCAGACCAGCCAGTACGGGACCCTGTCGCGAGCCAGCGAGGTTCCGTTTGTTTCGGAAATGCGGACCTTCATGCAAAAGGCGATGCAAGGTATTCGTGACGGCAGCTTTGCGGAAGAATGGCGACGCGAACAGGGCGCTCACTACCCGCTGTTCAGCCAACTCCGTGCTCAGGCGAAGGAGCACCCGCTGAACAAGGCCGAGGAGAGCGTGCGCCACTTGCTGCGCTATAAGCTGGAGTGAGGTGAGCTTCAGCAATCAGCAAGCGGATCACACTCTGCTTTGAATTACACTCCGCGACCGCGAGTGTAGGGCCGGGACTTGCCCCGGCCTGAGGCCGAACCCAGGGCCAGCCCTGCATCTTCATGGTGGATCACAATTCGTGGCCGGGACTGTACTTGAAGGCTGACTGCTGACGGCTGAGAGCTGAAGGGAGAAGTATGTCCGAGACATATCGCAACTACATTGCTGGCCATTGGGTCGACTGCCAATCAAGAAAGACCTTTCCCAACATCAATCCCGCCAACACCGAGGAGGTGGTGGGGCTTTTCGAGGATTCGGGGCCGGAGGATGTTCGCGCTGCGTTTGATGCGGCCACGCACGCGCAGGCCGGGTGGGCGGCCCTGCCCGCACCGAGGCGGGGTGAGTATCTCTTCAAGGCCGCCGAGATCCTGGAGGGTCGCTTGACGAAACTTGGCGAGGAAATGACGCGGGAGGAGGGCAAGACCCTGCCCGAGTCCAAAGGGGAGGTGAAGCGGGCCCTCAATATCTTTCGTTACTTTGGCGGCGAGGGGGCGAGAGCCTTCAGCTATCAGATTCCCTCGGAACGTGAGAACGTATTTTGCTACACCCTGCGCAAGCCCTTGGGTGTGGTGGG
>Ga0182034_10001117_pt1 | contig 13085 bp, 6 predicted proteins | sample flu12Cox44000172_FD_125972 | JGI IMG/M metagenome (GOLD analysis project Ga0182034, IMG submission 125972) | Lab enrichment of tropical soil microbial communities from Luquillo Experimental Forest, Puerto Rico - flux4day.12C.oxic.44.000.172 | ecosystem: Environmental > Terrestrial > Soil >... | reverse complement strand
TGCCGCGAGCCGGCGGATGCCAGCCTTTGCCGTCGGCTTGTCTCTTGAACTGCACGCTGCGGACGTACGGCTGGGCGAGATGCTGCGGAGCTTCGAGGACGTTGGTCAGGGCCAGATAATCGACGCCTTCATCGGTCAGCGTCGTCCAGTACTCCGTCAGGACCGAGTTCGCTCCATAGGGCACGCCGTTAGGCCGCAAATATCCGGGCCTCAGATGCGTCGTAACCGTCTTGAGCGACCCGTGAGCCGGCCTGACGTTCGTCGCGCGGCCCCGGCGCCCGCCCGCGGCGCCGTCGTTCTCCCACTCGGCCACCGAATAGCCCTGCCAGGACGGCGGTTCGCTCGCGGGCGCTGCGGCGCCAAAATGCATCACCCTCGTCTGCATCCCGGCGTCCGCTTCGACGACGAGCGTGCGATCGTCCTGCCATGTGATGTGCAGCCGTCCGGGCAGATGCATCAGGCCACCCGCGCCGAACGCCCGGCACTGCTCGCCGGCCGCCGCATCCTTTGCGGGATCCCAAGCGTCCGCCACGCGTCGACCTTCCGCGTTGACCGGCAAGTAGAGCACATCCCCTTTCGGCGGCGTCACGACGCGCCAACGCCAGTCATCGGTCACGAGCGACACCCAATAGCCGGTCACATCGATCGGCGCGGCCGCCCGGGGGGGCGGCGGCGGTCCTTGCGGCGCCCCGCCGCGGCGCTGCGCGTCGAGTGAGACGGACGCGCCGACCGCCACGACCAGTACGATGCCCCGTACAAAGCTGAGACCCATGGCTACTGACTCTTCTTCTTGCTGCCCGCCGCGCTCGGCTGGAGCGTCGTGTACACGGCCGCGACGAAGCGATCCGTCGACCAGACGCTGCTGGTCACGCCCCACCGCGGATCGTAATCGGCTGTGACCTTCGCCGCGTTCACCTGCTCGAGCGTCTTCCCCTGTTTGATGAGCGCCTGCACCCGGTCACGAATGATCGTCAACATGTCGCGGTAGTACGCGAGGTCCCCGCCGTCGCTCAGCCGCCCGTGCCCCGGCACGAGCATCGTGCCGCCTTCCATGCGGAACTCGGGAATCACGATATCGAGCATGCGGTTCGCGCCCTCGATGATGCCGTTGATCGTGCCCCCGTGGTCGACATCGATGAACGGATAGGTCGTCATCTGGAAGATGTCGCCGCTCGCCATGACGTCCGAACCGCGGAAGTAGACGATGACGTCGCCGTCGGTATGCGCGTTCGGGATATGGACGATCTGCACGCCGTCGCCGTTGAAGAAGTGGCTCAACTTCATCGACTCGTGATGGAACGTGTCGGTGGGCCACGCCCTTTCGGGCGTCGACGCCTGCGCGCCCGTCGGCGCGCTCATGTGATTGAGGGTATTCTCGTAGGCCAGGATCGCCGCACCCTGACCGGCGTCCGCGATGTCGCCGGCGACGTTGCCGCCCGTGAACGTCCGGCCGGCCTTGGCGATCCTCTCGTTGCCGCCGACATGATCCGCGTGAAAGTGCGTGTTGATGACGTAGCGAATCGGTTTCGGCGGACCGAACGGATTGAGCGAGCTCTGCAGCGTGCCGCGCGTCTCGGCGCCCCATCGCAGATCGAGCGCCGGCTCCTTCACCTGCATCTGTCGCTGCAGCTGGCGCACGGCGTCGAGCACCTTGTCGCTCATATTCGCGAGCCCGGTGTCGACGAGCAGGACGCCGTCCTTGCCGACCGACGCCGTGATATTGCCGCCGGCGCCCGCAATCATGAAAATGCTCCCGTGGACCGGAAGGATTTCTACCGGCTGGTCGACGGCCGGCGCCGGCCGTTGCTCGCCGCGTCCGGGCGGCGCGACGAATGCGGTGCCGAGCGCGATCGCCACGACGAACGTCTTCTTCATAGGTTCTACTTCCCGGCGCGGCCCGCGCGGATCTTTGCCTGAATCTCCGGATACATCGTCTCTGCGCCCGCCGTCACAACAGCCCACGGAATGCCGTAGCGATTCGCGAAGTCCTTCACGTCATTGAGGTATTGCGCAGTGCCTGGCAGGTTGTGCGGTACGAGCCCCCGCGGCCGGTCGACTTCTTCCACGACGTTGCACGGATACGGCGGAAGGTTCTGATGCGAATCGAGCTGATACTCGGTGCTGCGAATCAACGGCTCGGTCAGATAGACCGGATCGTGTTCGACGAGGATGAACGTCAGGTAGTTGCCGCGGCGAATCAGGTATTGATTCACCGTGATGCGATCACTGTGGAACACGCCGTCGCGTTTGAGGTACTCCTCTTTGACGTGCGTGGTCTGGATCTTCAGCATGTCGCCAACCCACTCGCCCGTCGAAAAGCCGCCCCACGTATGCGCGGCGTTCGACGACGGATGGGGGCGGCCGTCCATGTACACCGCCTTGTCGATCGAGCGCAGCCACTCCATGTGCCAGGCGGTGACCTGTCGCGACACCGGATCGACCTCCTTCGAGATGCGCAGCTGCGACGGCCCGCGCCAGATGTACGACACGGCGTGCGGACGGCACTGCCACTCCGGCAGCGTTTGAATCGAGGCGACCCAAGCCATCGCGCGCAGCCGGGCCGCCTCGTTCATCGGGATCCCGACCCAATCGCCCAGTTCCGTGTTGCCGGTGTTGTCCTCTTCACGAACCGGCGTCCATTCGCCGGACAGGTCCACACCGCGCGCGACCGTGGCGACGTCCTCTTCCTGCGCGCGGCCGCCGAGCCCGCTTGCGCCCGTCATTGCGACCGCAAGCACGCCCGCGAGGATCAGGTCGCGTCCCATTCGGTGCATCCTTCCCCCATCCCGGAGCCCTTTGTCAGAAGGCCCACTTCACGCCGAATTGCATGATGCGCGGATCGCCGGCGGAGAGAATCTGCCCGAAGGTGGGGCTGCTCAGATTCGTGACCGGGTTGTTCCGGATGAAGTTGTTCGTGACGTTGAAGGCTTCCACCCGGATCTCGAGATTCTGCGTTGTCGAGAAGCGTACGATCCGCGCCAGCACCATATCAATCTGCCAGCGCCCCGGTCCATACAAACTTTTGCGCACGTAGTTGCCCAGCGTCCCGAACGCCGGCTGCGCGAACGCCAGCGGATTCAGATAGTTGGTCAACGACGACGTGTCGCCGTAGCCGGTCCCCGGCCCCAGATTGGCGCGCTGATTGGTGCCGAGGATGCCCGTGAGCGCGCGGTCCTGACCGGACACGACGTTCAGCGGGCTCCCCGATAGCGCGCGCAGCAAGCCTGAGATACGCCAGTCGGACACGACCGCCGTCGCCCGACTCGCCAGCGTCGGCGTCTGATAGCTGCCGGTGAGGTTCGCCACGTGGCGATGATCGACGTCACACGCGCCCTTGTCGAAGGACGGAGTGTTCGGATCGGTCCAGCCGGATTGCACGTTCGGCAGCTGCTGGCTGGGCAGACCGATACACTTCGACAGCGTATAGTTCGCGCTGTAGCTCACCCGCGATCCGCGCCGCTCCAGGGACAGCAGCATGCCGTTGTAACGCTCCCACCCGCTGTCGTCGTGCGCGTCAAGGTTCGCGACGAGCGCGCCGTTGACCGGATCGATCTGGCTGAGCACGCGACGCTGCTGCAGGATGCTGTTCATGCACGGCCCGAAATTCATGGCCGTCGGCGCACACGTCACCAGCACGCCGTTCAGCACCGCCGAGGTCACGCTCGTGAGCCCGTAATTGAGCGCCTTCATGTTCCACAGGTGCGTCGTGTAGGTGCCGATGTAGCTCGCCGACGCCACCCAGCTGCTGCTGACCTGCCGCTGCACGCTCACGTTGTACGCCTGCACCGTCGTCGGATGGATGTTCGGATCAACGGCGAGGTAGTTCGCGGCCGGCGAGAAGCGCGCGTTGGGCGGCGCCGGCGTGCCCGCGTTGCTGTCGAACGGCAGCGGGAACGGATTGCCCCCCGGATAGCCGAGGAACGGGTTGTCGAAGCCGCCAATCGGGTTGGTAATCCGAACGTCGGATCCCCACGGCGGGGCGATCGTCGTATTGAGGTGATACTGGGCGTTGACGAAGTCGTACGACAGACCGTACGACGAACGGACCGACATGCGGCCGTCGCCCGTCGGGTCCCATGCGACGCCGACACGGGGGCCGAAGTTGGTCCACCGCTTGTTCATGCCCGCCAGGCCGTTCGGGAATCCGGCATCGCCCGGATAGGTGAATCCCGGCGGCGCGTTCAGGAACACCGACGTCTTCTGCCCCGTCTTGAACCCGTCGAGGCTGAAGTTGTAGATGGCGCCGTTGGTGATCTGTTGAGGGAAATACGGCTCCCATCGGAGCCCGTAGTTGACGGTCGTCCTATCATTCGCCTTCCAGCTGTCCTGCGCGTACAACCCCAGGTACCACTCCGTCATGAACAGGTTGTTCGGGCCCGCGTCGATAAACTGCTGCGGCCGGCCCATCATGAAATCGGCGAGGGGGGCGCCGACCACCGATCCGTCGAAGTTGAACGTGCCCGGGCTGCGCACGTTCGCAAGCGACGTTGATTGCCAGTACGCGGCGCTGCCGCCGAACGCGAGTTGATGGGTGCCCTTGATGATCTGCAGGTCGTCGCCGAACTGGTACGTGTTCGTGTGAAATGTTGATTCACTCTCCGTGCCGCCGCCCAGGCTGAAGCCGCCGGGAATCGTCAGCAGCAGGTAATGCGGCATGTAGCTGTAGATGTTCACGCCGATGTCCGGATAGGAGAAGAAATCCTGGCTGATGCGATGGATGGCGGTCCGATTGAACGCGAAGCGGAACGCATTGACCGCATGAGTACTCAAGATGTAGTTGTCGCCGGCCGTAACGGACTGCGCCAGGTTGTCGCGGCCGCCGACGGTCGTCGTCAGGACGTTGTCGATCAGGCTGTACGGCGGCGGCTGCCGATACGAGGTCGCCATGTAGCGGGCGAAGATCGAATGGTTGGCGCTCCACTGATAATCGACCTTGGTCACCGTCTGACTTTCATCGATTTCGCTCCGCGACGGGTAATTGACGCGGCCGCACGGGTCGGTCGTGGTCGGCAGGCGGCTTACGATGGCGAATGACGCCGGGTCGTAGACGGCGGGCTTGACGGTGTTGTTCACGAAGGGCGCACGCAGCGTGAGCGTCCGGCCGCCGTTACACGCTGGCGACGCGAAGGCGGTCCAGTCGCCCGCCAGCATCTGGGCGGTGGGCACGAACGCGATGTTGTCCGACGGCGTTTGCCGGGTATTGGTGCCCTGATAGCCGGCGAAGAAAAACAGCCGGTCACGCCGGAGAGGGCCCCCGGCGACGCCGCCGTATTGATTGCGGTTCAACCCATCGTCTTTGCGCGAGCCGTCCGCATTTTTCGCGGCGAACGGGTTCGTCGCATTGAAGTGGTGGTTGCGCAGGAATTCGAAGGCATCGCCGTGCACCTGGTTGGTGCCCGACCGCGTAACGGCGTTGACCGCACCGCCCGAGTGCATGCCGTTTTGCGCCGTCAGGGCGCTCGCTTCGACCTTGAACTCCTGGAGCGCGTCCGGGAACGGCAATGGCAGGTTCGCGTTGTCGTACGGGTTGTTGTGCGTCGCGCCGTCCAGCAGGTACGCGACCCCGGCCGACTGGCCGCCGGCAATCGAGATGAGCTTGCCGCCCTGCATGCTGCGGCTTGACGAGACGCCCGCCGCGCCGTCCGGCTGCACGGCCGCGCCGGTCAGCGCAATCAGATCCACGGGGTTTCGACCGTTGAGCGGCAGCGCGAGGATACGCTCGTTCTCCATCACCTGGCCGAGACCCGTGTTGCGCGTATCGACGAGCGGCGAGTCCGCCTGAACCTGCACCGTCTCCTCGATCGCGCCGAGCGACAGCTCGACGGCGAACACCCGCGCGTCGTTTACCAGCAACACGATCCCGGTGCGCGTGTACTGCTTGAAGCCGGTCAGGTTGACGTCGAGCCGGTACGGCCCGACGGGCAGATTCGGCAGCGTGTACGACCCGTTCGCATCGGTGACGGTCGTCCGCTTCAGGCCGGTGTCGGTCTGTGTCGCCGTCACCTCAGCTCCCGGCAGCACGCCGCCGCCGGTGTCCTTCACGACCCCCGTGATTTGTGCCGTCGATCCGGCTTGCGCGCGCAGCACGGCGCTGGTAAGCAGGATTGCGAGAGAGCCGCCGACCAGCCCGCGAAGCGCTCGCTTCATCGAACCTCCTCGGGACCCGGGGAAGAGGTTTGACCTGACATCAGTCATTCGTCCGTCTGGACCGTTGCGCGGCCGCAATGGCGAGCCGCTCCTCGCGGTACGGATCGTTCACCGCGCGGCACTCGGTGTTGAAGATCATCGTCGCGCGCTTCTCGGCCGTGAACGCATCCCACTTCGGCAACAGCTTGTTGTTCGGGTTGCCCGTGGTGGCGAACGTGACCCAGGCGGCGCTCATACTCTTGGACAGCGCATGGCGATCCTGACCATCACCAACCACCGTCTTGCTGATGTCGACGTTCTGAAACACGAACGGAATGTCCATGCAGTGCATCGCGCGCAGGCGTCCGCCGGAGACCGGCGAGTACCATTGGAACCGGTACATGTAGACCGGCGCCTTGCCGAGCGCCGCCTTGCGCTCCGCCTGCGTGTCGGTTCCGCGGCGGAACTGCGACGCGTCGGTCTCGACGATGAGCGCGAGGTCGAGATTGCTGGCCTTTGGCCGGCCTTTTCGATACACGGCGATGATCTGATCCGCCTGTCGGTCGTCAACGGCGCCGAGTGTCCGCTTGATGCGCTCGCGCAGCGCGGCGTCATCGGCCGGCGGCGTATAGTCGGTGTTGACGTTCCACGTCACTTCCGTCTCCGTCGATCCGATGAGGAGTGGAACGTTTTCGGACAGTGTCGTCGCCGACGGGTCGAACACATTGTGCGGGAGCGACTTGCCGTCGACGACGGGCGCAGCATTGAATCCGCGCCCGGCGGGGCCGCGACCGCGCCCCCGCCCGGCGCCGGCAGGCGGCGCCATCGCCTCGAGCAGCTGCGAGATCGGCACTCTTTGCAGCTCTTCGACCTGATTTCCCTTCAGTCCGAGCCGGGACATCAACCCTTCCGTGCTCTCGGTCGCGACGCGTGCCGCCATGCTCGTCACCGCCGAGCCGCTCTGGGCGACGGCGCGATGGAACAAGCCCTGCGCCGCTGGCATACCGAGGAGCGTGCTCACCTTGCCGGCGCCGCCGGACTGCCCGAAGATTGTGACGTTTCTCGGATCGCCGCCGAAGTTCGCGACGTTGTCCCGAATCCACTCGAGGCCGAGGATGATGTCCTTCATCCCCTGGTTGCTTGCATCGGCGAACTGTTCGCCGCCGAGCTCGGCGAGGTACGCGAAGCCGAACACGTTCAAACGATGAGTGATGCCGACCACGACGACGTCGTGCTTCCGTGAGAGGCTCGCGCCGTCGTAGGGCGTCATGTTCGGCGAGCCGGCGCTGTAACCGCCGCCGTGCAGCCACACCATGACTGGACGCTTGGCGCCCTTCGTTGCGCTCGGCGTCCAGAGATTCAGGTTCAGGCAATCCTCGCCCATCGGCTCGCGCAGATTGAGCGGCGCCCACTCGGGCACGAGAGTCGAGTCGATGAGCGGCGAACGCAACCCGATCTCGAATGCGTCCCGGACGCCGATCCACGGTTGAACGCTGACCGGGGGGAGGAACCGTCGCGATCCGGCCGTCGACGCGCCGTACGGAATGCCTTTGAACGCCTGGATTCTGTTGTCGGTGACCAGCCCGCGGATCTTGCCCGCGGTGGTCGCAACCGTCGCGCCATGCGTAGCCGCCGTGCTTTGCGCCCATGCGGTGCGCCAATCGAACAGAAGTCCCGCCGCCGCCCCTGCCGTGGTGTGGACGAAGGCACGTCGATTCATGAGGGCCTCCGGCGAGCCGTCCCCCGCTCGTCTAGGGATGTTTCGGCATCGTCCGCTTTCCATCGACGACCGGCGGAAAGTCCCCCACCTCGTCATACACTTCAGTGACGAAGCGATCCTTGCTCTGCTGCGTATCGCCCATGGTCGTTTTGTCGTACGGCGCAGTCAGGTTCGCGGCCAGAACTTCCTTGAGCGACCTGGTCTGATCGCGCATGGTCTTGACCTTCGCCAGGATGTCCACGAGCATGCCGCGATAGGCTAGGAGATCCTTCTTCTTGACGAGTGTGCCATGGCCGGGCACGAGCGTCGTGTCGGGGCCGGCCATCTTCTCGATGAGGTCGATCGCATCGAGCATGCCCCGGATCGAACCGCCGTTGGCCTGATCGGCAAAGGGAAAGCCGAAGTTGCGGTAGAAATCTTCGATATAGATCACGTTGGCCTTGCGGAAGCGCACGATTGTGTCGCCGGCCGTATGGGACGGCATCATCGGAACAAGGTCCACTGTTTCGCCGTTCATGTTGAAGGTCACCGCCGGCTGGCCCGGCCCGGCGGGGTTGTAGTCGTAAGTCGCTGCCGGAAGGCCGCTCATATCGGGCGCCGGACCTGGCTGACCGTCCGGGCGCGGGGACGGATGCAGCATCTCATCCCGGAGATTTTTCTGCGCAAAGATCACCGCGCCCTGCTTGGCGAAAGAGGCATTGGCGCCGGTATGGTCGGGATGCACGTGCGTGTTGACCACAACCTTGATCGGCGCGTCGCTGAATGACCGGATCGCCTTCAATGTCTTTTCTGCGACTTGTCTGTTCTGCGTATCCACCATCAGAACACCGTCAGGGCCGAAGAGCGCCATGGCCCTGCCGCCGGACGCATCGGGGTGGGCCGGATCAAGCCCTTCCGAGCCATGGAGCACAAACAGGTTCGGCGACATCTTTTCGGTCACCCTGATCTCAATCTTGTCCCAGGGCGTCTGGTAGCCTGCAGGAAAAGTGTAGGGGCCCTTGCCCGGCGCGATGAGCGTCAGGGGATAGTCGACGCCTTGCGCTCGGACCGTCGCGGGAATCGCTGACGTTGCGGCGACGCCCCATAACAACAGTGCGCGTGTGTTCACGATCCCTCCTGGTTATTTGACGGTGTGACCGACGCGGCGCGAGCAGCTTCTGACCACGGCCGGGCGAAGTCTACGCATTCCGCGTCGCGCAAGCGCCACGATCGGGCCGAGTATAGCCGGGCCGCCGTCACGAACAAGAGCGGTCATGTTGCTGGTGGCGCCCCCCGAAATGTGGAGCCTCCTCCGATGAGGCGGAGGGCCCCAACACCGGCGAGCCTGCCCAGCGGGATCTCGAGCGATCAAACCTCGTACGTTCTGACACTTCCGGGCGGCGGGGGAGCCGGCGCGTTGGGTACGGCGGCTGCTTTAACGTCGCTCGAAGGCGGGAGCGCAGCACCACGGCGATCGCCCGCAGGAAAGCACACCGCCTGAAAGGCGCCACCTCTGCCGCACGGCGGGCGGGCGCACGACGCGAACCCCTGGCGGACGTCAAGGATACGGTATGAGAGAACATCGTCCTGCTTCCGTTGACATCACGCACATCACTCTGTCGGTGCTCTTCATCGCGTTGTTCATCGCGTCAACCTTTTGGGTCTTGAGCCCATTCCTCATGTCGATCCTGTGGGCGACCATTGTCAGTGTGGCGACGTGGCCGTTCCTGATGAGGCTCGAGGCGTTTCTGGGGAGACGACGTCTGGCCGTCGCGATCATGACGGCCCTGATCCTGCTCGTGGTGTTCGTTCCTGTCACGCTCGCTCTCACCACGATTGTCAGGAATGCCCAGGGCATCACGGAAGAGATCCGTTCCCTCAATTCGATCGAGCTGCCCGCTGCGCCCGCCTGGCTGGAACATGTCCCCGTTGCGGGCAAGCGGATGGCCGACCAATGGAGCGGGTTCGCGGCGCTCGGCCCCGACGAGCGGTCGGCCGTGCTCACGCCGTACTTGCAAACGGCCCTTCAGTGGTTCGTCGCGAAGGCCGGGAGCATCGGCATGATGTTGCTTCAGGTCGTGCTGACGGCCATCATCGCGGCGATTCTGTTCGCAAACGGAGAGATCGTGAGGGAGGGCATTCTGACCTTTGCCCGGCGTCTGGCTGGTCAGCAGGGGTACGACGTGGCTGTTCTTGCCGCGCGGGCGATCCGCGGCGTCGTGCTTGGAGTCGTTGTGACCGCCCTCCTGCAGGCTGCGATTGGAGGCGCAGGCCTCTTCATCACCGGTGTTCCCGCAGCCGCCTTGCTCACGGCCGTCATGTTGTTTCTCTGCCTGGCCCAACTCGGGCCGCTGCTGGTGCTTGTTCCCGCCGTCGCGTGGCTCTACTGGTCAGGCAAAAGCGGCTGGGGAACGACGCTGCTCCTGGTCGCTCTGGTCGCAGGCACGATCGACGGATTCGTCCGCCCATTCCTGATAAGGCGGGGGGCTGACCTGCCGCTGCTGCTTATCTTTGCGGGTGTCATCGGCGGCCTGATTGCCTTCGGGATCATCGGACTCTTCATTGGACCCGTGGTGCTCGCAATCACGTGGACGCTCCTCAAGGCCTGGGTGTCCGATCGTGCGTTGCCGCAAGGCGCCGCCACCGAGACGGTTGTGAAGTCCTCGCTCTGACCGCCAACCACTGGTGCGGCCAACCTGCTGAGGCTTCCGGTCGTCGCGACAGACCAGCTCGGCTGCAGTGTCGGCCGTATCCCCGCAAGGCGTGAGCCAGGCGCCTCCGCGATACGGCGTGATGGTCCCGTTTGCTGTGCCTTCATCGTATGATGTGAACCACCGCACCCGAGAGACATTAGCAGTGCTCCGGCGCCAACTCTGCCGAGAATGACAGTCGAGCGGGACCCGGACCGGCTTGATCGCCACGTGGCTGTTCCCGCTGCCGATCCGGAAGCGCACGTTCAGCCGCCCTCGCTGTACGGAGCGATCGCGGGTCGAATTGCGGTTGGTCGCTATGTCTTGCAGATCGGCGAACAGTCGGGCGCCGTGGTCCGCGAGGCGTCACGGGCGGAACGGGCGCACATCCGTCCACGACCCACACCGATCCTCCTTCGACCGAGACTGATTCGCGGCCTGTTGGATCGTCGCATGGAACTGGCCGCTGCCCTCTCAGCGCTCGACGCGGGCCTGCCTATTGAGGTGAGTGGTGAGCCTGGTGTCGGCAAAACGGCAATCCTCCGACAGCTGGCGCATCATCCGCGGGCCGCCTCGTTCGTGGACGGCATCGTGTACTTGGCGGCACGGCATCTATCGTCCGACGATCTGCTGCAGCTCATCTTCGAGGCCTTCTACGACAGCGACGAGATCTGCAAACCCACTGACGCGGAAGTCCGCCGAGGCCTGCAAGACAAGCAGGCGTTGCTCCTTCTTGACGATGTGCAGCTGGCGCAGCACGAGCTGGAACAGGTGATCGATATTGCACCGCACTCGCTGTTCGCCGTGGCGACTCGCGAGCGGTGCTTGTGGGGCGAGGTGCGCAGCATCGCGCTGAAAGGCTTGCCGGTTGACGATGCGGTGCTCCTCCTGGAGCGAGAGATCGAGCGTGCGCCCGACGCCTCAGAACAATCGGCGGCAAGGAGTCTCTGCGCGTCGCTTGAAGGGCACCCGCTTCGAATCCAGCAGGCCGCTGCCCTCATCCGCGAGCAGGGAATCTCGCTCGACGAGTGCGCTCGAAACATCGTACCGGCGGGTCTCATGACGGAGCTGATGGCGTCGATCGACGCGAAAGAGCGGCGGGCCTTGTTGGCGTTGACCGCGGTGCCGGGCGTGCCGCTGCAGGTTCAACATGTCTCAAGCATCGCGGACGTTCCGGACGTCGAGCCATTGTTGATGACACTCGTCCGCCGCGGTCTCGTTGTCAGCGGCCAATCACGGCATCAACTGGCGGAGGGTGTCGCCGACCAGCTCCGTCGATCGGCGGATCTGAACCCGTGGATGAATCGCGGCATCACGTACTTCACCGCATGGGCCGAACGGTACCGGCGCAGCCCTGGCAACCTGCTCGACGAATCCGAAGCGCTCCTGCGCGTGCAGCAGGCCGCAACTGACACCCGGCGCTGGGGAGAGGTCCTGCGACTGGGTCGTCTTCTGGAGGGCGCACTGGTTATCGGCGCACGATGGGGCGCCTGGACGATCGCTCTCGAACGCTGCCTCGCCGCCGCGAAGGCGATCGGGGATCGATCGTCCGAAGCCTGGGCGCTTCATGAAATCGGCACGCTGGCCGTGTGCCTCGGCGAGCCCGGCATGGCGCGCGCGTCGTTGAGCCAGGCCGTGAAGCTTCGGGAGGCGGTGCGCGAGGATGGTGCCGCGCAAGCCAGCCGGCGGAGCCTCAGTCTTGTGATCGCGCCCGTGTCCGAGGCCTCCCGCGAGCGAGCGACGGCTCCCTCTGAACATGTGCCTGACCTCGATGCCCTGCCGCTTCGAGATGAAGCCCCCCCGACTATGCGCGTCCGGAAGACGAAGCATGTCAGTGCAGTCCTCGTCGCGGCGTCTCTGGTGGCGATCTTCGGAGGGATAGCATATTGGGCTCGGCCCGCGAGGCTCTCCTGGACGTCGTGGAACGCGGCAAGCATCAGTTCCTTCCTCCAGAGCGTTCTCGGTGGAGCAACACCCACGACTGCGGCCACGGCGCAACGTCCGCAAGCGGCTGAACTGCGCGTGTTGCAGTTTTCCGCGGCTCCCGACCGCATCGCGCGAGGCGAGTCGGTGCGCCTCTGCTACGAAGTCGCGAACGGCGCTGGTATCCGTATCGATCCGGACATTGGTGATGTTGCCGCACTCCGACAAAACTGTGTGTCGGCCACGCCGACAGAAACGACTATCTACACGCTGACCGCACACGATGCCAATGCGGAGAGTGTGCGTCAGTCGCTGCGCGTTCTTGTTTCTCCCGCTTCATCGCGAGCGTCACCGCTCGAAGAACCGGGTGCGGGTCCTTCGAGCTCCCGGTCCGCCGCGACTGGCGGGGCCGAGCTGCTCAATTCTCCCGCGGTAGAGGCACCCGCTTCGGACAGGGCGAGCATTCTGATCTTCACGTCGCGCCCCGGATCGATTGCGGGTCGCGGGCCCACAAGGCTCTGCTACGCCGTCAGGGATGCCTCTCAGGTACACGTTGAACCCGGTATCGGCGAGGTCGACCCGACGAGCACGCTGACGTGTGTTCGCGTTGCACCGGTCCGCACGACGACTTACGAGCTTACCGCTTC
>Ga0182034_10001116_pt1 | contig 13091 bp, 8 predicted proteins | sample flu12Cox44000172_FD_125972 | JGI IMG/M metagenome (GOLD analysis project Ga0182034, IMG submission 125972) | Lab enrichment of tropical soil microbial communities from Luquillo Experimental Forest, Puerto Rico - flux4day.12C.oxic.44.000.172 | ecosystem: Environmental > Terrestrial > Soil >... | reverse complement strand
GGCCGCCGGAAGCGCTGACATTCTCGAATGCCTGTCCATTATTGCGAAACAGGAGTAACGGCTCTTTGTACATCACGTGGCTCAAAACGCCTTTCGACTTTATCGTCCGGATGGCCGTTTACCACGAGCAGGTCCCCGTTGCTGTCAGTGTCGTAGTCGAAGAATTTCACGCCCCAGCCACTCATTAGGCGCGTAACCCGGCCGATGCCCATCGGTCCGGTCAAGTCAAACGTCTGGTCCTGAGTGTTTTTATCCATGGAATACATATCGTGGTCCACGTTCGTTTGTTGCAGCTCGCACCGGATGCCTTCGGTGACGGGGCGCTGACGGGCCGAGCCTTGGGCGCAATTCAGCGAGGATGGATGGAGCGAAAAGTTTCGAGACAGCGCTCGGCGGTCTCGAGTTCGGAGAAGCGGCTGCCTTCCTGCTCGATCAGATAATATTCGGCGCCGCCAACGGTTTCCGCGGCAGCAAAGATGGCCTTCCAGTCCGCGCTGCCTTCCCCAAAGAGAACCGAATAGCCCTTCGCGGGGTCGGGCGACCAATCTTTGCAGTGCATCGAGCGAATGCGGCCAGGGTTCGCGCGAATCCAAGCCACCGGGTCGGAGCCGGCTTTGAGGCACGTGCCGACGTCGAGCTGAAGCATGACAGAGGCCTTGGTATTTTTCGCGAGAATTTCCATGGGCCGTCCGCCATCCAAGGGGGTGAACTCGGGTTCGTGATTGTGGTAGCCCGCATGCAAACCGGCTTTTTCCAATTGCTCGTCGGCGGAATTGAGAGCGTCGGCGACGATTTTCCACCCCTCGAGCCCGGGGCCGGGCTTGGATGACGCCATGACCACGTATTTCGAGCCGAGAATGAGGTTTTTGTCGCGGGCGCGCGCGATGTTTTCCGCGTTCATCGAAGAGCTGTCGTTGTGCGTAGAAAAGCAGCGGATGCCGAGGTCGTCGAGCAGTTTGCGCATCTGCTTGGTTTCGTCCTCGGACCATTGGAAATACGGCGCGTAGAATTCCACGCATTGGTAGCCCATTTTGGCGACAGCGCGCACAGTGGCTTGCGGGTCGCGCTGCAACTCCTTGCGGACCGAGTAAAGCTCCAGCCCGGTCGGGATGGAGGAGGCCGCGCCCGCCCGCAAAGCGAAAGGTAGCGTTGCGGAGAAAGCGAGAAAAGTGCGGCGCGAAACGGTGTGCGTGGTCATGGGTGAATCCTGCCGATGTGCATCCTAGGCCGAGAACCCACGCTTACGCAACTACTTTGCGCAAGAAAGGGAATTTCACACGCGGGCTCGAGCCGCGGGCGGCGTCTCCCGTCCCGGAACGACGCTGCGCACGATCACGTACAAAACAGGAATGAAAAGCAGATTCAGCGTGGTTGCGGCAATCATTCCGCCGAAAACGGTCGTGCCCACGGAGATGCGCCCGGCGCGCCCGGCGCCCTGGGCGAGCACCAGGGGAATAACGCCGAGAATGAAGGCGAACGAGGTCATCAGGATGGGGCGGAGGCGGATGCGCGCAGCTTCCACGGCAGCTTCGACAAGCGTCAATCCCTGGGCGCGCAACTGCTCGGCAAATTCGACAATCAAAATAGCGTTTTTGCTGGCGAGGCCGATAAGCATCACGAGCCCGATCTGGCAGTAGACGTCGTTTTGCAATCCCCGCAATGCTTGCGCGCCCAGAGCCCCCAGCAGCGCTACCGGCACGGCCAGCAGCACGATAAACGGCAGCACGTAGCTCTCATATTGCGCGGCAAGCGTCAGGTAAACCACCACAAGGCCCAGCGCGAAGAGAATCAGCGCCTTTCCGCCGGACTCGATTTCTTCCAGTGACAGACCGCTCCATTCGAAGGCCATGCCGTTGGGCAGGACTTTCTTTGCCACCGCTTCCATCGAGGCGATGCCTTCGCCGGAGCTGCGGCCGGGTGCCGCCGAGCCGTTGATTTCCGCCGAGCGAAACAGATTGTAGTGGCGAATCACCTGGGGATTCGCCGTTTGCTCCACCGTCACCAGATTGTCGAGCGAGATCATCTTGCCCGCGTCGGAACGCAAGTAATACTCCCGGATATCTTTGGGCTGCGAGCGGAACTTGCTGTCGGCTTGAACATAAACGCGGTAAGAGCGGTTGTTGAAGTCGAAGTCGTTCACGTAAACCGAGCCCATGTAGACCTGCAGCGCGTCGGTGATCTGGCTGAAGGGCACCTGCAAACTCTTGGATTTTTCGCGGTCGATCTGAACGATGTATTGCGGATCGTTCGCGGTGAAGCTGCTGAAGAGTCCTACTAGATCTTCGCCCGCGTTTCCTTCGGCCGCCAATTTGTTGGCGGTTTGCGCGAGAGTTTCGAGCGTATTGCGCCCCAGATCCTCGAGTTCAAACGTGAACCCGCCGAACTGGCCCAGACCGAAGACAGCCGGCGGATTGAAAACCACTACCAATGCCCCGGAAATGCTCGCCAAACTTCCGCGCAAACGGCGAATCACCGTGGCCGCCGAGTGGCTATCTCCGTTACGCTCTTCGAAGGGCTTCAAGCTCGCGTACATCAGGGCCTGATTCGGCGCACTCCCGGCGGCGCCCTGTCCAACGATGGTGAAAACTCCTTCCACTTCTGGGTCGCGCTCGATGACCTGTTCCGCTGTGGCGCAGATGTCGCGCGTATAGCTCAGCGACGCGCCCTGCGGCGCCTGCACCACGAAAATCAGGTAGCCCTGGTCGTCTTCCGGGAGAAACGCGCGCGGCACACGTTGATACACAAAATAGGTGCCGGCGAGGAGCGCCAGGAAGACCACGAGCGCGGCAACGCGCCAGTTCAGCAGACGGCGCACACCCTGGCGATAGAGGCTCGTGCTTCGAGCGACGATTTCATTGAACCACCGGAAGAAACGGAACTGCGCGCGCTCGCGGTGATGCCCAAGGAAAATCGCGGACAGGGAAGGCGTGAGCGTCAGCGCGTTGAAGGCAGAAATCGCAACGGAAAAGGCGATGGTAAGGGCGAATTGGCGGAAGAGAATTCCGGTAGTGCCCGGAAAGAGCGCCACGGGAACAAACACGGAAACGAGGACCAGCGAAGTGGCAATCACGGCTCCCGCTACTTCCTTCATGGCCGCGGACGCGGCGTTGTGCGGCTCGGTGATGCCTTCGGTGATGTGGCGCTCCACATTTTCGATGACCACGATGGCGTCGTCGACCACCAGCCCCGTGGCCAGCGTGATGCCAAACAAGGTGAGCGTGTTGATCGAGAAGCCGAGCAGCTTGACGAAGATGAACGTGCCAATCAAAGAGACGGGAATGGCGATTGCCGGAATGAAAGTGCTCCGCCAGTCTTGCAAGAAAATGTAGATGACCAGAATCACCAGCCCGATCGCTTCGAGCAGAGTGATGAGCACATCGCGGATGGATTCGCCGATGACCGTGGTCGTGTCGAAGGCTACCGCGGCCTTTAGCCCGGGCGGAAAATTCTTGGAGAGGCGGAGCAGTTCAGCTTTGGCGGCTTGGTCGACGTCCAGCGCATTCGCACCGGGAAGTTGCGTGACCGCCAGGCCGACCGCGTCGTGGCCATTGAAACGCAATAGCGTCCCGTAATTCTCTGCGCCCAGTTCCGCGTAGCCCACGTCCTTCAAGCGAACCAGCGTTCCGTCGGTTCCGGTTTTCAGGATGATGTTGTCGAATTGCGAAGGCTCGCTGAGCCGTCCCACGGCTCTGACGCTGATTTGAAACGAGTGCTCCTGCTGTGTGGGAGGCAGACCGATCTGGCCCGCGGCCACCTGCACGTTTTGTTCTTGCAGCGCGCGCAAAACGCTTGTCGCCGTCAAGCCGTGCTCGGCCATTTTTGACGGGTCCAGCCACAGGCGCATGGCGTATTTGCGCTCGCCGAACACGATGGCGTCGCCCACGCCCTTTACGCGCTTGACCGAATCTTTCACATAAACGTCCAGGTAGTTGCTCAGGAACAGGCTGTCGTACTGTCCCTCGCCCGCGTACACGCCGGCGCCGAAGACGAATCCGCCGATTTGTTTGGTGACGATGATGCCGGTGTTTTTGACTTCGTTCGGCAGGCGTCCGAGCGCCTGGCTAACGCGGTTCTGCACGTCCACGGCGGCCAGGTCGACATCGCGCGTCACGTCAAAGACCACGGTGATCTGGCTGGTGCCGTCATTTCCGCTTGTCGAGGTGACGTACTTCATGCCCTGGACGCCGTTGATCGCTTGCTCGAGCGGAATGGTGACCGCGGACTCCACCGTCTGCGCGTTTGCGCCGATATAAACGCTGCTGACGGTGACTTGTGGCGGAGCAAGATCAGGAAAGTACGCGACCGGCAACAGCGGAATGGAAATGGCTCCGCCCAAAATGATGAAAAGGGAACAGACCGTGGCGAATACCGGGCGCTCTATGAAGAAATCAACGAACAAGGCCGGTTTCCGTCCTCGTTGGAGTTGGAGTGTTGTCGCCCATCTTGTCGGAAGAAATTATTTGCCCGTGGGGCTCTTGCCGTCGTTTTGAATCTGTTCGCTCACGGGCGTCCCATCTTGCAGGAATTGCATGCCGGAAACGATAATGTGATCCCCGGGCTTCAGACCATCCAACACGGCGAAGTCGTTTCCCACGGTGTCGCCGAGTTTCACCACGCGCTGGCGAGCGACGTGGCCGGTGCCTTCGTTGACGGCGACAAACGCGAAGAACTCACCATTGATGCGCTGGACGGCGAGCACAGGAATCACCGGCCCTTCGCGGACCCCCCAGGTAATTTGTGCGCGCACCTGCTGTGCGATCCGCACTTTCACCCTTGGATTCTGGACCGCCGCCTTGGCCAGCACGGTCTGCGTGTCGGGGTCCACTTGCGGCGAGACGAAAGTGACTTCCGTATCGCTCACGGTACTTCCCGCACTGTCGAACAAACGCACGGGCAATCCGGTTTTGAGATTGCGAGCTTTTTCGGCAGGAACGTAAATGTAAGCTTCAAGCGCACCGGGTTCGTCCACCGTAGTCAACAGCGTTCCCACCGTCACGCGATCCCCTACATGAACGGGAATGTCGCCGACAATGCCATCCATCGGAGCGCTGACGCTGTAGTAGCGCAGTTCTACTCTTTGCTGGTTTACCTGCTCGTCGAGCGCCTTGAGCTGCGCGACGGCTGCATCGTAGGCCGTCTGCGCGTTGTCCAGCTCTTGCTTGCTGATGACTCCGGCATCGTGCAATTTTTGTGAGCGCTCAAGCGAAATCCTGGCGTAGCGCACATTAGCTTCCTGCGCCATCCGCGATGCTTCCTGGCCGCTGACCGTCGCTTCCTGCTTGAGCGGATCAATTTGCAGCAGCGGCGTCCCCGCCGTTACGTGGTCGCCCGACTTCACAAGAATTTTGGTGATTTGCCCTTCCACCTGAGGATTAATGGCCGCCGCATGCCGCGACTTCAGGATGGACAAGTACTCCGCGGTTTCCGGAATTTTCGCTGCCGTCGCTACGCGCACTTGCACAGGCATGGCGGCTGCTCCACCACCCGGAGCATTCGCAGAGCTCTTCCCGCAGCCAAGCAAATACGAACTCAGTGCGAGAACAAGCGTCCAGGTCGCTATTCGCTGCTCGGCGCCCAAAGCACTCCTCCAGCTGCAGAATTCGGTATAGCGATTCGTACCAGTTTACGTTACTTGCGATTTTACGACACTCTGGCGTTGGGACATAATCCCGGAGGGGCTCGACTCTGAAGTAGGATGCCACGCCCGACCTTTGGTTAGCTGGGTTGCGGATTTCGCCGCTCAGTAAAAATCGCGGGAGTCGATGCGCTTGCCGGAGAGTCCCAGTTGCAGGACATCCATCTGACCCGGCCGGTCGAAAACTTTTCCGGGGAAGACGACCTTCAGTAAGACTCGCACTCCCCCAAACGCCGCTCCCACAGCGACCGCCAGCCCCATGAACAGAAGCGTCATGATGAGGATCCTGCCGAGGATCGCCAGCCAGGGCGGGTCAGTGAGCTTGTGGGTTGGCTCATTCCAAGTAACTTCCGTCTGGTAGTGGACTCCGCTTCGCAGCATCTCAGCGAAGGCAGCGGTAGAAGGCCGCAATACCAGCGAAAGCAGCGAACCTTTCCTTTCAACCGTCGTTCCTGCCTGCTTCGCAGCGGGGGAAAGCGCGGCCTCTAAATGGCGCAAGTGCTGCTCGGCCAACTGCGGCGTGGGGTAGTCAATCAGCAGGAGCACTCCGCTTTCTTTTGTCTTTTGGTAGCTCGCAAACATCGCCTCAGCTCCAAAATCAAACCCAACTTCCTCGGTGAGCGGCGCCAGGGCGGCCTCGCCCAGCCCGCTGAGCGCTGTCCGGAAGGCGACCGGTCCCAGAGCGTACCGTTGTGTACCGTCCGCAAAACCCTGCGGCAAATACGCACGAATCGGCGGTAGCGGCGTAGTATCAGCGGACTTTCCGACCATACCCGCAAGCTCCCGCAGATCGGCCGTGGAAGCAAGTTGCGGCTGATCCACCATCACCAGGAAATTTCCAATGAGCATGATGAGCCGGTCATGACCGATCGCCGTTAACTGCCCAACCGTGGAAGGCTCCAAGTCTGTATCAAGGAGCGCCGTATAAGCCTCATACGCCCCCGACGGGTCGTGAAATCGCTTCAGGCTTACCTTCAAGATCTGAGACCCGTTGGAGTACGGCCTCATGAGCCATTCTTCCAATCCCGCTTCGGTCAGGAGCGAGGCGTCCTGCTCTGCGGGTTTCACTTCGTCCGGAGAAGCGGTGGCGACCCAGTCCCCAAAGCGATCGGGCAATAGGATTCGAGGAGTGTTTTGCGCGCGGCAATCCGGAGCACTTGCAAGCGCGAGCGCTAAGACAAAGAAAAGAAGAGTGTGGCGTCGCATCCCTACCACTTATTTGACACCAACAGGCTACCTTTGGTTGCGCGATTGTTCAACCACAGCGCTCGCGCGGCCGCGCTCCGCGGCCTTTCTGCCCGGAAGGTTCACGGTAACGCTATTCATGTTCTGCAAGTAGCTGGAGATACCTTGATAAAGGCCCTCGGCTACTCTTTGCCGCTGCTCGGGCTGCTTCAAGAGCTTTTCGTCGGCGGGATTGCTGAGAAATGAGATCTCCGTGAGGATGGAAGGCATATCCGCGCCGATCAGCACGACAAATGGCGCCTTGCGCACGCCCCGGTTTCTCACGCTTTTGCTGGTTCTTTGCATTCGTTCGGAGAGCGATTGCTGGATGTCTTCGGCAAATTCCTTGGACTCGTCGATCTTTTCCGTCTGCGCGATTCTCTTCACCAGGCTCTCCAGCTCGTGCACTCCTTCTTGCGCCGTGGCGTTTTCGCGCGCGGCCACCTCCATGGCCTCCGACGTGCCTTTCAGGTTCAGGTAATAGGTTTCAATTCCGCGTGCGTCCATATCGCGGCTCGAATTCGCGTGAATGGAGATGAACAAATCCGCCTTCGCCTCGTTGGCGATACCGGTTCGTTCTTCCAGCGGAATGAAGGTGTCGTCCGAGCGGGTGTAAACCACGTCCGCGTTAGGCAGCCGCTGTTCGATGATTTTTCCCAGCCGCAGCGCCACGTCGAGGCACAGATCCTTTTCCATCAAGCCGGTCGGCCCGATCGTTCCCGTGTCGTGACCGCCGTGGCCCGGATCAATGACGATACGGCCAATCTTCAGCCCGAGCGTGCGCGTCAAGGTGGACTGTCCGTCGCGCAGAGGTTGCGGCGCGCTCGCCGGGCGGATCAAATCCGGCTTGGCGTCCGGCGTTGAGGTCTTAAAGGATGTTGATTTCCCTCTCTTCGCGCTCGGCAGCGTGTCCCGCGGGCTCGGCGTCGCATTGGCGCCCGCCTTGGGCCCGTCTAAAGTACCGGTGCTGACGCTTTTCGAACTCGCGCCCGGCCATTGTTCGGGGGCCGGAACTGGTTCTCCACTGGCGGGCTTTGCCGCAACCGTTTGCGTTGGGCCATTTGCGGCTGCTTCGGGTGGGCGAAACTCCTCCGCGCCTGTCTTTTCAGCGCGCTTGGCGCTCGACGTCCGCACCGGTTCCGCGCCAAAAGAACTTCCGTAGAGATCGATCACCAGTTGCGTCGGATCTTTTGTCAGCAGGGCGGTGTATTCTCTGACACCGTTCACATCGAGCGCCACGCGCACGACTCCCGCGTGGTTTTGCGCCACGCGTACCGCTGTCAGCAGATCGCCCTCGACGTGGATGCTACTCCGCGCGACCTCCGGCGTCAGCCGCGCCGCCTGCAAATCAAAAAAGATGCGGTCTGGATTGGAAATCCTTGCCGAGGAGAATTGCACGGTGTTGTCGAGATCAATCGTTACGCGCGTAGCGTCCCCGTTCAATGAAGCGCGAACGCGCCGCACGCGCGGAGTGTCCGCGGAATTCGTAACCGCCTTTCCGCCGGAATGCACCGGCGCGCTGGGCCGCGGCTCTTCCACGGCCAGGGTCTTTCCGAGCGCCGAGCCGTCACGATTTTCACGCGAGTTCGTCTGCGCCGAGGCGTCCTCGCTGTTTTGCAGCAGCGCCAATTCCGCAAGCGCTTCTTCCACCTCTCGCCTCCGCGGCGAGCGCGGATAGCGTTTCAAAAACTCCTCGTAGGTTTTCTGTGCCTGCCCGGGTTGCGCAAGATTATCGCGCTCGAGCTTGGCAATCCGCAGCAGCGCCTCCTGGCAATGTTTGTGCGCGGGGTATTCGCGCACCAGGAATTCGTAGGCATCGGCAGCCAGTTGGTAATAGCTGCGCCCGAAGCGATCGCCCATTTCGGTGTAGAGCTCCGCAACCGCGAGCAGCGAATCAGGAACCTCCGGCGCGCGCGGCGTAATCAGTTTCACGCGCCGGTAACTCATCACGATTTGTTTGTAATCGGCGAGCGATCGTTTATCGCTAGGTTTCGCGTTGAGCGCGGCGCGCTGCTCTTCGGCTCGCGCAAATTGTGCGGAGGCGGACTGGCGTTTTGCGGAGGCGTTGGGTTCCGCCGCGTTCGATGACCGCGCGGCGGCAACCGCGGTTGCGAGAAAAAAGCCTAGCGAAAAGGGGGCGAAGATCCGAAACAAACATTTTTTCTCCGGAGACATCCGGCTGCTCCCCCAAACCGTTCGCTGTATCTCCTTAAACATTCTAGCCGCTTTTACGGGCTCTCGCAGCCGTTCTCTAGCAATACTAATGCATTTCGACTCTCTGTTACGCGGTCATTTTGCGAGACTTAGTCTTAATATTCAACACTAAGGTACTGTAACCCGGCCTCGCGGATCCCGAGGCGAAGGGCCGGGCGCTTAGGCCCGGGTAGCCCGAATCTTGAAAACCTATGACTGAGAACGGGTTACTGTTCTCAGTCGTTCCTAAATACGATGCGTCCTTCGGGTGTGACGTCTCGGTGAATCGCGTGCCTGTTGGCAAACGCGTCAGGCAGGCGGCCGGACCCCGGCCGGAAGTAGGCGTTCTGAACCTTCTGTACGTAGTCGCGTGTCTCGCGGAATGCGGGAACTCCGTGGGCGCGGTCCACGGCGCCTTCTCCCGCGTTATATGCCGCCAGCGCCAGATCGAGGTTGCCATGATAGCGCTCCAGCAGTGTCCGCAAATATCTAACCCCGGCGTCGATGTTCTGTTGCGGGTCGAAAACGTCATACGCGCCATAGCGCTGGGCGGTGGTGGGGATCAATTGCATCAATCCCCCGGCGCCCTTATGGGAATAGGCCTTAGGGTTCCAATTGGATTCCGTTTCGATCACCGCGCGGACCAGCGCGGGATCGACGCGGTGGCGGTCCGCTGCTTCGCGGACCAGCTTCTCGACCCCATCCCGGTTCATATCCACGGCCGGGTGCGGGAGTCCTGTAAACGAAATATCTCCCGGCAAGTAAATGTTGGAGCGCGATTTTGTCGTGGGGGCGAGCTTGACGGGAGCCGGGTTCTCGTTGATGAAAAAGCTGCGGCCGCTATTGTCAACGATCCTGGCGATCTGCGCGTCGGCCGGCCGGGCGCACAACGCGAGCGAACCCACGATCAGGCAGGCCATAAGTGTCGCAGTTTTCATCTCCATGGCTCGGGGAAAGCTCATGTCCTTCTTGGATTTAACCCCTGCCCTTATCGGGACCTAACCCCACTCCGATGCCCTCCTTCATATCGCTGCGAGGGTTCAGGCGTCAATAAACCGCGAGTACTAGGAGCGCTGCCCGATGGTTTGACTCGGCACAGGGCAAACGAGCCACTGACACACCTATCGCCCCTGCTGTCGGCCATTATAACCACGTTTCGATTAGGGAGGGCACTGTCTGCAAGGCTGTTTTCAGGCCAGCTGTATCCTTACCGCCAGCCTCAGCCAGATCGGGCCTGCCGCCGCCCTTGCCTCCTAGTTTCTCCGCCAGGGCCCCTATCAGCTTGCCGGCATGGACTTTGCTGGTGAGGTCTTTGGTGACTCCGGCGATCAGAGCCACTTTGCCGTTCTCGGGCGTGCCGAGAGCGACGACGCCCGAGCCCAGCTTTTGGCGAAGGCTGTCGACCAGCTGCCGAAGCCCTTCGCGGTCAACATTCTGCACTTCGGCGGCAATAACCTTAATCCCTTTAATGAGTTGCACGTGGGCAGCTAGTTCGTCAATCTGCCCCAAAGCTCCTTTGCGCTTCTGTGCTTCCAGATCCTTTTCAAGTTGCCTCACCGTCTCGGACAGCTTTTCGACTTGGGCGAGGACGGCGTCTTCGGCGACATTGAGCTGGCTGGCCAGTTGTCGAAGCGATCGGGCTTGCTGTTGGTAGTGTTCGAGGGCGCCAATGCCGGTGACGGCTTCGATGCGGCGCACTCCGGCGGCCACAGACTCCTCGCTTACGACTTTCAGCACGCCGATGTCGCCCGCGCGCTCGACGTGCGTACCGCCGCACAGTTCCTTGGAGTAGAAGCCGCGAGGAGAGCGGGGATCGGGAATCGTCACCACGCGGACGTTCGCCTCGGGATATTTGTCGCCAAAGAAGGCCAGCGCGCCGGAGTTGAGCGCCTCTTCGAGCGAGGTGACGCTGGTTTCGACTTGCGTATTCAAGCGGATTTCGTCGTTTACTTGCTGCTCGATGTCGCGCAGCTCGTCGGCACCCACGGGTGCGAAGTGCGAAAAGTCGAAGCGCAGGCGCTCGGGCGCGTTCTGCGAGCCGGACTGCTTCACGTGCGTGCCCAAGATGTTTCGCAGGGCGGCGTGCACCAGGTGTGTGCCGGTGTGATTGCGGACGATGCGGGCGCGACGCTCGGCGTCGGCGACGACCCGAACGCGGTCGCCCACCCGCAGCGTTTCCTTCGCCACCACCCTGTGCGCGATCAGTCCGGCAACGGGGTAGAACGCGCCAGTTACGTCCGCGAGTTCTTGTCGACCGGAATGGTCGTAGAAGGCCCCGGTGTCCGCGACTTGCCCGCCCGATTCGGCGTAAATGACGGTGCGGTCGAGCACGACTTCGCCGCTCTCGCCCGCCTTCAGCTCCTTGACGGGGCCGCTTTTCGAGATGATGCCCTCGATCCGGCAGTCCTTCGCCGACGTCCCGGAATAAAAGCCCGGTTCGGTCCTCAACGTTTCTGCCAGCTTCGCATACGCGGGATTCGCTGCCTCTTTTACGCCACCTCTCCAGGACGCTCTGGCTCGTGCGCGCTGCTCGTGCATGGCGCGGTCGAAGCCGTCCCAATCGACCGCCACTCGAGCATCACGTGCAGCATCTTCGATGAAATCGCGGGGCAAGCCGTATGTGTCGTAAATTTTAAACACGACTTCTCCATCAAGCCGCGGATGGCGAAGCAGGGGATCGAGCATTTTGAGACCAGCGTCAAGCGTGCGTCCAAAGCGGGTCTCTTCAGCCGTGAGCAATACAAGAATGTGTTCGAAGGCCGGTTCGCGAAGCTCAGGATAGGCGTCACCCATGAGCCCTTGAACGTCGATGGCCATCTTGAACAGGAACGGTTCGGATACGCCCAGGAGACGACCGTGACGAATGGCGCGGCGGATGATTTTCCGGAGCACGTAGCCCCGGCCCTCATTTGAGGGGAGAACTCCGTCGGTCATTAGGAACGTCGTGGCGCGGGCATGGTCGGCGATGACGCGTAGAGAAGCCGCGCCGCCCTTGCCTTCTTCGAGCTTTTCTTCTTTCTGGAAGTCGACGCCGCAGAGTTCGGCGGCGCGCTTCATCAGCGGCACAAACAAATCGGTATCGTAGTTGGAGATGACGCCTTGAAGGACCGCGGCGGTGCGTTCAAGGCCCATCCCGGTGTCAACGCAGGGCTTGGGCAATGGCGCCAGTTTACCGCTCTCATCGCGGTTGTATTGCATGAAGACGAGGTTCCAGATTTCGACGAAGCGGCCGCAGTCGCAAGGGAATTTGCATTCCGGAGCGGTAAGGCCGTGGCCGAGATCGGACGCGGCAGGGCCCATGTCGTAATGAATTTCGCTGCACGGGCCGCAAGGGCCGGTATCGCCCATGGCCCAGAAATTCTCCTTCAGGCCGGGGATGGCAACGATTCTGTCTGCTGGAACCTTCTGTTCGAGCCAGAAACCCTTAGCCTCTTCATCGACGCCGAGATGATAGCCCGAGACTTCCGCACCTCCAAACACGGTGGCGTACAGCTTGTTTTTGTCGATGCCAAACCATTCCGGTGAAGTCACCAATTCCCAGGCATAAGCGATGGCTTCTTTTTTGAAGTAATCGCCGAAGGAAAAATTGCCAAGCATCTCAAAGAACGTGTGGTGGCGCTTGGTGAAGCCGACATTTTCAAGGTCGTTATGTTTGCCGCCGGCGCGCACGCATTTCTGCGCGGTGGTGGCGCGCGAATAGGCGCGCTTTTCGAGGCCGAGGAACACATCCTTGAACTGGTTCATCCCGGCATTGGTGAAAAGCAGCGTCGGATCGCCATGCGGGACCAGCGACGAGCTCGGCACGCGCTTATGCCCCTTGCCCTCAAAGAAGCGCAGGAACATTTCGCGGATCTCATTCCCGCCGAAGACTTTCTTTTCCTGCCCGCGTACCGCGGGCGCCGGCGCTTGCTCTTTTCCCGTCACTTGTTCCTCGTTCCTGCGTGCGAACACCACTCATGAATTATGGCAGAGCATCCAACGCTCAGCAATTGCAGGGGCGCAACGCGCAACACCGCTCGGCCCTTCTCGGTTTTCAACG
>Ga0182034_10001115_pt1 | contig 13091 bp, 8 predicted proteins | sample flu12Cox44000172_FD_125972 | JGI IMG/M metagenome (GOLD analysis project Ga0182034, IMG submission 125972) | Lab enrichment of tropical soil microbial communities from Luquillo Experimental Forest, Puerto Rico - flux4day.12C.oxic.44.000.172 | ecosystem: Environmental > Terrestrial > Soil >... | reverse complement strand
TGCTCGATGAGCGCCTTCGTGCGGGCACCGAACTCGGTACGGTCATCGTCGGTCCACCAGTCGACCAGATTGCCGTCGCCGTCGTACTTTGCACCCTGGTCGTCGAAGCCGTGCCCGATCTCGTGTCCGATCACCGCACCGATCCCGCCGTAGTTGGCGGCGTCATCGGCCTCGGCGTCGAAGAACGGCGGCTGTAAAATCGCTGCGGGGAACACGATTTCGTTCATGCCCGGGTTGTAGTAGGCATTGACGGTCTGGGGCGTCATGAACCATTCGTCGCGGTCCACCGGGCCGCCGAGCTTGGCCAGCTCGCGGTCGTGGTTGACCGCGTAGCCGCGTTGATAGTTGCCGTAGAGGTCGTTTCTGTCGATCACCAGCTTGGAGTAATCGCGCCACTTCGCCGGGTACCCGACCTTGGCGGTGAACTTCTCCAGCTTGGTCAGCGCACGCTCGCGAGTCTGCGGCGTCATCCAGTCCAGCTCGCTGATGCTGAGCCGGTACGCCGCCCGCAAGTTGTCGACCAAGGCGTCGGTCCGGGCCTTGGCTTCGGGCGGGAAATACCGCTGCACATAAAGCTTTCCGACGGCATCGCCCATCAGGCTCTCCACCAGGGAAACCGAGCGCTTCCAGCGTTCCCGGATCTGCTCGGTGCCGGTCAGCAGGCGGCCATAGAACTCGAAGTCGGCGGCAACGAGGTCGTCGGTCAGCCACTGGGCGCGGGCGCGGATCAAACGCCAACTCGCCCAGCGCTTCCAGTCCTCGAAATCTTCGCCGCCCCACAGCGCGGCGAACGCGGCGAGGTAATCAGGTTGGCGCACAACCACTTCCGCCAGAGAACCCGGTGCGCTGCCCAGCGAAGTGGCCCAGCCGGCCCAGTCGAAGCCCACCGCCTCGCTCTGTAGCTCCGCGAAGGTGCGCAGGTTGTAGGTGAGGTCGGCATCGCGGCGCTTGACCACGTCCCAGTGCGCGGCGGCGAGTTTGGTCTCGAGCGCGACGATGCGGGCGGCGGTCTCGGCGTGATCGGCCGGCTCACCGCCGTACACCAGGCTGAACATCCGCGCGATGTGACCGGGGTAGGCAGCCAGCACCGCGGCGTGCTGCTCGTCGCGAAAATACGATTCGTCGGGCAATCCGATACCCGATTGGCTGAAGTGCACCAGGTAGCGGGCCGAATCTTTCGCGTCGGTGTCCACGTACATCGCCACGCCACCGCCCGCGCCGGTGCGTTGCAAGGCGCCCAGCGCGCCGGCCAATGCCGTGGCGTCGGCACAGTGGTCTATGACGGCCAGCTCGTCGCGCAGTGGTTCCGTGCCCCTGCGTTCGACGGTCTCCTCGTCGAGGAAGCTGGCGTAGAGGTCACCGATGCGTTGCTCGTCATCATCCCGGGTGCCTTTTTGGGAGGATTTCTCGCTGGTTTCGACGATCAGGTCGCGCACCTGCTCTTCGGCGCGGTCGAACAGGTGACGGAAGGCGCCGTCGGTCGCGCGGTCGGGGGGTATCTCGTATTCGGCCAGCCAGCGGCCGTTGACATGGCCGAACAGGTCGTCTTGGGGGCGGGCACCGGGGTCGACATGGCTCAGGTCGATGCCCGAGCGAATGGCCGCATACGTCACCCCGCCATCCTTCCATCTTCTTTTGGGTGCAACGATCGGGCCATGCCCGACGGCGAGCCAACCGAGCCACCGATCCAGGACGACGAATCCGCCGACGCTGACGACAACTCCGGCTCCGACCCTTCCGGGCCCGAACCCGCAGGCGGCCAGATCTTTTCCAGTTATGGCATCGCGTCGACCGTTCTCGCCGTGCTGTCGGTCGCCGCGATCGTGCTGGGCGTGATCATCTGGTCGGCGCACCGCGACGAGGTGGGTGAACGCGTCTACCTGACCCGCGTCATGCAGACCGCCGCCGACTGGACGGGCGTTTTGATCAACATGAACAGCGGCAACATCGACGCCAGCTTGCAGAAGCTGCACGACGGCACGGTCGGAGAACTCAACACCGACTTCGACGCGGCCATGCAGCCTTACCGGCAGGTGGTGCAGAAGCTGCAGTCGCAGAGCGCTGGCCGGATCCAGGCGGTGGCGATCGACACGGTGCACCGCGACCTGGACACCCAGCCCGGCGTCTCCCGGCCCGTCGTCACCACCAAGCTGCCCGCGTTCGCCAGCCGAACGGACTCGGTCATGCTGGTCGCGACCTCGGTCAGCGAGAACGTCGGCGCCAAGCCGCAGACGGTGCACTGGAACCTGCGGCTCGACGTCTCCGACGTGGACGACAAGCTGATGATCTCCGGGATGGAATCCATCCGATGAGAAACATATGGCGATTGGTGGCGTTCGACATCGCGGCGCCCTTGGCCGCGATCGCCGCGCTGCTGGCGATCGGAGTCGTGCTCGACTGGCCGTTGTGGTGGGTGTCGGCGTGCTCGGTGCTGGTGCTGCTGATCGTGGAGGGAGTAGGTGTCAACTTCTGGTTGCTGCGCCGTGATGCGGTCAGCGTCGGTACCGACGATGACGCACCGGGGCTGCGATTGGCCGTTGTCTTCCTGTGCACGGCCGCCCTGGTGGCGGCGGTGCTGACCGGATACACGCATTGGACGGGGTCAGATCGCGACTTCAAAAGGAATTCCCGCGAGGTGGTTCAGATCGCCACGGGGATGGCCGAGGCGATGGCGTCGTTCACCCCGAGTGCCCCGACAGGCTCCATCGATCGGGCCACGGCGATGATGGTGCCGGAGCAGGCAGGCGCGTTCAAGGAGCAGTACAAAAAGTCCAGCACCGATCTGGCCCAGCACAACGTCACCGCACAGGCCGCCACGCTGGCAGCCGGGGTCGAGGCCCTCGGCCCGTCTGCGGCCAGTGTGGCGGTGATCCTGCGGGTAACCCAAAGCACGCCGGGCCAGCCGGCCAGTCAGGCGGCGCCCTCGCTGCGGGTAACGCTGACCAAGCGCGGCAACAACTGGCTGGTGTCCGACGTGGTGCCGATCACCTGACGGATCAGTTGGATTCGGCCGAACGTGCGGACTTGACCTTGACGAACCGGTCCGACAGCCGGCGTATCCGGATCATCAGGGAAGCCGTCGGGCTGGTGCTGCCGTCGAGGTAGCCGGCCAGATCCTCGGGCGCCACCCCGATGCGGGACGCGAATTCCACTTGGTCCAGGCCGGACCGGTCGATCAGTAGCCGAACGTGACGCGCCACCTCCGCACGTTCATTGGCCTCCAGGTGGGTGCGGGCGCGCTCCAGCACCTCCCACAGCGCTTTGGAGATGCCGTAGGGCCGCGTGCCCTCGAGGACTTCTTCGACCTGGCGGGCGGTCCGCCCGTACGGGTCGCGCTTCAGCGCCGCGGCGATGCGCTTCCAGGTGTCGATGTCACCGCCTTGCATGGCCGAACGGATGGCGGCGGTGGACCAGAACTCCACTGGCTGGTCGGTGTCGCCGCCGGGCCCACGCTGTTCGCTGGGGGGCCGTTGCGGCGGCGGTGCGGGGCGCCGGTCGGATGCCAACGTCACCTCGCCTCCTCCAGCATCGCCACGGCCACCGAAAGGCACCGCTGCCTGACCTCTTCCCAGTCCGCCTTGGTGTCGGGTTCCGACCACTCGTCGTCACTGAAATCGGAAGGATGCGGATCCGCGAGCCGACGGACCAACTGGCTGGCGATCCACTGCCGCCTGGGTGTTTCACAACAGTAATACCTGTCCATTCCGGCCAGCACTACCGCGGCGGTCTCGGGCTCCAACGTTTCCACCATGTCAGCAAAGTCGGCGAAATCGCGGCTGCTGTTACGGCACATGATCAGGTAGCCCTTGAGGCGCAGCGCTTCCGCACCGGTCGGGACGAGCAGCCGGTCGCCGGTGGGCAGTTGCACGTGGGTCGTCTCCACCGGGCTGCGCCGTTCGTACTTTTCGTCCTCGGCGCTGTCAGTCTGGGTCTCCAGGCCGGCCTGCAGCGCGTCGATGGCGACCGACAGCCGCCCACGCCACAGCGTGACGGGGTGAACCGGCCGGTCCATCCCGGCAATCGCACGTGCGATGCCGTTGCGCGACGTTAGGCCGTCAACCAGCTTCTTGGCCGCCGAGTGACCGTTGGTCGCGGTCTTGGAAGAAGATCCCGCGCCGCCCGGGCTCGCCCCGACCCCCACGGGCTCATCGCCGATGTCGACCTGGTGGGGGATTTGCCCTGGTCCCAGGCCCCTGCCCTTTTCTAGGCACTGGTCAAGCCCATTTTCCAGGCCTTTTTCCAGCTCTTTTTGCAAGCCCGGGACGGCGTGGTTGCCGTTGCGCCCACAGCCGGTGAAGGCGAGCGGGTCGGCCACGCAGATGGCGTCGGGCGCCAAGTGCCTGAGCTTCGCCGCCGACTTGAGCACCATGCGCAGGTCGGCACTGGGCGCTGCCAGCGCCGAGATGTCGTCGGGAATCACCACGACGTCGCCCAGGTCGACCTCGGGCAGTGGCCTTTCGAAGTCGACAGACGGCAACACCCGGCGCAGCCACTTGGGCAGCCACCAGTTCCACTGCGCGAACATCGCCATCAGCGCCGGGACCAGGACCAGCCGGACCACCGTGGCGTCCACCGCGATCGCGACGGCGCACGCCACGCCGATCTCGGCGACCAGCGGCATGCCGGCGAACGCGAAGCCGATGAACACCGCGATCATGATCAGGGCGGCGCTGGTGATCGTGCGGGCGCTGGTACTCACGCCGTATGCGACCGCATCGCGGGTGTTCCCGGTGTGCAGGAAGCGTTCCCGGATGCGGGTCAGCAGGAAGATCTCGTAGTCCATCGACAACCCGAAGGTCATCGCCAGCACCAGCGGGGGAACCGTGCTGTCGATCGAGCTGATCTGCGTGAAACCGAGATCCTGCAACCAGCCCCACTGGAAGACCATCACCAGGCTGCCGTAGGCGGCCGCGACCGAAAGCAAGGTCATCAGTACGCCTTTGAACGCCAAGAACACCGAGTGGATCGAGATCAACAGCATCACGAAGGCGATCAGTGCGACGAACAGCAGCACCAGTGGCTCGGTCTGCGACACCCGGTCATCGAAATCCTTGATCAGCGCGGTCGGGCCGCCGACATCCACTCGCGCCGTCCCCGGATCGGGAATCTTGGGTAACTGTGTGCGCATCCAGCCGACCGTGTCGCGGGCACGCATAGCCTCGGGATCGACCGATAACACCGCGGACAGCGAAGCGCTGCTGCTGTCCTCGGCGAATTGCGGCGGTGACACCGTGACGACGTTCGGCGCCTCCGTCATCCGCTGACGGATCGCGGCGATCGTCTGGCTGTGCTCGGGCGAGGCCGCGCCGCCGTCGGGAAAGGTGATCAGAACCCGAATCGGCCCCAGCGCGCCGGGTCCGAGCGCTTCGGCCGCCCCCGCAACCCCGGCGCGGATTTCGTGCGAAGAGTCGAACTGGCGCAGCAGGCTGTTGCCCAGCACCATCGATGCCGCCGGTACGGCCATGACGAGCAGCACCGCCGACGCCGCCAGCGCCGATATCCAGGGTCGGCGCATCACCCAGCCGATCCAGCGGTTCCAGAACCGGGACTGGGTGCTCTCCGGCTGCCGGGACCAGTGCAGCAGGGCCGACCTCTTGGCGGCCGCCCGGCCGAACGTCGCCAGCACCGCCGGTGTCAGCGTGGCCGCTGTCAGCATCGCCATCGCGACGGCCAGAATCGCTCCGGTCGCCATCGACTTCAGCGCCGGGGTGTTGATCAGATAGATCCCGGTGAGGGAGGCGACGACGGTCATTCCGGACAGCACGACCGCGAGCCCGGACGTGGCCATCGCGGCGTCGACGGCCTCGGTTGGCTGGCGGCCGGCGCGCAGTTCCTCGCGGAAACGCATCAAAATGAACAGCGAATAGTCAACGGCGAGCGCGATCCCGAACATCGAAACCGTCGAGGTCACGAATACCGACATGGTGGTGTATTCCGACAGCAGATAGACCAATCCCATGGTGACCACGACCGTGCAGATGCCGAGGGCAAGGGGGATGGCCGCGGCGGCCAGCGAGCCGAACACTGCCAGCAAGACGATCAAAATGATCGGCAGGTTCCAGCTTTCGGCAGCGGCGATGTCGCGCTTGGTGTTTGCCGCCGCCGCAGCGCTGAGCGCGCCCTGCCCGATGACGTAGAGCCGCACGCGGCCGTTCGCGGTCTGGCCTGGCTGGTCACCCTTGATGCCAACCTTTCCGCGGAGCTGCTTGGCGACGTCACTGGTGCCGGCGTTGCGGGCGTCCAGCCGCAGTGACACCACATACGGCCTGTCGGGTTGCGGCGGCCGCTGGGTGGGGTTGGGCGCCTCCGTTACGCCGGGGAACTCGCCGGCGATCCGTTGCAGCAGTGCGACCGCATCGTTCATGTCCTGGTAGCTGGCGTCCGGACGGGGGGCCGCGACCAGCGCCAACGACGACGCACCCTCGTCGTGGTACAGCTCCTCGAGTTGATCATGGACCGCCAGCGACTGCGAGCCGGCCACCTCGAAACCACCGCCGGTGAGATTTCCCGCCTGCGTCATCGCCAAGTAGATCGCCGGGACCAGCGCCAGCAACCAGCCTGTGAAGACCAACCAACGGTACTTACGCAGGCTGCGGCTGAGGCGCATCATGAACTGCTGGATTTCTTCACTCCCCGGATTCTCGCGCAATGCGTGCAGGCGAGAATACCGCAGCATCCTGTGGATTATGTCGGCTTACCAAGTTCCTGAGCTGCAAAGACGCCGATGTTGCCAAGACGCTGCGTCGTCGTTGTGAACCGGTGATCGGCGGGACTTTGCTCACACGAGTTGGCATCGGCTTGGCCCGGGATGGCAGGATGTCGAATGGCCGTACGGGGCTCCGGCTAATTCAAGGGGATATCCGCGCCAACAGGCGTCTCTCGCAGCCATTCGCGGGATGGCCGGGACTCGGCACCAGCTTCGCAAACTCCAAAGGAGTGACCCATGACAACAGGCACCTGGACCAGGCGCCGCAGACTGCTCGCAGGGCTGATCGCCACCGCAGCGCCCGGCGCTGCCTTCGCGGTTCTGGCCGGGCCGCCGGCCACCGGCGCCAACGACCCGTGCGCGGCCAGTGAAGTCTCCCGGACGATCGGCTCGGTCGCCAAGTCCATGGGCGACTACCTGGACTCGCATCCGGAGACCAACCAGACCATGACCGCAATGCTGCAGCAGCAGGCGGGACCGCAATCGTTCACGTCGCTGAAGTCCTACTTCGAGGCCAACCCCAAAGTCGCCGGCGATATGACGACGATCGCGCAGCCGTTGACCAACATGTCGATGCAGTGCAAGTTGCCGATCTCGATCCCGCAGGCGATGGGCCTCATGCAGCAGGCGCAGGGCGCGGCGGGTGGTCTGCCCGGCCTGCCCGGCGGTGGCGCCGGCACACCGCCGGCGACCGCGCCAACCCCCACGCTGCCTGGCGTCACGATAGGCGGCGCGCCGACACCGAGCGGGCCGGCGGGCGGCGCGCCGCGCCCGAATAACGTCGGCTAGGAGTCGGCCGGCGCGATTCACGCTCGGCGGGCTGAAATTTGTTGGCTAACAGCCGGTTTCCGGATTGGGCTCGTGCGGTGGCACGGGGCCTTGCAGGGCCGTTTCGGACGGGTCGCTCTGGTGCTGCTGCACAACGGGCAGGGGACCGGTGATCGGGTCGTCGTCCGAGTCTGCGGTGTTCTCGGTGCGGAACATGAAGAAGAACACCACCCAGCCGACGGCGGCGATGAGCAACCAACTGATCAGCCGGTAGATCAGCATGGCCGAGATGGCACTGGGCAACGACATGCCGCTCGAGACCAGGCCGGGCACCAGAACCGCCTCGACGACCAACAGCCCGCCCGGCATCAGCGGTATCGTGCCGACCGCCCGAGCGGCCGCATAGGCAACCGTCAACCCGGCGACCGACGCGTGGTCGCCGGCCGCGTATGCGGCGAAGCCGAGGCAGGCCACGTCTGCGATCCAGTTGAACATCGACCAACTGAATGCCACACCCAGGTCGCGGCGGCCCAGGCTCACCGATTCGAGCTGCCTGAGCGTCTCGCGCCACCTGTCCACACCGGTGTCTGCCGGCCTGCCGCGAACCGAATTCACCCACGACAAGACCCGGCTGCCGATCCCCTCGATCAGCTCCGGCCGCGACGCCACCGCCTGGGCCAGGAGCAACAAAGCGATGAAGCCACCGAGTGTGAACAGCAACGAGAACGGATTATTCTTCGCGCCCAGGAAGAAAGCCCCGCCCAAGCCGAGCAGTGCCAACCCCACGGCTTGCAACACACCCGACATCACCAACTGCCACGAGGCCACCACCGTCGAGGCACCCCAGATCCGCTGCTGACGCAGCAGAAACGTTGCCGACAGCACCGGTCCGCCGGGCAGCGTGGTGCTCAGTGAGTTGGCGGCATAGAACGCGGCTTCCGACCGCAGTTGCTTGACATGTACGCCGGCCGATTTCAGCAGGGTGCGCTGGATCTGGGCAAAGCTGTGCATCGATGCGGCGGCTGCCAGCACCGCTGCCAGCAACCACCACCAGTTGGCCTCATACAGGCTCCTCCACGCTTTCGCGAGCTGGTGCCAGCCCAGTGCAATCTCGACCCCAAGCACGACCGCGACGATGCCGAGGATCACCCAGCGCACCCACCAGTACTTGCCGCGCGTGCTCTCGCCCCCGCGGGCGGGTGAGCGTACGTCCCCGGCGGGGGCGGGAGATGCCCCCAGCCGCGTTTGGGGGAATGTCCCCCAGCGCGGCAGGTGGAGCTTGCGGATGGGCGCGTCGTGCGACACGTGTTTTAGGGTAACCGCGCAGGTGGCGCGGCCATCCAGGCGCAGCGCCGACTGTGTCGTCGTCGTAACCGGATCGTGCCAGCCGGACGGAACCCTCGGGGTCGCGCCGGCCCGATAGGCTGGCCGAATGTCAGCAAACGCCGTCGACGCTTCGGTGGAACCGCTTGTCCGCAAGGCCGCGGCCTGGGCGTGGCGTTTGCTCGTCATCCTGGCCGCGCTGGTTGCCCTGCTCTGGGTTCTGAAGAAGCTGGAAGTCATCGTCGTTCCGGTGTTGCTGGCATTGATGATCAGTGCGTTGCTGGTGCCCGCGGTCGACTGGATCAGCCGTCGTCGGATCGGCCGTTTTCGCGTGCGGCGTAGTGCCGCGGTTGCGCTGGTTCTGTTCGGCGGATTCGCAATTTTCGGCGGCATCCTGGCGTTCGTTATCGTCCAGTTCGTCTACGGTTTGCCCGACCTGACCGACCAGGTGACCCGCAGCATCGAGTCCACCCGCAAATGGCTCATCGAAGGGCCGTTGCATCTGCGCAGCGAACAGATCTCCAGCGCGGGCAACGCCGCGATCCAGGCCCTGCACAACAATCAGTCCAAGCTGACCAGCGGCGCACTGGCGACCGCGGCCACCGTCACCGAGCTCGTCACGGCCGCGGTGTTGACGCTGTTCACGCTGATCTTCTTCCTCTACGGCGGCCGCAACATCTGGCACTACGTCACCAAGATCGTCCCCGTCGACGTCCGCGAGCGGGTGCGCGCGGCGGGCCGCGCCGGATACTGGTCGCTCATCGGGTACGTGCGAGCCACGTTCCTGGTCGCCCTGACCGATGCGGCGGGCGTCGGCGCGGGGTTGGCGTTCATGCACATTCCGCTTGCGCTGCCACTGGCCTCACTGGTGTTTCTCGGTGCCTTCATCCCGCTGGTAGGTGCCGTGATCGCAGGCTTTCTGGCCGTGGTCGTGGCGCTGCTCTCTAAGGGGATCGTCTACGCGCTGCTCACGCTCGGTTTGCTCGTTGTGGTAAACCAGATCGAGACTCATTTGCTGCAGCCGCTGGTGATGGGACGCGCCGTCTCGGTTCACCCGCTCGCGGTGGTGCTGGCGATCTCCACCGGCGGTGTGCTTGCCGGGATCGTCGGCGCCCTGCTGGCAGTTCCGACGGTCGCCTTCCTCAACAACGCGATACAGGTGCTGCTCGCTCCCGACGCGTCCGCCGAGGCCGAGAAGCAGACGGAGGATGCCGGCCAACCCGGGTCAGAAGCCGGACTAATGGTTCACGCAAAACCCGACGAACCCGATGAAGAGCCCGACTGAGGTTTTTCCAGCGCCTATAACCGGCCCTCGCGACGCAACAGATCTTGGGCGCTGAGGCCCCCGCCGCCGCGGCGGCGCCGTTCGCCGTTATCTTTCTGTCCACGGGCGTCCAGCCGCTCGGTGGCCGCGTCGGAGTCGTTTGCGTCCGAACGCATGACCGGGAGAGCGGCGGTCGGGTCGGCCTGGTCGCCCTTGCTGTCGCCGCAACCGTCGGTCTGGACGGGCATTGCCCGGGTCTGACCGCTGGACGGCGTCGGGGCCGGCGGCGGAGCTGGGGCCGCCGGGGCCGACGGCCTTGTCGCGGCTGACCGCGCTGCGGCGCGCGGCCCGCGCGCGTCGGCCGGTCGTTCCGGCACCGTGAGGCGCGCCGTGTTGGCTTCCGTTGGTTGCCTGGCCTGAATGCGTGCGGTGTCCGCCCCCGAGCCCGATGGTGCGGGCAATTCCCGGGCGGGCCTGAGCTCCGGCGGACTGGCCGGACCCGAACGTCCCACCCGCGCCGGTTCCAGCGCGCCTGGGTGCGTGGGGTCGTGCGCTGGACGCGGTGTCGCAGCAGCCAGGCTGGCCGCCGCGACCGGAGGCCGCCCGGGGCGCCCCTCGAGGGTGGGCCGCTTGCGCTCGTCGGGCAGGTCGATCTCGCCCAGCCCGAGCCGGTTCTGTAGGCGCCTAGCCCAGCGCGGGGCCCACCAGCAGTCGTCGCCGAGCAGCTTCATCACCGCCGGCACCAGGAACATTCGCACCACGGTCGCGTCCAGCAACAAGGCCGCCATCAGACCGAATGCCAGGTACTTCATCATCACCAGGTCGGAGAACACGAACGAGACGGCGACCACGGCGAGAACCAGGGCGGCGGCCGTGATCAGGCGGCCGGTGGTCGCGGTTCCGATTCGGATGGCCTCGGCGGTGGACATACCGCGCTCGCGCGCCTCGACCATTCGGGAAACCAGGAACACCTCGTAGTCGGTCGCCAGACCGTACCCGACCGCGACGACCAGCGCGATGATCACCACCATCAACGGTGTCGGCGTGAAATTCAGCCACGTCGCGAAGTGCCCGTCGACGAAGATCCACGTCAGGATGCCCATGGTGGATCCCAGTGTCAGCGCGCTCATTACGGCGGCCTTGATTGGCAACACCATCGACCCAAAGGCCAGGAACATCAGGAGCATGGTGGTCGTGACGAGGACCACCAGCATCAGCGGGGCGTTGGCGAACAGGGCCTGGATGCTGTCCTGCTCGAGGGCCGGTGTGCCGCCAACCCAAACGGTGACACCCTTGGGCGGGGTGATCGCGCGCAGCTCGGCGATCTTCTTGGCGGCATCGTTGCGGTTGACCAAACCGTTCTCGATCACCCGTACCGAGGAATCTTGCGGATGGGTCGTGCCGTTGGGTCCCGCAGCGCACGGGTTGCCGGAAATCTCCGGGCAGGGCCGTTCGTCCCACTGCTTGTTGGTGAACCCGCTGATCGAGGAAACCTTGTTGCGGATGTCGGCGACCTGCTGGTCGGTGACCGGGCTGTGATTGTCGCTCTGGATCACCACGGTCAACTGCTCGGTGCGGTAGCCGGGGAAGAGTTTGTCGAAGTGCTCCTGAGCCACGCGGACGGCATTGCTGGGCGGCAGGTACTTCTCGCTGATACCGCCGAACGACAGGTTGCCCAGCGGGATGACCAGCGCGATCATGCCGATGATGATAGGGACGGCGAACATCAGCGGGCGCTTCATCACGAAGTTGACCAGCTTGCCCCAGAAGCCGGCCTCGACCTCTTCGCGGGTCTTGGTCTTCTGCAGCCGTTCCGCAAGCCACTCGAGGTAGACGCGCGAAACCTTCCAGTTCCGCAGGAAGGGAACGCGTAACGCTGTCCGCACACCCAGCGCGTCGACGTGGCGACCCAGGATGCCCAGGCACGCGGGCAGCAGGGTGATCGACAACAGCGCCGCGAGTCCCACCGCCGCGATTATCGCGTAGGTCAGCGAATGCACGAAGCCCTGCGGCAACACCAACAGGCTGGCGCTCGAGGCCATGATCAAAACGGCCGAGAACGTTACGGTGCGCCCGGCTGTCATGACCGTGCGTCGCACCGCGGCCTCGGTGTCGTAGCCTTCGGCGATCTCTTCCCGGAACCGGCTCACCACGAAAAGGCCGTAGTCGATGGCGAGGCCCAGGCCGATCAGCGAGACCACCGGTTGCGCGAAGAAGTGCACCGGCCCGAACATCGCGACGAACCGCAGGATGCCCAGCGCGCCCGCGATGCTCAGGCCGCCCACCATGACGGGCAGGCCGGCGGCGATCGCGCCGCCGAACACGAGGAACAGCACCACCGTCACCAGCGGAAGCGCAAGAACCTCCATGCGGCGCTGGTCGGTGGCGATGGTGCCGGTCAACGCGTTGGCGATCGGCTCCAGACCGGCGAGTTCGACCTTGCCACCGTCGAGCTTTTGCAGGTCCGGCGCGATGGCCTTGTAGTTGTTGAGGATGGTGTCGTCGTCATTGCCCTTCAGAGGAATGCTGACGAAGGTGTGCTTCTTGTCCTCGGTGGCCATTCCTTTGATCTGGCCGGTCGCGTCGGCGGGGTTCGACAGAGCCAGGTAGCCGGCCCATCCGAGGACCTGATCGGGGTGGTCGTTCTTGAACTTGTTCAGCTCGTCGACCCGCTGTTGCCGCCATGCCGGATCGTCGACGTTCTTTCCATCGGGAGCGGTAAAGGTGGCGACGATGTGGCCGGTTCGGTCCCTGCCGTACACCTTGTCGCCGAGCATCGAGGCCTTCACGGATTGGCTGCCGTCGTCGTAAAAGCCGCTTTGTGTGACGTGCTTACCCAGGCTCATGCCGAAAACGCCGCCGCCGAGGCACAGGGCCACCATGACCCCGATCACGATGTACCTATAGCGGTACACAGTTCGACCCCACCAGGCGAACACGTAAGCTCCTTACTGGATCAGTAGCGACCCGCGCATTGGTTTTCCAGTGTCACACACGCGTGGTCAACAGGGCAGACAGCGGCCGGAACGG
>Ga0182034_10001114_pt1 | contig 13094 bp, 18 predicted proteins | sample flu12Cox44000172_FD_125972 | JGI IMG/M metagenome (GOLD analysis project Ga0182034, IMG submission 125972) | Lab enrichment of tropical soil microbial communities from Luquillo Experimental Forest, Puerto Rico - flux4day.12C.oxic.44.000.172 | ecosystem: Environmental > Terrestrial > Soil >... | reverse complement strand
TAGCGGTTCCAGAGTGCTTCCTTAGCGCTCTGTTGCTTGAGGGACAGCTTGTCCCCCTGATTTCGGGTCAGGTAGTATTGCGAATGCGCCTTGCTCAGCTCTTCGCTGGAAGCGACCTTGCGCTCCTCCAGAGCCATTTTCTCTTCTGCTTGCTGCCGCTCCTCTTCCGCTTTCACATTGCGCTGGGTGGCTTCGGCGCCCGCCCCAGCAGCCTCCGCCCAGTGCCCGAGCGCGGTCTGACCCGGAGCCCGAGGCTGCATAAGCTGGAGCCCGAAATTGATCATAGCCGCATTATTTTCAGGACGGCTCGTCCAGGCATTCCAAAGCTTGCCGAGCGTGCCCTGCTGGCTCGCATCCGCTGCTTGCCCTGGCTTCACATCCTGCTGGAGGGTAGCATCCGCCGGCTGCCCCGCGGGCTGGGAAGGATCCAGTGGGCTATCTTGAGCATACGTTCGCATCAAGCCCTCCCTAGTAGGTGCATAAGAGTTGCCACGCCCCCCGGCCTGCCCTGGCCAGCGAGTGCAAGCAGGTTAGCAATTCCAGGCTGAACCCCAACGGGGGACCGCACGCCCGGCGTCCCCACTCCCGGAAGCTGAGGTGGCTTGGGCATCTGGACCCCCTGCATACTCCGGGCGAAATCACTAATTGCTTCCGCTGAATAGGCGTCCACTTTTTTCTTCTCATCAGTAGCTTTTTTGACCGCATCCTCCGCCTTTCGTTCCGCCGGAGTACCAGCCGCCGCAGCAGGTGTAATTTCTTGTTCAGGAACAACAGGAGGAGTCCTTTCGGGTGGCTTGTTTAGCTTCAGCCGCTCTTGTGGAGTGGGTTCATGTGGTACGAATGGGCTTTCAGCCTGCGCCGATGGCGCAGCCACGGGCTGGGTTCGGTAATGCTGCCGAATCGGGGAATCCGGAGGAATCAGCTGATTTCCAATCTCACCCCAGGACTTCGGTTTGATCTGCTCATTCGAGGGAGTACCAGGCACCTCAGCCCCGGTGACCGGATCGGAATAGCCTCGCACCTGAGGTGGCAGTGGGGCCCGATCCCCTTTAGGGGCAACCGCCCGGCGAGCCGCCTCAGCGGCCCTCGCAGCCTCTTGCTCCGCTGTATTATTCCCAGTTATATAATCACTCATATTGCCTTGAATACCACCTTGCGGGGTCATTCGAACCGGCTGCTGCTCATTGTAGACCGGCTGAAGCTGCTGCCCATCATGAATATAATCATGCTGAGGCGGAGGCACTCCCCGATTGATCATATCTTGCTTGAAGCCCTCCGGATCGTGCACATAGCGCTGCACATCGCTGGGTTTTAGATTACTCGCCCAGTCGATCAGAGGATCATCAGGAGAGATCCCACCAAAAGGAGTAACGGTTCCAGCCGGATAAGGATCGAAATCATCAGCTGCCATCTCTTCCTCCTCATACACCTAGGAGGGGTAGCAGGCTAGTAAGACCACCACTGGGTAGCAGGCCAGCAAGACCAGCACTACCCCCCAGCTTGCCGACCCCACCGAGTAGTCCTCCGAGCGCACTCGCACCCCCCACAACATCTGCAAACAGACCTGGATCGGTCGTCCCGCTCCCAACCGCCGAGGTGCTACCACCTGGCAGACCCGCCGCCCCCTGGGTAAGCTCCTGCGCTTTAAGGAGGGGGAGCATCTGCTGGAACCACGCTGCCGCATTATCTGCATTAAGCACTTGCTGGTTCTGCCCCTGCTGCTCCGCTCCCACCGCCTCGGTGGTTGCTCCCGGAATAGCAAGCGCGCCCGCCGAGGCGGGGGCCTGGGCAATTGCTTGGCCAGTCGCGGCTAAACCTTGCCCCAGGGCAGTATTCTCAATCCCCGCCGCGGTTTGGCCTGCGGCTCGTTGTGCTCCCTGAATTGCTTTCCCCTCTGCAATGCCCTCTCTACTTCCCCCGAAATTGACACCGCTACCAGCCGCTCCGGTGGCTTGCTGGTTGGGGAGGGTGTTTTCGCGAAGATCTTGGTAAATCGGATCAGTAGCTGCTTTAACCGCGTTCTGCACATAGGGGTTACTCCCTGGATCCAGAAATGCCCCCGAGCTTAGATACTGGTTGGTATTACCCGCAGTGCCTACTATATTCCCCATCTGCCCAGTACTGCTGAGGACCTGTTGCTGCCCCGCCTGCTGCGCAGGGGTAAAAGGTGCTACAGCCTGCTCCCCCGTCGGCATGGTCGGATTGCTCGCAGCAAACGCCTGGTACTGCGGCGCGGCGAGGCTGACAAGACTCTGCTGTTCTGGAGTAAGTTGCTGCGTGGTGGTGGTCTGCTGCTGGTTGCTTCCGCCCCCCATTAGTGCCTCCTATCAATTTGAATCTCCCGATAAAGCCAAGAAGCATACTTCAGCGGATGCTTCTTCCTCAACAGCCGCTCCATCCCAGGCCTCACCCTTGCTATGATAGTTTTGCAGCCAGCATCCGCGGCAATATACTCGAAAACCTTTTCCATTTCGTCGAAGAATTCGAGCATTCCAATTCCGGCTGCCCCAATAATCTCAAACACCTTCTGGGCCGGAAACACTAAAATCTGGCTAACAATAATCCCCCGAATCATCCCATCGCTCAGAGCCCACAGTTGCAAATCTCCCCGCTTCGCCGCCGCATAAGTCCACTCAGGGGTAAAGAATTCATAATACCCAGGGCAGGATTTCATCAACTCCTGGATATTCGCCCAATGCACATCGATCTGCTCGGGGCTCATCAGGAACACCGATTTTGCGGGCGGAACGGGGTGGTCTTCCATCTCGATCCTGATCATTTTACCCTCACCCCATCGACATCGCATACGCGGTCCCCCAGAAATGACCCGTACCCCCACTTACCAGTGCTGCGGGAGTGAAGAAATGATACCCCTCCCCCACCACGGGCTGGGTTGATGTTGCCACCCACACCAGGTTTGGTGAAAGCTGCGCCGCGTTCTCGCATACTATGGCGCCAACTCCATCTATTCCTATTGCCCCATAAGTCAGCTGCCCCGTAGTATCGTTCTGCCCTTCTAAACCAACTCCAGTGACGAGTATAGCATCATCTGACCAATAGACGCCATCGATTCGTGCGCCGGTGCTCGGTTCTGTCCAGGAACCGGTACCGGTTATAACCGCTGCTGCTACACTGGTCCCCGATTGCTGCCTCATAAGGCGATTGAACCAAGAAGCTACCCCTCTATGTACACTGGTGTCTTCAAATTGCGAACTTGCGTTAGTACGTACCATTCCGACCAAGGAGCGAGTAGCATCTCCTGTCTTTATCATAGTCCCATCAGCATCCAGCGCGCGCCCGGTGGTGGAGAAATCAAGCGCAAGGACTCCTGCATTGTTGAATACATAAACATAATAGACGGTACTGGCCGCCAGGTTCCCACTAACCCCATTGATAAATGTTGAGGTATTACCTGCAAGGACTCCCGCAGCAGGAATAGTATAAAGCACCCCACTAATCTTGACCGTAGTCCCATAAAAAGGCGCGAATTTGATCTGAGTCGCACTCGCCAAAACCATGCGGCCGGCTCCAGGAGCGGTGGTAGCCCCTCCCGCGCCCATCGGGAGCCAAATGGTCCCGTTGAAGTAATAAGGGCCCTCCCCAAATCCGGGGTTCCAATTCGTCCCATCCGCATATGCATAGGTGCCCCGCCGGGGCTTGGGAGGCGCCTTGTTCCAGATCGTATCTGGTTCGGTCGCCTGCAAATCCGTCGCCACCTGGGCGAATTCATCCTCCACAAACTTAGCGAAATCTACCACGCTGCCGGTTAGCGCATCCAGCGAGCCGCCTTGGATCCCTTTAAGTTTCTTACTCTTATACGGCATGCACTAGAACCTACCGAGCGTTACCAGATCCATCTTATAACCATCGAGTTTCCACCCATTCTGCCCGGAAAACTCAATAGCGAGCGCGGCACCCTCCGCGGTGATATCGAGGTACTTCTGCGTAGCCGGATTAAAAACCACCGGATTTGACCAGCGAATGGGCCCATTCGGCACATCCTGGCCCCCCAGCCGAACGGCAATAGGCGCCCCGGTCACCTTCGGCCAAACCCGATGGCACATCTTCCGAGTCTCAAAATCCACAATCCAATCGCCAGAGCGGCGATTTCTCCCCACCAAGCCCAAGCCTTGCCTCTGCACAAGCCCAGTAAACACCACCCCATCGCGGGTCAGGCCAAGATCGAGCTGCTCGAACCTGGTAGCGGTCGGCTTACTCAGCACAATTTTCCGCCTCTGTGTTGTATCCCAAGGCACGATGTCGGATGTCCAGGAGTCCGGCGGGGGCGGAGTTGCAACACTTGCCCAGGTCTCCGAATCACTCACATTCACCGTGCCTATCGCGGCGTGTTGGAAATCAACATCCGCCTCGGTTACAGCGAACGTATCGTAATTCACAATCATAGCACGAGTGGGCTGAACCTGGCCAAGGGAGGGATAGCAGAACCACCCTTCACTCCGCACGGGGTTAACGAACACGAAACTATTCGAATAATTCCCGACATCGATTGCGTTGAAGAGGTACCTCTTTGTTCTCTTGTCCAGAAGGGGTTTGGCACTGTTCCCGTCATGGGTGAACAAGTTATCCTGACCCACGAAAAAATGTCGCTGGCCATCTCCAGTAACCGCAACGCACCTTGGGGCGAGCAGTCCTGTACTCTCGAGGAAAGGATCTTGGTCAAAAATGTACTGTCCACCAACGTTTCGGAAGCGCCAGCACGAATTTTCCTTGTAGACGTAGAACTTGCCTTGGAGGGACAAGCCGTCGACAATTTGGCCGGAATCGACATCACTAAGGGACACCTGACCCGCGTTGTGGGTTGGATCGGTGATGTCCCAGGTGGGCGGAACGGACCCCGGATCAGCCGGGTGGGACCATCGGACGTCATAAGGTTTCAGCACTCCACCATCGGTTAAATTTAGTGCGAGCATGTAGGGGCCAAAAGCGCGAATAACCTTGCATCGCAAAGCGCTGGGCCAATTCAGCAAATTTGCCATCGGAGTGGCGCCGCTAAACGCGGGCCAATACTGCGGCACATCCACCCCATTATTCAGGACCGGAATCCCGCCAATATTGGTCCCCTGCCACTGGCTCGCAAAACTCGCCCCATAGGTTGCACCATCCGTGGTGCGGGTAACATCAAAATGCACAGATCCATTGTACGCAACAATCTTATTCGTGCCGGCATAGAGCCACCACGGCTGCCCCGGCGCGGAAACGAACTGCGAATACAGCGGCGCAACCAGCGGAGTGCCGAAGATCTGGGAATAACCCAGAAGCTGCATCACGCTATCATCTTCAAACCGGACGTTCTCCGCGAGCGTCCACGCCTCAGGCGGGATCTCATGCGGGGGCATGTCGCGAAGAACGCCGATTGTACCAACATCATTTATGTCGATCTGAATCTCGGGCATGCCTTGCTGGCTCCGGCTCTCTTGTATGGCGGTGCGGTTCGGGGTGCAGCTTCGCTGCGCCGGCCCCCGGAGTCGCGGTCCACACTGGAAACACCCGATCCGAATCCTGGGGAACTAGCTGCTCCGGGGGGCCGGAAACCAGTGTTACATAAGTCCCAGCACCGAAGGGTGGAGGTGGCTTAGGTTTATTCTCCACCATAGCCGGCACCTCCATATAGGTGCCCGGAGGTTGCATAGCCACTTGGACCACCGTGCCATCTTCGTAGCACAGGTCATTCCAGGTCTGTCCATCCTGGCTGACTCGAAAGCACAAATTCGCATGATTCCAAGCCATCGGGGCGGAAAGCCCAACCATCCGATCGGGGAGCAGGAAGCCCTCCGAATGGGTATTACCTTCCTTAATAGTTATTTCCATCACGCCACCTCTTCCTTCTGGATGAATACATCCGCGATCGCTTGGCAAATCGGGCCGAAATTCCGCTCGTAGGCCTCGACATCCGCCTCGCTATTCACAAAGCAAACCTCGATCAGAATTGCCGGTTGTGAGGTTCCATTTAGGAAAAAGAGATCGTCCCGATACTTCGGACCCCGATCCTTAAGCTCGCCCGCGGAGGCAATAGCCTCACTCATCTCCTCCGCGAGCGCCCCTTGCGTAACGTAAAGAGTCTCGGTTCCTATCGGTCCACTCTGCTCCCCTTCAGAAGCGTTAAAATGCACCGAAACATCGCGATCTCTTACCTGGCTATTGTGCCAATCTACGATGCGGTTCAGGTTTTCACTCTGATCATTAGACACGTCGTCGTGGAATGTGGTGGCGGCCACCCCACCATCCTTGAGGCGCAAAGCGACCTCATCCACCACCCGACGTGCTTCATCGACCTCATTGATGAACCCGACCGCACCTTGAACCTGCATAGCATGACCAGAAGAGATCGCGACCTTCATAAAAACCTCCCTTACTGCTTCCGCTTCCGCTTCCACCTCCACTTACCGGGAAGGAGTCGGCACCTCCGTGCCGGGGCCTGGAACCAGCACGATCCCCCACCCGGTCTTTTCGGTCCAGAACACCTTAGCACTCCACCCACCAATCGGCTGAGGGGGTTTTCCATCACCGATGGGTGGAAGCGGATGCCCTGCAACAGGCGGGTAGCCCGAACCAGGAGGTAGCTCCATCCCTGGAGGACCCCAGATCGGAAACGTTGGCACCCCCGGAATGCCGCCACTCGGCGGATCGGGCGGAAGCACGATCGGATGTGCAGGGGTTGGCGGATAAAAGATCGGTGGCGTAGCCACGGGGGGCTGCCCAGGAGGCATAATCGGCCCACCTCCCACCTCGAGCCCTGGAATCCCAGCCACCCCAACAATGGTGACCTGTTTTGAGGTATCACCATCGCTCAGCATTCCCACAATCGTAATCGGAGTACCAGACATCTCATTTCTCCTCTGATTTGCGATCTCCCATATACATCTTGCGGACCGCGGCGCAAGAATTACTTCAGCCTCTCTTCAACCAGCCTGCGCACCTCAGGACAAGATTCTACCACAAAGTTACTATTCCCATTGGTCATCTTTAATATGCACCGAGTTCCTTTTGGGAAATGCCCTTCTGATCCCTCTTGCGGCTCCCGAACAGAAGTAATCTCCAGCGGATTTACGTCGATCTCTTGTCCTCCTGGTCCGTGCAGGGAAAGAAAAACATATGCAAGAAGCCAAGTCATTCCACCACCAAAATCCTGGTGCACATCAGCGCGGGCTGGCAATTGTTAAACGGGGTGCTCGTGCCCCCCTGCGCATTGCCGGTGAAGGTTGAGGAGGATGAGGCGGTAATCGTGGCGCCTGCCGGCGCCACCACAGGCGCTCCAGTTCCGGGGGTCAGACCCCCCGAATTGTTCGTATTCGCATTATGCGTAATGCTGGTGCTAGTGCTCACCGAGCCGGAAGGTGTATACGCAGGCAGATTGCCGGTAACTAGCGTATTGGCCGAGGCGCCCCCGCCACCGCCTACGGTAGTGCGAACACCCGCTAACCCAGACCCAGTAGACGCCAACCGCCCTGCATCACCACCCCCCAAATTATCAATTACCACCCCAACTCTGCCCCGCATGTCCGGGGTAGTTAGTCCTCCCGTCCACGCATTATACTCCGGATAATTCGCCGCGGAGGACAAAGTCTGCCCACTAGGCCACTCGTAGCCAGGTGGCAAGGTGCCGAAATGATACAACACCGTGCTACCGATCGGGAGGGCCAAGGCTCGGGTCACGAACCAATTCGCTCCATCCCAAATTACCTCGCTCCTCACTCCCGGGATGGCCCTTCGGGCCTTCGCCAAACCGGCAAGCCCACCAGAGTTTAGTGTCCCAGTAGGCGGCGCTATGAATACCGGATTGGCGTCGATGCTCGTCTTCACCACGTAGATCTTCCATCCCGCATCCACTGCAAGCAGGGAGGGCAACGTAAGGGTAATTGCGCCCGCTGCGGTGTTGCAATAGTAAACATCCTCGCCATTCGCCTTCGTAACTGTCGAGCTTGTGGTAACGGCGGTCGTACCCGGAATTTGCCACTGCCGAGATCCTTGTGATATTGTGTTTTGCAGCACCTGCTTGATCAGGCGGAGGTGGTCGTCTCCCTGGCTCCGGGGGTCCGTGCTGGGAGGATTAAGCGGCTGCAGGTCCGCAATATAGGTTGCAACTTCGACCGTCATAACCTGCTCCCCATCCGCCGCCTACGGCCCGCCTCTTCCCGATTTATGGTAGCATTAAATAGATTCGTTGCCGCGGAGGCGCTTAGCGCCATCGCCGTCTGCAACCCTTGCTGATAGCCCAAATCCGCACTCAGCTTCGCTGCTGCATCCCCAATAAGGAGCCAGGGGGCGTTTTTGAGCCACTTGTTCTCGAGCCCCGGAGTAGGTGGCACATCCTGCGCCCAATAGCGCCAACTGATATTGTATACCCCATCTGGAGGTGGATATAGAATAACAAAAGTGTCACCAAGATAATAATCAATCGGCACACCAGGTCCAATACTACTGCCCGTATCAACAACAGCTCCCGGAGGATTATTATAAACATAAGGCCATTCTCCAAAATATCTCACCTGAGCGTATTCGAATGTCTGCTTTTTTAGGAATACAGTCCTCGACCCATAAAAACCGGGAGGCTGAGGCGCCGGGCCGGGCGAAGCACCCGGCCCTGGGCTAGAAAGCAACAAGATGAACAGGTTGCCCTGCACCTCATCGGTGTCCATGATATAATCGGCGGGAATCGGATATTTTGACACATTCAAGCTGGTCACGATTGCGGTGTCGTTTTGGGATCGGAGGAACCAAGGATAGGTCCGGTTCGGCTTCTCCCTCTCCGTTTGTGCATACTTGATCGCATTGGTGATCTCGGTTGCTTTGTCCGAGCGCCACCCGATGATTTGCTGCACTTCCACAATCGCCTGGTCGAGGGTCATTTCTTTTTCCTTCGTCCCACCACCGCATTCGCTTCGCGAACCGCTCGCCCCTCATCCCCGGTCCGCTTCAGGACCGAATTAGCCACATCGGACCACTGCCGCTTCCCTTTAGCGGACTTGGCCTTCTTGGTATGCCGGGTCGCATCTTTTGGGTTCCAGGGCATCAGCGCCCTCTCTTCCCGCCATGGTAGTTCGGACCCCCCGGCGCAGCACCTTTCTTACGTGCAATCTCGCCGATCACTCCACCAGGCACCCCCTTATCCCTCATCTGCTTAGCCCGCCCGCCGAAGCCGAGCTTGTTGCTTTTGCCCTTGTAGCTTCCGGTTGTCTTGTTTCCCTTCGCCATTATGGAGCTCCTCTTCGCTTGGGGGGCATAGGCATCGGCATCCCGGGACCTGCACCTCCTGGGGGCATCGGGCCCATCGGACCCATTCCCGGATCTCCCATCGCCCCTGGAGGGGGACCGCCTGCACCAAGTGCTGCAAGCAGCGCGGGGTCAGGCGCCGCCGCGGCGGCAGGTCTCTTCGGCGGGGCATTCAGTTTTTTCTTCGTGCTTTTCGGTGCTGGTTTCTTTGCCATCTCAATTATTCCTCCCTTCGTTCGGCCCCTTGCGGTCTCCAGGGCCAGGTCTGCGGACCAATTTCGCGGCCCTATTCGCATTTCCCGGCTCACCCCTCCGACTACTCCCTGCAGAATAGCCGGTTGGCTTCGGCGGGCGCCTGCTTAGCGCCCTCGCTTGCTCAGGGGTAAATGGGGGCTGGTTATCTCTTCCCATCTATTCCTCCTTCAATGTACTGCTAAATGGGGCCATTATGACACCGATAATGTCCCCAAATTACTTACGGAAGCGAGCTACCCCGCCAAGTCACTCCATCCCACATCACAATGCCGATCTTGCCGACCGCGACGGTAAACACGGTCGTGCTTCCATCCGCCTGCTTCACGACCAGCGTGCCGGTCGCCGCTGCCCGATTAATGATCCAATATTGCGGACTAATCTGGGCAGGACTCGGCGTATACATCACCACATTTATAGCCGAAGTGCCTGGATCCAGACTGATCACTGGAGGGTGATTTGGGGTTACGGTGAAGGTGGCGGTCACCGTTTGCAGGCTCATCAGGTTGGTCTCGCCATCCTCCTGCACCACTTTGCGAAGGCGAGCGCCTTCAATATTATCACGCAATGCTACCTCCTCTTAGGTTGCCGTAATGCCGCCCAGATAGGCGCAGGACAACCCGCCCCCATCCACCAGCAGACTGCAATCGGTTTGAATGTACCCGCGGCGCACATCCTCATCAGGGAGTTGCACATCATCCTTGATTTTGGCATCAGGCCGCCCTTTCATTGTGGTGTACTTGATCGCACTAAAGTCTAGCACGAACAAGCTTCTTTGGTACAGCGGGTGCTGGCTCAGCAGGGGATGGCTTTTAAGGAGCAACCGGCCCATCGGCAGGATGAATTCCTGGAAATCGATCCCGAACAGCTTGACCGGGTTGCCGAGTTCGATCTTGATCCCGGTCGCCGCTTGGATCACCTTGCCCAATTCCACCCTGGCCTTGTTTCCGCAGAACCCGATCCGGGTATCACCACCCCCGAGGTCGAACGCGAACGCCGGACTCAGCGCATCCGCGAAGTTCTGCGCGGTGGTTGCGCCGCCCCCGGTGGTGAAGATGGTGGTATTTGTGGCCGGGATGAAGGACCTGAACCCACCCATGAAGCGGAGAGGCTTACCATTATCGCCAGTCAGTTCGCTGGCCGCCGCATTGAACAGGAAGCTCATTTCGATATTCCGCGCATGATCGAACATCTTGCGCTTCTTATCGTTACTCCAGGCATTGCCGGTACGGGCGAAGGTTTCGCTTGCCGTGCCGGTCAGTTCGTAGCTGTCCTTGAAGATCTGGATAAAGTTCTTGAACTTGATCGGATTGCGGCTCACCGCTCTGGGGGCCGCGGTACCTTCTGCGAAGGAGCTACCAACCAGGGTAAGACCCGCAGAGTTAGCAATCGCCGCCGGCGTACTGCCTCCCGCCCCCCGCCGCGCAGTGAACTGCGTATCGCTTATGATCGTGTCCACCTGAAGCATTTCGTTCGTATATGTGGCGGCGTCCGCTGTGGGCTCAACTAGGAGCACATCCCCCGGCTTCAGGTTAGTTGCCGCTCCATAAAGCGCTTGCATTGTAGTTGCGCCGGGATCCACTCCCGCCACGGTGATCGTGGTATCGGTGGTGCCGAGGGCACCGTTCACCACGAGGCGCACAAGGTTTTGACTTTCGGCCCACCATGCAAATTCCGGATCGTTCACCGAATATTTTCCGGCTTTGCTAGTAAGCGCAAAGATCGGCGCATTTCCGTTCGGGCTGATGAAGAGAATTCGCTCGCGGAAATTCTTCGGACGCTCATCGGTGCCCCAATCGCCCGTGCCGCGGAGGCCTGCAATACCCGTCATGGGTGCTGCTCCTTATTCTTGATCAAACTCCATATCCATCCCCTCATATGGGTCATGAGTGGGACTGGTTTGCTGGACCCTCGTGCCGGGGCGAGCGGGCGCGAAAGGTGCTGGGCGACGCGGAGGGGCCGCGCCATTCCCCCCAGCCTGCGCAGCAGGCTGGATGCCTAGTTCTGAACTGACCGCATTCCCCACAAACTTGATCGCCTCCGCCCGGCTTGCACCGGGGTTCGCGGCGCGAAACGCGCGCGCCCACTTATCGACCAGGGCTCCATGCTTATCTGAACTGAGATGTGGATGCGCCGCATAGAAGGCATTAAGAGCCTCGCTTGCGCGAGCCTGCCTCGCAGTGCCGGTCGATACCCCTTCCTGTATCATCTGGGGCACGAAGTTCTTGATCAAATTGGTAGTTGCTTGAAGTGCCTGACTATATACCCTGCCCATCAGGACCGGGATCATAGCAGTTGCGTCGTTCTCGAGGCCGTCTGCATCCTCTTTGCTCAGGTTGAATAGGTTCTGGCTAGCCCAAGCCGACATATCTTTGTGGTTGGTCTTGAAGCCGTCTATTGCCTGATCCAGCGCGGACCGCGGAGGTTGCTGCACCGGCTCTGCCGGCACGTTCTGCGCTGGGACCCCCGAAGGTTGTGCTCCTTGTTGCGCCTTAACTGGTGGGGCCGGTTCGGTCGCAACTTGTTGCGTCCCCTTCGGGGGCTCTTTCGGCGAAGTAGCACCGGACTCGCCGTCCGTCACTTCTTCTGTCGGAAGCTCAACTAAATCGAAATCATCATTCTCGAACCCCTCAAAGGAATCCGAAGCGGGAGCTGGCGCGGGAGGGGTGGCGGCTGCGGCTGAACCCCCATCGGGAGGAGTAGGAGCCGCACCTGCGGAAGCCGAGCCGCCACCCGGATCGGCACCGGAATTCGTGTCATCAAACCAGACAGGCGGACCATAATTCATACTTCATCCTCCGGCCCAAGCCCAAGACTTTGTCTGAGAATCTGCTCATTTGCCAGAATGCCTTCAGGTATGCTAAGCGCCAACCGCAACCCCATAATGGCGCCTTTTACGCCCTCTGACCTCAAAATCTGTGCGATCCCGTCCAGCTCACGCTCCGCAGGAGTTTCAAATTTGTTGCGTTCTCCCTGAAGATGCGTTTCCAATATCCTCTTGTACACCTTCCACCCATCAGTAGCAAGCATCCCGCGAATAGCATCCGCAGTACGCAACTCAGCTCTCTGCTCACGACTAAGTTCCCGCGAGGGCTTCCGCCCTTGCTCCGGACTCGGCGCTTTCTCCGGCAAGATCACCTCCCGCACTTGGCATCTGGGCCACATTAGAATTAAAAGTTGGATTCTGGGCGCCGGCGCGCCCGCCGATCGGGATCACATTTCCGGCTTGCGCTTGCGCCTGCAAGATCCCATCCGGCACGACTTGGATTTTGAACTGGTTGATATTCCGGATCCCCGCCAGCTGCGCCACATGAGTAAACACCTTGCCAATATCGAACTGCATCATCAGGGCGGGAAAATTCCGCATCTGCCCCATGATGTTTTGCCAAAGTGTTGCCATCGCCATCCGATCGATGGGCAAGGTGCCATCCACGGGCACGAAGTCATAATCCCCACTAAGCATGGCGGAATCCACCTGCATGAACTGCGGGCCGGCCATCTGGGCCAGATCGCCTACGATCTTAAACTTCTTGTCCTGATCGTAGAATTGCTGGGAATCCAAAATGATCCGCTGCGCCAGCGTACTAATACCCATCGCGGAGATGTACTCC
>Ga0182034_10001113_pt1 | contig 13101 bp, 10 predicted proteins | sample flu12Cox44000172_FD_125972 | JGI IMG/M metagenome (GOLD analysis project Ga0182034, IMG submission 125972) | Lab enrichment of tropical soil microbial communities from Luquillo Experimental Forest, Puerto Rico - flux4day.12C.oxic.44.000.172 | ecosystem: Environmental > Terrestrial > Soil >... | reverse complement strand
TTCAATGAAATCGTCCTGCGGGCGGCCCTCCGGCTGCGGTCCCACTACATGGACCTCAGTTCTCATTTGACGAAGAATCCCTTCAAAGCCGAGCAGTTCCGCTACGCCAAGAGGTTTGAGGAGAAGAAGCGCGTGGCTTTAATCAATGCGGGAGTGGCACCGGGATTGACGAACTTGCTCGTAAAGCGCGCTGCCGCCATGCTGGATGAAGTGCACTCCGTGCATATCCGCCTGTACGAAAGCAGCGAGAGCGAAGATCCCATCTCGCAGTGGTCGCCGGAAGTGTCGTTCGACGAAGCCGTCTCGCACCCGCGCATATACCGCGGGGGGAAATTTCACTTGGGCAAGCGGTTTTCGGAGGTTGAGAAATTCCGGTTTCCCGAGCCCATTGGCACGGTCCGCGTAGTCTTGGCGGCGCAAGATGAAGTGGCCACCTTGCCATACTCTATTCCTCTGCGCGATTTGGATGTGAAAATCGGCGGGAATGAAATTGACCGGCTGCGCCGCTGGCACAAGCAGGGAAAATTATCGAAATCCAGGGGAATGGCACGGCACCGCTTTCCCCAGACTTTCTCCCCCAAAAGAATCGCCAAGCTGATTCGGCAGGGGATCCTGCAGAACGCGCGATTCGCGGCAGCGGTGTTGGTCAAGGGAGCGAATCACGGCAAAACTGCGGACGAATATTTGATGGTGCGCAGCGATTGCGCGTTTCCGACGCTTTATCAGATTCGTCAGCAAGGACGATTCACAACACCCGTAGCATACGCCACGGCGCACATGGCGGCGCTGTTCATCAAATTCTTTCCGCGCGAGCTTTCCGGAGTATTTGCCCCGGAAGTGCTGCCCGAGGAAACGCGGAGAGCCATCCTCTCAGGAATCCGCAACAACAGCATTCGAATCGCGCACAAAATAACGGTCCTGAAACGTCAAGGGGACGACGAAGAAGAAATCTAAGCCGACCTTCCGTAGCCTGCGAAGTGAAGGCGGAGAATCTTAGCAGCAGCGGTTGGGGCGAGAATAGCGGCGATTGAGCTCCTCGACGTAAAACTCTGCCTCGCTCAGCGTGCGGCAAGTTCCACAACGAGCACCCGGCGACCGCAAGTAGCGCTCGTAAGCCGCGTCTCCGCACCATTCGCGCAAGCCGCGCCAGAAACGGCGAAGGAAACGTTTCGTGCGTTTTGCAGCTTTGCGCATCAATCGTCTCCCACAGCGTCGCCGACCACCAATTCGCGACCGGCGCCGGAGAAATCCTTAGCCCAGCGCGTTCGGACGTAGGGGGACTCGTGCAGTACCGCTTCGCGGCGGCTGAGAATTGCGTACCACTGCACCACCGCTTCGATGATGAGAAGCAAAATCATCAGAGCCAGAACGGACGTGACGGCGGCATCGAGGCGCAAATTGAACATCAGCCGATGGGTCTCCGCCACTCTTGCCGCTGCCACGGTCCCGCTGGCAATCTGCGCCGCCAGCTCGTTGGCACCGGAGAGAAATCCGATGCGCGGGTTCGGGCTGAAGATCTTTTGATAGCTGGCGGTCATGGTGATGATGATCAGACCCGCCATCGGAATCATGGTCACCCAAATCCACCGCAAGCGCCCCATCTTCATCAGAATCGTGGTGGCTACCACAAGCGCCACGGCGGCAAGCAACTGATTGGAAATGCCGAAAAGCGGCCACAGAGAATTGATTCCCCCCAAAGGATCAATCACTCCTTGATAGAGAAAATAGCCCCAGGCTCCCACAATGACGGCGCTAGAGAGCAGCACTGCCGGCAGCCAGCCGGTGCGCGCGAGCGGTTTCCAGATGCGCCCGCCCAATTCATGAATCATGAAGCGCCCGACGCGCGTGCCCGCATCCAGCACCGTGAGCACGAAAAGCGCTTCAAACATGATGGCAAAGTGATACCAGATGCCGAGCAGCCGGCCGCCGCCAATGGTGCTTGAGAAGATCTGCGCCATGCCTACTGCCAGCGACGGCGCCCCGCCCGTGCGATTCAGCAGAGTTTGTTCGCCGACATCGCGGGCCAGCTGGGTCATCGTTTGTGCATCGAGGTGGTAGCCCCAGCCGCTGATGGTGGCCGCGGCCGCTTCCGCCGTATGGCCGACGATTCCCGCGGGGCTGTTGATCGCGAAATAGACCCCTGGGGTCATGGCGCAAGCCGCGACCATGGCCATGATACCGACGAACGATTCCAGCATCATGGCACCATAGCCGATAAAGCGCGCCTGCCCCTCCCGAAGAATCATTTTCGGCGTGGTGCCCGAGGAGATCAGCGAGTGAAATCCGCTGATGGCGCCGCACGCAATAGTGATGAAGCAGAATGGGAATATTTTCCCGGCAAACACAGGCCCGGTCCCATCGATGAAGCGAGTGAGGGGCGGCATCAATACTTGCGGGCGCACCAACAAGATGCCCGCGGCAAGCGAGAAAATGGCGCCCGCCTTGATGAACGAGATCAAGTAATCGCGAGGCGCCAGTAACAGCCAGACAGGCAGCACCGAGGCGATATATCCGTATGCAATCAGCCCGAGCGCGAGCGGTACGCCGCCGAGCGTAAACACGTGCGACCACGACGGAGCATCCGCCACCCATCGCCCGGCAACGACGGCAAACAGCACCAGGGCGAAGCCAATCACCGAGGCCTCCACCACCCTGCCCGGCCGCAGAAATCGCAGGTACACCCCGAGCAGCAGCGCAATCGGAAGGGTCATGGAGATCGTAAAGGTGGCCCAGGGCGAAGCTTTTAGCGCGTTTACTACGACCAGGGCGATGACGCCAAGAAGAATGATGACGATGGCGAGCACGGCGAGTTGTGCGATGATGCCTCCCCGCTCGCTCACCTCTTCGCGGGCCATCTGCCCGAGCGATTTCCCGTCGCGGCGGATGGAACAGAAAAGAATCACAAAATCCTGGACACAGCCGCCAAACGCCGCACCGGCAATCAGCCAGAGCGTGCCGGGGAGATAACCGAATTGCGCGGCCAGCGTCGGACCGACCAGGGGCCCGGGGCCGGCGATGGCGGCGAAATGGTGGCCAAACAAAACCCACTTGTTGGTGGGTACGAAGTCGCGGCCGTCGTCGCGACGTTCCGCGGGCGTGGCACGCGTGTCATCGAGCGCCAAAACTTTCGCAGCCACAAAAGCGGAATACAGGCGGAAGGCCACGAGATAACAACAGAGCGCAGCGATAACAAACCACATCGCGTTGAGCGGTTCGCCGCGATGGATGGCAATCGCTCCGAGAGCCCCAGCCCCCAGCACTGCGACGACCAGCCAAACCAGAATGGCGAGGACCCGCTTCATGGTGGCGCAAGCTCCCCCGTGTCGCCCGAGTAGAGGGAAAAAGGCGACGTGCGGCATCGTATGCGAGACTTCGAGCAGCGTCAATTGCCGAAAGGATGCTGCCGCGCAAATCCTTTGGAGCTATACGAATTCGCAGATAAAATGCTGCGCACCAAAAAACGTTGCCAAGGAGAACTTCATGCGGCGTGTTTTGTTGCCAGCGATGGTTTTCTGCTTTTTTGCTTCCCGACCTTTCGTTTCTGCCTCTCCGCAAGCGGACCAGAAAAAAGAAGAGTTGTCGCATCCCAGAACGCTCGAAGAATTGCAAAAAGCCATGAAAGACGTGGTGGAGAAGAACCACGTAACCGGAGCGGGTGTGGCGCTGGTTTCGAATGGGCAACTGCTCTGGTGCGGCGGTATCGGCAAGGCGGACCTGGCCGCAAACAGGGATATTGCCTGCGACACCGAATTTCGCGTCGGCTCCATCAGCAAAACGTTTGTGGCCCTGGCACTGCTTAAGTTGGAAGAACAAGGAAGAATCAACCTTTACGCACGGCTGCAAGACGTTGCCCCGGAAATCCCCATGAAAAACCGCTGGGGAAATACGGCTCCCGTGCGCATTGTGCATCTTCTCGAGCACAGCGCCGGGTTCGACGACATGGAGTTCGCTGAAGTTTACAATCGCCATGAACGCGCGGATTATCCGTTGCTCGATGTTTTCAAGCGCTTTCAGGAGCCAGAAAACGTGCGGTGGCCTGCGGGCACGCGATTTGCTTATGCAAATCCGGGTTACGGCATCGCGGGCTATGTGATCGAGAAAGTCACCGGCCAGCCCTTCGACGCGCACATCCGACAATACCTGCTTGCGCCGCTTGGGATCACCGTCGGCGATTTCCGGCTCACCGACGCGAATCGCGCCGCGCTCGCGCAAGGCTACGAAGGCAATCCCCCGCGCGCCGTTGCTTACAAGAACATCTACCTGCGTCCTGCCGGCGATATGAAGGCTTCGCCAGGCGAATTGGCTAAGCTGGTCGAATTCTTTCTGCGACGCGGCAAAGCGGGAGACGTCCAACTGGTTAAGCCGGACAGCATCGCGCGAATGGAATACCCCGAAACTGTTTCTTCCGCAAAGCACGGCCTTCGCCTCGGCTACGGCCTGGCGAACTACACGAAAAGCGACGGCGGCGTCATCACCCACGGACATGATGGAGGAATCGACGGCTTCATTTCCTCTTATCGCTACATGCCGGAGCAGAACTGGGGTTACGTGGTTCTGCTGAACAGCACCGTCTCGGGAAAAGCTCTGGAAGATTTGAATGATCTGGCGATCGATTTTTTGTCCAAGGACTTCCCGAAGCTGCAGCAGCCGGTGATTCCCCTTACCGCGAAAGAGCTCAAGACATTTTCCGGTTATTACGCGCCGCGCGCCCCGAGGGATCAGTTGTTCGCGTTCATGGAGCAATTGATGGGAGGCACATGGACTCGCGTGACCGATGGCAAGCTGGAATGCTCAGCGCTTTTCGGAAAGGGCCACGAAACGCTATTGCCCGTGGGCAAAAATCTCTTTCGCGGAGAAAAGGAGCCCGAGGCCAGCGCGGTTTTCTTTCCTGACGCCAACGGAAGGATGATTTATGTCCGCTCCGGTGAGAACGGCGAACCGTACGGAGAAAGAGTTTTCCCTATCTGGTTTTTCACGCGGTTGTTGCTGCTCCTAGCGTCGGCGGTGGTGATGGCCAGCGCGCTCCCGTATGCGCTGTTCTGGGGAGCGTGGCTGCTCCTCGCAAGATTCATAGGGAAGATAAAGCGAATGAAGCACGTGCGCGTGCGAGCGGTGCCGCTGTTTGCCGTGCTGAGTTTGCCAGTCATCGTGGTGGCCTTCAACAAAGCCACGAACGAGATTGGCGTATTCAGCCTTTGGTCGTTTTTGATTTTTGTGGGAACCATCGCGTTCCTGCTGCTATCGCTCGCGAGCCTCGCGCTGGCGGTCAGCGTGCCCAAAGCGGAGATTCACAAATGGGCGCGCATCCATTCCCTGCTCGTCTCGATGGCGTGCTGCATCGTGACGCTATTCTTTTCCGCGTGGCATCTCATCGGCTTGCGCCTGTGGGCCCCGTGAAGCGTCGCAGTCAGGAGGGGCGCGCTATGACGCTGTCACGCGTAATTTTGTCGAGCGAGGCCGCTCCCGCCTGGCGCATGATAGCGCGCAGTTCGCGTCGATAGATTTCCAGGACCGCTTCAACACCGGCCTGGCCAAAAGCCCCGAGTCCCCACGAGTGCGGCCTTCCAAAGCCGACTGCCGTCGCACCGAGCGCCAGCGCTTTGAAAATATCTGTGCCACGGCGCACACCGCCGTCGACAATCACCGGCACTTTGCCCGCAACGGCTTCGACGACCTCCGGAAGGCTCTCAACCGTCGAGCGCAACGTATCTTCCGCGCGTCCGCCGTGATTGGAAACGATCACACCATCCACGCCGTGCTCCACCGCAAGTTGCGCATCTTCGCGCGTGACGATGCCTTTGATCAGGAATTTAACGGTTACGGTATCGCGCAGCCGTTTCACAAGCTCCCAGTTCGCGGCCAAGGGAAACAATTGCGTCACTTGCGAAACGTCCAGCCCGTCGAACATCGGTTTCCGCGCCACGTACCCGGCGAAGCCTCCTTTCGACGCGCTGGTGCCCGGCTTTCCCTGCGCGAACGGCGAGTATCCCCCGGCATGGCACATCACGCATTGGCGTTTGTCCACGCGCTGCGAGCGGAAAAGAGTTTCGCGATTGCTGCCGTCTTGCAGATCGACGGTCAGGACAATCGCGGGCGATCCCGCGGTTTCGGCGCGCTTGACAATGGCGCGTGTGATTTCCCAAACATTCGTCGGATAAAGCTGCTGCCACACGGGCCCGCCACGCGCGGCAATAGCGTCTTCGATGGAGGCCGTCGCAACGGTGGAAAGCATCATCAAGTGGCCCTTGGTTTTTGCCGCCCGAGCCACCCCCAGCTCGCCATCGGGATGAAACGCTTTCTGAGCGCTCACGGGCGAGAGCACGATCGGAGAGTCCCACTTCACGCCAAAGATGGTCCTCGACATGTCGATTTTCATCACGTCCACGAGACGCCGCGAACGAATTTGTATATGCGAATAGCCGTCCCGGTTTGCGCGCACGGTGGCGTCGTCGTCCACGCCGGTCGAGAGATAACCCCAGTGCGCCGGGGGAATCGCGTTTCGCGCCGCGGGCTCAAAATCCATCACATCGAGGGCTTGCTCGGGGGAAGAAATGACCGAGTCGCTTTGTTCCTGCAGATTTCCGAGCCAGCCCAAAACATGTTCTTTTTTGGGCGCCTCCGCACGGAGAAGATCTGTCAGGCTGCCAGCCAGCAGGCTCGAGCGGGCAATCAGGGGGCTGGCGCCAAGCATCTTGAGAAATTTCCTGCGCGCTCGAGCGCGTCCGAGCATGGGATCCATGGGCGGTCTCCGTCCGCTAGTCTGGCAGCGAAGTGTAGCGCAGGAGCGGGTAGAGTTCGCGGAAAACTTTTATCAAATCACGGGGAAAAGAAGCCCGCGTCGCAGCGGCGGGGGTCATTTTGCGCCTTACAATCCACGCCAAAATCCTGTCCCAGTTCCCGGGAGCGGCCGGCCAGCCGGAGTGCTTGGTCCACTCTCCTTTTTGCGTGGTGTACCAGTAGCTTTCGTAGCGCCGACCCAAACGCTTTTTCTGTTTGGCGACCCAACCGGGCTCGGCCTCGGCGCGTGGCTGACCGATGGTGGCGAGGACCGACTCTTTGCGCTTTCCTCCAGAATAAATGCGAAAGCCCGCGGTAACCGTATTCCGAGAGAGTCCGACGTAGAGCTGCCCGGTTTCTCCTTTACCGGGCGCGGGCACGGAGAATTTCACATACATCTGCGTTTTGTAAGGCGTCTTGTCTTTTGCGAAGCGAATGTCTCGGTTGATGCGCGAGAAATTCGACCCCGTGCGGCCGGAAACGTCGAATCGTGAGTCGAGTTCCAGCATGGCGGACGACAATTCCTCCAACAAGCGACGAAACGGCTCCACCACTGTGGAATGATATCGCTCGCGGTTCTCGTCCATCCAAGCTTTGCGGTTATTGCGACCGAGTTCTTTGAAGAACCGGAACGTTTCGCGAGTGAAAACGGGTGTGGGCTTCGCCATGTGAGTTTCCGTCCTGCGATCGGCAATCGAGCGGCGACCACAGCCTACACCATTGCGAGTCCATTCATCGCCCATCGACCGCCGGGGAGGCCTCCAGATTGGCCCTTGCCGCGATGCCCGCGCGCCGGTTAGTCTCCCTGCATGAGCGACTCAACAAGCAACTTTACGCCAACGAAAAAAACCGCGGTCCGCCGCAAGCCGGAGCGCGGCAGCTATGATCGCAAGCTGATCTACAGCATCCTGGACGAAGCTTTCGTTTGCCAAGTTGCATTCATCGACAACGGCCTGCCCTTTGTGGTTCCGACCAATTACGTTCGCGTGCGCGACCAACTGTTCTTGCACGGGTCGACCGCCAGTCGGCTGATGAAAACGCTCGCGAGCGGCGCGCCGTTTTGCCTGAACGTCACACTGCTCGATGGCATCGTCTGCGCTCCAAGCGCGACGGGGCACTCCGTCAATTACCGCTCCGTGGTGGTGATGGGCAAGGCGGAAATCGTTCGAGGAGAAGCCGCGAAGCTCGCCGCCATGCGCGACTTCGTTGAGTATGTGATCCGCGGCCGTTGGGCCACCGTACTTCCGCCCACGGAACAAGAATTGAAAGGCACCTTGGTGCTGGCCGTTCCGCTCCTCGAGGCTTCCGCCAAAGTGCGCACGGGCTTCGCCGTGAACGAAGGCAGCGACTACGTTGCGCCCGCGTGGACTGGCGTCATCCCCATGAAATGGATTGCCGAGCCGCCGGTCCGGGACCCGCGCGGCAATCCTGCCATCGCCCCGCCTGCGAATATCCAGCACTATTCCCGGCTGCAATGACCCCGACTCGCGCTTCGGGCAAGGAGCTGATTGTGCGGAGGAGGGCCCTGCTTGGAGACCGACTTTACGCGGCGGTGAGCAGGATCGGTTGGCCACGCGTAATCACGATGGTGTGCTCGTAGTGCGCGGAGAGACTGCCATCGACGGTTCGGTAGGTCCAGCTGTCTTCGCCGAGCGAGACATGGCCCGTGCCGGCGGCAATAATCGGCTCAATGGTGAGGACCAGGCCCTCGGTCAATTTGTGCACTCCCGAAAAGTCCGCGTAATTGGGCACCGACGGCGGTTCATGGATCGTGCGGCCTATGCCGTGGCCGCCGAGTTCTTTGACGACGTGAAATCCGCGCCGCCGCACTTCGCGCTCGACGGCGCGTCCGATGTCTTTCGTGCGATTCCCCGGCCGCGCGGCGTTGAGTGCTTGCCGAAACGCGCGTTCCGCGCAACGCACCAGTTCATGCGCTTGCCCTTTTGCCGGCGTCACCTCGACGCTCACTGCCGAATCGGTGTAGTAGCCGTCTTTCTCAGCCGTCAGATCGAGCTTGACCAGATCTCCGGGCCGGAGCACCCGCTCGCCGGGAATCCCATGCACCACTTCGTCGTTCACACTGATGCAAACGTCACCCGGAAACCCATAAACTATTCGCGGCGCTGAGCGGGCGCCGTGCTTTGCGAGCTCGCGTGAAGCAATCTCGCAAAGCTCCGCGGTCGTTATTGCCGGACGCACCGCCGCGGCCATCGCGCGCAGCGCCTTGCCAACGATCATTCCGCAAGTACGCAGCTTCTCGAATTGTTCCGGGCTGGTAATGGACATCGAACTCCCTTCCCTTTGCTACTTCGATCTTGCTCCAGAAAATGCGGACGCCAGACCCAGCGCAATTAAGCCGCCGCCCGAGACATTGCGCTGGATGCGGCGCAGGCGCAAGCTCCCGCGAACGCGCTCAGCCACGGTCCCCGCAATCAACGCATAGGTCGAATCGCTGCACCAGCCCATTAGTGCGAACAGGATCCCCAGTTGCAGGATTTGCAGGGTGACGTGACCGCGCGCCGGATCGACAAATTGCGGCAAAAACGCCAGAAAAAAGAGGGCGGTTTTGGGGTTGAGCAAATTGACCAGGAAACCTTGACCAAAAATCCGCGCTAGGCGGGTCTCCCCACCGGCAGCCTCGAGCGACCGCTGGTCCCCGGTGCCGAGTGTTTTGATTCCCAAATAAATCAGATAGCCCGCTCCCAGATACTTCACAAATTGAAAGGCCAGCGCGGAAGAAGCCAGCACAGCAGAAATTCCCAAGGCAGCGGCAACGACGTGGCACAGGGTTCCTGCCACAATGCCCAGGACGGAAACGAGCCCAGCGGCCCGCCCGTGTCCAATGCTCCGGCTGACAACGTAAGTTACAGCCGGACCAGGAATCACGAGGAGAACGGCGGCGCCGGTAACAAACAGCAGGAGAGAAGAATGGCTGATCAGCATGGGTGGTACCTCGGGATAAGGAATAGACGGATCGAGATGAGATTCGGTTAGCGTTTTGACCCGTTTGTCCCGCGGCTTTGCGGTAGGCTACGTCGCCGCGCTCAAAAAGGCTACCGGGCTGCCGTCCTGCGCTACCAATTTGGGAGGCTTCACCAAGTCAATGGCAGGCACAACCTCCGCCGCAACAGCCACCGCCTCCGCCCGAGAACCCGCCAGATGATTTTGCGGATGTTCCGCTTGCGGAGCCACTCCCCGCACTGAACACGGAAAGCTGGATCGCGTTGCGTTTGCCCGCGCATTTCGGGCAGCTGATCTCCTGCTGCTGGTTCAGGACAATCTTCTCGAAATGCGTCTGGCAATCCTCACAAATGTATTCATAGATTGGCATTTGGAGACCTCAATCTGATCGGTTTTTATTATAGCAGTCCAATCACAGCTCGCGGCTGAGCCCGAAAGGCAACGGCCCTGGCTTCAGCCAGGGCCGTTGCAAGCTGCGGAGGTGACAGGATGCCGCCTAGCCGCCAGCCACGGCTCTGGCTGCCTTTTCCGGCTCGCGCGTTTTCGCAACACCGTTTCCGTTATCACCCGCTTGGCCATTCCCATTTCCGCTGGCGGAAGCGGGCGTTACCGGCGCGCTGGCAAAGTCTGCTGGAACAGCTTTGGCGATGTCCTCGACCGTGCCGATCTGTACCACGGCCGGATGAGGCTTCTTCAGTACTAACTCTTCGTAGATCGCGCGGACCTTGGCCTGCTCTTCGTAAGCCTTCTTGCGGCGGATGCGGTCTTCCTCGGCCGCCGTCAGCGGAATGTCGTGCTCGAGATGGCGCACCCGAGCAGCGTCCTCGGCGTCGATCTTGAGCGAATGCTCATAGGAACCGAGGTCCACTTTCTTCCCTTTGGCGTAGATTTCATGTTTGCCGTGAGTACGATACCACTCGGCGACGGTCGCATTCTTGTGCATGTTCTCGATGATCTTGCGCCAGCCGATGCCGGTGTTGTACGCGCAGAAGGAGATTTCGCCTTGCTGCGTGGCGTACGGGATGATGCACATCTCGGTGCGGCGAAAGTCGTAGTTGAACAAGTCCTGGAACCACATTCCGGCGATGAACAGGAAGTTCCAAGGATCGGTCTGGCGGCGCTTCACGGCGTCGTCATAGGTGCGGTCCGGCGAAGAGCGGCCATACTTCGTCGTAGACTTTTTGGTGAGGGCCCAGGTTTTGTCGAATTTCTTGAACAGGTCATACAGGGTTAAGCCCTTGGGCCCCTGGAAAGGCCTGTAGTTCTTAAGGAGCGCCAGGGCCATCATGAGGTTCGAGAACCCTCTTCCGCGGGATGCGTCCGTGATAGCCGTAACGTCCTTCACCAACTGCGGCCCGTCGATAAACCGCGGCACGGGGGCCCACTCCTTGGTTTCCTTGTTCACCATCAGCGCTGTGCCTACGCCGCAATTCGGGTGACAGCCGCAGGAGAGCGAGCCCCATTGCGATTCCGGCCCGTGCACCAGGTCGGAGAAACCCGCGAATGTGCTGATGAAGGAAATCGGGAACCAGTCGCGCGTCGGTTCGATCTTGCCTACCTGTTGGCTGACGTCCTTCGCCAAGTGCGAAAGCGTGTAGCGCTGGCGATGCCGGCGCTCGGGCGTAATGTCCTCGTCTCGCCCGGTAAACGAAACCGGCTGGAAGCTGACAAAGGCGATTTTCTTGGGGTTTTCCATCGCGAACTTGACGACCGTGCCGACCTGGTCGTTGTTCACGTTGTTGACGATGGTCACGACCAGCACGATCTCGATGCCAGCTTCGTGCATGTTCTCGATGGCACGCAGCTTCACATCAAAGAGGTTGCCGACCTGCCGGTGACTGTTCGCGTCGTTACCGATGCCGTCAAACTGCAAGTAGGCGTAACGCATGCCCGCCTCGAACGCTTTCTTCGAGAATTCTTTGCTCTTGGCGAACTCGATGCCGTTGGTGGCCGCCTGCACGCTGTTGTAGCCGACCTTGCGGGCGTAGGCCACGGCGTCCAGGAAGTACGGGCTCATGGTGGGCTCGCCACCCGAAAATTGCACGGACATCTGCCGACGCGGCTTGATCTTCAGAGCATTGTCCAGAATCTCCTTAATCTCATCCCAGCCCAATTCGTGAACATAGCCAACCTGGTTAGCGTCCATGAAGCACGGGTCACACATCATGTTGCAGCGGTTGGTTAGGTCCACGGTCAACACCGATCCGCGGCCATAGCGCACCGTCGAAGAGCCGTGCTTGTGGAGATCCTCGTCGTTGTGTGCCGGAATATCGCGGCCGGGGAACTGCGCCTCAATCCACTGAAGGAACTTGGAGTCCACCGCCATCATATCTTCGTAATGGCCGTGAATCGGGCATTCCTTGACCATCCAGATTTGGCCATCGCGCTCGATAATCTGTGCTTTGATCTCGCCGACCTTTTCGTGCATCAGGTCGCGCCAATCCTTTGTGCCACGGATGATGGCCTCGCGCGCTTCCTTGACGCAATCCGGACACAGCGAGTCGGTTTGCCGCGGCCATCCAAGGGTTGGTTTCGTTTTTTCCCAAGACTTGAGGAGCGGTTTGTCCGACCACTTCGGAGTGAAAGACGGATTCGGGTTGTACTTGTTGAAGAACTGAAAGGTGTCGAAGGTCACGCCTGCGGCTTTGCAGACGGCCCAATCCAGAGTCCTCAGTAACTGCGTGCCTACTCGATTCGGCATAAACCTCTATCCCCCCTCTTTCGAAAGTTGCCCAGAACTAAACCTGGAGAATTTCGAGCCCTCTCAATCGTTGGAAACCGCGCCCAAACGATTGCCCCCGGGCTCACTGTTGCGTGCTTGGAAACCGGTACAACGGACGCCAGGAATGTCCAGTAAGTCTTTGGACACCTACAGTTTGCCTGGTATCGGGGAGGGAGGCTAGCAGGTTGCGCCGAACGGTCGGAATTGGAGGTTAAATGGTATTGGGGAGCAGCTTAATGGTCATTTACCAAATGCTCCGCAAGGCCCCCGTCTTGAGGGTCTGGAGAGTCTTCTTTGTCGCGAGACTTAGGGCCGGGCAGGCCCGAGGTGAAGGCTGCGGAGATGCGGCGCGGTAAGGCCGATCGATGAAACAGGAACCGACCGAAAGTGTTCTGGTTTTAAAACCAAACCAGACCTGGTAGGAATCCTCGCTCTTTCTTGGGCGGGGAGGATGTCAACCAACCTCCAAATAGGTTTGGTTTGGGCTTATCCCCGGCCCCCATCGGGCAAGCTTTTCCCTCGAACGGGACCTCCACTCGCGAATGGCGTGCGGGGAATTCCTATTCGTTCAGGATGGGGCGCAGGACGGCGATGGCGAAGTGAGCGAAGTTCGAGGCTCCTTCATCCAGTTGCAGCCACCT
>Ga0182034_10001112_pt1 | contig 13104 bp, 8 predicted proteins | sample flu12Cox44000172_FD_125972 | JGI IMG/M metagenome (GOLD analysis project Ga0182034, IMG submission 125972) | Lab enrichment of tropical soil microbial communities from Luquillo Experimental Forest, Puerto Rico - flux4day.12C.oxic.44.000.172 | ecosystem: Environmental > Terrestrial > Soil >... | reverse complement strand
GGAATCTGGTACGCGTACGTGAGTCTGCCGATCTTTCAATTCCTGCTGCTACGTTGGTACTGGCGTGTGTTCATCTGGATACGGTTTCTCTGGCAGGTTTCCCGCATCGAGCTGCGCCTCGTGCCAACGCACCCGGATCTGCTCGGCGGCCTGGGATTTCTGGCCAACACTGTGTTTGCCTTCAGCGTGCTGCTGATAGCGCATGGCGCCATGCTGGCTGCGCAGATTGCCAACCGCATCTTCTTTGCCGGCGCGACGTTACGGAGCTTCCAGGAAGAGATTTTCGTGATGCTGGTGTTCCTGCTCTGTGTCGTCTTCGGGCCGCTGCTGGTGTTCTCACCCCAGCTGTCGCGCGCAAAACGGCGTGGCCTGCTCGAATACGGAGCGCTCGCGGAGCGTTACGTCCGCGACTTCGACGGCAAGTGGCTGCGCGGCGGCGCACAGAGCAGCGAACCCCTCATGGGCAGTGCCGATATCCAGTCGCTCGCTGACATGGGTAACAGCTTCGCCGTGGTGCGGACCATGCGCCTGGCTCCGATCTCTCGGGATGCCGTGCTGGAGCTCGCCGCTTGCGTGCTCGTGCCGTTGCTGCCCTTGCTGCTCACCGTCATGCCGGTCGAGGACCTGGTGAAGAAGCTCATCGGCGTGGTGCTTTGATCTTGGCGGCCTTCGCCTGACTCGCGCGCCGCCCGGCGGCGCGCCTATGTTCCTCGCCGGACCGGCGCCTCCAGCACCACGACGCTGCGGAAATTGACGCGATACTTCGACACGTTGAGCAGCACCTGACGCGCGGGTTCCACGATGTCGCGCGGTGGCGCCTGCGCCGTGTCCACCGCCACACGCCACACCCGGCCAGGAAGCGCCGGCAATTCGACCTCGATGGCCTCCTCCGACATGTTGAGAACGGCGTGCACGTCCGCCTCGTCAGCTTCGATCCCGGCTATGGTGAACGCCAGCACCCGCGCGCCGGCATCGCCCCACGGCGGCTGCTGCAGCCGCGTGCCGTGCCAGGCGATGTCGGCAATGCCCCGCGCCGGAATCACCTTGCCCTGATAGAAGCGGTTGGCGGTGAGACTGGCGTGGCGCCGGCGAAACGCGATCATTGCGCGGGTGAAATTCAGCATTTCCGCCTCTGATTCGAGGCGGCTCCAGTCGAACCACGACAACTCATTGTCCTGGCAGTAGGCATTGTTGTTGCCGCACTGCGTGCGCAGCACCTCATCGCCGGCCCAAAGCATCGGCGCCCCACGCGAGAGCAACAGCACGGCGAGCAGGTTCTTCGCCTGGCGGCGGCGCAGCCCGAGGACCTCAACGTCCGCCGTGGGACCCTCCACCCCGCAATTCCAGCTCAGATTGTCGTTGTTTCCGTCCCGGTTCTCTTCGCCGTTCGTCTCGTTGTGCTTGACGTTGTAGCTCACCAGGTCGGCGAGCGTGAACCCGTCGTGGCAGGTGATGAAATTGATGCTGTTGCAGGGAGTGCGGCCAGTGTGGGCGTAGAGGTCGCTGCTGCCCGCGATGCGGCTCGCGACCATCCCGGTGAGACCAGGGTCGCCGCGCACGAAGCGGCGCACGGCATCGCGGTAAGCCCCATTCCACTCCGCCCAGGTCGCGCCCGGGAAGGCGCCGACCTGATACAGGCCGGCGGCGTCCCAGGCTTCGGCAATGAGCGGCAGGCCGGTAAGCGTGCGCGACAGCTCGATGTCCCAGGGGAGCGGCGGATTCGCGAGCACGACGCCCGCGTCCCCGCGCGTGAAGACGCTCGCCAGGTCGAAGCGAAAGCCGTCGACGTGCATCTCCTCGACCCAGAATTCCAGGCAGTGGACGATGAAGGCCGTCACCAGCGGATGATTGCAGTTGACCGTATTGCCAGTCCCGGTGAAGTCGAGATAGCGGCGACGATCGTGTGGATCGAGGTGATAGAGCACTTCGTTGGCGCTACCCCTGAAATTGATCCACGGGCCATCGCTGCCGCCTTCCGCGGTGTGGTTGAACACCACATCGAGGATGACGCCGATGCCGGCGGCGTGCAGCGCCCGGACCAGCTGCTTGAACTCCGCCGCCTGCCGGCCCGGCGCTGGCGCGCCGCAATAGCGAGGGTGAGGACTCCAGAAACTGTGGGTGTTGTAGCCCCAGTAGTTCCTGAGCCCGCGGGCGGCAACCGCGTGCGGCACACTTTGCCCGTCGAAGGCCATCACCGGCAGCAGCTCGACGTGGGTGATGCCGAGCTCCTGAAGATAGGGGATCTTCTCCGCCAGGCCGCGGAAGGTGCCCGGCTGCGCCACACGCGCGGAAGGATGCTGGGTGAAGCCGCCGACGTGCAGCTCGTAGATCACGGCGCCTTCGAGCCCGCGCGCGATCGGCCGCTCGCCGGTCCAGTCGAACGACGGTTCACCGACCACGGACCGCAAGCCGCAGGGGCCGGCATCGTCTGGATCGGCCGCGCGCCTGCGGTCCCACAGCGCGTCGCTCACCTCACGCGCCCAGGGATCCGACAGCTCCTTGCGCGGGTTGAAGCGCCGTCCGCTGAGCGCCGTGTCCGTGGGCCCGTCCATCCGCCAGGCGTAGTGCGCCCCCGGCGCGAACCCCTCGACGAACACGTGCCACATCAGGTTGGTGCGGTTCCTGTCGGGATCGAGCCTGACGACCTGAAACGGCCGCGGACTGTCGGCGGCCTCGTACAGCAGCAGCTCGACCCACGTGGCTTCGGGGCTGAAGATCGAGAAGTTGACACCGTCCGCCTCCAGCGTTGCACCGGGCGGATCGCGTCTGCCGTCCCGGGTTGGCAGCGGCGTCCGCACTCAGGTGAGGCTCGGATCGAGCGTGATCCGCACCGGCTTCGTACTCCAGATGTTGTCGCTGTACTCGCGCACTGCCCGGTCGGAGGAGAACCTGCCACTGCGCGCGGTGTTGAGAATCGACATGCGGGTCCAATGCCCGGTGTCCTGCCAGGCGGTGTCGATCCGCTCCTGGCAGGCAATGTAATCGGCATAATCCGCCAGCACCAGGAATGGATCCGAGTTCCGCAGGTTGTCGATCAGCGGCCGGAAGGTCTCGCGATCACCGTGCGAGAAGGTACCGGCGCCTATCAGCTCGAGGGCTCCTTCCAGCTCAGGATTGCGCTCGAGCTCGCGTGCCGGCCGATAGCCTTCACGCCGCAACTGCTCTACCTGCTCGACGGTGAGGCCGAACAGGAAGAAATTATCCGCGCCCGCTTCGGCGCGGATCTCGACGTTGGCGCCGTCGAGCGTGCCGATGGTCAGTGCCCCGTTCAACATGAACTTCATGTTGCCGGTGCCCGAGGCCTCCGTTCCGGCGCTGGAGATCTGCTCGGAGAGGTCGGCCGCCGGATAGATGCATTGCGCGTTCTTCACGTTGAAGTTCGGCAGGAACACGACTTTCAGCCGCGCACCGACCGCGGGGTCGCTGTTCACCGCCTCGGCCACACCGTGGATGAGACGGATGATGAGCTTCGCCATCTCATAGCCCGGCGCCGCCTTGCCGCCGAAGACGCAGCAGCGCGGCGGCACGTCCAGCCGCGGGTCGTTGCGCAGCCGGTTGTAGAGCGTGATGATGCGCAGCGCGTTCAGGAGCTGGCGCTTGTATTCGTGGATGCGCTTCACCTGGATGTCGAACAGCGCGGCCGGATCGACCACGACGCCGCTGCACTCGCGGATGTGTCGCGCCAGCACTTCCTTGTTGGCGCGCTTTACGCGCCGCCACTTGTCGTGGAAGGCACGGTCGTCCGCACGCGTTTCGAGCGCCTTGAGACGCGCCAGGTCCGTGACCCAGCCCTCGCCGACGGTCTCATCCAGCAAGCGCGCGAGAGTCGGGTTGCTGAGCACCATGAAACGCCGCGGCGTCACGCCGTTGGTGACGTTGTGGAAGCGCTCCGGCCACAGCTCGGCAAAGTCGCGCAGCACGGTCTGCCGCAGCAGCCGTGAGTGCAACTCCGCCACGCCGTTCACCGCATGGCTGCCCACGGTCGCGAGGTGCGCCATGCGCACGCGTTTCTCGCCGGACTCATCGATGAGCGACATCCGGGCGATGCGCGCCTCGTCGTCGGGATAGCGCTGACGCACATCGGTGAGGAAGCGGCGATTGATCTCGTAGATGATCTCGAGCGGGCGCGGCAGGAGGTTGCGGAACAGCGGCAGACTCCAGGTCTCGAGCGCTTCCGGGAGCAGGGTGTGGTTGGTGAAGGCGAGCGTCCGCCGTGTCAAATCCCAGGCCTCCTCCCACGGCAGCATGTGCTCATCCACCAACAGCCGCATGAGCTCCGCCACGGCGATGGAAGGGTGCGTATCGTTCATCTGGACCGCGAACACCTCCGGCAGTCGCTGGATCGGTTCCCGTTTGACCTCCAGCAGGCTCAGCATGTGCTGCAGCGAGCAGGAGACGAAGAAGTACTGTTGTCCGAGGCGCAGCCGCTTGCCGGCCTCCGGCTCGTCATTCGGATAGAGAACCTCGGACAGGGTTTCCGATTCGACTTTCTCGTGTACCGCGCCGTAGTAGTCGCCTGTGTTGAAGTCCCGGAAATCGAAGGACTCTATGGCTTCGCTGCGCCACAACCGCAGCGTGTTGCAGGTGTTGGCCCGGAAGCCGAGAACCGGCGTGTCGCAGGGAATGCCCTTCACTCGTCGCGTCGGAATCCATCTCACCCGATAGCGTCCTTGCAAGTCCGTGCAGGTCTCCGTGTGGCCACCGAAATTGACGTACGGAGTCGCATCCGGGTGCATGATCTCCCAGGGGTAGCCCTTCTGCAGCCACTTGTCGGTGACCTCGACCTGAGCGCCGTCGCGGAACTCCTGCTTGAACATGCCGAACTCGTAGTGGATCCCGTAACCGATCGCCGGTATCTCGAGCGTCGCGAGCGAATCGAGATAGCAGGCGGCGAGCCTTCCCAAGCCACCGCTGCCGAGGCCGGGCTCGGGTTCGAGCGCGAGCAGCGCATCGAGGTCCTGGTCGAGCGCCGCCATGGCCTCGCGGGTGCTCGCCTCGATGTCGAGGTTGACGAGATTGTTGCCGAGCTGCGGGCCGATGAGGTACTCCGCGGACAGGTAGACCGCGATCTTCACCTCGCGCTGTTGGTAGGCTCGCACCGTGCACTGCCAGCGCTCCAGCAAGCGGTCGCGCACGCTGTAGGCGAGCGCCATGTACCAGTCGTAGGGTGAGGCGATGCGCGGAAACCGCCCCTGCAGACACAACAGGTTATCGAGCACCGCGCGCTGCAGCGTACGCGCGGCAAGTCCGCTGCGGGTAGCTTCGGCGGGCGCAGTCTGGACCGTCGATGGTCTCGTGCTCACGGCGTGCCTCGCTTGCGGGCTGGAGTCCCGGTCAGGTCGCTGAGGCCAGCGCGGCCCTGATGAGCGCGCGCGCCTCCGTCTGGATGCGTTGCAGGTGCTCTCTGCCGCGAAAGCTCTCCGCGTACAGCTTGTAGATATCTTCCGTACCGGAGGGCCGCGCCGCAAACCAGCCAGTGGCGGTGATCACCTTGAGCCCGCCGATGGCGGCCCCGTTGCCGGGCGCGTTCACGAGCATTTGCTCGATGGCATCGCCGGCGAGCTGCGACGCATGGATGTCGGTCGGTGAGAGTCGCAGCAGCGCGGCCTTTTCCGCCTTGGTGGCCGGCGTGTCGATGCGCTCGAAAGCGGGCGCCCCGAGTTTCTGCGTGAGCTCGTCGTAGAGCTGTGACGGATCGCGTCCGGCACGCGCCGTGATCTCCGCGGCGAGGAGGTTCAGGATGATGCCGTCCTTGTCCGTGGTCCAGACCGCGCCGTCGAACCGCAGGAAGGAGGCGCCGGCGCTCTCCTCGCCGCCGAAGCCGAGTGAGCCATCGAGGAGTCCCGGCACGAACCATTTGAATCCCACCGGCACCTCGTACAGGCGGCGCCCGATGCTCGCCGCCACGCGATCGATGATGGCGCTGCTCACGACCGTCTTGCCGACCACTGCATCCGTGCGCCAGCGCGGCCGGTGGGGGAAGAGGTAGGCGATCGCCGCCGCGAGATAGTGATTGGGCGGCATGAGGCCCGCCGTGCGGGTGACGATGCCGTGCCGGTCCGCGTCGGTGTCGTTGGCGAAGGCGATGTCGAACTTCTCGCGCAATGCGATGAGGCGCGCCATCGCGTAGGGAGAGGAACAATCCATGCGGATCTTGCCGTCCCAATCCACTGTCATGAAGCGAAAGGTGGGATCCACGACATCGTTCACCAGGTGCAGCTCGAGCCCGTAGCGCTCCGCAATCGGTCGCCAGTAGGCGACCGAGGCGCCGCCGAGGGGATCGACACCGATGTTGAGCCGCGCTTTGGCGATCGCCTGCATGTCCACGACCGCACCGAGATCTGCGACGTAGGAACCGAGGTAGTCGTAGCGGTGCAGCGCGGCGGCACGCCGCGCCTGCTCGTAAGGCACGCGGGCGACGCCTTGCAGCGAGGCTGCCAGCAACGCGTTGGCGCGCTCCTCGATCCAATGCGTGACCGAGGTATCGGCGGGTCCGCCGTGCGGAGGGTTGTACTTGAAGCCGCCGTCCTCGGGAGGATTGTGCGAGGGCGTGATGACGATGCCGTCCGCCTGTTGTGCCGGCCGGGTGCGGTTATAGGCAAGGATGGCGTGCGACACCACCGGGGTCGGCGTGTAGCCGTCATCGCGGTCGATCATCGTCTGCACGCCATTGGCGGCCAGCACCTCGAGCGCCGAGCGCAACGCCGGCTCCGAGACGGCATGCGTGTCCCTGCCGATGTAGAGCGGTCCGCCGATCCCCTGGCGCTTGCGGTAGTCGCAGATCGCCTGGCTGATGGCGAGCACGTGGAATTCGTTGAACGAGCCGCGCAGCGCCGAGCCGCGATGACCGCTGGTGCCGAAGCTGACGCGCTGCGCGGGATCGGCGAGGTCGGGTTTCCGCGCGTAGTACTCCTCGCGCAGCTTCTGCGGATCGATCAGTATGCTCGCAGGCGCGGGCTGACCGGCGAGCGGGCTGATGCCGCCCGGACCGCCGGACTGACCGCCCGGCACCGGCGCAGTGGGCGTCGTAGCGCTCATCGCGGCCACACCCAGTCGGTGATCTCGGGGCGGTCCCTGCCCTCGGCGTGCGCGTAAGCGACGTTGTCGATGATCGCGTTCTTCATCTCTTCCTTCAGGTGTGCGGCGCGCGCGGCGAGCCCCGGCACGCGGTCGATCACGTCGATCACCAGGTCGAAGCGGTCGATCTGGTTGACGATCGCGAGCTCGAGCGGGGTGTTGATGTTGCCCTTCTCCTTGTAGCCGCGCACGTGCAGGTTGTCGTGGTTAGCGAAGCGGTAGGCCAGCTTATGGATTACCAACGGGTAGCCGTGAAAGTTGAAGATCACCGGCTTGTCGCGCGTGAACAGGCTGTCGAACTCGCGCTCGCTCGAGCCGTGTGGGTGCTCGGTCGCCGGCCGCAGCTTGAACAGATCCACCACGTTCACGAATCGCACCTTCAGATCCGGCAGGCGCTCGCGCAGGATGGCGGTGGCGGCGAGCGCCTCCGCCGTCGGGACATCGCCGCAGCACGCCATGACGACATCCGGCTCGGAGCCCGCGTCGTTGCTCGCGAAACGCCAGATGCCGATGCCCTTGGCACAGTGGACCACCGCCTCATCGATGGTAGTGAACTGCAGATGCTGCTGCTTGTCCGCCACGATGACGTTGACGCAATCGGTCGAACGCAGGCATTGGTCCGCTACCACCAGCAGCGTGTTGGCATCCGGTGGCAGATAGACCCGCGTTACGCTCGGACTCTTGTTGGTCACGAGGTCGATGAACCCGGGATCCTGGTGCGAGAAGCCATTGTGATCCTGACGCCACACTGTCGATGTCAGCAGGATGTTCTGCGCCGCGACCGGAACGCGCCAGCGCACGTGGTTCCTGGCGATATCCAGCCACTTGGCGTGCTGGTTGAACATGGAATCGACGACGTGCGCGAAGGCTTCGTAAGTGGCCAAGAAACCGTGGCGGCCGGTGAGCAGGTAGCCTTCCAGCCAGCCCATGAGCGTGTGCTCGGAGAGCATCTCCATCACCCGTCCGTCGCGCGCCAGCTCACCGCCGTCGGCATCGTCCGGGATGAGCTCGGCCATCCAGGTCTTCTTGCTCACCTCGTAGATCGCCTGCAGGCGATTGGAGGCCGTTTCGTCCGGGCCGAAGACGCGGAAGTTCGTCATGTTGTTGCGCATCACATCGCGCAGGAACTCACCGAGCGGCCGCGTGTTCTCATGCCGCACCGCGCCGGGCTTGGCGACCGTCACCGCGTAGTCGCGACAGTCGGGGAGCTTGAGCTCCTTGCGCAGCAGTCCACCGTTCGCGTGCGGATTCGCGCTCATGCGGCGCGGCCCGGCGGGGGCCAGGGCGCGCAGCTCCTGACGCAGGCGGGCCGTCGCGTCGAACAGCGCCTCGGGCTGGTAGCCGTGCATCCAGCTCTCGAGCTGCTTCAGACTCTCGGGATTGCTGCGCACGTCCGCCATGGGCACCTGGTGCGCTCGCCACGAGCCCTCGAGTTTGTGACCTTCGAACTCTTTGGGGCAGGTCCAGCCCTTCGGCGAGCGCAGCACGATCATCGGCCAGCGCGGCCGCTCGGCCTTGCCGGTCTCGCGCGCCTTCTTCTGCAGCGCGCGGATCTCGGCGATGACCGCATCGAGCGTGGCGGCCATCGTCTGATGCATCTTGCCCGGCTCCGAGCCCTCGACGAAGCGCGGCTGGTAGCCATAGCCGACGAGCAGTGACTCGAGCTCCTCGTGCGTGATACGCGCCGGTACCGTCGGATTGGCGATCTTGTAGCCGTTGAGATTGAGGATCGGCAGTACCGCTCCGTCGCGGATCGGATTGAGGAACTTGTTCGAGTGCCAGGCCGTGGCCAGCGGGCCGGTCTCCGACTCGCCGTCGCCGACCACGCAGGCGACGATGAGGTCGGGATTGTCGAAAGCTGCGCCGTAGGCGTGCGCGAGGCTGTAGCCGAGTTCCCCGCCCTCGTGAATCGATCCCGGTGTCTCCGGTGTGCAATGCGAGCCGATATGGCCGGGAAAGGAAAATTGCATGAAGAATTTCTTCAGCCCCTCGATGTCTTCGCTCTTGTCGGGATAGACCTCGGAGTACGTGCCCTCCAGATACGCGGGCCCCAGCACGCCGGGAGCGCCATGGCCGGGCCCCGCGATGAAGATGACGTCGAGGTCGTCGCGCCTGATGAGGCGGTTGAGATGGGTCCACACGAAGGACAGCGCCGGACTCGCCCCCCAGTGACCGAGCAGGCGATATTTGATGTGCTCGGGCTTCAGCGGCTCGCGCAGCAGCGGGTTGGCGCGCAGATAGATCATGCCAATCGCAAGATAGTTACAGGCGCGCCACCAGGCATCCATGAGGCGCAACTCTTCGTTCGAAAGTGGACCACGCGTGGTGGCGTGCGGTGATTCGCGGCTGGCCATCCCTGATTCCTCTTTCACGTACCGCGCGAGCGCGACTCGGTGCCGAAGGGCGAGGCGGCGGTCCCGGTGTCACGGTTCCGTCACAAATCGGCGCCTGAGCGAACGGTTTCCAACCCGATCCTATACTCCATCCTGCCGCCTTCGGTACAGGGATCCAGCGCCTTCACGCCAGAGCGTCAGCGCGGCTGTTGCGCCGCCGTCGCCCGACCGTCCATCCCGCGTCGCACTCCAGGAGCGCAGCGATTCGATCGCTCGCTATCATGTCAACACGATGAGCGAGGCCGCCTCGTTTTCGACAACCGAGCCGCTGCGCAACGGACAGCAGGTCGAAATTCGCGCACTCCGGCCCGGGGATCGCGACGCACTGCTTGCGGCTGCCGAGCGTATCAGCGAGCGGTCGCTGTACCGGCGCTTCTTCAGTGTCCGACGTGAGTTCAGCGAAGCGGAAGTCGCAGCGTTCGTGGACATCGACTTCATCGATCAGGTCGCCCTCGTCGCCGTGACGCGCGAGAGCGGCCGGGAGGTGGTCGCGGGTGGTGGACGCTACATCGTCGTTCGCCCCGGAACAGCCGAGCTGGCTTTCACCGTCGTCGACGAATTCCAGGGTCAGGGGATCGCGAGCGCACTGCTGCGCCACCTGACCACACTGGCGCGCGCGGCCGGGCTACGCGAGTTCATCGCCGAGGTGCTGCCGGATAACACCGCGATGCTGCGGGTGTTGGAGCACAGCGGGTTGAGAGTGCAGCGCAAGCGCGAGAGCGGAGTGGTTCACATCACCCTGCAGCTTCTCTGAGCGCGCAGCGCCCGAGGCAAGCCGCCGGCGCGCGCCCCTGGCGGTGGCCCGCGCGCACCGTTCCGGTTATGGGATGCGGAGGACCACGCGGAAGCGCGCTTTGCCGCTGCGCATCCGGTCATAGGCGGCTTGTGCTTCCTCGAGGGGATAGTACTCGTTCATCGATTTGACGTTGTGGCGCTCGCTGAAAAGCAGCGTGTCCTCGGAATCGATGCTGGTGCCCGAGTACCAGCCCCTGACCGCCGCGCGCTTGCGCAGCAGATCGATCGAGTCCACGGTGAGCGCGCCCACCGCCCCGATGGCCATCAGCGTGCCATTCGACCCGAGGCCGCCGACTATCGTCTGCATCGCAGCGGCGTCGGTCACCGTCGCGATGATGGCCCGCGCGCCACCGAGCGCGCGCAGGGCGGCGGCGGGATCCGCCGCGCTCGTGTCGATGTAGTCGTGCGCTCCGAGCGAGCGGGCCAGCTGCTCCTTGTCGCGGCCGCGGTTGACTGCAACCACGCGGAAGCCGAGCCGAGCGGCAAACTGGATGCCGAGATGGCCAAGGCCGCCCACGCCGTGTATCGCGACCAGCTCGTCCGCAGCCGCGCCACAGTTGCGCAGCGCGTTGAAGGTCGTGATGCCCGCGCACAGCAGGGGCGCGGATTCGACCGAGTCGAGCTCGGCCGGCACCCGCGCGAGTGCGCTGGCGTGCGCCAGCATGTGCGTCGCGAAGCCGCCATCGCGAGTCACACCAGTCGCGCCCTGGATGTTTTCGCAGGCAAACAGATTGAAATGCCGACACTGCGCGCAGTAGCCGCACGCGCCCGGGGACCATCCGACCCCGACCCGCGTACCGACCTGCCAGCCGCTGACCGCCTCCCCGACCGCCTCGACGATGCCGATCACCTCGTGGCCGGGGATCCGCGGGTAGGTGAGTCCCGGCATGCTTCCTTCGACGACTACGGTGTCGCTGTGGCAGACGCCACACGCCTGGACGCGGATTCGAACCTCCTCGCGTGTGGGCGACGGAACGGCTCGCTCCTCCAACCGCAGTTTCGCGCCGCGCTCCCGGACGCTCATCGCTCGCATCGTCGCCATGGCGAATCCTCCATTGCTGCGAGGATTCTCACGCCGCCGCGCTGCGAAACGCCAGACTTCCCGGATAGACTCCGAGGAAGCGTAACCGTCGCTGCGTCGGGCGCAGGGTGTCAGTGCCCGCAGTAGTCGGCCGCACTCCTGACACCGTCGTCGGTGCAGATCTGGTGGTCGTTCAGATTGCACTTCTGGCGTCCGCCGGTCGCAGTCCCGCAGGTGAGCTTCAGGCTTCTGCCGTTACGGCACGTCAAGGTGAGGTGATTGACGACGATCGCGCCGCTGATCCCGGTGTGCCCGACACCGCAGCCCAGGTGGATATCGGTCTCGAGAGCGGTCAGGCAGTACGTCTCGTTGTTGGGATATGTGTTGGCGAGGCACGTGCCGGACTGCGCCGCCGTGGGAGCCGCCGCCACCGGCGCGGCAGCAGCCGCCGTAACGGCGCCCATGGCGTACGTTCCCGATGGCGCTGTCCCGGTTCCATTACCGAGCACCAGGGTTCCTTTCCATCGGGGCACTGCCGGCCCGACCACGGCGACCGTGGCCGTGGTCCCCTCGGGAAGATTCCAGCACCACGGGCGACCGTCGAACGGATACGTCTTACCGGGATCGATGGCAGCCCCGGTGATGACGTTACCGATCGGTGGGTGGAACGAGAAACTGAGCGTCGCCACCTCGGCCGAGTCGTTACGAAAACCGTAGCAGTGTGTATCGGCCCTTGCCGTGTGAGAGAGCAGCGCCATCAGGACGGCGGCGGCGCCGCAGGCGACCTGAAGAGACCTTGAAGCCGCTGCCGTGTGCGCTGCCGATGCCCTCATAGGCGCCAGATAGTACCCCGGCCACACCTCTGAAGCGCCACTGAACGGCGTGCGGCACGTGCCCCGAGCCGCGGTGTCAAAGTGAAGTTGGGTCGCCGCTCGGAATCCTGGCCTTCGGCGCACTGGTGCACGCGATCTTCATCGCGGCCTCGCCGATCGTGTCCGGCTCGGGATAGCTCCAGTCGTAGTGATCGCGCGCATCGGATGCGACGACTTTGCCGTCGCCCCCTTTGCCGCTGTACTCCGCAAACTGCATCAGGGCGTGCTTCCCGAGCCCGCATTGGTAGGCCCACAGCTGCAGCATCGATCGATAGGGCCCCTTGGCCGGGTCAGATTGCTCCTTGTCATAGGAGAATTTGACCCACGCGAACACGACATCCTCCTGCCGCCGGACGCCAGCGAGATCCATTTCAACGGATCGGTCCGCAGCCGTATAAAGCCGCTTCCACTGGGCCGCCTGAGCAATCACCGGCGGCAGCGCGCCGCACAGCACGCCCGCCACCAGCACCGTGAACCACCGCATATGCATCTCCTCCGTGACGATGCTAGCGGCCGGTGCATGGAGCCTCCCGCGATCTGCGTCACAGTCTTGAGCGTGACCGGGACCAGAGCGTAGCAGGTGCGCCAGCAGCGTGCCACGCGCACCCGGCGGGGGAGCGTGAAGCGGCCAATCGTCAGGCGTGCCTGAGCCGATGCTTCCTGGCTTTGGGTGACGGGGCGGGCATGAAGGACGGCCGGAGGGTTAGCCTCCGGCCGTCATCAGCACTAGACCCTCAGCGCGATGGTCATGCCTCCTCGCGCTCGCGCAGCAGGTGCGCCATCAGCATACGTCGGGCGCGTTTGCCCTGCCGCATGCGGTGGCCGGCGAGCAGCCGCAGCAGGCGCTGGTCGTTATCGCCTCCTTCGCCGAACTCATCCTCGCCCTCGTCTTCTTCCTCCCCGGCTTCGCTTTTCTCGCGCAGCAGGTGCCCGAGCAGCATGCGTC
>Ga0182034_10001099_pt1 | contig 13176 bp, 15 predicted proteins | sample flu12Cox44000172_FD_125972 | JGI IMG/M metagenome (GOLD analysis project Ga0182034, IMG submission 125972) | Lab enrichment of tropical soil microbial communities from Luquillo Experimental Forest, Puerto Rico - flux4day.12C.oxic.44.000.172 | ecosystem: Environmental > Terrestrial > Soil >... | reverse complement strand
TGTTTGTCTCTGTAAGACTCGTTTGCACTCACAGACGGTAAAAGCGAGGCAAGCGCGTAGGCCCGACTGGAGGACGAGTTCCGAGATCTCTCGAAGCAAGTTTTCATCCGAGCTTGCCACTAGGGCAGCAGGAAAGCTCGACCTGCCGCGGCGCGGCCTTGCGCGCAAGGGAAAAGTGAATTCGACGCCTACCGTTTTACCGTTGCCGATTTGTCCAGGTAGGTAGTCCGCCGCCATCTGATCAGGATTCATAGGTTGCATCTGTTTGATCCTCAGAATCGTCAAATCCGCACTGGCAGAGTAAGGCCTTGCTGGAAGCGGCAGTATCCTGTCGACAGGGTATTCGCGGACCTAATGACGCGGTCCGAAGGCCGCAAAGCACCTTCGATGCCGCAGCGATGAAATCGCAGCACGCCCAAGCCTTGTAGCGAAAATTGAAGACCAAGATACCCTTTCGGCTGGATTGCCCGTTGGGAAGCGCCTAGCTAGACTGCTTGTCGAAATTGCTTCGACCCGCATGGAATTTTGGAAATGAATAGAGAACGAGAAAAACAAGAAGGGAAGTGCAAGGCGCTAAGCGTACTTCTTTTTGACACGAATCCAACCGACTTGATCCGGCAGGCCGAACCGCTTGAGGCTCGGGGATTCGACGTTTGCAAATGCATGACCGTGGAAACGGCCCTGCGTTGCGTCGAACGGGAAGATTTCGAGTTCGCCGTGGTCGACCAGGGTTCTAGAGCTTTTGAGAGTCTGCGCGTCCTACGGCACTTGGTCCGGTACAACCTGCGCACGCGATTTGTGGTCGTGGCGGAGCAAGAGGATCCTCGCTGCCGTGACGACGCGTTCGCGCTCGGCGCAGCCGATTATCTACAAAAGCCGCTTTCCACGATGAAACTGAATTCGATCCTCCAAAAATGTTTCGGCAGTTTAGCGGGGCATACCAGGGGCGACGGGTGACCTGCCCAGCCGAAAACGCAGGTACAATTTGAATGATGGGGCGGGAAGATCAAGAGATGCTGGGGGCTCCGTGAAGTAACGAGCCGACCAATCGAGCCGCGGAGCGACGCACAAACGGTCAATGCAAAGAGAGGGGAGAGAAGGCTCCCCTCTCTCTCTGGCAACCTAGGATCGTAGCCGAGGTGACGCCTCCTGTAGAGCTGAAATGAGAGTGTGAGCCGATTCCGGAGGGAGAACCCTGGCTTCCTGGATGATCTCCGACGCCGTCACCTTCTCATGATAAAGTCGCCGGTTGGCGTCGTTGTCAGGACGCAGTGTCGTGCCCTCCAGTGAAACGCCCGCGAACACGCCACGGGAGCGCGAATAGCTCAACATTTCCGCTCTCATGTTCACGTCGGTGTCGGCCTCTGCCTGACGGCCCTTGGGTCCTGCAGCGACAGAAGCATCTGCACCGAGCTTGACTTTGCTGTGCAGCAAGCTCTGCGCACCGCGATTGTTCATTACCAAGATCACGAAATCGGTGGCTTCACCGCCGAGCTGGAGCCCAAAACTACCGCCCTCCAGTGCCATCATGGTTGGCGCGCCCCAGGCACCACCGAAGTCGGGGCCTGTGCGGCAGGTCATGACGCCGCGTCCATACTCTCCACCCACAACGAACGCGGCTTTGGTGACCGAGGGAAGGACAATCACACACCGCGCCTTGTCGAGAAGGTTTCGAGGAACGTCGTCGGGAACACGGAGAATCTCTTGCATGAGCGTGCCCGAGTTCTCGACGCGATGAACCTCCTTGGGAGCATCGGTCGAGCTGGCAACTGATCCTGGCGTCCACATGAGGAGCAGAAGAGCGGCCGGTAGTCCCAAAGCAATCCGTAAAAGCTTTCCTGTCCTGATGTTCGTCATCACTGCCTCCTTTCCTCTACTCGCGCCACCTCCAAAAGGTCCATGCGGCGCGAGACGAAACAACAGAGAGCTCAAGCGACTGCTGGGCTGGGCGAAAACAACAAGGAAGGAACCGTTACAAAGTTAGAAGCGTCTTCCGGCGTGATGGTTGCCGTGAATGCGGCGATTCGCGCGTCTCCCGCGGAGTCGCGGTAATTCGCGCTGCGATTGTGCCGCGAAAATCATCATGATTAAAATGGTGGAGGACCTGTATCTCTGATCCTCCATGGTGAATCTAGCCGATAGTTCTCTAGGAGAGCCGATGAGGAGTAGAGCGAGTGTCCCAGGGCTTTTGTCCAGTGGTTTTCTAGTGAATCCAGGTGAGCCTAGGGCCCTGTACGTGCCGGTGAGGCTGTCTCAATGTCGCTTTTTGGTTTGTGTTGCTGCGCTGGTCATCTTTGCTCCACAGCGGGCTGCGCAGCAAATGGAAAAGTTGGCACATTTTGCAGATTCTCTGGGATTTTGGGAAAAGCGTGCTGAGACGATTCGGGCCACCATTCTTGCGGGCGCACATCTCGCCCCTCTCCCTGAGCGCACACCGCTTCATCCGACTTTTGCGAATCGTCGTGTTCGCAACTCCTATTCGGTAGAGGACATCGCTTTTGAATCCGTGCCGCACTTCTAGGTATTTGGGAACCTCTACCGGCCGCTGCGTAGCAGCGCGAAAGGCTCGGTGCCTGCCATCTTCGTGGCGCACGGCCACTAACACGGCTGGTATGCTCGTACCCGTCCCGAAAATCAACTCTTGTGTGCCACGCTTGCCCAGATGGGCGCCGTCGTCTTCACCTACGACATGGTCGGCTACGGCGACTCAACGCAACTTCCGCACGACACGAGAAACGTACTCCAGATTCAACTCTGGAATAGCGTTCGAGCTCTTGATTTCCTGGAGTCCTTGCCTGAAGTTGACGCCACGCGACTCGGCGTTACGGGCGCGTCAGGCGGCGCCTCACAGATTATTCTTCTTGCCGCGGTGGATCCGCGGGTCAAAGCGAGTATGCCGGTGGTCATGGTTTCGTCTCGCTTCTCGGGCACGAACGATGCGAGGACGGCATGAAAGTACGCGATGTGCCTGGGCCGGAAGATACCAACAATGCCGAAATTGCGGCGGTCGTTGCGCCACGACCACCTATGATTGTTTCTGACGGGGCAGACTGGACGAAGCGTTTTGCCGAGGACGACTTTCCTTATATTCAGCGGATCTATGAGCTGTACGATGCAATCGAGAATGTTCACAACCGGCATCTGCCCAACGAACACCACGATTATGGCCCTACCAAAAGGCGCATCGCCTATCGATTCTTCTCGCGTTCTCTGGGATTAGCTCCCCCTGCCAAAAGAGAAACCGCGCCGATCGAATCCCAAGCCGATCAAGCGGTTCGCCATTGGATTGATCTGCCAACCACATTCTCCGCGGATTTTGTAGCAGAGGTGACAAAGAATCTGCCCGAGCACTCATCTAGTAATTAATGTGTATAAGTAAGCAGAGCCATCTGTGCAGGCGGGGCCTGCACCGGCAAAACACGCCGACGCCGACAACCGTTTCACCGATCACCAGTCCGTGTTTGAAACCGTGCCGGATCCTCCGCCGACGATCCAAACATTCTCCCCTTCCGGGTGTCGATCTAGGATGATCCCGTCACAGCCAGAACGCCAAGGCCATAGCTTCGTCGTTAGCCCGGCGCACGAGAGCTGTCGCCGCTGAAAGAAATCGTGATTCTGCGTCGTGTAACCCCATTTGTCGCCTCCCAATGGCCGGCAAGTTAGACTCAATACAGACGCTCGATCCTTTACAACGGCCGATGATTCATAGGAACGTCTTTCGTATAGAGTTCATTGGCAGGAACTGGCGGTTCGGTTTATTCGGAAAAGGAATGAATCCGTAACGCTTGTAAAAGTTCACAGCTTCGTCATCTTTGGCGTCAACGACGACCGCCCAGGATGCGACCTGCGCACTGTTCTGTAGTGCCCTCTTCAGGGCATCTACGAGCAGGACTTCTCCGATTCCCTGTCCGCGGAACTCGACACTCCTTGCCAATCGCCCCAGCAGGGTCGCCGGAATCTCTTGCATCCGCATCAGTTTCCTGGCGATTTCTTCTGGAATTTCGTCCAGCTTCACAACGTACGACGAGAGCGTGTAGTATCCGGCTATCTTTCTTCCATCAGGAGTCAGTACGAACACAGCGGCTAGATTCTTGCTAGTAGCTTGTCCCGCCTGAGTTTTCAGATATTGGTCGAGCGATTCTTTGCCGCAAGAAAAAGCCGCCCGGTCATGGTACTTACCAAGCGGCTCTATTTTGAAATTGTGGGGCAAGGATTAGAGCCCCATCTGTTTGTGGCGAGCGGCAGCCGCCTTCAACGCTTGGCTGGGTTCCGGTGGATTCAGCAATGCCTTGACGAACACTCTTCGATCTTCATCCCGGAGTTCTAAAGTCTCAAACTCTCGTATCGTTTCCGTCGCTGCGGGTTGTACCGCGTTCAGGATAAAATCCGTCACCGAAGTCCCGCGCAGACTGGCCGCCCGCTCGATATTCCGCTTCTGTGCCCGCGTCATTCTAATCTCGACACGCTCGCCTCTGAGCGCTGTAGCCATATCTGCCTCCCTTCCGCTTACCCGTTATTAGTGTACGGCATTTTACCGGCTGGATCAATACAGAGGTCGGCAAAATTACGTACATCTACGAGAACTGCAATCCTGTGTTACCGTGACGTAATCGTCCCAACACAGCCAGTCCTACGCACAGACCTCGGCTTGTACGTCGCCCACGTTATCTTTCGCCCCGCGTCCGAGATTTTGAGCATTGCCGATATGGGTAAATGATCCGCCGCACAACCCTTGCGTGCGCGGCACGATCTCTTCCGCTACTGCACGAACTCGCTTCTCCTCGGCACTATCCGTAAAGCAAATTCGGAAGAAGTCGCCGTTTGTAATTTGGTCCGCAACCTCAGCGACTCTCCGCTTGTGGCGAACGTCTTCCGGCCTCGGTCGGGCTGCGAAAGGGCGGGTGGAGGGGTAGAATCAGGGCGGTAAATTGAGGGAAGAGGGGGAAAAGATGGCGACGAATGCGGCGGCGAGAACGATGGTGAATCATCAATTCCGGCTGGCGGCGCGGCCGGTGGGGATGGTGAAGCGGAGCGATTTTAGTTATGTGGACGAGGCGGTCTGGGAGCCGAAAGAGGGCGAGTTGCTGGTGAAGACAATTTACATCTCGCTCGACCCGGCGATGCGGGGATGGATGAACGAGGGGCGGTCGTACGTGCCGGGAGTGGCGATTGGGGAGGTGATGAGGGCGCTGGCGCTGGGGAAGGTGTTGGAGTCGAAGAATGCGGCGTTTTCGGCGGGCGATTATGTGTATGGGCCGTTTGGCGTGCAAGAGTACCCGATTACTAACGGGCAGGGCATTACGAAGGTGGACCCGAAAATCGCGCCGCTGCCGGTGTATCTGGGCGCGCTGGGAATGCCGGGGATGACGGCGTATTTCGCGCTGCTGGAGACGGGCGAGCTGAAGGCGGGAGATGTGGTGGTGATGTCGGCGGCGGCGGGAGCGGTGGGAAGCGTGGCGGGGCAGATTGCGAAGATAAAAGGATGTTCGGTGGTGGGGATTGCGGGCGGGCCGGAGAAGTGCAGGTTCGTGAAGGAGGAGTTGGGATTCGACGCGGCGATTGATTACAAGAATGAGGATGTGAGGAAGGCGATCGCGCGGCACTGCCCGAAGGGAGTGGACGTTTACTTCGACAACGTCGGCGGGGAGATTTTGGAGGGGGCGCTGGCGAATCTGGCGCTGAGGGGGCGGGTGGTGCTGTGCGGGGCGATCTCGCAGTACAACACGACGGCGGGGATTAAGGGGCCGTCGAATTATTTGTCGCTGCTGATCAATCGCGGGACGATGCGCGGGATGATCGTGTTTGATTTTGCGGCGCGGTACGGCGAGGCGGCGAGGGAGATGGCGGGGTGGATCCGGGCGGGGAAGTTGAAGGCGAAGGAGCATATTGTCGAGGGATTTGAGAAGTTTCCGGAGACGCTCGCGAAATTGTATAAGGGGGAAAATCTTGGGAAGTTGATTTTGAAAGTGGGTGAGGAATAAGTGCACGGCGTGAACGTTCACAGGCGCAGAAGCCTTGTGACCAGTTTAGGGGTGATTCTGTGGCTGGGGCTTAACACCGCCACGTCTGGCGCACCGAGTCCGCTGCGGACCGCGTCAGAGAAACGAACTTCCCAAAACGAAGAGGGGCGGGGAGGAGCCGTAGGGTCGGTGCCAGCTTCTTAGAACGACGCTCAAACCTCATGATGGCACTAATCGCCACTCCGCGTGACGCCCGGGGTCAGGGTAGTAACGAGCTCCCAAATGCTCACGGAACATCGTTTCTCGATCAGGCGACCACGTTCCCCTGATGTTGTACCGCCGAAGCGGGTACTGACCTGAACTTTAGCGATTCGCTGACTTATCGGGAGTTATACTTTCAGTCCCCGGTCAGTTTGCCAGCCGGATAGGAGGTACCTGCTATGCCACACTTCGTGATTCTAGGCCGCTACACTCAACAAGGAATCGCAAGGATCAAAGAAAGTCCTGCCCGACTCGAAGCCGCCGAGAAAGCCGCCGAGACGGTGGGAGGAAAACTTCACTCGTGGTATTTGACCATGGGGCAGTATGACTCTGTGATAATCTCCGAATTTCCCAATGACGAAGCGGCCGCCGAATTCTCCCTGTATCTTGGGGCATTGGGCAATGTGACAAACGAAACTCTTCGGGCATTTACCAAAGGAGAGTATCGCAATATCGTCGGCGGAGTTTCTTGACGCCTACCTGCGGGCCTGCAAGAAGCAACTTCTCCGATACGAATTCATGCGCCGATGGCGCACCACCGAGCGTGAAAATAGGGCTCAGCGGGCTTGTCCGGGCATTGTAGTTACTGGCCGGAACTTTCCGATTTGACGTGCCGGTTCAAACGGTCGATGCAACACCATCTAATCGGTAGTTCCGACAATACTTTTCAGCAAAGACCGATCCTTTGGGCTGCCCTCAATCAGACCTAAGCAGGAGATGCGATGAGAATGAGTTCTTCGGTGATCCCGACGCTGAATGCAGAGCGGATCTGGCGGGGGATTCGAACCGCCGGTACACGTTTTGCGCGTACAACGGTTTTAGCAATACGATCGGCTGTCTTGCCGCGTTTTGAAAATTGTGGACTGTATTATATTCCTCAGCCGCTTGCAAGCTGCCTGACTTGATTCGTTTGTACTCGTCTTGAACCGTTTTGAGCATGGAACCACTACAAGTGCCGCTGCCATGATCGAGCATGGATCAGCAACCGAAGCCGACATGGTTCTTCTTTCCTGAAGGCCGAGGCTGACTCAGGCCGCTTTGCGGGTCACTTCCTTCCACTCATCGAACAGACTGGATATTCTCGAACTCAGTCGACTCGGGCATGACTTCGAGTAGAGGGCCGGGTTTGATAGCGATCTGGCCAGTGAAGGGACGGTCGTGGGAGGCGATAAGGATCACGGACAATGCTACGCCTGCAACAAAGATCCCGGTTGCAATTGCGCCGGCGCCGGGATTTGAGCAGTTTGGTCAGCAATTCCTGGATTCCAGGATCTACCAGACAAGTGGAGGCTTGATGCGGTGACGATGGGTCCTCGTCTCAAAATTCCCCAACTTTTGCCTATCATTTACCGTGCCTTTACACTGAAAGCGCGTTTGTAATATGTTGTTGGAGTTCATCGGTAAGTCGAAATAAGGGATGGTTGAAAGAGGATCCGATGGAAACTCTAATTGGAGTCTTCGCTGCGCGTGAGCGTGCGGAGGAGACCGTAAAGGAATTGCTAGACAAGCACGTGCCACGAGAAGTGATTTTCCCTATGCTGGAACTTAGCCCCTCCGAAAGGTCTTCGGAAGAATCGAAATTCTCCGGTGAGGCTTGGACAGAGCGCCCTTCCTTGATCCTCGTCCGCACAGATCAGCAAGAGATTGCCAGACTGGCAGCCGACATCCTTGATCGCATGGGCATTAGTGCGCAATGGCGCACGAGTGGAGGAACAAAAATGGCTTCGCGACAGGTCGGCGGCATTGCAATAGTGGAAGTGCATGGAGTGATTACCGTCGGCGCGGGCAATATGATGCTTCGCGATATCGTGACCAGTCTTCTAAAAGAGGGAAACAAGAAACTTCTGTTGAGCTTGCGCGACGTCGAGTACGTCGACAGCGCGGGACTCGGCGAATTGGTGAAGACGCATACCACTCTTGAGCGACAAGGCGGCCGGCTCAAGATCGTGAACCTCAGTCAAAAAGTCCAGGACCTGTTTGAGTTGACCGGCTTGCACAAGGTTTTTGACGTTCACGAGAACGAGGCCAACGCAATTCAGTCTTTTGGCTCCGCGAAGCTCCGGAATGCTGGAGCCTAGACCCTCCGATCGTGCTTTCAGTCACCCGAGCTCTTGATTAGACCAACAGGTCGATTATAACGGGCGAATCGGAAATCTCTAACAGTGTCGGCCCGGTCAAGGCGGTTCTCTTTTTTTGGGGGGCGTCTGGTAGACGCCAACTGCTTACCTAACAGCCTTAACGTATTCCGGCATTACACGGGATTTCCGCACGGACCAAGATTGACTGATGAGATTAGTTGCTTGATCCTCCTGCCGAGCGCTTCGCCGTCCAGTCTCTGCTATTCCCCATCACCGTAAATGTTCCCTTCATCGAATCTCCGGTGACCGTGCCTGTATAATCGATTTTCATGTCACCGTTCGGCGTGCTCCGAGTGACGGAAAAACTGATGTTGTTGCCACTGATGGCGCCGGTCACAGGCGCGTCTCCACGCTGGCCCTTTAGCTGTTCCGGTGATTTTGGTCCCGTCCTGCTGCAGCGTGAGCGTCTGAGTCATAGCGTTGCCGTCCCGGCCAGCCGCACTGAGATCCCAGGTGCCGGCGACCTTCACATCCGTCGCCAGTGCCGCGTGCGTTAGCGAGACAAGTAAAACGCAAAGGCTTGCCAACAAGATCTGTTTCCTTTTCATCGAGTGCCTGCTCTTTGCATTTGAACACGCGAGTTTTGGGAGTGGTCTGCAGCAATCGCGTGCGCATGAAAATTGAACTGCCAACAGTGAGCAGGCTGAGAATGATTCTTGACCCTGAGCTTTTGATCTTTCCCGGAAAATACGATTTCGACAAATTCTTTGAACTAGCCGGGAAAGGGCAAAGAAAAATATCTAACTAGAGCATCCAGGAATATGTGTTTCCGCAACACCCTTAGTTGAAGCCTTGAGCGACAAATCAGCCTAACGACAATGCGATTAGGTCTCAGCTCAGGGTTGGATGTGGCAACGCGCAAGCGCTCAAGGCCATGGAGCGGCCCAGCGCAGTTCCCAGGATAGCGCTTCCGGACGATGAGACTCGCGCCATCGAGTTAAATGCCGAGAAGGTTGGCATGCAGTTTTGTGTAGCCTTTTTCGCGGGCCCAGAGGTCGAGAGGAATGGCGGTGATTTCGTCAACAACGGGAACGGCGTGTCCGCATTTTGAAAGATCCACTGTTTTAATGTAGGAGTGGCAAGTCTCACAGGCCTCCACACGCATGTGAGGCCATTCCTCCGCGATGTACACCGCAAGATGGGTCTCGCTGGATTCGCCGCATGCGGGGCACAGGATGCGCCCAAAACGCCATTCAGTAGCGCATAGCGAACAGGCAAGTGAACGGCTCGCACCTTCTCCTTGCGGCCGCAATACACCCAACTGTGGCCGGGATTCGCAGAGCGGGCAGACGCTCGGCGTGATTTCGATTAAAGGTGGGTCGGTGTGCTCAGCCAGGTATTCCGCATAGGGCTCAAGGAAGGCGCGGGCGCAGAAACGCTGGCCTTCATTCTGGAAGAAGCCAGCATTAGTTTCGGCAGTGGCCTCGGTGCTTCCGACTGGCTGCGACCACCAAGCGGTGAGCAGCTCGACAGAGGCCTGCGTGCCCTGGGTGGAGAGCTCGCGGGCGACGGCGGCGAGGGGAGCGGGCGCATCCCGCTTCAGAAGACTTAGGAACGAGGGAAAGCTGGGAAGTAGAAGGATTAGGTCTAGTTCGTTGCGCAGGGAGGCGCCGAAGCGAGCTATTCGGGTGCTGCCGCAGGCCGATTCGATCCGGGCGTATTGGTCCTTCTGGAAGTTTAGGATGCGAATGTAAAATCGCAGAATTTCCGTGGCGAATGGGTAGTCGGCGGAGAGTTTCTGGGCCCGCTCAATTCGCGGCCCCCAGCGCTCTTTACTACTTTTTAGAATTGGCATTCCCGATAATCCGGTCGACCCAAAGACGGTGATAGTGTCTCGCCCAAGTTTCGGATACATAGCCGTGGATCACGGAGTTGAAGCTGCCCCTCTCAACGGCTGTGCCCATGTAGACGTGAATGATGAAACCGCCCAACGTGATGAGAAAAGCGATGGGGTGTAGTATCACCGAGGCAAGGCGCAGGAAACGGAGACTCCACGGAATGTATTCGCTAAACCAGAGAACAATGCCGGTGAGGAGAAGCACGATCCCGCCCCAAAACAAGAGCCAGAACAAGTATTTCTGCCCAAGATTAAATCGATCCACGGGTGCAAATTGTTGAAACGAGCGCACCGCATGCTCTGGAAGCGCCTCTTCCTCTTCATTGCGGACATAGGCGCCGATGAATTTGGTCCATCTGCGGTCCAGGTCCGTAATCAGCATATCTTTCTTCCAGATGGAAAGCATGTAGATGACCGAGGCGGCGTAAACGAGTCCCACCCAGGGATGCAACATTCGCGAGGTCGAGCCTCCGCCGAGGAGCACGGCAATCCAGAACAGTGAGGGCGACCAAAAGGCCAAGCCAGTGAGCAGGCAATAGATATAGGAGAAAGCCGCGAAACAGTGCATGACACGTTCACTAAAGTTGTAGCGAAGCACGCGATCGCCGCGAATGATGGGTTCTTAGCCATTAGTGCCCTCCCTTCGGTTCTTCTTTAGGCTCGGGCTTGGGGCCGTAGCGCAAGTAGTGCACGAAGATACCCACGAGGCCGCCGACAATGGCCACGTTGCCCACCCATTTCAAGGGGTGCTTCCAGAGCTTTACAGTCCAAGGGATGTGCGGGTCCTTGGGCAGGCCGCCGTAAAGTTCGGGATTGGTGGCGTCGTGCAGCACGTAAATCACGCTGGTGCCGCCTACCCCAGGCGGATCGTACACGCCGGCCTTGGCAAAGCCGTAGAGTCCCTTGGACTCGGCGTAGTCGTCGCGAAGTTGCTTGGCGCGTTGATTCGCCTGAAACAACATGTCATCCTTGGTTCCGAAGTGCAGACACCCTGTGGGGCAAGCCTTGATGCAAGCCGGCTCCAGATTTTGCGCCACGCGGTCCGAGCAGAGCGTGCACTTATGCACCTTGTGGGTGGCGGGGTGGAACTTAGGGATGTTGAACGGACAGCCGGAAATGCAATAGCCACAGCCAATGCAATTTTCGGATTGAAAGTCGACGATGCCATTGGAGTACTGCACGATGGCGCCGTCGGCCGGGCAGGCTTCCAGGCAGCCGGGCTCGGCGCAGTGCATGCACTGGTCCTTGCGCATCAGCCACATGAGTTTGCCGTCTTCGTTGGTGTGTTCGTTGAACCGAATCAGATTCCAGAAGTTCCAATCCGTGTTCGCCATGGTCTGATGGGTGTTTTCAAAACTTGTGGATGCGAAGGGCAGGTCGTTCCACTCTTGGCACGCGATTTCGCAGGCCTTGCAGCCGATGCAGGTGGTGGTGTCTACCATCTTGCAAACATGTTTTTCTTCCACGTCGCGGGCCATACCCGCGCCGGACACGGAACCCTCATGACCCGAGATTTTCTGGATGCGCAGCGACGCTTGGCTCAATGTCGGTCTCCTCTACGCCTTCTCGAGTTTCACGAGGAATGCCTTGAATTCAGGGGTATGCGCATTTGGGTCGATGGTTGTGGGCGAGAGATAGTTCGCGGGGTTTTTCGCAGTCTTGCCTTCATCCTCGGTAATGCCGCGATACCCCCAATGAATAGGAACGCCGATCTGGTAAGTCAGCTTGCCGTCAATCTGCATAGGCTTAATACGACCAGTAACCATGGCCTTGGCCACGTATTCGGCGCGGACGCTGGAGACTTTGACATGGTCCCCGCCCTTGATGCCTTTTTTTTCAGCCAGTTCTACGGGAATCTCAACGAATGGCTCCGGCACCTCCTGCACAAGGGCACGATTGTTCTTAGTCCAGTAATGATAGTGCTCGGTGAGCCGGTAGGTGGTGCAGATGATATCGTAGCCCTCACCCGACTTGGCTAGTTTGTCCATCGGCGTTGTGAATTTCTTGACCACCGGGTTGTTGGACTGCTGCGGATGCAGTGGGTTGGCCAAGGGCGATTCGAACGGCTCGTAATGCTCCGGGAAGGGGCCTTCGGCCATCAGAGCGAGTGGCGTGAAAAGGCGACCGACGCCTTCTGCATTCATGATGAACGGCCCCATGTGGTCCTTGGGATGGGAATCGGGTTTGAAGTCGGGCACGTCGTTACCCACCCACCTCTGCGTCGATTCATTCCACCAGACCTGTTTCCGACTGGGGTCCCAGGGCTTGCCCTCCGGCGTGCAGGAGGCGCGGTTGTACATCACGCGGCGGTTCATGGGCCAGGACCAGGCAAAATTCGGAAAGATGCCCAGGCCCGAGGGATCCTCGAGACCGCGCCGTTGCATCAACGGCCCTGCTTCCGTCCAGGAACCGCAATAGAGCCAGTTGCCGGACATGGTTGTGCCATCGTCGCGCAGGAAGGCAAAACCCGGCAGTTGCTGCCCGGCTTTAAATTGCTGTTTGGTCTTTTCGTCCTGAATGTCGGCGAGCGCTTTGCCGTTCAGTTCTTTGGCGCACTCGGACAACGAAGGATTGTAAGGGTTGGTGTAAGCCCACGATACCGAGAGAGGTCCCTCGGGGAACTTCCCGCCTTCTTTCTGATAGAGATCGCGGACTTTCAGGAAAATGCGCGCGACGATTTCCTGATCATACATGCATTCGCCGGGGAGAGGCAGCGCGGCATTTTTCCAAACCAGCCAGCGGGCGGAGTTAACAAAGGTGCCGTCTTTCTCAGCAAAACCAGCGCACGGCAAGCGATAAACCGTGGTCCTAATGTTTTTCATGTCCTCAGTAGTGATCCCCGGGGATCTCCAGAATTCGCTGGTCTCATCCGGATAGATTTCTCCCACCACCAGCCAGTCCGCCTTTTTCAACGCTTCGATATTCTTCTTGGAATCGGGGCCGATCATCACGCCATTCATGCCGATGGCAAACAGGCCCT
>Ga0182034_10001096_pt1 | contig 13197 bp, 8 predicted proteins | sample flu12Cox44000172_FD_125972 | JGI IMG/M metagenome (GOLD analysis project Ga0182034, IMG submission 125972) | Lab enrichment of tropical soil microbial communities from Luquillo Experimental Forest, Puerto Rico - flux4day.12C.oxic.44.000.172 | ecosystem: Environmental > Terrestrial > Soil >... | reverse complement strand
GGTCAGCTGTCTCGGCGACTACGAAGTGTCGCGGAAGCCCAGGAACTTCGGTCCCAGCAGTTCTGTCAATCTCAACGAGAATCTCCTTCTCTCCGTGCGCGGTGCGACTAATGGCAGCCACTCTGACAGCGGCGCTTGAACACGCCAAAATGGCGACGAGTTCTCGTGCAACAAATTCTGGGTGTTTCGCGTTTGATAGGATCGCGACCGAACTGTGCAACGTTGAAGCCGCATTGCCTGGCCCGTCGTAGAGACTCGTGGAGTCCGCAGTCGGTACTGGTGGGGGCTGCTGCAGTTCCGTGAGGCCCTGAATATGATGAAGGCCGGAGTAGATTCGCCTGGCTCGGTCAACGTGATCTTGCGAAACGGCGAGGTTGCCGGCAGCGGCCGCGACGTGGCCAAGCGCCCGTTCATACTGTGCGTAGACATCCGCCGACTGTCCTTGTAAGTGCGTGTTAATGCGATCGAGGACCTTGCCGACTTTTTCAAGTTCAGGACGAACAAGCAAGAGTTCTACCTTGACAAGAAGCGCCGACACCTTTAGGAGAAGATCGTCAGCTTCCTCGGCGAGACGAAGTGCTTGCTCGATCACCCGGATCGCCTTCGCGGTTTCGCTCCTTCGAATCCAAAGCTGGGCTCGCGTCAACAGCGAGTGCCGGTATACGTAGGTTGAGCGACTCCGAGGTGTAACCGGCGCCTCTTCGATTAGCGACAGCAGGGCTTCGCAATCGTCAAAACGATGTTGCGCCAGCCTAACGCGAGCCAGCGACTCGATAGCTCCGCTATGGTTCTGACTCCCTCGGACAAAAAGCGGAATTGTGCGTTCGTAGCACTCCGCCGCTTCATCCAATCGCCCGAGAAAGTGCCAAAGCAATCCAGAATTCCCCTGATTGACTGCGTATTCAAGCGCCCCTCCGGTGCGCTCCGCCAGCTTGCGACCGTTCCGCGCATGGACTTGAGCCGCGTCAAATTCAGACGCCATCAGAGACAACGCCAAGTTAATGTTCTCTTTCATCGACTCTAACCAATAATTCGGCGCGTCTCTCAGAAGCTGAGATGCCTGTCGCAAGTGGCGACCAGCACTCTGAACTGAGCCTCGCGAGGCCTCAATCTGGGCGAAATAGACATGTACTGCCGCGAGAAGCCTAGGGTTACCCGTTTTGATCGCGTTTGCTCGCGCCTCCGCGAGAAGTGCGCCGGTCGCATCGGCTCCAACGCCGTCTGACAGCACAACCAACAACTTCAATTGGGCGCTGCATGCCCGTTCCAAGTCGCCAGTACTCTGCGCCATGGCGATCGACTTATTCAGGTGCGCAATAGCACTGTCGAAATCCCCGTCGTCAATGGCAGCGCGAGCCAGAACAAAGTCGCACACAGTTCGATCACGCGCCCCAAGGTTCCGCGAAGCAAGTGCACGATGCACTATCGCTTTCGCCTCGCGGCTGCGCCCAACTCGTTCAAGTAGCTCGGCTCGAACGATTTGAACCGTCTGCCGCCTGCTAACATCGCCTTTTAACCTGTCAAGGGCGGCAAGCGCGTCTGCAAAGAGGCCACAATCGTTCAGGTTATAAATTTCCTGCAAAGGGTCCACGGCTGTCCTCTCAACGGCTTGGGGACGTATTTTGAATCACGAGTTGGCGATCGAGATGTGCGATGTTTTGGCTCGGCGATTTTTTGTGCAAACCGAGTGGGCCGGCCGGGCTTAATGAACCAGACGGTTTCTTGACGAAGGATCCGGGGAGGGTTGATGTCGCCGCACGGCAGACAATAAATCTCTCACTGAGAGACCGTCATGCGACGAAGAGAGGGGCGTCACTGTAGCAGCAACGAGAATCTGCGAGCCGTCGATGGTCAGAGGCTGAGACTCGATACTCGCACGTACCCTCTCAGCTACAAGTTCTGCCGTTTTGAAGTCGGCATTGGCCAATAGCGCAACGAACTCGTCCGCGGTACTCCTAAAGAGAGTGTCAGCCAGCCTTAGGACTGTCCGGGACATCCGCACGACGTGACGCAAAACCTCGTCTCCCGCTGGCCTGCCATAGGTGAGACTGACGTGACGAAAACCGACCACTTCGATAACCAGCAAAGCATATTCGGTGAGATTCTGGCCTGAAGCGGCTGACTGTGAGTGGAGTATTCTTTCTAACTGGCTGAGCGATGGGAGGCCATTGAGCTCACCGAGACGCATCGAAGCGTCAAATTCGACTGCGCGCTCAAACGCGTTTGCGATCTGCGGTGCAACGGCCTCAACTATTCGACGATGATCTTCGGTGAAACCGTTGGCCTCTGGGGAATACAATGACAACACGCCGACCAGTTGATCACTCGAGAGAAGAGGCGTGCTGAGGCAGCACTTTAAGGCGAGGGCGTGTGCTCGCGCGGCGTCGCCTAAATCGAGAATTGCGTCCGAGTTTGCTATTGTTTGCCGATTCGCGCCTACCCAACCACTGAGTCGTTGACCGAGAGGGATTCTTAGTCCCGCCACCGTCTGAGCACCGTCCCCGACTGCGTGCCGTGCCTCCAGTTCTCCCGTGAGGCGATCATTAACGTAAAACACTGATAAGGAAGCGGGAATTAGGCGCCTGAGATGTCTGGCGATGATGTCACCAGCTTGATTCAGGGTTATCTGGCCAGCGAGACCTTGTGCAAGTTCGTAGAGGGTCAGCATTTCGTCGGCGCTTGCGGCGATTTCTGCAAGAACCGGAACCTTGGTTTGCGCGCCAGTAGTCTTGCGCGCGCTCGCGATCTCCTTTAGAGCTCTTTGAGGCGGTCCGGCCTCAATTTGTCCTGGCTCAATCGCCTTGTGCACGCGTACGAACATGTCTACAACGAGCGGGTCGTACATCGAACCGCGACGCTCTTGCAAGATTCTGATCGCTTCTTCGTCACTCAGTCTTGGTCTGTACGGCCGGTCGGAGGTGAGCGCGTCAAAGCAATCAACCACAGCCAGTATTCGCGCACCGATCGGAATGTCAGTGCCCTTCAACCCCGTCGGGTATCCCGATCCGTCCCAATTCTCATGATGGTGCCGCACGATTGGGACGACGGGGTAAGGAAACGCAATTGCTGACAAGATGTCTGCACCAACGCTTGCGTGCAGTTTCATCCTTTCGAACTCTGTCTCAGTCAGCTTGCCGGGTTTGTTCAAAATGTATTCGGGGACTGCAAGCTTGCCCATGTCGTGGAGTAGAGCAGCTGCCTCGATTGCCTTGAGCAACTTTTCTTCTCGAACGCCAACCTCTTTCGCAAGATTGGTAGCGAACAACTGAACTCTTCGGATGTGACCGTGCGTAACCTGATCTTTGGCGTCGATAGCCATCGCGAGCGTTTCTATGGTCGAGAGATACAAGGCGTTTAGCGCATCGACATGCTTGTTGGCGTCTTCGACGCGTTGCATCGAAGTCTTGAAGGTAAAATAGAGGACAAGCAAAAGCGGAACGACTACGGCGACAAACCCGCGGTCAATCTCGATTGAGCGCTTTCCGACAACGAGCAACGCAGCAAGAGACGCCCCGCAGAAGTAGTTAAGTGAGAGCCAGAGAAAGCCCCCTCGCCATACGTCAAATGGGTTTAGCCTTTTCTCAACCGCAATGACCGCGGCGATCAGTCCACTGTTGAGTCCGAAGTAGACGACGGCGAAGAGCGCAAGGGAAGGCAGAATCGCATTGAGGCTTGCCTCGCGCTGGGACAAGGGCGCGATGCCGGATACCAAGAAGAACAGCTTTGAAGAGCACCAAGCTGACAGCGCTGGCGCAGAGATGTTAAACAACGCGCGGTGAAGCTCTGGCCGCCGTCTCGCGACCCAGAGGGAGATCACGAGCCCGTCGAGGGCAACGGTGAGCGTCCCGGCCGCCGGTCCATAGAGAAGGACGGCGGTAAATACGAACGCCTCAGATATCGATATCGAGACGTTGGCACGTGGAAGTTCGACTGAGGCTGAGCCACTGATCAGCGTCAGACCCGCAAGGAGCACCCACGTCCGCAGGCCTTGGGAACCCAGCGGTTCTCGATACAGTTGGAGAATAGACTCGATGATTACGAGGAAGCCCAGTCCAACAACGATCGAGAGATAGGCGCGACCGGCCCGACTGAACCCAGGCGCAAATGTCACTTTTTTTGCCCTTGGGTTATCGGTCGATCAGTCCCAAACGATTATCTTGGTCACGTATCCTCTCAAAGTATTGATATTAGACGGTTTATCAGTCCACTAGTTGTCAACAGATCCCGACCACACGATTGAGTCTAACGAGCCGCTCCAGACAATTGAGTCCGCTGCTGAACCCGACCAGACAATTGAGTCGCTCGTTGATCCACTCCAAACGATAGAGTCAACCGCCGATCCCGACCAGACAATTGAGTCACCCGTAGAGCTAGTCCAAACGATCGAGTCGACGAATGAGCTGGTCCAAACGATCGATCCGCTCCATACAATCGACTCGCGGTTCGACGCTGTCCAGACGATTGAGTCCGCCGCTGCGCTTGACCAGACAATCGAGCCGCTCCACACGATCGATCCGCTCCAAACGATCGAACCCGTCCGCACGACTGACCCTGACTGGATAACCGCCTTAGTGATCCTTCCGTTCGCGATCTCAATGCGCTGGCTGCCGGACTCGTACCAAGCCGTCATACCGATGGAGCTGACTACCTCCCCGCCTATCTGCGTCGTCGGAGGCATTCGGCGTGACGGCCCGTCGACGAATTCAGCAGCTGCCAGAACGTTGATGCTGCCCACTCCGACATCCAAAAGGCCTGCAGCGCGAACTGATGAACTGGTCAGTTGAAATAGCTTCTTTGAGGTGTCCGCCTTCATCCCTGGCCGCTGGTCCAATAACAGCGCCACGGCCCCACTGACCACCGCTGCCGCCATGCTCGTGCCCGACAACTGCATGTAGGCATCCGGTCCGCTCCCTGCAACATGCCGCGCCGGATACGTCGTTGGCAGATACGCCCCGCTCGCTTCGGCGGACACCACATGGCTCCCCGGTGCCGACACGTCCGGCTTGATCATCAGGTCGAACCGCGTGGGCCCACGCGAGCTGTAAGGCGCCAGCGTATCGTCCGACCGCTGCGGCGTGTTGTGCGTATCGAGCGCCCCTACCGTCAATGCGTACGGGCTGTTCCCCGGCGACGTAATGCTCCCGAGCACCGTCTTCCCATCAGTCGATTGGCCCTGATTCCCCGCGGCGGTCACGACCACGATCCCCGCTGCCACGGCCCGTTCCACCGCCTCGCACAGCGGATCGTCCCGAAACGGCTGCAGCACGGGCGTCCCCAGCGACAGATTGATCACCCCAATCCGCAGCTCGCCCCGGTGATCAATCGCCCAGTCAATTGCCTCCATCACTGTGCTCGTCGTGCCCGACCCATCGTCACCCAGGGCGCGAAGGTTCACGAGCCGTGCTCCCCACGCGATCCCGCGGTAGTCGCTGGTGTCCGCCGTCCGCCCAGGAGCGCCCGCGATGATGCCCGCCACGTGCGTCCCGTGGCCGAACCGATCCATCCCGTCGCCGCCGGTGAAGTCCTTCGTGAAGATCACCCGACCCGCGAGGGCCGCATGCCGAGTGTCAATCCCGGTGTCGATGACCGCCACCGTCACGCCCTCACCCGTGAGCGGCTTGACGTCACTCGCACCTGCCCACACCTGATCTGCGCCGATCGTCTCGGCGGTCACATCAGCGGCTGACCGGATGATCGTGTCCCCCGACAAATGATCGACCGCTTCGTCCTGCTGAAGCGCAGCCAGCTGGCCGGCATTGACTTGCAACACCGCCGAGGCCTTCAGATACCGCTTCACCGTCAGGTTGTACCGCGCCGCCAGCGCGTCAACTTCCGCCTTGTCGCCGTGCACGATCACGTCGATGCGCTGCGACTGCGCTGCGAGATTGTCGACCAGGTCCTCACTCAACCGCGCGCGGTGCGCTTGCGCGTACGCCGGCGCCGCCGCACACAACGCGGTCCCGACCGCAAAGGCGCGAACTGCAGCCGCGAAACCGTGAGCAAGAGTCCAAGAATTGGGGGGGCGGCGTGCGGTGGCGCGACGTGCCAACACGCCGCTCTCAGGCGAAGTTCGAAGTGTGTGTGCCATGGCCGGCCTTATGGGCGCCGCGGTCACCTGACCGTCGTGATTGTCGTGATTGGGGAGCCCGTTGGGACCGATATATGGCACGCGGAATACCACAATCCGCCCATCCATCGCGCGGCGTCCTAACACATTGCCGTACAATGATTTGGTCCGCTAGCATGGCAGTCGTGACAGCCCCCGGTTTTGCCAGTCGCTCGGCCAAGAAACTGGCCGCGCCCAGGCCAGTGCATCGATATGCACACAAAATCGCGACTGGCGGCTGGGCTGCACAGAATTGTCAGTGGCCAATTTTTTGGCCGCCAGGCCAGCTTTCGACCGGACAGATGAGCCGCCGAAGTGCCACATCCGCCATCCTCCTCGTCATCGTGATCACTGCAACTGCCGACGGCTGCTCACGATCCGGTCCGCCGCCGCGTAACACCACGGTTACAGCGAGTAGCGCTGCCAACGTGCCCGGCGAGGCCCTCACGCCTGGAGAAGACCTGACCCTGAACGCCCAGGTGCGCGGGGGTGCTGCCCTCGCCGCGATCCGCACCGAGCCGCGCTCCTTCAACCGTCTGGCCGCCCGCGACTCCGTAACCGAGCTCGTCACCAACCTTACCCAGGCAAAGCTGGTCCGCGTGAACAGATTGACGCAGGATATCGAGCCCTGGCTTGCCGAGCGCTGGAAAGCGGACGCGGACGGCCGCCATTACACGCTCACGCTCCGCCAGGACATCACCTTTTCTGACGGTCACCCGTTCACGGCCGACGATGTGGTGTTTTCGTTTCAAGCGGCAAATGACCCGAAGACGCAGAGTCCGCTGGCCGACGTATTGAAGATCGCCGGCAAGCCGATCCAGGTCGTCGCCCAGGACCCACATACGGTGGAGCTGGCATTCCCTTCCGCCTTCGCGCCGGGTCTTCGTCTGCTCGACAATTTGCCGATCCTGCCGAGGCACAAGCTCGAGTCCGCGCTAACGCAGGGCACACTCGGCAGCGCATGGGGACTCTCGACGCCGCCAGCCGAAATCACCGGCCTTGGCCCATTTGTCGTGGAGCAGTACGCTCCGGGGCAGAGGGTCGTTTTCACCCGCAACAGGAACTATTGGCGCCGCGATGCCCGCGGCACGGCGCTCCCGTATCTCGATCGTCTCACGCTCGAGATCATTCCCGACCAGAACGCGCAGGCGCTTCGCCTGCAGACGGGCCAGCTCGACATCACGACGAGTGAGATCGCTCCGGAGGATTACGTCGCGACAAAACGCGCCGCCGACCAAGGCAAGCTGAAGTTCTACGACCTGGGCGTGGCGCTCGTAGCCGACAGCCTCTGGTTCAATTTGAAGCCAGGTGCGTTCGCCGGCGACGCCCGCGCCGCCTGGCTGCAGCGCGACGAACTCCGGCGTGCCATCTCGATGGCCGTCGATCGCCGGCGCTTTGCCGATACGGTCTTCTATGGAGCGGGCGAGCCAGTGGATGGACCACAAACCCGCTCCAACAAGAAATGGTTCCTGCCAGGCACGCCTGATGGCCGCATCAGCTCAAGCGCCGATACTGCCTTCACTCCGTACGATCCGGCCGCCGCGCAGAAACTGCTCGGCTCGATCGGCCTCACCGAACGCAACCGGAACGGCGTCCTCGAGGACGCGAACCACCTGCCGGTCAGATTCACGCTCATCACGCAGGCGGGCCGGCCACGCCTCGAACGCGGTGCCGCGGTGATCCGGCAGGATCTCAGAAAAATCGGGATTGTGATGGACGTCGCCGCCCTCGATGGCAACGCGCTGGTCGAGCACTTCGTCTCGGCCAAGTACGACGCCGTCTACTTCAACCCGCAGCCGACTGACACCGACCCGGGGACCAATCCCGATTTCTGGTTCAGCTGGGGCAGCGCGCATTTGTGGAACATGGCGCAGGCCCGGCCCGCGACCGACTGGGAGCGCCAGATCGATGAGCTCATGGCCAAACAGGTCGCATCGCCAGACGAGAACGAGCGCCGCCTGATCTTCGGGGACGTGCTGCGAATCTTCCACGAGCATCAACCGGTGGTCTACTTCGCCGCGCCGAAAGTGTTTGTCGCTGTCAGCTCGCGGATCGTGCTGACCCCTGCGCTGGACCCATGGCCGACCCTCTGGTCACCGGATACGATCAGCGTCGTCTCACGATGACCCGATTCCTCTATCTCGAGTATCTTGTCACTCGCGTGGCCTTCGCTCTGTTCCTCGTCCTCTCCGTTTCTTCCGCCTCGCTCGTCTTAACGCACCTCGCCCCCGGTGATTACGTCTCCGGCACCCTCGGCATTGAAGGCAGCCGCCACACCGCAGCTGAGATGCGCGAGCGCCTCGGCCTGAACAAGTCCCTTGTCACGCAGTACAGCGAGTGGCTTACGGCTGCTGTCCACTTCGACTTCGGCCGGTCCCTGCTGTACGACCGCCCGGTCCGGGACCTCATCCCCGAGCGCGCCGTCAACACCGCGATCCTTGCACTAGCGGCCGTCACCGTCGCAACTCTCCTCGGGATTCCTCTCGGCATCATCGCCGGCAGCCGACCCGGCGCCGTCATCCCGCACGTGATTCGCGCCGCGTCGATGGTGCTGCTTTCGATGCCGCCGCTCCTGACATCACTCTTGCTCGTGTTCCTTGCAGCCCGGACCGGATGGCTGCCCATCGCCGGGATGCGATCGGCCATCACGCCACCGTCGGGTGCAACGGTTGATCTGCTGCAGCATCTGCTGATTCCCGCCGCCGCCATCGGCCTGCCGCTCGCGGCGATGATCGAGCGCCTGCAGGCGCAGGCCATCAGCGAGGTTCTAGCGGAGCCCTATGTTCTCGCCACGCTCGCCCGCGGCCTGCCACGGAGTCGCGTCATCTGGCGCCACGCGTTCAAGGCTTCCTTGCGGCCGGTGGCCTCCGTGTACGGCCTCATCGTCGCCACGCTGCTCAGCGGGTCATTCGTGGTCGAGGTCATTACGGCATGGCCCGGCCTCGGGAGCTTGATGCTCGATGCTTTGCGTACGCGTGACGTCTATCTCGTGGTTGGATGCGCGGGGACAGGTGCTGTCTTCCTCGCCGCCGGAACGCTCCTCTCCGACCTCGCGTTGGTTGCGGTCGATCCGCGCACGAAAGAGCCATGACCGCTCGCGCTGCCGGTCTGGCGATTGTGGTGTCAGCCGCACTCGCCGCAACGATTGCGCCGATACTCGGACCACACGCGCCGTCCGAGTCGTTTTCGCAACTGCTCAACGCGCCGCCTACCCGGCTGCGGATGCATGACGACACCGACACATGGCGCCGGCCATTCATTTATCCCTGGCGCCTCGTCGACCGCCTCGAGCAGCGCTATGAAGAGGATCGCTCGACGCCGGTGCCGCTCAGGTGGTTCGGAAATGGCCATCTCGTATCGTCGTCCGACGAAACGCGCGCGCCGCTCATGCTCCTCGGCACTGACAGCTTCGGCCGCGACGTCTTCAGCCGTCTCGTGTTCGGTGGCCGCGCCTCGCTCGGCGTTGCCGTCATTGCCGCCCTCGGCGCAGCGGTCCTCGGCGCTCTCGTCGGCGGCGTCGCTGGCTTTGCAGGCGGCGTCACCGACGATGCGTTGACGCGAGCCACTGACTTCGTGATGGTCCTGCCGGCGATGTACGTCGCGCTGGCGCTCCGGTCAGTCCTCCCGCTCGTGCTGCCGCCGGCAACCGTCTTCCTTCTCCTCACAGGTATCTTCGCCACCGTGGGAGCTCCCTTCGTTGCCCGAGGTGTCCGCGCCATCGTCCGCACCGAGCGGCGGCTCGATTACGCGCTCGCCGCGGAGGCTATCGGGGCGAGCCGCGGGCGCCTGCTGGTCAGGCACCTGCTTCCGGCAACGCGCGGCTTCGTCGGCGTCGAGATGACGATGCTCGTGCCTGCGTTCGTCGTCGCGGAGGCCACCCTCTCCTACGTCGGGCTGGGCTTTCCCGATCCGATCGCCAGCTGGGGCGCCATGTTGCACGATGCTGCGAACGTGAGGGTGTTCGTCGACGCGCCATGGCTGCTTAGTCCAGCCGTCGCAATGTTTGTCGTCGTGTTCGGCTTGAATTTGAGCCTGCCGCAGCGCGCAGGCGTAGAATCATGGCGATGATGAAACTAGCCGGCGTCTTCGCGCCCGTTCCAACGCCGTTCGACGATCACGGCCGCGTCGATACGCGACGCCTGACCCGAGCTCTCACGAAGTGGCTGGCGCCTCCCGAACCGGCGCTCTCACTCTCCGGTTTCGTCGTGCTCGGCTCGAACGGCGAAGCGGTGCTGATGGACGACCCGGAAGCCGACGAGGTCATCGTCGCCGCGCGCGACGTCGTTCCACGCGATCGTCCCTTGATTGCCGGGACCGGCCGCGAATCAACCGCCGCGGCGATCCGCGCGTCGAAGCGCGCGGCGGAGTATGGAGCGGACGCCGTCCTCGTGCGGACGCCGGGATTCTTCAAGAATCAGATGACGACCGACGCGTTCGTGCGACACTACACCGCTGTCGCAGACGCATCGCCGGTTCCGGTGTTGCTGTACAACTTCACCGCGGTGACCGGTGTCAACCTGTTGCCGGCCGCCGTCTCACGTCTCGCCGGCCATCCGAACGTTGTCGGGATGAAGGAGTCTGGGGGGGACGTCGGGCAGATCGCCGACCTCGTGAACGGCACGCCGAGCGCGTTTGCGGTCTTCGCCGGCACTACCGCAACTTTCTACGCCGCCCTGTGTGTGGGCGCTGCGGGCGGCATTCTCGCAGTCGCGTGTGCGGCGCCGGGCGCCTGCGTCCGCCTGTTCGAGTTGACGAAGGCCGGTCGTCACGACGAGGCACGTGCAATGCAGCGCCACCTCATGCCGCTGGCAAGGCTGCTCGGTCCCAGCTATGGGGTGCCCGGTCTGAAAGCCGCCCTGAACGTGCTCGGATACGATGTCGGCGTCCCGCGTGCGCCACTCGCTCCCGTCCCGGACGCCGCCGTGAAAGCCATCCGCGACGCCCTCGCCGAGCTGCCCGCCGAGGAACCGGTCTTATGAGCGGGCGCCCTGATCACGATTGGATCCTGCTCGGTCCTGGCCCCCGTATGACCGAGCCGCAGGTCAGCGGCTGATGGCGATCGCCAAGGCAAGCGCCTTTCGGATTGCCGGCGCTGTTCTGGCCGCGCTGCCCGCCATGGGCTTCGCCGTGCTGGCGTACGTCTGGCTGACGCTCCCCGATGTCCGTGACCTCAAGACTCACAACCCATCGACCACTGCGTTCATGGAGCTGCGCGCCAGCGAGGCGCGCGCAAGAAATGTCGCCCCGCGGCGCGTTCAGCGATGGGTCCCCTACGGCCACATATCCGCCGACCTCAAACGCGCCGTCCTCGTGGCCGAAGACGATGCCTTCTGGCAGCATGACGGCGTCGACTACGGACAGCTGCAGGAATCGCTCGAGACCGATTGGGCGCGGGGGCGGCTCGTCGATTGGGCGCGCGGACGCTTTGCCCGCGGCGGCAGCACGATCACGCAGCAGCTCGCGAAGAATCTCTATCTCTCGCCGTCGAAAAACCCGCTGCGCAAGCTGAGCGAGCTTCTCATCGCGCGGCGCTTGGAGGCCGAGCTCAAGAAGGCTCGCATCCTCGAGCTGTACTTGAACGTGATCGAGTGGGGCGACGGCATCTACGGGGTGCAAGCGGCCTCGCGGACGTATTTCTCCGAGGACGCTTCGGATCTCGGACCCAACGAGTCAGCGCTCCTGGCGGCAGCGATCATCAATCCGCGCCGCTTGAATCCGGCGAGACCGGGCACCCGGCTCATTCGACGCCAGCAGCTGATCTTGCGCCGCATGGGCGCCGTTTCGCCGCCAGAGTCCGCGCCAGAGTCGGCGCCTGAGGCCGTCCCGCCGCTCGAGACAGAGGCACAAACTGTCTCACGACCGCACGTGTCTTCAGCTCAACTTGAACGATAACAACAAATTGCGGCCCGTCCAGCTTGACACCCCTGTGTCGGGAAGCTATAGTCACGCCGGCTCCCCAAAAGTCCGACGATTTGTTGAACTACACCGAACGCCTCACGCTCCTGATGCAGGACATCGTGACGCGTGTGCCGAAGCTGTCGTTCATTGACGTCGCTGACGTACTTGTCTTCGCACGCTCAGGGCGATCGAACGCCGAGGGCGCATTCGCCACCTGCCACTGCTTGACGCTGCCCGCCAGCGAGCCTGGCTATTATTTCTGGAGAGATCGGGCGTCGGGCGCGATCACGCGTCGGAGCGAATGGTTCATCACCAGGTCGCCGTCGGTCACGGTCGGCTCGCACCGGATCAAGTACATGATCTCGTTCGCGCTGCCGCGCTTTTGCGACCAGTCGCTCGATCGATCGCGAAAAGAGCGCTTCTACCCGGGCGCCGATCCGTGGATCGCAAAGCTGGACACCGTCGTGCACGAGCTCTATCACATCGATCCGAGCGTGAAGGGCATTCGGCGCATCGAGCGCGAAGACGGGACGTACTCAGCCAACTGCCACGGGCACCAGTTCTTCGAGCAGGTCGCGGACATGGTTCACACGTATCTTGGCAATCGGCCGTCCACGGGTGTCTGCGATTTTCTGCGCGATGACTTCTCAACCATCGAGGCGTCGCATGGCGGCATCGTGGCGACGACATTCCGCAATTTCCCGTCGTTCCCACAGCGATACATCGAGGGGTTGAGTCATCAGCTTCCCTGCGAGATCGACGGGCGCGGAGTCAAAGTCGAGCCCCTGCGCTCCCCACACCAACCTGTGACCTACACGCAGGACGACCTACATATCCGCCAGTTCACGAGAACCACCTCGAGACGGCTGATCCGGAAAGGCGCCTTTCGCGCAGCGTGAGAGAGCCAGGAAGGCCTGCCGAGTCAGTGTCGTGGCGCGGTGTCCCGAATCCGGAATCCGAATCACGTCCCTGAAACCCGTCTCGCCCCTGCGAACCGCCGCGACCAGTACCGCGCACTGAGACGCTCGACGCGAACAACACCTGACGAGCTCGGCGCATGGACGAATTCATCGCGGCCGACGACGATGGCGACGTGCGACACGCTTGTGTCGGTGGTCCGGAAGAACACGAGGTCCCCCGGCGATAGTTCGCGTGAATCGACTGCCTGCCCCTGATGAAATTGATCGCGCACG
>Ga0182034_10001090_pt1 | contig 13227 bp, 11 predicted proteins | sample flu12Cox44000172_FD_125972 | JGI IMG/M metagenome (GOLD analysis project Ga0182034, IMG submission 125972) | Lab enrichment of tropical soil microbial communities from Luquillo Experimental Forest, Puerto Rico - flux4day.12C.oxic.44.000.172 | ecosystem: Environmental > Terrestrial > Soil >... | reverse complement strand
CGCGGCCCACCCAGGCTTCCTGCGGAACCAGACAGACGCCGGCGCCCCCCGCGTTGAGCACGAGCTCGGCGCCTTCCAGGACCGACGCGGCGCCCGAGCTGTCGGCCATCGTCATGGGGCGTACTGTTGCGCCAAAGCGCTGGTGGATCGCCTCGACGACGGCCTCGGCGCCCTGCGGCCGACGGGACGTGACGACAACGTATGCCCCTGCCTGCGCGAGCAGGCCGGCAGCACGCATCCCGACCGGTCCGGTGCTCGCAGTCACCACCGCGCGACGCCCGGCGATTGCGCCGGCGGCCCGCTCGAGCTTCGTGCATGCGGCGACCGCCGTCGTGTTCGAACCGTTCGAGTCGAGCATGACGGACACGCGCATCGGACCGAAGAATGCCTTGCGCGCGGCGGCCAGGAGCCGCTCCCCCGCGGCCATGTCGGTGCCGCCGATGAAGATGGCGGTATTGTGCAGGTCCTTCAGGCCGCGGGTGAAGATGGCGCCGTGCACGAGGTCGCGGACCGCGTCCTCGGTCACGGCGCCGTAACTCAGCACCTCGTCCGCGCCGCCATCGAGCGCGACAATGCGGTCGAAGGCGCTCGGGTGCCGGGCGCTGTCGAGATGCAGGAGCAGCTTCCGCACTGCTCCGAGTCTACTTCGGGCTGTAGGGATGCTTCGCGGTCTTCGAGCCGGAGAGCACCTCGTCTACCGACGGCTTCTTGGCCATCGCCCGCTGAATCGCCTCTTTGGTCGCCTGATAGTTGTAGTCGTAGATTTTCTTGTCGTCGCTGGCCTCCCAATGGATGAACACGCCGGCCATGACGCAGTAGTCGTCGGCTTTGTCCTTCGGGATCACGCCGGCGGCGACCGAATCGACGACGGCACGCGCCACGGCCGCCTGCGCGGGGCCGAACATCTGGACGGCCTGCTTGGCGCCTTTGATCGTGACCTTGTTGAAGAGGATCGTGTCGGGCTTGGCGGGAAGGTTGGGCGCAACGACCGCGAGGAGCGTCGTGAAGCCGTCCTTGTTGTTCGTGAGGGCGTTGCAGAACGCCGTGCCGGCGGGACCCGTCTTCGAGCCAATGATCAAATCGATGTGCGCGACCTCGTTACCGTCACCAACCAGGGATTCGCCGAGAAAATAGTCCGCCATGTCGAACAACTCCCTTCGTAAGAGTGAATCGCCTCGGTTCACACGTCCATGATCTCGATGACCTGCCGCAGATTCTCAACCGGATCCCGGCCCGGCGTGGGCCGGAATTCGTGTGCGATGTAGCCCGCGAACCCGAGCTCCGCGATGGTGCTCGCGATGAACCGGTAATTGAGCTCCTGCGTGCCGTCGGGCTCGTGCCGCCCCGGCACGCCCGCGGCGTGAAAGTGCCCGATCCACGGGAAGTAGCGCCGGATGTTCGCGCAGACGTCCCCCTCCATGATCTGCACGTGGTAGATGTCGAAGAGGATTCTGACCCGGGGCGAGTTGACGCGCCGGCAGACTTCCGCGCCCCATTCGAGGTGATCGAAGATGGCATCGGCGCGCCCGAACTCGGGATCGGTGTACTTGCTGTTGACGACCTCGATACAGATCGTCACGCCTTTGTCTTCCGCGCGCGCCTTGACGCGGTTGAGGAGCGCCGTACAGTGCTCCCGGCCTTCCTCGTCGCTCATCCCCCGCCGCTCGCCGCCAACCGTGATGATGTTCGGCCATCCGTTCGAGGCGCACAGCTCGATTTCGTCGTGCATCGACTTCTCGATGGCGTCGTGAAGCGCGGGTCGAATCAAGCCATCTCGGATCGTCACCCCCATCGCCGGCGCCATCGTGCAGACGAGACCATGCTTCTTGAGCGTCGGCCAATCCTGCGGCCCGACGAGGTCGAAACCGTAGAAGCCGGCGCGCGCGGCCTCACGGCACATGTCGTCGAACGTCAGCGTCGAGCCCGCGCCGAAGTTGAAGCGCATGAGCGCCTGCTTGATGCGCCCTTTCCGAGCCGCGAGGGCCGGTGGCGCCGGCGCCGAGGCTCCAGGCGGTTCGGCGCGCACCGCTGCAGCGGCGCCCACCGCCGCGACACCGGTCAGAAAATCTCGCCGTTTCATTCCGGATTCTCCGGCACGTCCCGCACGTCTGCCCGGATCATTGATGCAGAGCGTAGACAAACAGCGCGCTGCCCGCGGAAATCGCCACGTACTGCCGGCCGTTGACCGCGTACGACATCGGTCCCGCCGACACCTGGCCGCCGACGCTTCCTCTCCACAGCTCGGCCCCGGTGCGCGCATCGAGCGCGAAGAAGTAGCCTTCGCGGCCGCCGGCAAACACGAGATCGCTCGCCGTCGCCAGCACGCCACTGTCGGTGACGTCGGCCATCTTGAACTGCCACTTCAGTTCGCCCGATTTCGGATCGAACGCTTGAATCGCGCCCCAGCCTTCCTGCGGCGTTCGCTGGTTGATATTGCCGGGGCCGGTCCTGAGCGCGGGGACCGTCATCGTCGGAAAGCGTCCCGTGTACTGGTTTCCTTCCTTGTACTGGACGTCGCCTTTGGTATAGGTCGAGTACGTGTCCATCCAGGTTGGGATGTAGAACAGACCCGTGCGCGGGCTGTAAGACGGCGAGTACCAGTTGGTCGCGCCCTGATTGTTCGGATAGACGAGCGTGCCCTCGGGCGTCGCGTTGAGCGTGCGCTTCGGGCGGCCTTTCTCGTCGATCCCTTCGGCCCAGTTCACGCGGACGAACGGCTTGCCCTGCAGGAACTCCCCCGTCGAGCGATCGAGGACGTACCAAAAGCCGTTGCGATTGGCCCAGAGCATCACCTTGCGCGGCCGCCCCTTCCATTCCATGTCGGCAAGGACGGGAACCTGTGTCGCGTCGTAATCGAATTCGTCATGCGGCGTGAACTGATAGTGCCATTTCAGCGCGCCGGTGTCCGGATCGAGCGCGACGACTGAATCGGTGTACAGGTTGTCGCCCGGGCGAGGGTCGGCGTTCCAGTCGGGCCCGGGATTGCCGACGCCCCAGTAGGTCAGGTTCAAATCCGGGTCGTAGGAGCCCGTGACCCAGATCGACCCGCCGCCGTGCTCCCATGCGTTGCTGCCGGCCGGCCACGAGTCGAATCCGGGCTGGCCGGGGCCGGGCACGGTATGAAAACGCCACGATTCCTTGCCGGTCTTGGCATCGAACGCCGCAATAAAGCCGCGGATCCCGTACTCTCCGCCGGCAGGCCCGATGATCACCTTGTCCTTCACGATGAGCGGGGCCATCGTGAGCGAGTAGCCGAGCTCCGGCCTCGTCACGTTCACGTCCCAAATCGGTTTTCCGTTCTTCGCATCGATCGCGATGAGGTGTCCGTCGATCGTGCCCATGAAGAGCGTGTCGCCGAGGATCGCGAGACCGCGGTTGACGCGGCCGCAACACACTCGGGCGAGCGGCGAGAGGCGCGGCGAATACATCCAGAACATGCGCCCGGTCGCCGCGTCGAGCGCGACCACATGATTGGGGGAGAGAACGGTGTACATGACGCCGTCGATCACGAGGGGCGTCGCCTCCGACTTCTCGGTGGGCTCGGCGGGCCCCCTGGTCTGAAACACCCACTGGAGCTCGAGGTTCTTCACGTTGGCGGGCGTGATCTGGTTCAACGGTGTGTAGCGATGGCTGAAGAGCGTGCCGGAGTAGGTCAGCCAATTCTGCGGCTCCTGGCTCGTGTGCAGGAGGCGTTCGAACGAGACCTGCGCGCGCACGGGCGCGACGGCCAACGACAGGACGGCGACCCAGGCCGCCACTCGGCAGGTGATCGTCATGGTCGCTCCCCCTTGAGCGAGACGAGATAGGTGACCAGGTCGCCGAGCTCACCGGCCGTCAGCGCGTCGCGATACGAGGGCATGGGTGAGTCCTTCACGTAGGTGTATTCGCGGAGATCGCGCTTCGCCAGCGACAGCAGGCGCTCCCTGGAGTCGAGCAGCTGAATGGAAAACGTATCCTGGTTGAGCAGGTGGCCCGTCACTTTCGTTCCGTCCTTCATCACGATTTCGATGAATCGGTTCGCGGGCCTCACGAGCGCGTTCGGATCGACGAGCTTCTGCTCGAGCTCGCGGGCCGGGCGGATCGCACCGATGTCGCTCAAATCGGGCGCCACCCGCGGGCCGACACCGTCGACCCGGTGGCAGGTGCCGCATCGGCCCTTGCCTTCGAAGATCGCGCGTCCTTTCGACGCGTCGCCGCGGACGATGCGCGTCCCGCCGTCCGTCGTAGGCACCCCGCTCCGCAGGAATGCGACGATGGTGCCGGCCTGGGCATCGGTAAAGCTGCTTGGCGGCATCGTGGTGCCGGGGATCCCCGACTGGATGATGCGTATGATGTCGGTGTCGCCGGTCGCGCGGCGGAAGCGCCCGCGCTGCAGCTCGATGCCGGGCACCATGTCGCCGTTCGGCCCGTGGCACCCTGCGCAGCTCGATTGATAGAGCCTCGCGCCGTTCTCGACATCAGCCTGCGTGTAGCTGTGGTCCTGGGCCGCAAGCAGGGCTGTCCAGGGGAGCAGCAACACCTGGATCGCGATCGACAGCAGACACCGCTTCATGCCGCTCGATTCTAGTCCAGCGCGCGCCGCAGTTGTAATCTTACGGACATGATGCAGACACGCGAGTTGGGCCGGAGCGGGCTGAAGGTCGGCGCGATCGGATTGGGCTGTATGGGGATGTCGCAGAGCTACGGCCCCCCCGATGATGACGAGTCGGTGCGGACGATTCACGCGGCGCTCGATCTGGGCGTGACGCTCATCGACACCGCGGACGCGTACGGCAGGGGCGGCAACGAGCGGCTGGTCGGCCGCGCCATCCGCGACCGTCGGGCCGCCGTCGTTCTCGCCACGAAGTTCGGCCTCGTGCCGAGCGCGTCGGGGCCCGCGACAGCCGTCGACGCGCGCCCCGAACGCGTCCGCGCCTGCTTGGAGGCGAGCTTGGAGCGCCTCGGCATCGACGTCATCGACCTGTATTATCTCCATCGCGTGGATTCCAACGTGCCGATCGAAGAGACCGTCGGCGCGATGGCCGGGCTCGTGCGCGAAGGCAAAGTGCGTTTTCTGGGCCTGTCGGAAGCCGGCCCGGACAACATCCGCCGTGCGCACGCCACGCACCCGATTGCCGCCCTTCAGAGCGAGTACTCGCTGTGGACGCGCGAGCCGGAGACCCGCGTCCTTCCCGTCTGCCGCGAGCTCGGGATTGGCTTCGTACCGTTCAGCCCGCTCGGCCGCGGCTTCTTTGCCGGTGCAGTCCGCGAAGCGGCCGCCATTGCGGCCGGCGATGTGCGTCGCGGCCTGCCCCGTTTTCAGGGCGCAAACCTCGAACGCAACCTGACGGCCCTCGACCGATTCAACGGCCTCGCGCGCACGAAAGGGTGCACGCCGCCCCAGCTCGCGCTGGCCTGGGTCCTTTCCAAAGGCGCCGACATCGTGCCGATCCCGGGCACGAAGCAGCGGCGTTACCTCGAGGACAACGTTCGGGCGGCCTCCGTGCCAATCACTTCAGACGAGGCCGCCGCGCTCGACCGACTGTTTCCGGTCGGAAGCGCCGCCGGAGACCGCTACCCGCCGGAGAGCATGAAGCTCCTTGATTGACAAGTCCGGGGGGCGTCGCCCCCCGGACCCTCCTTTCGCGATCGTGCCGCGCCTAGAAATTGAACGTCACGTTGAGCCGGGCAAAGCGCGGCGTGAGAAGCGCCGTCTGGTTGAGCCACGTTCCGCCGTTCGGCTGTGTGTAGGAGTACGTCGACTCGTAGCTAAACGTGTCAGGCCCGTAGTTCGCGTTGAAGATGTTCTGCAGGTCGATGCCGACCTCGCTGCGCGTGCGCCCGAATCGCAAGACTTTCGCAAACCGCATATCGAGCTGATTCCTGCGGCCGAATGGCGAAATCCGGTTCGTGTTGTCGAGCAGCGGCACGACCGTGTTGCCGTTCGGCAGGCCGCCTGGCGGGAGCCGGCCGAGGATACTCTGCACGACAGTGTTCGGCACCAGCCAATTCGCGCCCGACGGATTGCTCGGAATAATCCCGGTCGTCGAGTTGCCAACGAAAATCGTCGGGTTGTTGAGGCCGAAGATAAGCGACGGCTGCGAGCGAATTGTCGCGCTGATCTGGACATCTACTTTAGGAATGATGTACGACCCAAACCCTCGCAACGTCGTCTGAAACGGATCGACTTGGCGGCAGAACCGCGGATCGGGACTGTTCGCGTTGAGAATGCTGGCGCACGTATCGCTGATGGCGCGTCCCGTCGTCGTCCCGAACTGGAACGTCGTCCCTCTGCTGAGGCGAGCGGTCACAGTGGCATCGACGCCGTGCCAGTAATTGACCCGCGCCGGTCCGAGGTCGGTCTCGAACGTGATGTAGTTCTGCGCGGGCCGCAGAGCCGCCGCTTGCGTCAGCGTGTAGACCGTGATCGGATAGCCGCCGCCACCGGGCAGCCTCGAGTCGACCGGCGCGTTGATCGTCCACGGTTGGTAGTCCGATGGAGTCACAGCCTGGTTGTACATGACGGTGAAGTTGTTCCACCACCGCCGGTTGTATCCCACATCCAGGGCAACGCGCGGCGCCAGCTCCTGCTGAAGGTTGATCCCCAACTGTGAGTCCGACGGGCGCACCCCCCAGCCGCTCAGGAGCGCGGGATTCACCTTGGTCGAGCTTCCGGGCTTGCCGAAGTTCAAGGAGTTCCCGGTCACGGCGCCGCACGTGTCGCCGCCTGGCGTCACCTGCGCGGCAGGATTGTTGAGGTCGCAGTCGACGATGTAGTTGCGATTCGTGTCCGTCCAACTGCGTGTGACCGTCGTCGTGTTATAGCCCACGATCCCGTTCGCGGGATTGTTCGACGTGTAGATCGTGTCGTTGGTCGCCGGACCAAGGAAGCGGCCGTAGTTGAACTTGATCGCCGTCTTGCCATTGCCGAACAGATCATAGGCCACGCCGACGCGAGGGGAGATGTCGCGATACGAGTGCACGCCGTCCGCGTACGGAAGCGTGATCGGCGCGGGGTTGAACACCGAGGTTTGTGTCGTCCCGTTGTGCTCGGAAGGGCTGAAGCTCGACGCCTGGTCGAAGCGGAGCGCTCCCTGCAGGGTGAGCCGATCGTGCGTCCACGTGTCCTGGGCGAAAAACGCCGTGACGCGCGTGCGATCGGCGGTCTGGAACGCCGGCAGACGATAGGTGAAAGACACGGGCTGGTGATTGTTGAAGGTGTACGACATCTGGGAATTGTTGGCGTCGTATTCGGCATCCGCCTTCAAGTAGGCGCCTTGGTACCCGAACTTCATGTTGTGCGCCCCACTGACATAGGACAGGGACGCGCGCCAGTTGTTCGGATTGCCGAAGTTGTTCTGATAGGACGACAACCCTCGATACGTGAAGCCCGCAGGGTGTCCGTCGAGGGACAATTGCTCCGTCACCGGGATCAGGTTGACGATGCCGTCGGGCGGCACCTGGCCGGGCCCGCCAGCGTGATGGTACGCGAACCGGGAAAAACCGGCTTCCGCCATCAACCTGTTGGTGAGCGTCGACGTCCACGTCGCCTGCGTCACCCAGTACGGGAAATCGAAGTAGCCGGTGTTCGACTCCGGGGACTGGGTGGTCGAGCCGAGCGCGATCCAGTTCGCGCCGCGAACGTTACACCCCTGGCCGTTGGGCGTCAGCGTCGAGCCCTCGCAGCGATACTGATTCTCCTGAGAGAACATCACGCGATTCTTGTCGCCGATCTGCGCGGTGCCGCGCGCCGCCCAGATGTTGCGGCCTTGCACGAGTCGCGGCTCGACGCTACTGTCCGCCGAGTAGTCCCAGTGCGACGCATCGCCCGCATACCTGTTGACGCCGAGGATGCCCGACACGCCGGACGTCGTCTGATAGTTCCGATACGTGCCGTAGAACCACAGTCTGTCTTTCATGATGGGGCCGCCGAGCGAGCCGCTCACGTCGTGGGCGTTCTCGATGCCGGGCCCTCTCGTGATGCCCTGGGCGCGCAGATTGGCGTCGATGTTGTCGCCGCGCGACCAGTTGCCGGCCGTGTTGAAGAACACCTGTCCGGCGTACTTGTTGCCGCCCGATTTGGGCACGAGGTTCATCGTCGGACCGCCCGTCTCGTTCTCGCCAAGGCCGCCCGAGACCAGTACCGCTACCTCGTCGACATTGGCGGTGTCATAGGTCAGGGAGGAGACGCCGCCGCCGTTGAACGCAGCCGCCACTGTCATGCCGTTGATCGACATGCGCCCTTCGTTGGTCCTGCCGCCATGCGCGCTGAAGAACGTCATCGTCGGCGTCAAGGCCTGCCCGTTGTTGTCGACGGTCATGCCGGGCATTGCGTTCAGTACCGACCCGTACGCGCGCGTCGCCGGCAGCGTCTCAATGGAGTTGGCGTTGATCACGGTCTCCCGCCGCGTGTTCTGCAGGTCGACGACGGGAGACGCGCTGATGACCGTGACGGTCTCCTGCACTTCGCCGACCTTCAGCTCGATGGGGATCGTGAACGTCGCCGTGCCCGTCACTTCGATGTCGTCGCGCTTGACCGTGGCGAACCCCGGCAACGACACGGTCATCGAATAGGTGCCCGGCCGCAGATCGACAATGCGATACAGCCCGGCGCCGTCGGTGGTCGCCGTCCGGACCCGCTCGATGAGGGCGGGACTCGAGACTTCCACTGTCACCCCTGGCAGGACGGCCCCGGATACGTCCTTGACCGTTCCGGTTATCGTGGCTTGGGCAAATGCCGCTGCCGGCGCCAACGCCGTGAACACGAGCACGACCGCAATTTTTGCGAGAGCGCGCATTGGAGACCCCTCCTTCGAGCTTTCCCCCCTCAGAACGGATACCAAAGACTGACATTCCACACTGAGATACGGTAACAGCTTGTAAACGAGGCGTCACTCTAATGTCAAGAAAACTTCGAGCCTGGCGCTCGATTTAGCCGGCGTCTCCAAAGAATCGGATCTTTCTACCTGGCAGAGGGCCTCCCGAACTTGGCCGAATCGATCGGCACGTTCGTTTCAATCTTGTTCAACTTCGCGGTGTAACGGCCGTCCAGCCACGTGAACTTGTATTCGAACGGGAACTTGATGCCGTTCACGTCTCGGTAGTCGCCGTAGTCGATCTGTGTCGGCATGCGTCCAATCGGCGAGGGGCCGTAGCGCACCAGCCGCGACAGCAGGCCGCTGGCGGGGTCGAAGTACAACGTTGCAAGAAAGCCTTTCGGACCGCTTCCTTGAACGACGAGGAAATCGCGGTCACCGATGCTCCGAGTCGCGGCGCCGCGCCAATTGGCGAGGGCCTGCTTGATCTGCCCGGGAAAGGCCAGTTGCGCCTCGAGCTTGGCGCCGTCCAACTCGCCTCCGGCCAGCTCGTAATCACCGAAGAGGCCTCTTGGCGTCTTGATCCAACCGGTGTGCCCGTCGAAGGCCCAACTGCTCGCGGGACGCTCGGGATGGCCCTGGTACGTGATCAGAATTGTGCGCTGATCGGGTGTTTTCGCGAACATGGTGAACTCGGCGTTGCCCCCCAAGTCGCCGTAGCCCAGGGCGCTGCCGGTCGCGATAAAGCTGGTGAGACCGGCCAGGCGTTGGGCGCCGCCGCGGGCTTGAATGTATTTGTCGAGAACCGCATCGGCCGTCGGCAGGTCGTTCTCGTGGCGCACCGTGTCATCGAGCTCCATGTTGGGCGTCTCGTACCACGCATCCAGGGAAATCGTCGTCGCGGGCGTGATGCGGCCGTGGTGGCACGTCCAGCAGGTCACACGCTGCACGCCGCCGAAGTTGGTGCGGTTGATGCCGACCACCATCTCCACCATCCGGCGAGCGGCGATCTTTCGCGGCGTGTCGACCACGAAATCCGCTTTGTCGGTCCCGGCGTTCGGATGACAGTCCGCACAGTCGATGCCCAGGTTGGCCGAGATGAGGCCCATGCTCGCAAGGAAATCGTCGACGCTCAGCTCTTTCAGCGGACCGGTCGTGACGTTCTTGAAGAACTCACCCGCTTTCTTTCCCCCTGCCGACGCGGGAACGCTGGCTCCTCCCTGACTCGGCCGAGTGGTCTGCGCACCGGCCGACATGAGCAGAGCGTTCAGCCAGACACCCGCCAGCCCGGCGACGACAAGATGCATTCGCCAACCGCCGACGTTCATGTCGTCTCCCTTCCACGGTTCATGTCGCCTCCCCTATCACGCACCCGAGAGCGCCAGATGGTATCTTGATATGGCAGATCAATTCCAGTCGGTATAGAGTAAGGCTCCCAAGAAGGAGACCTCGATGCGAGTCGCGCTCGGTCGCGTGTCGGCTTTGCTCGTCGCGTTGCTCATGGCCGGGCCGGCTCTCGCGCAGTTCGGTCACCCGTTGAAGGGCACGTGGACCGGCGACTGGGGTCCGACGAAAGACAACCGGACGCACGTCGTGCTCGAGATGGACTGGGACGGCAAGGCGATTACCGGAAGAATCAATCCCGGCCCGAAGGCCGTCGCCATGCAGAACGTGACGCTCAATCCAGACACCTGGGGTGTGCACATCGAAGGCGACGGCAAGGACGCCGCGGGGCAGCCGGTGCACTACACGATCGACGGCAAGCTCGAGAACATCGGCGCCTACCAGCGCATCCTCAGCGGCACATGGATTGAGGGCGCCAAGAAGGGCGACTTCAGAGTGGTGCGGAACTGAACGACTTCACTGCTTCTTGCCGAAGATCGGCTGGCCGAAGTCATCGGTGAGCCGCTGCAGGTACTTGTTGTTCTCCTGGCAGATGTACTCGGTGAGCTCCCCGTTCGGATTCCAATTGATGGTCCACCGAATCGTGAACGGCTTCGTGTACGCACCCGGATCGTCGTACCGCGCCTCGTAGGCAAGCGTGTTCTTGTTCGGCCGAGAGAACTTCTCGACGACGTGGAGCATGTCGGTGTGGGGGTGCCCGAAGTAGTCCATCCACGTTTGCTCGTTGAAGCCGACCACGTCGACGACCAGTGTGTCGCCTTCCCAGTGGCCAACCGAGTGTCCGAGGTAGGTCGGGTTGAGCGCGTCCCCCTCCGGATGCGGCCGTCCGTCCATGTAGATCTCGCGCCAGATGTGCGTCGCGCCTTCAAAGATCATGATGATGCGCTTCTGCTCCGGCAGCTGGATGATCTCCATCGGATACGGCGTTGCCATCAGGCGCGGGCCGCCCGGCGGCAGGCAGTAGCCTTCGGGGTCGTACTTCGAGTTGTTGCGCGAGTTGTAGTTGTACACGGCGGCTGCCCACGGCTGGAACGGCGTCTGCGGCTCCGCCTTCGCGCCGGCGCGGCCGCCGCCGCCAGCCGTGCCTTCCCCACCGCCGAGCGGAGCGTCACCGCGTCCTGAGCCCGCCGCCGCTCCCGGCGCCCCACGCCCGCGACCGAACATCGGCGGATGCTTTTCGGCGTATGTCTTCCCGTCTTCTTCCACAATCCGCTCGCCCATGTTCGTAATGTATGGGACGTTCCACACACCTTTCTCACCAGGAACCCGTCCGAGGTTCGGCGTGCCGTCCGGCAGGCGTGGGGTGGGTTGCGGCGGTCCGGATGGGCCACGGCCGCGGCCAACGCTCGGAGGCGGAGCGTCGGGCGACTGGGCAGCGGGCTGACCGGCGGACTGTTGGGCAGTGGGCTGTCGGGCGGCGGGCTGCTGAGCGCCGACGTCGACGAAGGCTGCAGCGAGGAGAGCGGCAAACGGGACAGCGATCATCGAACTGAGCAGCACGCGAGGAAATCGATTCACGGCAACGTCTCCTTACTCAGCTCGATGGTTCGCAACCCGTGGCGATCGGCAGCCCCTGAAATGTTTTAGTGCTAAGGGGTCTCGGTCTGGCTCGACGCCGCGAACAGCCGTTTGCCGGTCGAGGACAGGATGACCGCGCGGGCGTTGCCCACGTTGGTGCCGTCCTTGGCCTGCGCGCCCTCGACGGTGACCTCGTCGCCGACGTGCAGCGTGTTACGCGTCCAGCCGGCGCGCATCAGCCCGTTCGGGCTGCCCATCTCCATGCCCCAGTTCACGACCTTTCCGTCCGGGCTCGTCACGTCCATGTAGAAATAGGTGTGGGGGTTCGCCCATTCGATTTTCGTCACGATGCCCTTGAGCGTGAGCGGCTTCATTGCGTCGAACTCCGCCGCGAAGGAATGATGCGCGAGGACGCCCGGCGCCGCGAGAACGAAACAGACGAGCACGGAGAACGCCGCGAGCTTTGCCTTCATCATCGTCATGGGATGCGCCTCCAGAACAGTGCGATCACTCCACGGGTCTCTCCCGCGGACAACACACCTCGGGTGCCGGGTCCGCCACCCGCCAGGCAATATTGTGGGAAGTCCTGACTGTAATGTCAATATGGACGTGCCGCCCTCTATCGACCTACTTCTTCAACTGATCGAGCTGCCGTTTCGCAATCTGGTTGTTCGGGTCGAGCTCGACGGCCTTCTCGAAGCTCTTGATCGCATTCGCCGTGTCGTTCTTCTTTGCGTAGGCCTGGCCGAGCGCGGCGTAGGTCGGAGACGACTTCGGATAGAACTCCGCGTTCAGCTCCAGCAAGGCAATCGCGTCGTCCGGCTTGTTGGCGTTGATGAGCGGCGTCGCGGTGCTGACGAGCGCCGGTTCGCTGAAGTCGTAGCTCTGGCCGCCGTAGAACTTGGTCCGGAGCTCGCGGTACTGTTGGACCGCGCTGGCCACACCGCTCTTGGCGGCTGTGTCCGTGAGAATGTCGGGCAGTAATTTCGGAATCGGGACACCGCGATGACAGGTCGCGCAGCGAAGACGCGTGACCTCCGCGGCCGGCTTGCCGGTGATGTCCGGAAGCTTGGCGGTGATCTCCCGCGACATCAGGATCATCTTCCGAGCGATGCCCTTCGTGGGCTTGGCGTCCGACGCGAAGTCGAAGGCGGGCGCCGTTCCAACATGGCAATAACCGCAGCCTCCGGCGGACTGCACGCCGAGCGCGGCGACGAAGCCCTGCATGGTGGTGACGACCTCGGCCCGCGGCGTGTCCTTTGGATAGAGCTGCAGGTTGGTCATGGGCGGCGGCGCCTGTTGCGGCGCCGGGGCCGGCGCCTGGGCGGCGGCGCCCGCCGGCAAACCCGCTGTGATCGCGAACACCGTGAAGGGTGACAACCATCGCGACAGTTTCCTCACACCCAACAATGCCATCATGATCGCTCCCCTGATGAAAATGAACGTGAAGAATACTACTTTCCCGCAGCCATCATGCGGCTCAGCAACGGAATCTGATCGGCTGGTGGCG
>Ga0182034_10001089_pt1 | contig 13238 bp, 10 predicted proteins | sample flu12Cox44000172_FD_125972 | JGI IMG/M metagenome (GOLD analysis project Ga0182034, IMG submission 125972) | Lab enrichment of tropical soil microbial communities from Luquillo Experimental Forest, Puerto Rico - flux4day.12C.oxic.44.000.172 | ecosystem: Environmental > Terrestrial > Soil >... | reverse complement strand
CGTGGGCTGGCACGCCAGCTTTGACTTTGGCGAAACTTTCCTTTTTTCTGTTCCGAACAGCGGCTACGTGTTTGACCAGCATCTTTCGAGCGCGGTTCTGCACGGTAAGACCTGGCTGACGGGCGGGACGGTCGGGCCAGAAGGAAGCGTTTTCGGCTTCCTGACCCTGGGGATATCCGCTCTCCTGATTCATTACCTTTTCCCTGCGAAGAAGCACCCTTCGAACGCACCATGAACGCCTAGGGGACTAGTGCACGAGTTCCGAGGCAAACGCCAGGCGCACTCCCTCCTCCTGCGCCTTGGGAAGAACCGCGCGCAAAGCCTCGAGCGTGGCGGCGTGCGGATGGCCGATGGCCACGGCACCGCCTTTTTCGCGCGCGCCACGCAGGGCTAATTCCAGTTGTTTGCGCACCGCGCCAACCTGCTCGACGTCATCGAGAAAAGGAACGTTGCGAAACGCCGACCGAACCTGCGACCTTTGCGCCGTTTCGTAAGCCACCGTCGCTGCCGTCGTGCGACTGTCAATGTAAAAAAGATGGCGGTCGCGCAGCACCGGCATCAGCTCACGCATCAGGGCGGGGTCCGAAGTGGCTTCCGAACCTTGATGATTGTTCGCCCCGACGGCGCCCGGAACGTTCCGAAGAAACCGGTTTACCAGCTTGGACACTTCCCGGGCAGGCATGCCCGGCCGCAATTCCTGCGCTTCCGGTTGTTCGGTTGCGACTGCCTGCATGGGGAGGTGCAACATCACTTGGTAGCCGCGGCGCTCCGCCTCCTCGGCAATCTCTTCGGAATGCTCATGATTCGGCAGAATGGAAAGCGTGAGTGGGTAGGGCAGATCGAAAATCAGTTGGGCGACGCGGCGATCGCTTCCCAAGTCGTCCAAGATGATGGCCAGCTTGGGAAGCGAAGAAGGATTCCGAGACTCGACCGTTGTCCGCTCGGATTCTTGGCGCACGCGGATGTGGACCAGGTGGGTTCGGCCGCCGAATTCCGCGTAATAAAAGCAGATGCCTTCGCGACAGGGAAGGGGATGCTTGGCGAGTCCGTTGCGGGTCGCCGCGGCATCCAGAGATCGCTCCATTTTCGAGGTCTCAGAGAGTGCGGACGATGACTTGTTCGCAAACAGCGTGATGTCCAGCTGATCGGGGGCCTGCGGGCTGTTGTCGGAAGCTTCCAGCGTGATGTGAATTTGGCTTCCCATCGGTGCGGCGGAATGAGCCGCCTCGGAAAGTTCCCTGGTGATCGAGTGAATTCTCGCAGGAGTCAGACGCTCGGGAGTTGACTTCCTGCACCCGGCTGCCAAGGCCAAGAACGAGGCCATCAAAACAATCGGGAGACTTAAACGGCAGACACCGTGATTCAGGCGAAATCCAGACGCTCGCCTGGCAAAAGCTCGCGCTTGGCTCACGTACTCTTAGGCAGCCTTTTTTGCAGGGGCGGGCGCCTTGAGCAGCTCTAGGGCACGATGGTAGACGGGATCTTCGGGCGAAAGCGGACGAGGTCCGAGCCCAGGCTCCCTCTGGCCTGTCGGAGCGGGCGCGGTGTCGTCGTCTCCCGAGTCGGAGTCCTCCTGCGCATCGGCTCGCACAACTTCGGTAGGCGTCACGCCTTCTTCCAAGATGGATTTGCCGTTAGCATTGTAGTAATTCGCCACGGTGAGAATCAGCGCGGCACCGTCATCGAGCGTGATGAGCTTCTGCTCCGATGCCAGGCCAAACGTGCGCTCGCCCACCACGTCACCGCGATGGTTGGTTGCGATCGCGGAAGCAAGCACTTCGGCTGCGCCGGAAGTCGTGGTGTCCACCAGCACGGAGACGGGATTCTTCCACATGACCTGCTTGGGATCAGCGGAGAACGATTGCACCGAGACGGTTTGGCCGCGCAGAGTGGCCAGCGTTCCGCTGGGAATGAAAAGACGCGCGATGGCTATCGCTTCCGATACCGGCCCGCGCCCGCATTCGCGGAGGTCCAGAATCACTCTGTGAATCCCCTGCTTTTCGCCGTCCAGCAGGCGGTTGCGCAATTCTTCGGCACGGCCCGCGTCGAGCGATGGGAAACGCAGCGTGAGAATGTCCGGGTCGGCCTTCTGAACAATCAGTTTCGGCGTGGAGAGCTTTTCGCGGACGATGTCGACATCGTCCGGCGTGGCCTTGCCGCGCCGAATCACGGCAACCTTGATTCCGGTGCCCGGCTGGCCGTTCAAAAGATTCACTGCCTGGCCAACGGACATGTCCCGAGTCGTAAATCCGCCGATCGATTCGAGCAAGTCCGCGCTGCGAATCCCCGCTTTTACGCCCGGGCTATCCGGCAGAACGGAAAGGACGATGATGTAGCCGAAGCGCTTGCTGAGCGTTAACCCCGTTTCGCCGGTACCGGGGTTGGCCATCTTTTTCTTGTATTCTTCGTATTCGCGCGGCGTCAGATAGCTCGATTGGGGATCGAGCGATTCCAGCAGTCCATGGAGCGCGCCGGCGGTCACCGTGCGCATGTTCGGGTCGTCCACGTAGTCCTGCTGGATCTTCTGCAGAACTTCGCCGTAAACCGTCAGCGATTTGTAGGCCTTGTCGTCCGAGGTTCTGCCAAGGACGTGACCTATACCCGCATAACAAAAGATCACTACCGATAAAGAAAAAATGCCGATCCGTGCCGCTCGATTCATGCGCCTTCCTTGGTCGTTCCAGTCGAAACTCCGAGTATAACACTGCCAAAGTTGGGACGCGCTAGGAAACAAAAAGGTAGCCTTGACGAAACTCCTGCGCCTGAAGGGTTTCCGCCAAAGCAACACGGGCGAGCGACTGAATTGTGGCCTAATTACCACAGTCAGCGTCCCACAGATGGGAAGTTACTCGGCAACCCGTTGATAATAAAGCATAATCCTGACACAGCCTGGCCCGCAAAGTGCTAGAATAAGCTGGGGGAATGTTCCAAACAACGATAGCGAAAGAATCTTGCGCGAAGGGTGTGGGACTGCACACCGGCGTCGATGGGTGTGTGCGCCTGGTTCCCGCACCAGCGGAGACCGGAATCGTTTTCCGCCGGGTCGACCTCGACAACTTCCCGATCGAAGCCCAGGGGCACAATGTTGCGAGGGTCAGCTACGCCACCAGCCTAATGAAGCAGGGAGTGCTGCTGTCGACGACCGAGCATCTGCTCGCTGCCATTTATTCCTGTGGCATCGACAACGTATACATCGATATCAACTCGATCGAAGTACCCATCCTGGACGGGTCGGCCGAGCCTTTCATGCAAATGCTCGAACAATCGGGCCTGCGCAAGCTGCGCCGCAAGCGTCGTTATCTGAAAGTTCTGAAACCGCTCGAAGTCACCGAAGGTGACCGACGGATCGGCATTTATCCGGCCGAGGAGTTTCGCGTCCGCTGCTACGTGGATTTCCCGCACCCACTGGTCGGCCAACAGGAAGTGGAAATGGTCGTTGGTCGTGACACTTTCCGCCACCTGCTGGCGCGGGCGAGGACGTTCTGCTTCGACCGGGACATCGAGCCTTTACGTGCCATGGGCCTGATCCGCGGCGGATCCCTCGAAAACGCCATTGTCCTGACTCGCGACGGGATCATGAATGGGCCGCTGCGCTTTCCCGACGAGTTCGGCCGTCACAAGGCGCTCGACCTGATTGGTGACCTGGCCCTGGCTGGCTTGCCGCTGCTGGCCCGGGTCGAGGCGCACAAAGCGGGGCACTCCCTGCACACGCAACTGGTCAGCCGACTGCTGGCCGACCCCTCCCTTTGGACCATCACCACCGGCGCAGCCGTCCCGGCCGAGGAACCGGCCTACCCAGCCGTCCTTTCCGCGGCTCTCGGCGATTAGCCGTTTTGCCGCGTTTTCAGCCATCGCCTGATTGCCAAAACACCCCGGCTCCCGCAAAATGGGCTGCTAACCATGTCCAACCACGACTTCTCTGTTATTGTCCTCGCTGCGGGAAAAGGCACTCGCCTCAAATCCAGCCTCGCCAAAGTATTGCACAGCGCCGGTGGGCGCACTCTTGTGGAACAGATCGTGCGAGCGTGTGAACCGCTCAAAGCCCGCGAAACCATCGTCGTCGTGGGGCATCAGGCGGAACAAGTGGCTCGCGTGGTCGAGCCGCTCGGGGCCACGACGGTCTTGCAGCAACCGCAAAACGGCACAGGCCACGCCATGCAAGTCGCCCGGCGCGCGCTCGGACGCGCGAAATTCGCGCTGGTGTTGCCCGGCGACGCCCCGCTCATTCGCACGGAAGCTTTGAAAGCGCTCATCGCCACGCATCGCAGCGGTGATGCCGCAGCAACCATTCTGTCGGCGGTGGTCGCCGATCCTTCCGGTTATGGGCGCATCGTTCGCAAGTCGGAAACGGCTGTTTCCGCCATCGTTGAGGAATCGCAACTCACCGACGAGCAGCGCGAAATCAACGAGATCAATTCGGCGATTTATTGCTTCACGTTGGAAAAGCTGTGGCCCGCCCTCGCCGAAGTGAAGCCCAACAACAAGCACCGCGAGCTGTATTTGACCGATGCCATTGCCATGATGAGCCGCAAAGGCGAGACCGTGCTCGCCGCGGTCGCCGCCGACCCGCGCGAGGTCTTGGGGTGCAACACTCGCGCGGATCTCGCCGAAGTCGACCGCATCTTTCGTGAATGGAAACGCAACGCGCTGATGGACGCCGGCGTGACCATCCAGTTGCCGGAGACCGTCCTCATCGATCCGGATGTGACCGCCGGCGAAGACACGGTGATCGAGGCCGGTGTGCAATTGCTTGGAAAAACCAAACTGGGCGCGCGGTCGAGCGTCAAAACGGGCAGCGTGCTTGTGGATTCGGTAGTCGGGGACGACGTGAAGATCGAGCCGCACTGCTTGGTGGTGGAAAGCCGGCTCGAAGACGGCGTGACCATCGGTCCTTTCGCGCGTTTGCGCACCGGGACGCACGTGAGGAGCGGCGGGCGCATCGGCAACTTCGTTGAGACCAAAAGGGCGGTCATCGGCGAAGGCGCAAAAGTGCCTCACCTCACCTATCTGGGCGACGCCAAGGTAGGCGCCAAGACCAACATCGGCGCTGGCACCATTACGTGCAATTACGATGGCTTCCAGAAACATCCCACGACCATCGGCAAAGGCGTTTTCATCGGCAGCGATGCAGTTCTCGTGGCTCCGGTGCGCATCGGCGACCACGCTTACGTCGCCGCGGGCTCGACCATCACCGAGAACGTACCAGACGACAGCTTGGGAATCGGCCGGGGCCGCCAGGTCAACAAGCCCGGCTGGGCGTCCAGGAAACGCCGGGAACTTGCCGCGGCGCAACCGCCGGGAAAGTCTTCCCTCCGCACGAGCAAGAAATCCCGCCGCAAAGCAAAAAAACATCGGTAGAGAAGGCGCCGGGCGCGGCAGGTCGTGCCAGATTCGAGGAGTCAGGCGGAATGCAAGAGAGCAGTCGAAAACCTGCCCTACGACTCACCATGGTTTCGCCTCAGTTCATCGTTCCCGATGTCGTGGCTGCCGCCAATTATTATCGAGACGTTTTCGGTTTCCGCATTCTGAGCTATTTCCTGGATCCGCCGGTGTTTGCCGTCGTGGCGCGCGACGCGGTCGAAATTCATTTCGGCAAGGCTGATAACGGAGCGGCGCCTTCTCCAAACGTTGTCCGCCGGCGCGGCTTGGGACTCGACGCCTACATTTGGGTGAACGATCTCGACGCTCTCCACGCCGAGCTGAAGGGCCGCGACGCGAAAATTATCGAGGCTCCGGTCGTGCGCGTTTATAAGTGCTATGAGATGGTGGTCGAGGATAATTTTGGGTTTCGTCTGTGCTTCTCGATGGATTGCCCTGAGGCCGCCGTCTGAAATCCACAGGTGCCGCGATACCGCGGAGCATGTCGGGAAGACAGATGTGCTAAAATAGCTTCTCCCGCAACGCGACAGGGGGCTGCCGCCGCATGAAATTTGGAGTCGTTGTTTTTCCCGGGTCCAATTGCGACCACGACGCCTTTTACGCCATCGGAAACGTCCTCGGAAAGCCCGTCGAATTCATCTGGCACCAATCGGAAAACTTGGCGAATTGTGACGCGATCATCCTGCCCGGTGGTTTTTCTTACGGCGACTACCTGCGCACGGGTGCCATCGCGCGCTTTTCGCCGGTGATGAAATCGGTCGAGAAATTCGCGACCGGCGGCGGGCTGGTGCTCGGCATTTGCAATGGCTTCCAGATTTTGTGCGAAGCGGGCCTTCTTCCCGGGGCCATGATGCGCAATAGCGGACTGCGCTTCATCTGCCGCCACGTCTACATTCGCGTGGAGCAAACCGACACGCCTTTCACCAACGCCGCTCGAAAGGGCCAAATCCTCAAGATTCCCATCGCGCATTCCGATGGCAACTGGACCGTGGACGAGCCAACGGTCGCGGAACTTGAGAAGAATCGCCAGGTCATTTTTCGCTATACGACGCCCGAGGGTTCGAACGATGACGCCGGCAATCCCAACGGCGCGATGCACAACATCGCCGGCATCACTAACCGCGAACGGAACGTCGCCGGTCTGATGCCCCATCCCGAGCGCGCCGCGGAATTGGCCCTGGGCTCCGCGGACGGCCTGGTGATCTTCCGCTCGGTGGTCGAGGCGCTGGTTGGCGCAGCAAAGGCCACGGCTTGAGCGGGCCGCGAATCTCCGGGTTTTCGCAGGGGCAGGATCCGTCGCGCCCCCAATTTGTCTAAGCATTTTCGAAAAGCGGGAACGATGGCGACAGCACCAACGGAAATCAAAGTCACTCCTGAACTCGCCGCCGAACACGGGCTGACGCCCGAAGAATATGGGCGCGTCCAGCAAATCCTCGGCCGCGAACCGAACCTCACCGAGCTGGGCATCTTCAGCGTGATGTGGAGCGAGCACTGCTCCTACAAATCGAGCAAAGTTCATCTGAAGCGCCTGCCCACGCGCGGCAAGCTCGTCGTGCAAGGCCCTGGCGAAAATGCCGGCGTCGTGGACATCGGCGACGGCCTTGTCGCCGCGTTCAAGATCGAATCGCACAACCACCCGAGTTACGTCGAGCCGTTTCAGGGCGCGACCACCGGCGTGGGCGGCATCCTCCGCGACATTTTTACCATGGGCGCGCGGCCAATCGCTGTTCTCGACTCGTTGCGCTTTGGAGAGATCACGCCGAGCAGGCGCACCTCGAACGAAGAAGCGGCGAAAAACCGCCGCATCCTCGACGGCGTCATCCGCGGCATCGGTAGCTACGGAAACTGTTTCGGAGTGCCGACCGTCGGAGGCGAAGTAGCCTTCGAGCCTTGCTATTCGCAGAATCCCCTCGTTAACGCGCTGGCACTCGGCATCGCGCGCAAAGAAGATTTATTCTTCGCCAAAGCCAAAGGCGCGGGCAATCCCGTGATTTACGTCGGCGCGAAAACCGGCCGCGACGGCATTCACGGCGCCTCGCTGCTGGCCTCCGCCGAGTTTACCGAACAGTCCCAGCAGAAGCGCCCCAACGTGCAGGTCGGCGATCCGTTCATGGAAAAGCTCCTGCTTGAGGGGTGCCTCGAAGCGATGCAAACGGGCGCGATCGTGGCGATCCAGGACATGGGCGCGGCGGGGCTGACGTGCTCGACCGTGGAAATGGCCTCGCGCGGCGGCACGGGGATCGAAATAGATCTCGCCAAGGTTCCCCAGCGCGAGACCGGCATGACGCCTTACGAAATCATGCTCAGCGAGTCGCAGGAGCGGATGCTGCTGGTGGCGGAGAAAGGCCGCGAGCAGGAAGTGCTCGCCGTTTTCAAAAAGTGGGGCCTCGACGCCGTGGTGGTCGGGCGTGTCACCGCCGACGGCCGGACGCGCATAAAAATGAACGGCAGCGTGGCCGCGGATATTCCCGCACATCCGCTGGCAGAAGAAGGGCCGGTTTACCGCCGGCCCATCGCCCCGCCGGCGCCGCGCGTGGAATCGGAAAAAGATTGGTTCCCCTTCGCACCCGAAACCGCAAATCTCACACAGAGTTTCTTGCAGCTGCTCGCTTCGCCCGCGCTTGCCTCCAAGCGCTGGATCACCGAGCAGTATGACACCTCAGTGCGCACGAATACGCTGGCCGGGCCAGGCGCCAGTGATGCCGCCGTGGTGCGCATCAAGGATCCGAAAACCAATGAGGTCAAGCGCGCTCTCGCGCTCTCGACCGATGGCAACGGCCGCTGGTGCCAGCTCCATCCACGCCTCGCCGCGATGCATGCCGTCGCCGAGGCCGCGCGCAACGTTGCCGCGAGCGGCGCGCGTCCTGTCGCCGCCACGAACTGCCTCAACTTCGGCAGCCCGGAAAAGCCCGAGGTCATGTGGCAGTTTTCGCAGGTGATCGACGGCATAGCCGAAGCTTCGACGGCTCTCGGCGCGCCCATCACCGGAGGCAACGTCAGCTTTTACAACGAAACCCTCGGCAAATCGATCTATCCCACTCCCGTCATCGGCATGCTCGGCATTCTCGACGACGTTTCCCGCGTCCTCGAAATCGGCTTCCGCAACCCTGGCGACGTTATCCTTTTTCTGGACGGCTCGAACACCGACGCTCGAGCGCGGGGCGCCAGCTCCGCGGCTTTTTCTCGCGAATTCTCCTCCTCCGAGTATTCCAAAACTGTCGGCGGAATCGTCGCCGGTGAACCGCCGGCCATCGAGCTCGACGCCGAAATGCGCCTCATCGATTGCCTCGTGGCTCTCGCGTCCGAAGGCGCCGCCCGATCGGCCCACGACCTTTCCGACGGCGGCCTGGCCCTGGCCGTCGCCGAATGCTGCTTCGCGTCGTCCTCCCTGGCAGGGGCGCGGCAGGCTGCGCCCCCGCTTGGCGCAAACGTGTCGGTGGACGACCCGGCCCCGGCGGAATACGCCCTCTTCGGCGAACGCGGCGCTCGCGCCATCGTTTCTGTTTCGCCCGAAAACCTTGCCGCCGTTCTCACAATTGCGCGACAATACGGCGTGGCGGCGCGCGAAATCGGCAGAGTCACCCGCGGCGATGCCTTCCGCATCGAACAGCGGGGTTACGCCGTTATCGAGTCCACCGTCGAAACTTTGCGCGACGCCTGGGCCAACTCGCTCGAGCAGTGGCTGGGTATCCGCAAATGAAGGGTCTTCTTGCAAGCGCTCGCCGGTTTTTGGCAGTGGCTTCGCCGGCTGCCGCCTGTTGCTTTGCCGATCGACTTGCGCTTGCGAGGCAACGGTTCCCGAGCCCGCCCCTCATCGCGGTCAGAGCCCGGCCCACCGCTGAGGCTCTGGTAGGCTTATTATTCTTGGCGCGGCGGTTTACGCCGCCGATTCGTTCGACGAGGAGTACCGCAGAGCTGTGAGCAACCTTTTCCGTTTCGCGGACGACCACTTCCACGACCATTGTGGCGTCTTCGGCGTTTTTGGCCATCCCGAAGCCGCGAATCTGGTTTACCTCGGCCTTTATGCCCTCCAGCATCGCGGCCAGGAATCCGCCGGCATCGTCGCAAGCGACGGCCTGGAACTCCAGCTCCATCGCGCCATGGGCGAAGTCGAAGAGATTTTCCAGCCCAGCATTCTCGCGAAGCTGCCCGGTAGCCTGGCCATCGGCCACACGCGGTATTCCACGGCCGGCGACAAAGCGCTGCTGAACGCACAGCCCATTGTGATCGACTGCAACAAGGGGAAGGTTGCGCTCGGTCACAACGGCAATCTCACCAACGCCGCCGAGTGGCGCCGCAAGCTTGAGCATCGCGGCTCGATCTTTCAGACGAACAGCGATACGGAAGTCATCGTGCATTTGCTCGCGCGCTCGCAAGCCCGCAATCTTTCTGGCGCGCTCGGCGACGCACTGAATCAGGTCGAAGGCGCCTATTCGCTGCTCGTTCTTACCAGCGACGAGCTGTACGCCGTGCGCGACCCTCGCGGCTTCCGCCCGCTGGCTCTCGGCAGGCTTTTGACTCCCGGCGGCGCCCTGGCCTGGCTCGTGGCTTCGGAAACCTGCGCATTCGATCTGCTGAACGCGCAATACGTCCGCGAAATCGAGCCGGGCGAAATGGTGCGCATCTCCAAATGCGGCATCGAGTCCATCCATTTCGCGCCCGCCAAGCAGCATCAGCAGTGCATTTTCGAGCACGTTTACTTCTCGCGCCCGGACAGCATCATTTTCGGCCGCTCCGTCAACCAGAGCCGCGAAATGCTCGGCCGCCTGCTCGCGCGCGAACATCCCGTTGAAGCGGACATTGTGGTTCCCGTGCCCGACTCCGGCGTGCCCGCTGCCGTGGGCTATGCGCTCGAATCCAAAATTCCCTTCCGCATGGGTTTGATCCGCAATCATTACATCGGCCGCACGTTCATCGAGCCGTCGCAGGCGATCCGCAATTTCGGCGTCAAGCTCAAGCTCAATCCGGTTCGCAGCCTCATTGAAGGCCAGCGCGTCGTGCTGGTGGACGATTCCATCGTCCGCGGCACCACCAGCCGCAAAATCGTGCGCATGGTTCGCGAGGCCGGAGCCAAGGAAGTCCACGTGCGCATCAGTTGCCCGCCCACCATCTCTCCCTGCTACTACGGCGTGGACACGCCCACGCGCGAGGAATTGATTGCCTCCTCGAAGTCTCCCGAAGAAATCTGCAAATTCCTCGGCGCGGATTCGCTCGGCTACCTCTCGCTTGCCTCGCTCAAACAGTCCGTCGCCGACACCGAAGGCCGATTCTGTACGTCTTGTTATACGGGCGTTTACCCGACCGACCTGGTACAGCTTGAGGTTCGCGGGCGGAGTTCCGAGGAAAATCCGGCTCCCGCTTCGGTTACAATAGATAGTGAGCCTGGATCCGCAGAAAGGCCGGTGGTGGTGCATCGTGAAAGCTGACAAAGCAAAAACCGAAAACGCAAAAAAAACAGAAGTGAACGTTCCGATGAGCACGAAAATCCAGCGCGAGGTCATCGCCTGGTTCTGGGTGGGGCTCGTGTTTCTGCTGATCAACGGCACCATCGGGCAGGCGCGCGTCATCCCCTCGGGCTCCATGGAGAAGACACTGCTCATCGGTGACCACCTCATCATGAGCCGCATCGGCTACGACGCCGGCATTCCCTTCACCAACTGGCACATCCCGCTGTGGCGCAATCCCAAGCGTCAGCAAGTCATTATCTTCAAGCCGCCCTTTGCTCCGGATACCCCCGACTATGTGAAACGCGTCATCGGCCTTCCCGGCGACACCATTGACATTCACGACGGTTCGGTATGGGTCAACACACAACGCCTGGTCGAAAAGTACACCACCGGCCCCACCGAGCCTTACGAGTTGAGAGTGCCCTTCAAGGTTCCCGCGGACTGCTATTTCGTCATGGGTGACAATCGCGCCAATTCGTATGACAGCCGGTTCTGGGGCTGCGTTCCGCGCAACGACATCATCGGCACGCCCGTAATGATCTACATGTCCCTCGACGTTTCGCCGGAGGCCTGGGAACCGGGGCAGTTTCGCGAGCGCTTCTTCGCCTATGCCAATGCCATCTTGCATCCCGGCGAAGTGCGCTGGCGGCGGATCTTCCGCACTTTTTGAGCTTTGGCGATTCATCAGGTTTTGCAAGCAGTCGCCGCCACCCGCCACGGCGCCTCCTGGCTTCTTGACGTAGGATCAAGTGCAGTTTTGTCGGACCGCTCGTGCGCGAGACGTGTCGCGGCGTTCTTCACGGATCACGGAGCACGGAATACGGGTCACCCTGCCTATGAAATACGCCGATGCCGGTGTCAATATCGCTGTCGCCGAGGAAGCCAAGCAGCGCATCCGGCATCATGCCAGCCGCACGTTTACTCCGGGCGTCCTCGGAGGCATCGGCAGCTTCGGCGCGCTGTTCGCCCTGGACCATAAAAAATGGAAAGAGCCGGTGCTGGTTTCGAGCGCCGATGGCGTCGGCACGAAACTAAAAGTGGCCATGGCCATGGGCGTGCACTCCACCGTTGGCGGCGACCTGGTCAATCACTGCATCAACGACATCCTGGTACAGGGCGCCGAGCCGCTCTTTTTCCTCGACTACCTGGCCATGGGCAAACTCGAGCCGCAAGTGGTCGAGCAGCTCGTGGAAGGCATGAGCCGCTCCTGCCGCAAAGCGGGCTGCGCGCTCATCGGCGGGGAAACGGCGGAAATGCCCGGTTTTTATCCGCCTGGCGAGTATGATCTAGCTGGCTTCATCGTCGGCGCCGTCGACCGCAAGAAACTCCTCACCGGTAAAAATGTGCAGCCGGGCGACGCCTTGCTCGCTCTGCCTTCTTCCGGCTTGCACACTAACGGCTATTCCCTTGCGCGCAAGCTCATCTTCGAAGGTGAAAAACTAAAGCCGGAAACGTATGTCGCGGAAGTCGGCAATAAGATCGGCGCGGAACTCCTCAAGCCGCACCTCTGCTATGCGCCGGCCCTGCGAAACATCCTCGCCAAAGGCTGGGTCTCCGCCCTGGCGCACATCACCGGCGGCGGTATTCCCGGGAATTTGCCGCGCGTGTTGCCAAGCGGCGTCAAAGCGGAAATCGATCTGGCCTCCTGGCCTGTCCCGGCGATCTTCAAATACCTCGCCAAGCTCGGAAAGATGGGCACCGATGAGTTGTTGCAGTCCTTCAATTTGGGCGTGGGAATGATTCTGGTCGTGCCGCCGAAGTTCGTGAAGTCCGCCGAGGCCGACCTCAAGAAGCGCCGCGAGAAATTCTTCCGCATCGGCCGCATCGAGCGCGCCGAATCCGGCAAGTCCCGCGTGGCCTTCTCCGGCGCTCTCAATCTGTGACCTGTGCCTTCAGCTCACCGTCGAGCTATAGGAATCCCGCCTCAGCGCCTACCGCACCACGTCCTTCATGACGTCCACAATCACGTTCGTGTTTCGGTTGAAGATGACGAAGTGCGCCCCGATTACCGCGCGTCGATACTCCGCGGGCAGTGACGGCAACTGTCGCTCAAGCTCCTCCGGACACGGCTCGATCCGCTTTTGCAAGCCAGGCGGCAGCGTGCCGTTGCGCTCCAAATGTTTCTCAAGTCCCGGGGGCAAATTTCCTCCACGCTTGGCCAGTCCGGGGGGCAGGTCTGAACCGCGATTCGAATAATAGCGCGTGATGATTTCGCGGTCGCGGTCGCCAAAGAAATACTTGCTGCCTTCTCCCTGCTCGTCGCTGTCCTGGTGTTTGTTGTGGCCCTTGCCCTTGCCTTGACTGTTGCCCTGCGAAAACGCAGAGCTCGCGAGCAGCGCTAGGGACAGAAGTCCGGTAACGCTGAGCCGCAAGAATCGTGAATGCATGTTTCCTCCGTTGGTTAGGGGCTTG
>Ga0182034_10001087_pt1 | contig 13248 bp, 8 predicted proteins | sample flu12Cox44000172_FD_125972 | JGI IMG/M metagenome (GOLD analysis project Ga0182034, IMG submission 125972) | Lab enrichment of tropical soil microbial communities from Luquillo Experimental Forest, Puerto Rico - flux4day.12C.oxic.44.000.172 | ecosystem: Environmental > Terrestrial > Soil >... | reverse complement strand
GGCCGACACCGGCGGTCGAGGGGTGATCGCGCGCGGGCTGGGCCGGTCCTACGGCGACAACGCACAGAACGGCGGCGGTCTTGTGATCGACATGACCGAACTGAACACGATCCACTCGGTCAGCGCCGATACCAAGCTGGCCGACCTCGACGCCGGGGTCAACCTCGACCAGCTGATGAAGGCGGCCCTGCCGTTCGGGCTGTGGGTGCCGGTGCTACCGGGCACCCGCCAGGTGACCATCGGCGGCGCGATCGCCTGCGACATTCACGGCAAGAACCATCACAGCGCGGGCAGCTTCGGCAACCACGTGCGCAGCATGGACCTGTTGACCGCCGACGGCCAGATCCGCCACCTCGCTCCGGCCGGTGAGGAGTCCGAGCTGTTCTGGGCAACGGTCGGCGGCAACGGCCTGACCGGGATCATCCTGCGGGCCACCATCGAGATGACGCCCACGGAGACCGCGTATTTCATCGCCGACGGCGACGTCACCGCCGGCCTCGACGAAACCATCGCCCTGCACAGCGATGGCAGCGAAGCCGGCTACACGTATTCCAGTGCCTGGTTCGACGCGATCAGCGCCCCGCCCAAACTGGGCCGTGCGGCGGTATCGCGTGGTTCCCTGGCGACCGTCGAGCAGTTGCCCGCGAAGCTTCGGAAGAACCCCCTGAAATTCGATGCGCCACAACTGCTTACGTTCCCCGACATTTTTCCGAACGGCCTGGCCAACAAATACACCTTCGGGCCGATAGGCGAACTCTGGTACCGCAAGTCCGGAACCTATCGCGGCAAGATCCAAAACCTGACGCAGTTCTACCACCCGCTGGACATGTTCGGCGAATGGAACCGCGCCTACGGCTCGGCCGGTTTCGGCCAGTACCAGTTCGTCGTGCCCACCACCGCCGTCGAGGAGTTCAAGGGCATCATCGGCGACATTCAGAAGTCCGGGCACTACTCGTTCCTCAACGTGTTCAAGCTGTTCGGCCCGGGCAACCAGGCGCCGCTGAGCTTTCCGATCCCGGGCTGGAACGTCTGCGTGGACTTCCCCATCAAGCCGGGGCTCAACGAGTTCCTCAACGAACTCGACCGCCGGGTGCTGGAATTCGGCGGCCGGGTCTACACCGCCAAGGATTCGCGCACCACCGCCGACACCTTTCACGCCATGTATCCGCGCATCGACGAGTGGATCGCCGTGCGCCGCAAGGTAGACCCCCTGCGGGTGTTCGCCTCCGACATGGCCCGACGCCTGGAGCTGCTGTAAATGGTGCTCGACGCCGTGGGAAATCCGCAGACCATCCTGTTGCTCGGTGGTACCTCCGAGATCGGCCTGGCCATCTGCGAGCGCTACCTGCAAAACGCGCACGCGCGAATCCTGTTGGCCGCCATGCCCAACGACCCGGGCCGCGACGACGCGGTGGCTCAGATGAGGGCCGCGGGCGCGCGGTCGGTGGAGCTGATCGACTTCGAAGCCACCGACACCGACAGCCACCCGAAGATGATGGATCAGGCCTTCTCGGGTGGCGATGTGGACGTCGCCATCGTGGCATTCGGTTTGCTCGGCGACGCCGAAGAGCTGTGGCAAAACCAGCGAAAAGCCGTGCAGATCGCCGAAATCAATTACACGGCGGCGGTTTCGATGGGGGTGCTGCTGGCGGAGAAGATGCGGGCCCAGGGCTTCGGTCAGATCATCGCGATGAGCACGGTGGCCGGTGAGCGCGTGCGGCGGTCCAACTTTGTCTACGGCTCGACCAAGGCCGGGCTGGACGGTTTCTACCTGGGCCTGTCGGAGGCGTTGCGCGAGTATGGGGTTCGCGTCCTGGTGATCCGTCCCGGTCAGGTGCGTACCCGGATGAGCGCGCACATCAAGGAAGCTCCGCTAACCGTCGACAAGGAGTACGTCGCCGACCTGGCGGTGACCGCGTCCGCAAAGGGTAAGGAATTGGTTTGGGCGCCAGCAGCATTCCGTTATGTGATGATGGTGTTGCGACACATCCCGCGGAGCATCTTCCGCAAGCTGCCCATCTGAGCATGCGCAACGCACTGGCCACGCTGGGCCAGCTCGTCGTGGCGGCGACGATTGCGGTCGTCGTCGCGGTGGTATCGCTGATCGCGATCTCGCGCGTGCAATGGCCGGCTTTTCCGTCGTCCAACCAGCTGCATGCGCTGACGACCGTCGGGCAGGTCGGCTGCCTGGCCGGGCTGGTCGCCGTCGGCTGGGTGTGGCGCCGCCACCGGCGAATGGCGCAGTTGGGCGGGTTGATGTTCGTGTCCGCTTTCACAGTCGTCACGTTGGGCATGCCGCTGGGCGCCACCAAGCTGTATCTCTTCGGCATCTCCGTCGACCAGCAGTTCCGCACCGAATACCTGACCCGGCTCGCCGACAGCCCGGCCCTGCACGACATGACCTACCTCGGGCTGCCGCCGTTCTACCCGCCGGGCTGGTTCTGGATCGGCGGGCGCGTCGCGGCGCTGACCGGAATGCCGGCCTGGGAGATCTACAAGCCGTGGGCCATCACGTCCATCACCATTGCGGTCGCGGTCGCGCTGGTGCTGTGGTGGCGGATGATCCGCTTCGAGTACGCGCTGATCGTCACCACCGCGACCGCGGCCGTGACGCTGGCCTACAGCTCGCCCGAGCCCTATGCCGCGATGATCACGGTGCTGTTGCCACCGGTGCTGGTACTGACGTGGTCGGGGTTGCGCGCCGGCGAGCGCGAGGGTGCGGCTGGCCGCACAGTGGAGCCCGAGCGTGCGGCTGGCCGCACACTCGGTGAGGGCGAAGGGGCCCGCGGGCGCGCGGGAGATCGTGGCGGTTGGGCCGCGGTCATCGGTGCCGGGATCTTCCTCGGCTTCGCGGCCACCTGGTACACGCTGCTGGTGGCCTTCAGCGCGTTCACCATGTCGCTGATGGCGGCGCTGCTGGCCGGTTCGCGGTGGCGGCAAGACGGCGTCAAAGCCGCCCTGGATCCACTGCGCCGGCTGGCCGTCATCGCCGTCATCGCCGCGGCCATCGCGTCCACTACCTGGCTGCCGTTCTTGTTGCGCGCGGCCCGTAACCCGGTCAGCAACACCGGCAGCGCGCAGCACTACCTGCCGGCGGACGGCGCTGAACTGACCTTCCCGATGCTGCAGTTCTCGCTGCTCGGAGCGATCTGCATGGTCGGTACCCTGTGGCTGGTGGTGCGCGCACGCACATCGGTGCGAGCGGGTGCCCTGGCCATCGGCGTGCTCGCCGTCTACGCGTGGTCGCTGTTGTCGATGCTGACCACGCTGGCGCGCACCACGCTGTTGTCGTTCCGGCTACAGCCCACGCTGACCGTGCTGCTGGTTGCCGCCGGCGCGTTCGGGTTCGTCGAGGCCGCTCAGGCCCTGGCGGTAGCCGGCCGTGACCGGGCCTGGGGCCGGGCCGTGCTGCCGGTGGCCGGCGCCATCGGCCTGGCCGCCGCGATCGCGTTCAGCCAGGACATTCCGGACGTGCTGCGGCCCGATCTCACCATCGCCTACACCGACACCGACGGCCACGGCCAGCGCGGCGATCGGCGGCCGCCGAGCTCCGAGAAGTTCTACTCCGACATCGACGCCGCGATCCTCAAGACGACCGGCAAGCCGCGGGATCAGGTCGTGGTGATGACGGCGGACTACAGCTTCCTGTCCTATTACCCCTACTGGGGATTCCAGGGGCTGACGTCGCATTACGCCAACCCGCTGGCGCAGTTCGACCTGCGGGCCGCGCAGATCGAGAAGTGGTCCAAGCTCAAGACCCCCGACGAGTTGATCCACGCGCTGGACACATCGCCCTGGCCGCCGCCGACGGTGTTTCTGATGCGCCGCGGCGCCAACGGCAACTACACGTTGCGGTTGGCCCAGGACGTCTACCCCAACCAGCCCAACGTCCGCCGATACACCGTCGATTTGCCCGCCGCCCTGTTCGCCGATCCGCGTTTCGTCGTCGACACCATCGGCCCGTTTGTGCTGGCCATCCGTAAGCCGGGAGCATAACGACTGATGGCCACCGAAACCTCGGCCGGCTTGGTCGAAGAACTACCATCTAGCTCCGTGAACGACGCGGGAAGTAACCACCGGCTCGCTCGGTTGGTTGCTACCGTCGCCGGTCTGCTCGGCGCCCTGCTGGCGATCGCCACCCCGCTGCTCCCGGTCAACCAGACCACCGCCCAACTGAACTGGCCGCAGAACGGCACGTTTGCCAGTGTCGATGCACCGCTGATCGGGTACGTTGCGACCGAATTGAACGTCAGCGTGCCGTGCGAGGCCGCCGCCGGCCTGGCCGGCCCACAGAACGCCGGCAAGACGGTGCTGTTGTCGACGGTGCCCAAGCAGGCCCCGAAGGCCGTCGACCGCGGGCTGCTCATCCAGCGCGCCAGCGACTATCTGGTGCTGGTGGTGCGCAACGTTGCGGTGGTCACCGCCCCGCTGAGCGACGTGCTCAGCCCGGCCTGCCAGCGGTTGACCTTCACCGCGCACGCCGACAGGGTCACCGCCGAATTCGTGGGGCTGAAGCAAGGGCCCAACGCCGAACATCCCGGCGCGCCGCTGCGCGGCGAGAAAAGCGGCTACGACTTCCGGCCCCAGATCGTCGGTGTGTTCACCGATCTGGCCGGGCCGGCGCCGCCGGGCCTGAGTTTTTCGGCGACCGTCGACACCCGCTACAGCAGCAGCCCCACCCCGCTGAAGATGGCCGCGATGATCCTCGGGGTGGTGCTGACCGCTGCCGCCCTGGTCGCGCTGCACGTCCTCGACACGGCCGACGGCACCCGGCACCGCCGCTTCCTGCCTCCGCGATGGTGGTCGATCGGCGGTCTGGACGCCCTCGTCATCGCCGTGCTGGTCTGGTGGCATTTCGTCGGCGCCAACACCTCCGACGACGGCTACATCCTGACCATGGCCCGGGTATCCGAGCACGCCGGTTACATGGCCAACTACTACCGCTGGTTCGGCACGCCCGAGGCCCCGTTCGGCTGGTACTACGACCTGCTGGCCTTGTGGGCACACGTCAGCACCACCAGCATCTGGATGCGGTTGCCCACCCTGGCCATGGCGCTGACCTGCTGGTGGGTGATCAGCCGTGAAGTCATGCCCCGCCTGGGTCACGCCGTCAAAAGGAACCGGGCCGCGGCGTGGACGGCGGCGGGCATGTTCCTGGCGGTCTGGCTGCCGCTCGACAACGGCCTGCGGCCGGAGCCGATCATCGCGCTGGGCATCCTGCTGTCCTGGTGCTCGGTGGAACGCGCGGTGGCCACCAGCCGGCTGTTGCCCGTCGCGATCGCCTGCATCATCGGTGCGCTGACCCTGTTCTCCGGGCCGACCGGCATCGCCTCGATCGGCGCGCTGCTGGTCGCGATCGGGCCGCTGCGGACCATCCTGCATCGCAGATCCAAACGGTTTGGAGCGCTACCCCTGGTGGCGCCCTTGCTGGCCGCGGTCACCGTCACCGCCATCCTGATCTTCCGCGACCAGACCCTCGCCGGCGAGATTCAAGCCAGCATGCTCAAGCGCGCCGTCGGGCCCAGCCTGAGCTGGTTCGACGAACACACCCGCTACGAGCGGCTGTTCATGGCCAGCCCCGACGGGTCGGTGGCCCGCCGCTTCGCCGTGCTGGCGTTGGTCCTCGCGCTCGGGATAACGGTCGCGATGTCGCTGCGCAAGGGCCGAATTCCGGGCACGGCCGCGGGACCGAGCCGCCGCATCGTCGGGATCACCATCATCTCGTTCGTCGCGATGATGTTCACTCCCACCAAGTGGACCCACCACTTCGGGGTGTTCGCCGGTCTGGCCGGGCCACTGGGCGCGCTGGCCGCGGTCGCGGTGACGTCCGTGGCGATGCGCTCCCGGCGCAATCGCACCGTCTTCGCCGCGGTGGTGCTGTTCTTGGTGGCGTTGTCGTTCGCCAGCGTCAACGGCTGGTGGTATGTGTCGAATTTCGGCGTGCCCTGGTCGAATTCGTTCCCGGCGTGGCATTACGCCTTCGCCACCGCGCTCCTCGGGCTGACCGTACTGGTGCTGCTGCTGGCGGCGTGGTTCCACTTCGTCGACCCCGACAACGGGCCGCCCAAAACCCGCTATGGGGCACGGCTCGCCGGAATCGTCCAGTCCCCGTTGGCAATTGCGACGTGGGTGCTGGTGGTGTTCGAGGTGGCATCGTTGACCCTGGCGATGACCGCCCAGTATCCCGCGTGGTCGGTGGGGCGCTCCAACCTGCAGGCGCTGACCGGCAAGTCCTGCGGATTGGCCGAGGACGTGTTGGTGGAGTCGGATCCCAACGCCGGCATGCTGTCGCCGGTCAGCGGCTCGGTGGGCGATGCTCTGGGGGCGGGCTTGTCGGAGGCCTTCACGCCCAACGGTATTCCCGCCGACGTCCGCGCCGACCCGGTGATGGAACGTCCGGGCGACCGCAGTTTCATCAACGACAAGCTGACCACCGGCGCGGAGCCGGGCACCGAGGGCGGCACCACCCCGGCGCCGGGAATCAACGGCTCGGTCGCGCAGCTGCCCTACAACCTCGATCCGGCCCGCACACCGGTGCTCGGCAGCTGGCGGTCGGGCATCCAACTCCCCGCTCACCTGCGGTCGGGTTGGTACCGACTGCCCGCACGGGACAAGGCGCGGCCGCTGCTGGTCGTGAGTGCGTCCGGGCGCTTCGATCCCCGTGAGGTCCAGGTGCAGTGGGCCACCGATGACGAAGCGGCCAGTGGACACCCCGGCGGGTCGTCCCAATTCGCCGACATCGGGGCATCGCCGGCGTGGCGCAACCTGCGGTTGCCGCTGTCGGAAATTCCGGGCACCGCCACCCAAATCCGCTTGGTCGCCAATGACGAAGATCTGGCGCCGCAGCACTGGATCGCGCTCACACCCCCGCGGATTCCGCAGCTCCGCACGCTGCAGGATGTCGTGGGCTCGCAGAATCCGGTGTTGCTGGACTGGCTGGTCGGCCTGGCGTTCCCGTGCCAGCGACCGTTCGGCCATCAAAACGGCGTCGACGAAACACCGAAATGGCGCATCCTGCCGGACCGATTCGGCGCCGAGGCCAACTCACCGGTGATGGACAACAACGGCGGCGGCCCGCTTGGCGTCACCGAGTTGCTGGTCAACGCGACCACGATGGCCACGTATCTGAAGGACGACTGGTCCCGCGACTGGGGCTCGCTGCAGCGGCTAACGCCCTACTACCCCAACGCACAGCCCGCCAGTCTGGAGTTGGGGACGGCGACGCGCAGCGGCCTGTGGAACCCGGCGCCGCTTCGGCACTAATGCCTGCCGCGGGCCTTCGCGTTAGCCCGCTTAGGGGATAGCGGCGCGGATCGGGTGTGTGAGGGTCCAGACCGGGTGGAGGACATTCGGGGCGTAGTGGCGAGCCGGGTGCAGGGGCCCCGAGTTGGGCACCCACGGATCCGCCGAGGCGGCGGCAGGCACCAGCGACCCGAGGAGTGACAGACCCATGGTGCCCACTGCGACACCCGCTGCCATTCGCAGCTTGGACATCTTCGCTTTTCTGGCACTCATGGTTGCGATTTCTCCTTTGGACTAGGCGGTTGCCGACAGCGGAAGTGTGCTGCCGACCAGTTGCCGGATCTTTGCGCGATCCTTGGGAAATCCTTGCGGTCGCTTGATGGCGGGCTTCGGTAAGCTTAGACTTACCGTTCGTGGCCACTTACCAAGCTGTCCGAGAAGGCGCGGCGTGGCTGGCACTGGCCGACGGGACGCGCCGGGCCATCGTCGAACGCCTTGCGCACGGGCCGTCGGCCGTCGGTGAATTGGCTCGCGACCTACCCGTCAGCAGGCCGGCCGTTTCGCAGCACCTCAAGGTGCTCAAGTCCGCCGGACTGGTGCGTGATCGCGCCGCGGGAACGCGTCGCGTCTACCAGCTCGACCCGACCGGCCTGGAGGCGTTGCGTGCCGAGCTTGACCGGTTCTGGGCCCAAGCCCTGTCCACCTACGCGCAGACCATCGACGAACCGAAGCACCGGGAAGGCGAACCCTCATGACGCAGCCACGCACTCCGAATATCGCGCACCACGTAGTCGTCAACGCACCGATCGAGCGTGCGTTCGCCGTCTTCACCGAGCGGTTCGGCGACTTCAAGCCTCGCGAGCACAATCTGCTCGCCGTCCCGATCGCCGAGACGGTTTTCGAGCCCCGCGTAGGCGGGCACATCTACGACCGTGGCGTCGACGGCAGCGTTTGCCGCTGGGCGCGCATCTTGGCCTACGAGCCGCCTGGGCGCGTGCTGTTCACCTGGGATATCGGTCCGACCTGGCGGCTGGAAGCCGATCAGTCCAAGGCCAGCGAAGTCGAGGTCCGCTTCACCGCGGAGTCCGACGATCGCACGCGCGTCGACCTCGAACACCGCCATCTGGATCGCCACGGCCCGGGGTGGGAGAACGTCGCCGACGGCGTCGACGGCGACGCGGGCTGGCCGCTGTATCTGGATCGCTACGGTCGCCTGCTCAGCGCCGGGGCTCGCAAATGACGCCCAACCTGATGGCCATGGCCCACGCCGAGCGGGGCGACCTCGCGGAATTCCTGGCCACGCTGACGCCACAGGACTGGGAGGCGCCGAGCCTTTGTTCGAAGTGGACCGTCAAAGACGTTGTCGCGCATGTGATCAGCTACGAAGACCTCGGCACCCTGGGGCTGCTCAAGCGCTTCGCGAAGGGCGGGATCGTGTGGGCCAACCAGGTGAACCAGGTGGGCGTCGACGAGTTCGCGGCCATGAGTCCGCAACAGCTGCTGGAATTTCTGCGCAATCACCTCCAGCCACGTGGACTGACAGCGGGTTTCGGCGGCATGATCGCGCTCGTCGACGGCACGATCCATCACCAAGACATCCGCCGCTCGCTCGGTCGGCCGCGCCGCGTCCCGACCGATCGGCTCGAGCGGGTCCTCGGCTTGGTACCCGGTAACCCCAGGCTCGGCGCCGGACGCCGGATACGGGGACTGCTGCTGCGCGCGACCGACATGGATTGGACACACGGCCACGGACCCGAGGTCACCGGCCCCGGGGAGGCTCTCCTGATGGCGATGTCCGGCCGCCCGGCGGCGCTTGCGGACCTCAGCGGCCCGGGACTGGACACACTGGCCAAACGGCTGCGTGGGTAGCCGATCGTCAGCCGGGGCGGGTTTCGAAGGTGAACTCGTAACCACCGATGCGGATGTGGTCGCCCTCGGCCAGGGGTGCGCTGCCCCGGATGCGCTGGCCCTGCACCTCGACGCCATTGGTAGACCGCAAATCGGTCATGACGAAACCGGTTCCGGTGTCGGTGATCACGGCGTGGTGGCGGCTGACGTCGGTGTCGTCGAGGACGATGTCGTTGTCGCCGAAACGCCCGATCCGGGTGATCGCACCCGTCAGCCGATGCACTCGCCCGTTCTGGTCGCGCAGGCGGGCCGCGACGAATTGCGCCAATGGTATGCCCTCGGTCGTCGTCTCCCGCCGGTAGACGCCGCGCTTGTGGGTGGTCAGGGCTTCCCGCTTTTCGCCCAGTGGCTCCTGGCGCAGGATCCGCTCGTGCAGGGCACTCACCGTGGGACCGGGGTCAATGCCGAGCCCCTCGGCCAGGGCGGCCTTGAGTCGCCGGTATGCGCCGAGGGCATCGGACTGACGCTCGGTGACGTAATAGGCGGTGATCAGCTGCGCCCACAGCGGCTCGCGGTAGGGATGCTCGGCGGTGAGCACCTCGAGCTCGCCGATGACCGCGCCGGCGCGTCCGCGCGCGATTTCCGCCTCGGCGCGCGCGGTGTGGGCCGCCACCTTTTCTTCCATCAGCGCGGTCGCGAAGGCATCGACGAAGGCGAAGTCGCGTAGGTCGTCGAGCACCGGCCCACGCCATTCGGCCAGCGCCAACGAGAGGTGGTGGCTGGCCTCGTCGAAGTGCCCGGCCGCGCCAGCCTGAATCCCTGCGGCCTTTTCGCCGACGAAGCGCCCCAGGTCGCAGTCGGCGTCGGGGACGCTGAGTTGATACCCCGGCGGTGCGCTGGCCAGCGTCTGGTAAGGGTCGACGCCGGCGGTGCGAAGCAGCCGGCGCAGGTTCGACACGTGGGCCTGGATGCTGGTGCGGGCGGCCGGCACCGGGTCCTCACCCCATACCGCGTTGATCAACGACTCCACGGACACCGGCCGGTTGCGGTTGATCAGGAGCATGGCCAACACCGCTCGCTGCTTCGGCGGCCCCACCGGCACCCGGACGCCGTGGGAGGTCATCAGCAAGGGTCCCAAGACACCAAAGCCGAGACCTGTATTCGTCATCGCGCTGCCAGCCTCCCGGGTGATCGGGGCCGTTTTTGAGGGCCTCAAGTCCCCATTTTTAACGCATACGCCGCGACGACAGTGTATTTGGTGGGTTGGGCGCGGCAAATCACGCGCGGGCTCGGCAAGCTCGGCTCGCCGCTGGCGCCGATTCAGGGAGCGGGTAACGCACCCTGCACGACGACCCGTTGAGCACGCTCACCAGCCGCTCGACGGCGCGCTTGCTCGCATCCGGATCAGTGTCTGGGCGAGTGTTGGATCCTCTCCGAGCCGGTTTGGGTGGGTGCGGTCACGCAAGTCCCCTCCGCTCGGTGGCCAACGCGCCATCTGTACTCCAATGCCGTGGGTTTTTAAAACGAAAAGTTGTCACGAACTTTCGACGGCGCGCGGCTGTCGGCCCGCGGGCGGCCCTGCGTCCTCACCGCACAAAGCGGCGTCCCTTACCATCGAGCCTCGTGCCCCACGACCGTAATCAGCGATCGCAGCGTATCCCGCGATTGATCGCCGTCGTCGCGGGACTCGTTGGGGTGCTGTTGTGCGTGCTCGTGCCACTGCTTCCGGTGAAACAGACCACCGCGACGGTCGTCTGGCCCCAGGGCACCACCGACGGGCAAGTCACCCAGATCACGGCCCCGCTGGTCTCCGGGGCACCGCGCGCGCTGGACATCTCCATCCCGTGCGTGGCGATGGCTACGTTGCCTCCCGGCGGCGGATTGGTGGTGTCAACCCTGCCGGCCGGTGGCGTCGACGCCGGCAAGAACGGGCTCTTCGTGCGCGCCAACAAGGACACGATCGTGGTCGCGTTCCGCGATTCGGTGGCCGCCGTGGCACAGCGCTCGGCCGTCGCGGCCGGCGCGTGCACCGTGCTGCATGCCTGGGCCAACGCCGGCGCTGCCGGTGCCGAGTTCGTCGGCATACCCGGCGCCGCCGGGACTCTCCCGTCAGAAAAGAAGCCACAGGTCGGCGGAATCTTCACTGATATGAAGGTGCCCGCCCAACCCGGCCTGTCGGCCCGCATCGACATCGACACCCGGTTTATCGCGGCGCCTTCGGCCACGAAGATGATCGCGATGGTGCTGGGTGCGCTGGCCGTCCTGGTCGCCGTGCTCGCGCTGGCGACGCTGGATCGTCACAGTCGGGGGGCCGCGCTTGTCAATTGGCGCTCCCCGATCGCCTGGCTCGCCCGCTACCGCCCGCGCGAGAGCCGGGTGACGTGGCGGCATGTCGGCGCGGCGACCTGGCTTGCCGACGCCCTAGTGATTGCCACGCTGCTGCTTTGGCACATCATCGGCCCCACCTCGTCGGACGACGGCTACAACCTGACCATCGCCCGGGTCGCGCCGAAGGCGGGCTACGTGGCCAACTACTACCGCTACTTCGGGGCGACGGAGGCGCCGTTCGACTGGTACCTGTCGGTGCTCGCCAAATTGGCGTCGGTGAGCACCGCCGGCGTATGGATGCGGATACCGGCCACGCTGGCCGGGATCGCGTGCTGGCTCATCATCGGCCATTGGGTGCTGCGCCGGCTGGGTCCCGGCAGGGGCAGCCTGGGAACGAACCGGGTGGCGGTGCTCACCGCGGGCGCCGTGTTCCTGGCAGCCTGGCTGCCGTTCAACAACGGTCTGCGGCCCGAGCCGCTGATCGCGCTGGGCGTCATCGTCACCTGGATGCTGGTGGAACGCTCGATCGCGCTGCGACGACTGGCCCCGGCCGCGGTCGCGATCGTGGTCGCGATGCTCACCGTGACCCTGGCACCGCAGGGGTTGATCGCGGTCGCCGTGCTGCTGACCGGGGCCCGGGCCATCGCACAGATGATCCGGCGACGCCAGGCGACCGACGGGGTACTGGCGCCGCTGCTGGTGCTGGCTGCGTCGTTGTCGCTGATCCTGGTGGTGGTGTTCCGCAGTCAAACGCTGGCCACCGTCGCCGAATCGGTGCGCATCAAGTACAAGGTCGGGCCGACGATCGCCTGGTACCAGGACTGGCTGCGGTACTACTTCCTGACCGTCGAGTCGAACCCTGACGGGTCGATGGCGCGGCGATTCGCGGTGCTGGTGCTGCTGTTGTGCCTGTTTGGAATGCTGGTGGTGATGCTGCGGCGCGGCCGGGTGCCCGGGCTGGCCAGCGGCCCGACGTGGCGGTTGATCGGCACCGCCGCGGTCGGCCTGCTGCTGTTGACGTTCACGCCCACGAAGTGGGCCGTACAGTTCGGTGCGTTCGCCAGCCTGGCCGGGGCGCTGGGTGCGGTCACGGCGTTCGCCTTGGCCCGGATCGGCCTGCACAGCCGCCGCAATCTGACGCTGTACATCACCGCGTTGCTGTTCGTGCTGGCGTGGGCCACCTCGGGCATCAACGGCTGGTTCTACGTCGGCAACTACGGGGTGCCGTGGTTCGACATCCAGCCGGTCATCGCCAGCCATCCGGTGACGTCGATGTTTTTGACGTTGTCGATCCTCACCGGGCTGCTGGCCGCCTGGCAGCACTTCCGCATGGACTACGCCGGGCACACCGAAGTCAAGGACAACCGGCGCAACCGCGTCCTGGCCTCCACCCCGCTGCTGGTGGTCGCGACGATCATGGTCCTGGGCGAGGTCGGTTCGCTGGCCAAAGGTGCCGTCTTCCGCTACCCGGTCTACACCACCGCCAAGGCCAACCTGGCGGCCATCGCGTCCGGCCTCTCGCCTGCGAGCTGCGCGATGGCGGACGACGTGTTGACCGAACCCGACTCCAATGCCGGCATGTTGGAGCCAGTTCCGGGGCAGACCTTCGGGCCTGACGGCCCGCTCGGCGGTATCAATCCGATCGGCTTCAAACCCGAAGGGGTGGGTGATGACCTGAGGTCGTACCCAGTAGTGACCAAACCTGGGGTGGTGAATTCCACCGGGTCGCCCAACAAGCCCAACGCCACCATGACCGACTCCGCCGGCACCGCCGGCGGGAAAGGCCCGGTCGGCGTGAACGGGTCGCACGTCGCACTACCGTACGGACTC
>Ga0182034_10001077_pt1 | contig 13307 bp, 9 predicted proteins | sample flu12Cox44000172_FD_125972 | JGI IMG/M metagenome (GOLD analysis project Ga0182034, IMG submission 125972) | Lab enrichment of tropical soil microbial communities from Luquillo Experimental Forest, Puerto Rico - flux4day.12C.oxic.44.000.172 | ecosystem: Environmental > Terrestrial > Soil >... | reverse complement strand
GGGATCGCTCGCCGGGTGCTGGGCGCGGTGCCGTTCGAGTTTGGCGACCTCATCCCCGAACGTAACCCACTCGCTAATTCGTAGGGTCAGCTTGCCGTCGCGCTCAAGTTCTTCGTACACCAGGAAATCATCCCAAGAAGAATTGTCCTGGGCCGAGGTAATTCCCCATCGCGAAGCATTGGCCAACGCCAACTCTGCAGCCATTCTCCGTTGCTCGTGGGTTGGAGGAGGAACCTTCGCGAACACCAACTGCTGTGCCGACTCGCGAAGTATCCCCGTCGGCTGGCCCTTGGCATCGAGGTCGATCTTGCCGCCCTCCGGCGGCTGGGTCTTGCCGGTGATGCCCGCCGCTTGCAGTGCAGCGGTATTCGCCGCGGCAATGTGCCCGTCCACCCGTACGAAGATTGCCGGATGCTCGTTCGTCACGGCATCCAGGTCCTGGCTAGTCGGCAGGGGCTGGCCTGGCCACAGAGTGTGGTCCCAACCGCGACCGACGATCCACTCACCCGCAACGGCCTGACTCGCCTTGCTGCCGATGCGCTGCTGCATTTCCGGCAGAGACCTTGTGCCTACCAGATTGACGTTCAGCTTCTCGAAGCCGCCGGCCGCCAGGTGCACATGGGCGTCGTTGAATCCCGGCATGACAAAATGCCCGTCTAGATCCACGATCTTTGTCAGGCTGCCTTTCAGCTTCTGGATTTCTTCATTACTACCTACGGCGACGATGCGGCCTTCTTTTACGGCCATTGCATGCGCGCGCGGCGGCTTCGCCTGGGTGTAGATTTCGCCGTTCAGAAAAATGACATCCGGCGGCTTGGAGGGTGCCTGGGCCACTGCAAATCCGGCTATTGCAATCGTCGCAACAAACACAGCAAGCAAAGAGGGAAGTCTCATTCTTCCGGAACTCCGGCGAGCGCCAGCGTTAACAGCAGAATTCGTTTCAAGCCCAAGTCGCGCCCCGCAGGATCGTACCATTCGTTCAAGGTATGCGCCCCTCCGCCGCTGCCGCCCGCCCCGATAGCGATCGCCTCCCGCCCCAAGGCCAGCGGAATGTTTGCGTCGGTCGAGGCTCGCTGGATGCGCGAATTATTGTTCAAATGAGCATCCACGGCGCGGATCATCTTTAGAAGATGCGAGTCCGCCGGAAGGTCAGCCGCGGGCCGATTCCCAATGACGCGCAGGTCAACGATGAGTGATTCCTGTTTCTTCTTCCCACTGGCCTCGCTCAAGCTTTCCTTAACGGCTTCACGCAGGGCACGTTCGAGGCGATCAAGCTGTTCCACCGAGGCCGAGCGCGTGTCCACGCGCATCATGGCCAACTGAGGGATCGAATTGACTGACGTGCCGCCCTGAATAGTCCCGATATTGAAAGTCGTTTTTGGACTTGCCGGCACGCTGGTTTGGCTGAATCGGGCGATGACTTGTGCCAATGCGACCACCGGGTTAGGAATGCCAAAGTCGCTCCACGAATGTCCGCCCGAGCCCCGCATTGTAACCTCATAGCGCCGGCTGCCGAGGCCCTCGGCGATGATCGTATCGGTGCCGGCGCCATCGAGTACAACCGTCGCACCAATCGATTCCGCCCAGTGCTGCTGCTCGAAGATATGTCGCATACCGCGCAGGTCGCCTTCGCCCTCTTCGCCGACATTTCCGATAAACAGAATCGGCGCGGCAAGCTCGATACCGATTTCCTCCAGCGCAGCAGCAAGGGCCAGCATAGCCGTGATACCCGATCCGTTATCGGAAATCCCAGGCCCGCAGATCTTGTCGCCTTCGCGCCGCACCTGGATCGCGGTACCCGCCGGAAACACTGTGTCGAGATGCGCGCTGATGGCGATGCACCGCGCATCCGACTCAAGACCTGGACGTATTCCAAATACATTGCCCAGTTCGTCCTGCTGAACCTGAGCCAAGCCAAGCTCTTCGAATTTCGCCCGTAGCCACTCACTGCGGGCCGCTTCACCCCAGGGAGGAGCAGGAATCGCCGTTACTTCGAGTTGCCAGTCTTCAAACCTGCGTGCGTTGGAGCGGAACCAAGCGAAGGCCTGGTGTACATTGCGCAGTTCGGCGAACCGAGCTACTACTTGCTGCGGCGCGGGAACTTCGCGCGCATCGGCCTCTGAAGAGGACATGCGGGGAAACAACGGCCGCTGCTGCGGACCAAGGGCCATGCTCCGATGGTAATACGAGCGAAGGGCAATCGAAGCGAGTTTTCAAGGTTACGACAACGAGATGGTTTGGCCTGCTTCTGCACCAGCCGCGAAGCGGCGGTCACACCTGTGTAGCCAGTGGCGCAAGCCACCGGAGCACGATTCCCCCTGAAGACTCCTGAAATTCGAAGATGCTCTTTAGCGCTCGCTGCCTAGTCCGCGGCCAGCTCCCCCGCCGCCCGTACACATTCCAGAATCTCTGCCTCGGTCAGCAGGTGGGCAGAGTTTTTGGCGCGTTGGAAAATGCGCTCTACCAGCTCGGGCGTGTCAGGAATGCCGCGCCGTTCCAGCCAGAAATGCACATTCGACTTGCCACTCATCGGGCCGATCTCGATGACCTGCTTGAGCCCGAAGAAATGCGATGGCACACCCGAATAGATGCTGTTGGCCAGCATCTCATCGTTCTTGCGATAAGCCTTGATCACCGCCGCGGCATGGACGCCGGTAGCCGTCTTGAATGCGTCTTCGCCCACAACGGGATAGTTGGGCGGAATCGGAATACCCGTCGCGCGAGCGACCGCTTCGCAGTAATTCTTCAGCTTCGTCAGGTCCTGGCTGGCCCATGGTTCGATGCCCATGAGCTTTAGATTGACCAGCATCTGGTCCAACTGCGTGTTACCAACGCGCTCGCCGATGCCGCACGCCGTGCCATGCACAACCTCGGCTCCTGCCACAAGAGCGGCAATCGCGTTAGCGACTGCCAATCCGCGATCGCAATGCCCATGCCACTCGATACGGATGTCCCGTCCTGATGGCTTCACCACCTCGTTCACGATGAAGTGCATCAGGGCCACTGTACCCATTGGGGTCGCATGTCCCGCAGTGTCGCAAATCACAATGGCGTGCGCGCCGCAATTGATCGCATTCGAGTACAGCCGCTTAATGGTCTGCGGATCGCAGCGGGTGGTGTCCTCGGTCACGTACATGACTCCCAGCCCAAGCGACACGGCAAACTTTACGGCCTTCTCGGTCGTGCGCAGCAGGAAGTCCTCCGTCCAGTCTTCGGTGTAACGCCGAATCGGACTGGAACCGATAAATGTCGCCGCCTCAATCGGCACGCCCGTGCGCTGCACGATATCAGCGATCGGTCGTATATCGTTCTCGTGAGTTCTCGCCGCACAATTCGGCTTGATCTTCAGCTTGGCGCGCCCGATCTCGTGGGCCAAAGCCTCAGAATGGGCCATGGCGCGCGGCCCCGCTCCAGGTAATCCGATGTCGAGGGAATTGATGCCCAGCGCCTCCATGAGGTGCAGGATCTCGACCTTCTCCTCGATGGTAGGATCGCGCACCGAGGGCGACTGCAGGCCATCGCGTAGCGACTCGTCGTTGAGCAGCACCCGTCCGGCGGGTTTCATCGACGCCGCATATACCCGGTTCCAGTCGTAAATCAGTTCAGAAACGTCTGCCGACACGCTTCTCTTTCCAATATCACAGTTTTGCCCACGTAAGCCGCTATCGTGGTGGTTATTCGAGGCGCAGCGCCCGAAGGACGCGAATTCGAGGGGCCTGCATTTTCAACTGTTGCAGCGACCTATTCAGTCGTGCGTTAGCAGCTTGTGCTGCCCCCACGGCGCCGATCTTCGCACCCGCGAAACTACTCTTTCACTTCTGCTGCCGGAGTCTTCGGCACCACTGTCACGCCAAAGATCGACAGCTTGCCCACTCCGGCGACATTCTTCCCCCTCGGCTCTTCCCCACCGGGAAGATAGAGCGTTTTGCAATGCTCGCAGCGATACACCTCAGCATGCTCGCCATAAGCCTCGCGCACATCTCCGCAGCCCTGCTCGATCACGTCGGCCATGTAAAACCAGCGCTTCAGATGCCCACCGCACAGCTTGCCCTTCTCGTCCTTCTCATTGCAAGCACGTTGGAAAGGCTTCTTGTGTTTGACTTTATGTTTGGGCAGCTGGGTTGGCTCAACTACTTCCGGCATCGTGAAGACGGACCTCAGAACGAATTTGCTGTCACTGGGAATTCATAAATCCCCGACTGGACAACTGCACATTTTACTCCAGCTCAAATGCGGTTCCTCCGGCGCAGCGCCCCCATGGCTCCGATCGAACCCCTTAGCCGTGCAGCGAAGCCGCGACCGAAGAGCATGTCGACGAAACCAGACATCTGCCGCTGAAATTGCGCACTATAGCCGTACCACCATACCTTCTTCATCCGCGGCAACAGATCCACATCTACGTATTTGATCAGCACCATCTCTTCCAGGCCGAACTCGCCGTGAGCACGACCGATCCCGCTTTGCTCAAACCCGCCATGCGGTGCCTCAGCGATTCCGAAGGCAGAAATAGCATCGTTCACCATCACGGTTCCCGACCGGATACGGCGGGCTATGGCTTCGCCGCGCTTGCTATCTCTGGTCCACACGCTTGCCGCCAGGCCAAACTCGGTGTCATTCGCCAGCCGCACGGCATCGTCATCGGTATCGAAGGGAGCCACAGGCAGCGCCGGCCCGAACGTCTCCTCCTGCATGATCCGCATGTCCTGCTGCACGTCCGCCAGGAGTGTCGGCGCATAGAAGTTCTGTCCGAACTCGGGCGTGCGCCTTCCACCGGTCAGCAGTCGCGCTCCTCTTGCGACCGCATCCTGCACGTGCTCTTCGACTGTGCGCAGCTGCCGCTCGTGAATCATCGGCCCCATTTCCACCTCTGAGCCCAAGCCCTCACCAATACGCAGTTTCTCGATCTTCTGCTTACAGAGCTCAAGAAACTTCTCGTACACGCTGCGTTGCACGTAGCAGCGCTCAATCGACAGACACGTTTGACCGCAATTCATCATTGCTCCCCAAACTGCGCCGCTAGAGGCGACGTCGAGATCGGCATCCTCCAGCACAATCATCGGATCCTTACTGCCTAACTCCAGCATCACCGGCAACAAGCGCCTGGCTGCCGCTTCGGCGATGCGCTTTCCCGTGGCGACGCTTCCGGTGAAGATCAGTTTGTCGATATCAGCTTCCAGCAGCGCTGCGCCGACCGGGCCCGCTCCGATCAAAATCTGCAACAGGTCGGGATTCAGTCCGGCCGCATACATCAGCTTCTGAAACTCCAGCGCCACCAGGGGGGTGAACTCCGAAGGCTTCAGCACCACCGCGTTGCCCATGGCGAGTGCGCCCAACGTCTCAATTGCAGGCGTCGAGAAGGGATAATTCCACGGCGCGATGATCCCAATTACTCCGTATGGCTCGCGCACCAGCTTGCCGCGTTTCGTCTTCATCGCGAGATTGTCATGCGGCAAAAGTTCATCACGCAGAAACTCATGCGACTTGCGAATGCAGAACTCCGCTGCATCCAGCACCACCATTACTTCGGTATTCAGGGCCTCCACCGTGGGCTTGCCGGCCTCACGCGAGATCAGTTCCGCGACTTCTATTCGCCGCTCCACCAACTTTCTTTGAAACCGTTTCAGCATCCCCACGCGGTCGCTGACCGGCAACGCAGCCCACGCCGGTTGTGCTACCCGCGTACGCCGCACCGCCTCGTGCACATCATCGCGTGTTGCCCACGGCAACTCGCCCAGCTTCTCTCCGGTGGCCGGATTCGTGCTAACTAACTTCTCCCGAATTGCAACTTGTGTCGTCGTACTCATAACATTCCGTACTCCACGCTCACCAGGTACAGTCCGCAAGCAGGGGCTGTAGCACCGGCAGCACTCCGGGTCTTCGCGGCAAGAATGGCGGGCACGTCGTCGGCGTGCAGCGAACCCTTACCAACCTGAAGAAACGTTCCCACCAGGTTGCGCACCATGTGGTGCAAAAAACCGTTGCCCCGAATGGTGTAGCTTAATTCGTCCTCCGTACGGGCCCACAGTGAGGAATTCACAGTCCTCACATTGCCCTGCTTCAGAGTCAACCGATCGGTCGCATCTTCGTCGTCGTATTCCATGCTCTCCATTTCCAGACCCAGGGCCACCTTCCCCAGGTCATCGTCGATGCTCACGTCACGTCGTACCGTTTCGCAAGTTTCCCGGTGGGCCCGAGCTACTCGCGAAGTCCGTTCCGGGTCCGATGCCGCAAATGACGTAAAGTCGAAGGTTCCAACGATGTACTCCGACGCGCGAATCATCGCCTCCTCATCCATTGGATAGGGATCGTGATAAACGTATCGCGCCAGAAATGGCGGACAAATCTCGCCCCGATATATGCGATAGCGATACGTTTTTGCCGTCGCCGAATGGCGCGCGTGAAAATCGTCCTCCAACCTTTCTATACCCGTTACCCGGACGGCGGCGGGAAGAATATCGTTCAGCGCAACCTTCAGGTTCCGTTCTGGGATAGGGGACTCGATTCGTACGCTGGCCACCTGCGCCAGTGCATGCACTCCCGCGTCGGTTCGTCCTGAACCCTGTGGCAAAACGCTTTCGCCCGTGATTCGCACAAGGCAGTCGGCGAGCGCGCCTTGCACCGTTGCCAGCCCCGGCTGAATCTGCCAGCCATGGAACTCGGAGCCATCGTACGCCAGTGTGATTTTGAGGTTTCGACTCACGTTATCTTCCTTGCCGCCAGACCAGCGAGACCAACCGAGTGTTAAGAGGTGTAAAGCGCTATCGGCCTAGCGCTCGCGCGGCGATGTGTCAGCTATACTAAGCCATTACTGCAGGTTACGAGGCCCAAATCACGTTCGTCCATGCCTGACGCCCCGATTCGCTTTGAACCTTCGGTGCATCTCATCCGTATTAGAGACAGGCGACAGGAATTCTCACAAGGACATTGAAGTACACATGCACTTTTCTGGAGAAGAGGGAATGCCTTTTCATTGTTCGGTGAATGCACTCCGCAAGGCACTTATGCTCGGTTTGGCCGGAATGCTCGCCATCCCGGCCTTGGCGCAGCAACCTTCAGCGCCAGGCGCACCGCAGCCTGCCGTGCCTTCCGAGGCTTTGGTTCCTATGCCCCAGGCGCCCAAGCCCCAGGGCGATGCCTACAAGCTATATTCCGACCAAAACTACACCCAGGGGCAGTCACAACTCCCCAAGTTTTGGTCTGTTTGGACAGTTCGCAATGTTGCGCCACCTAATTTAACCAACTCTGCGCTGATCGATTCTGTCATTCGTGACGGCAAAATGTATCTCTCGATCGATCAAGCGGTGGCGCTCGCACTCGAGAACAACCTCGACATTGCTATCCAGCGTTACAACCTGATCACCGCTGACGTCGACATCCTGCGGACCAATTCCGGCTCCGCCGCACTCGGCGTCAACACCGGACTCGTGCAGGGTACGCCCGGTGGTCCCACACTAACAGCAACGACCGGGACCAGCGGCGGCGGAGCAGGCGGCACCTCGATTGGACTGGCCGGAGCCGGCGCAGGTGCAGCCGGTATTGTCACCTCCACTCAGGGCGAAGGCTCAGTCATCGATAACTTCGACCCAGTTCTGACCGGCCAGATACAAGGCCAGCGCGCCACCACGCCGCAGTCCAACATTATCTTCACTGGTACGCCCAAACTCACGCAGAACACCAATATCTATAACTTCAACTACACTCAGGGCTTTTCGACTGGCACGCTCATGACGGTCGGATTCCAGAACACCCGTTCAGCCTCGAACGCGCTCTTCAATACCGTGAACCCATACGTGCAGAGCACCCTTAACTTCCAGTTACGCCAGCACGTATTGCAGGGATTCGGATTCAATGCCAACCAGCGCTGGATCAGAATCGCCCGCAACAACCGCGCCATCATGGACTCGGCATACGAGAACCAGATCATGACGACAGTCTCGCAAATCCAGAATATTTACTGGGACCTGGTCAATGCCTACGAGAACGTGAAGGTGCAGCAGCGCGCATTGGACCTAGCGCAAAAGACGCTTTCCGATACGGAAAAACAAGTCGAAATTGGAACTCTCGCGCCGATCACTGTCGTGCAGGCGAAGAGCTCCGTTGCAACCGCCATGCAGAATCTAACAGTGGCTCAAACCAATCTGCAACTGCAGCAATTGCTGATGAAGAACGCCATCACTCGCAACAATACCGACCCGATCCTGGCGAATGCGCCCGTGATCCCGACGGATACGCTGCAAATTAACGAGCCTTTCGAGGTCCCACCAGTCGAAGAGCTCGTTGCCAAGGCCCTTAAGAACCGTCCCGAGATTATTCAGTCGCGCATCAACTTGACCAACCGCGAAGTCGGTCTGAAGGCAATCAAGAACCTCCAACTGCCGACGCTCGATCTGTACGCGTTCTATGGAGCGTCAGGGCTTGCCGGTGACCAGAACTTCTACAACACCTGCGGCAATCCAGGAGCGCCGCCGAACAATTGCATTCCCCCAGGAACCATTCCCAATACCGGTTACGGTCACGCGTTCGGAAACCTGTTCAACAGCTCTGCCCCTGACAAGGGTATTGGAGTGAACCTGAACATCCCGCTGCGCAACCGCCAGAACCAGGCTGACCAGGTACGTTCCGTGATCGAATATCGCCAGGCGCAGATGTCAGCCTTGCAGCAGGAAAATACCATCACCCTGCAGGTCCGCAATGCCCAGTTCACGCTGACGCAGAACTACGCAGCTCTGCAATCAGCCGTGGCCGCCCGAGACTACGCTCGCGAAAACCTCGATGCCGAACAGAAGAAGTACTCTCTCGGCGCATCGACCTCAACCCTAGTACTACAGGCATCCAGCGCGTTAACGACGGCCGAATCGAACGTTTTGGCTGCGGCCACCAACTACGAGAAGTCGCGTGTGCAGCTCGACCTGTTCACGGCAGATACTCTTTCGAAGCTGGGTATCGACTTTGGTGAGGCTGAATCGGGAAAGGTGCAGAAGATGCCGAAGGTACCCGGTGTCGTTCCGGCCAGCGCTCCCGAAGCCGCCCCCGTGCAGGCCACCCCGCCGGGACAACCACAAACGCAGCCACCTCCGAAACAGTAGCGAAGCTCACAGTCGGGTGCCCACACAGGCCTTCTTTTGGCTTGTGTGGGTCTTTTTGTATCCCCTGTCTCAAAATCTGGGTGCCCCATCCTGTCCCGTCTTTTGCGAAAGCGTGAGGTCTTCAACAACCCTCTTCCTCATATTCCGGCTCGCGGTTAGCATGTAGAGCTTGACCCTTTCCGTCGTGATCATAACGCTCAACGAGGAAGCCAACCTCGCACGCACCCTGCCCAGTGTCGTCGGTCTGGCCGACGAAATTGTCGTGCTCGATTCTGGTTCAACCGACCGCACGCGCGAGGTAGCCGAATTGTTCAGAGCGAAGTTTTATGCCGAGTCGTGGCAGGGCTTCGCTGCACAGAAGAACTCTGCACTCGAGAAAGTCACAGGTGATTGGATTCTTTCTCTCGATGCGGACGAAGAAGTTGAACCTGCTCTGGCCGAAGAGATTCGCGACGCACTTGGCACGAACCCCTCCGTCGCCGGCTTTTATATCCCGCGCAAGAATTTCTTTCTCGGCCGCTGGATCAAGCACGGCGGCTTCTACCCCGACCCCAAGCTGAGGCTCTTTCGTCGAGGCGCAGGGAAGTTCGAAAATCGATTAGTGCACGAAGACATAAAGCTCGGCGGCACGACGGCGCGCTTGCGCCACCACCTGCTCCACCATGCCTATCCGGCGCTCGACAGCTATATCGAGCACATGAATCGCTACTCCTCCCTGGGCGCGCAAATGACCGCTGAAAGAAAACCGCGCGGCTTCAGCCTGATCGACATTGTCCTGCGCCCTAAGCTGATTTTTCTCTACAACTACATCCTGCGCGGCGGTTTTCTCGATGGCCGCGAAGGCCTGCTGCTGCACGCGTACCACGCGACGTACGTGAGCTGGAAATATGCCAAGGCCTGGGAACTCAGCCGTACGCACTCCAGGCCATAGCAGGTTATGTCGTGGCTCCCTTGCCCTGTGCAGGCGCATCTACTAAACTGCAACGTCTGGCGATTGCGCATACCTCGTGGGGAAGCACCATGCCTGATACCAACAAGCCGACTGGGAAATCTATCGCCGACTCTCCGGTTACCGACCTCTTCGAGAACGGCCGCCATCCATCTGCCTCCGAGCGGCAGTGGGTCGAGAAGACGCTGGCGCCATCGCTGGAGAAGTCTTCCGAAAAGCCCATCGGTGAACCCACCGGCATCAACCTGGAAAAGCATGGCCACGCCCGCTTCACCACGATCTCGGGAATGCCGATCCGCCGCCTCTATACGCCTGCCGACTTGCCGGACGACTGGAGCTACGACCAGTATCTGAGCTATCCCGGTCAGCCGCCCTACACGCGCGGCATCCACGCCAGTGGCTATCGCGGCAAGATGTGGACCATGCGCCAGTTCTCGGGCTTCGCCTCGCCTGAGGAAACCAACGAACGCTACAAATACCTGCTCGAGCACGGCGGCCAAGGGCTGTCGGTTGCCTTCGATCTACCCACGCTGATGGGTTACGACAGCGATCACATGATGAGCGAAGGCGAGGTCGGCAAGTGCGGCGTGGCCATCGATTCGCTCGAAGATATGGAGATCCTGTTCAGCGGCATCGACCTCGAAAAGACCACGGTATCGATGACCATCAACTCGCCCGCATCCGTACTGTGGGCCATGTACCTCGCCGTCGCCGAGAAGCAGGGCGCCGATCTGAAGAAGGTTTCCGGCACCATCCAGAACGACATTCTGAAGGAATACATCGCGCAAAAGGAATACATTTACCCGCCCGCTCCGTCGATGCGGCTGGTCATCGATACCTTCGAGTTTGGCTCGCAATTCACGCCAAAGTTCAACACCATCTCGATCAGCGGATACCACATTCGCGAAGCCGGTTCGACCGCGCTGCAGGAGCTTGCCTTCACCATCTACGACGGCGTCGAGTACGTCGAGTGGGCGCGGCGTCGCGGCCTCGATGTGGATGAGTTCGGTCCGCGCCTCAGCTTCTTCTTCAATGCCCACAACGACTTCTTTGAAGAAATTGGCAAGTATCGTGCCGCACGCAAAATCTGGTACCGCCTGATGAAGGACCGCTTCGGCGCGAAGAACGCGCGCACCCGGCTCATGCGTTTCCACACACAGACCGCGGGTGTCTCGCTCACCGCACAGCAGCCGATGAACAACATCGCTCGCGTGGCGATTCAGGCTCTTGCCGCCGTGCTCGGCGGAACGCAATCACTCCACACTGACAGCTACGACGAAGCGCTGGCCCTACCGACCGAAGAAGCCGTACGCGTCGCGCTGCGCACCCAGCAGATCATCGCCTATGAGTCCGGAGTGGCGCAGACCGTCGATCCGCTGGGCGGCTCGTACTTTGTCGAGCGCATGACCATCGACATGGAAAAGGGGGCTTTCGACTATTTCGACAAGCTTGACGCAATGGGCGGAATGGTGAAGGCCATCGAGAAGGGCTATCCACAGAAAGAGATTGCTGAGGCGAGCTACCAGTTCCAGCGCGCCACTGAGGCGAAAGAAAAGATCACCGTCGGCGCGAATGAATTTGTCGTGGAAGAAGAACTGCCAAAGATTCTCTACATAGACGAATCGGTGGCCCATCACCAGAGCGAAAAGCTGGGCAAGCTACGTGCCCGTCGCTCAAATGACGAAGTTCGGCGCACGCTCGATGCGCTGAAGAAAGCCGCCGCCCAGGAGCCACGGATTCCCGCCGACGGAAAGATTTCGCCGGCGAACACCATGCCGTTCATCCTGGATGCGGTGAAGGCCTATGCCACCGTGGGCGAAATCTGTGACGCCCTACGCGAGGTTTACGGCACGTACGAAGAAAGCACATTCGCGTAGTACGTCTATCCGCCTTTCCCTACTTCCATAAAAGGCGCACAATGGAGCGGGCTCCTATGAACGACTCGCACGAATTCCTCAGTATTCCTCCCATTGCTCGCGTTCCGGGCGTTGAAGACTGCAGCGCCGACATCAACGGCATTCGCTGGCGCTATCTTCACGCAGGAACCGGCCCTGCTTTGCTGCTTCTTCACGGCTTCATGGCCTACTCGTTTTCCTGGCGATTCGTCATACACGGACTCGCACAACACTACTCGGTCTATGCCGTCGATTTGCTGAACTGCGGATTTTCCCAGCGCGACGGCAGCCTGCCCGGAACACTTCCCAACGACGCTGAGAATCTGCTCGCGTTCGTTGATCACATGGACATCAATCAACTCGAGATCCTTGGTACCTCGCGCGGGGGCGGGCTCACCATCGCTCTCGCTGGACTGCTGGCAGAGCGCGGTATGCTGCATCGAATTCGCAGGGTTGTGCTCTCGGCTCCAATCAGTCCCTGGATGCGATACGGCCTGGGCCGCATCCGCTTTCTGCGCACTCGCGTCGGGAGGATTTACGTCGTCCATCTGGCTCGCAAATTTCCGTTTATCCTCGAAGACTTCTTTCGCAAGCTGTACGCTGAGCGGGCCACTATTCCTCCCGACAGCCTTGCCGGCTACCGGGCTGGGCTCGACCCCGCAGGCAGCTTTGAGCACCTTTGGAAGGTCTTTCGCTCCTGGATGAACGATTTGAAGTGCATTGAAGCGTCGTTGCCGTTGTTGGAATCCGTTCCCGCGTTGCTCCTTTGGGGAGAGCGTGACGTAGCGGTAGCCCACAGCTCGATGAGTGAGGTGCACCGCCGCTGGAAGAACAGCGTCGAATACACCATGCGGGACATCGGCCACATGCCCTACGAAGAGACTCCCGCGGAGTTCAACCGGATCGTGCTCGATTTCCTGCTGCACGAAACTCCCGCCACGCCCTTGCAGGCCGAAGCACACGCAGTTCCCAACGCCGTTGCGGAGTCGCGCCAGTCCTGATGCTGCCTCACCTCTTCGAGGTACTCCGCAACTACTTCCATACGCACGGTTACTGGACGTTAGCAGTGACTCTGCTGCTGGAGAACGCCGGCATCCCGCTGCCCGGCGAAACCATGCTGTTGTTGGCCAGTTTTCTTGCCTCGCAGGAGCACCAGCTGCATCTTGCGCTCATAATCATCGTGGCCATCGCTGCCTGTACACTTGGCGACAACCTGGGCTATTGGATTGGATTCCACGGCGGGCGCCCGTTGCTCCACCGCTACCAACGCTTCTTTCGCGTTTCCGACGAGAAAATCGCCCGCGGCGAGAAACTGTTTAACCGCTTCGGGCCTGCCACGGTGTTTTTTGCGCGCTTCGTCTTCGGCATGCGCGTGAT
>Ga0182034_10001074_pt1 | contig 13317 bp, 11 predicted proteins | sample flu12Cox44000172_FD_125972 | JGI IMG/M metagenome (GOLD analysis project Ga0182034, IMG submission 125972) | Lab enrichment of tropical soil microbial communities from Luquillo Experimental Forest, Puerto Rico - flux4day.12C.oxic.44.000.172 | ecosystem: Environmental > Terrestrial > Soil >... | reverse complement strand
CGGCGACAATGTCAGGCTCGAGACCAGCGTCGATGAGAGTCTTGAGCACACCGATATGGGCCCAACCGCGGGCCGCGCCGCCACCAAGGGCTATGCCTATAACCGGTCTCGGCATACCACCTGCCCTACGCTCATGCCCTGCGATCGATCGCGGCAGATCGGGCCCAACACAAGCGCCAAAATCGTCCCTGGGCCCTCGGCCGAAGATGGATCGCTCGCCTTTGCGTTACCATACTAGTTCTGAGTCTTTAAGGTTCCCTTTGCGGCGCGAGAGTGTCCGTACACAGTCTTGGGTTCGAACATCCTCTCAGCCTCGACAAAGGTAAGCGCTACGCCGTCTGCGCCCTTGCCGAGGGGCACCGTGCGATAGAAGCAGGACCTGCGACCGGTATGGCAGCAGGCTTCGGTGCCGCCCAGTTCGACCTTTAGCCAGAGTGCATCCTGGTCGCAGTCGGTACGGAGCTCGACCACGCGCATGGTGTTGCCGCTCTCCTCGCCCTTGCGCCAAAGCCGCTTGCGGGACCGTGACCAAAATTGCGCCTCCCCCGTCTCAAGCGTGCGGGCGAGCGCCTCTTCGTTCATGTGGGCAAGCATCAGCACTTCGCCGGTCGTGGCAGAGGTCACGATCACCGGAAGCAGGCCATCAGCGTCAAATTTCGGTATGAACGCCGTCCCCTCCTCGGTATCGGCCGCGCGCGCTCGGGGAGGGGAGGCTTTTGGTCTGGTCACCGCGATCGATTCCTCGCGGCGCACCATCACAGGCGGCCGCGCTCCGTGGCAAGCATCATGAAGCGTGCCTGCTGTGCCGGATCCTCCTTGAAGATGCCGGTGAACTGGGTGGTGATGGTGGCGACGTCCGGCTTCTTCACGCCGCGGATCGACATGCATTGATGCACGGCCTCGATCATCACCGCCACGCCTTTCGGCTTCAGCGCCTTGTCGATGGTCTCTGCGATTTGCGCCGTCATGGTCTCCTGGGTCTGTAGGCGCCGCGCGAACACCTCGACCACGCGTGCAAGCTTGGAAATGCCAACGACGCGGTCAGTCGGGAAATAGGCGACATGCGCTTTGCCGACGAACGGGATCATGTGGTGCTCGCAGTGGGAATGCAGCTCGATATCGCGCAGCATGACGATATCATCATAGCCCGCAACTTCGTCGAAGGTGCGGGACAGCACGTCGAGCGGGCACTCATGATAGCCGGCAAAAAACTCATCGTAGGCGCTGATCACCCGCTTCGGGGTCTCGCGCAGGCCTTCGCGCGCCGGATCGTCGCCGGCATAGGCTATGAGCGTGCGGACGGCCTCCTCCGCCTCCTCCCGCGAGGGGCGTCCAATCGCGCGGCCGCGTCCAACCTCTGGCTGAGGTCTAATGGGCAGTTTCTTTATCGTGGCGTCCATCAAGCCTTCCTTTGCCTCACTCCCGCAAGAAATCGAAGCCATTTCCGTAGCTTAGACCGAGGATCGTATAATGGGCCCATCAACCCTTTTTGTCACTTAAGGGCCGTCACCCTGCCCGACCACGCGAGGCTGCATATATAATGCGTCATTCATGCCTGCAAGGCGGGGTGCAGCTAACGAGAAATTGAGGCCCCACAAGTTTGCAATTAGAGAATGCCATGAACTTGCCCGATGACATTTACAGCCAGCGCATCTTGGAACTTGCGGCAAACATGTCGCGAACGGAGAGATTGCCCCATCCTGACGCTACGACGACAGCGCGTTCCAAACTCTGCGGCAGCCGGGTGACGGTCGATCTTTCCATGCGGGGCAACGTGGTGACCGACTACGGGCAAAGCGTGAAGGCGTGCCTCTTGGGTCAGACTTCGGCGGCGGTGATGGGGCGCGAGATCGTCGGTTCGACCGCAGGGGAGTTGCGCGCTGTCGGGGCCACGATGCGGAAGATGCTCATGGCAGGTGGACCGCCTCCCAATGGCCGTTGGGCCGATCTTGCCGCGCTTGAGCCAGTCAGGGACTACAAGGCTCGGCATGCATCCACTTTGCTTGTGTTCGATGCGGTGGAGGATGCCATCGGTCAGATCGAAACGAAGCGCCGCTGTCAGGCAGACCGCGCGCCCGCTGAGTCCGCTTGAGTTCGCCGGGAGTCCGAAATGGAGAAGCCAGAGGAGAAGGGCCAGTCCTGGCTCGATCCAATGACCGTGCAGCCGCGTGTGGGCAGCATCTATCCGGCACCGTTTGGCGAAACGCTGGCAGGCCGGGGGAAGCGCGCGCTTGGAGATGCGGTTGGACTGACGCAGTTCGGCGTCAATCTCGTGACACTCCCCCCAGGCAGTTGGTCTTCGCAGCGTCATTGGCACGCAAAGGAGGACGAGTTCGTCTATGTCGTGGAGGGAGAACTGGTACTCGTCACCGATGCGGGGGAGACGGTTCTAAAATCGGGCATGGCGGCGGGCTTCCCCGCAGGCAAAGCCGATGGACATCACCTGATGAAGCAGTGCGCCGGCGCTCTACCTCGAGGTCGGCACGCGCGCGGAGAATGAGGAGGCACAGTATAGTGACATCGACATGATGGCGCGGAAGGAGGGAGGCCGCTTCGTGTTCATGCACAAGAACGGCGAGCCCTACAGATGAGTCTGCTCGATCGTGCGGCAAAGACACTGATGGTCGCCCCGATCACCGCCTATCGATGGATGATCTCGCCGCTGCTCGGGTTGAACTGCCGGCATCTTCCCTCATGCTCCGACTACGCGCGTGAAGCGATCGACAAGAATGGTGCGTGGCGGGGCGGGTGGCTTGCGCTGTCACGTCTCTGCCGCTGCCATCCCTGGGGCACCGACGGCTTTGATCCAGTGCCTGACGTACGGGCTAAGCGTCATCCATTCGCGCCTTGGCGCTATGGACGGTGGACATTGAAGCAAGACGCGTAACGCCTTAACTGGGCTATGCCATTTGCGATGCGGCCCTGCGCGCGCATGTCGATCCAACCCTGCCAAGGGCAGACGCATCCTTATCCAGCCGCGAAGGTCTAACATGTTGTCAAGTATATCTTGACAGTCTTCTGATCGAACATTATTTGCATGAACCGGAGACTCGTCATGTTCGCGCGCAAATCGCATCTCTATTGCTCGTTTTGCCGGAAGTCGGATCGGGATGTCGCCAAGCTCATTTCCGGGCCCGGCGTTTACATTTGCGATGGCTGCGTTTCACTGTGCAGCGGCATCCTGGAGGGCAAGCAAGGAGACGGCTTTGCCGAATGGGAGTCATTGCCTGATCGGCAATTGCTCGGCGCGCTCGCTCCCTCGGAAGCGACGGTCGAAGCGGCGAGGCGCGTGCTCGCAACGCAAGTCGGCATTCTGCGCTCGCGCGGTGTGAGCTGGGAGAAGATTGGCCGCGCGCTCGGCGTCACGCGGCAGGCGGCTTGGGAGCGCTTTTCTTAGCCGGGCCGCGCTTGACTTCGCATCGCCCGGTGGTCACAAGAGGGCATCGGCGGACATCCGTCGTTCCACATCCATCTTACCTGCGCTCGTACGCAGGAGTGAGAGCAGAGCAAGATGATTTCCCTAACGTTCCCGGACGGTTCAGCCCGCAACTTCAAACCCGGAGTCACGGGTCGCGAGGTTGCCGACTCGATCTCAAAGTCGCTCGCCAAGAAGGCCGTGGCGATGACGCTGGACGGCAAGGTCAAGGACCTCGCCGAGCCCATCAGGGCTGGTGCCAGGATCCGCATCCTCACCAGAGAGGATCCAGAGGCGCTTCCGCTGATCCGCCACGACGCCGCCCATGTCATGGCCGAAGCCGTGCAGGAGCTTTACCCCGGCACGCAAGTGACCATCGGTCCGGTTATTGACGACGGCTTCTATTACGACTTCGCCCGCGACGAGCCATTTACGCCTGAGGACCTGCCGGCCATCGAAGCCAAGATGCGCGAGATCATCGCGCGCGACTCGCCGTTCACCTGCGAGGTGATGGATCGCGCCAAGGCGAAGAAGCTGTTCGCCGACAAGGGTGAGATCTTCAAGCTCGAACTGATCGACGCGATCCCTGAGGGCGACGAGATCAGAATCTATTCGCAACGCGAGTGGCTTGATCTTTGCCGCGGGCCGCACATGACCTCCACTGGGAAGGTGGGCAAGGGCTTCAAGCTGCTCAAGATTGCCGGCGCCTATTGGCGCGGCGACTCCAACAACCCGATGCTACAGCGCATCTACGGCACGGCCTGGGCTAGCGAGGAGGATCTTACTGCTTACTTGCACCAACTCGAAGAGGCGGAGAAGCGCGACCATCGCCGCCTCGGTCGCGAGATGGACCTGTTTCACTTCCAGGAGGAGGCACCTGGCGCGGTGTTCTGGCATCCCAAGGGCTGGACTCTGTTTCAGGCGCTGATCGGCTATATGCGCCGGCGTCAGCGGGCCTGGGGCTATTTCGAGGTCAACTCTCCGGACATGCTCGACCGAGCGCTATGGGAGCAGTCCGGCCATTGGGAGAAGTTCGCCGAGAACATGTATATCGCCGAGACGCCGGATGAGCGCGTCTATTGCTGCAAGCCGATGAACTGCCCGGGCCACGTGCAGATCTTCAAGCACGGGTTGAAGAGCTACCGCGATTTACCGCTTCGCCTCGCAGAGTTCGGCAAGGTGCATCGCTACGAGCCGTCAGGCGCGCTCCACGGCCTCCTCCGCGTGCGCCATTTCACGCAGGACGATGCGCATATCTTCTGCACCGAGGACCAGATCACCGAGGAATGCGTGCGGCTGAACGAGCAGATGCTGTCGATCTACCGTGATTTCGGCTTCGAGGACGTACGCATCAAATTCTCCGATCGGCCGGCGAGGCGCGTCGGCTCTAACGAGGTGTGGGACAAGGCGGAAGCCGCGCTCAAGCGGGCCGTCGAAGCTGCAGGCCTCAACTATGAGTTCAATCCGGGCGAGGGCGCGTTCTACGGTCCAAAGCTCGAATATGTGTTGCGCGATGCCATCGGCCGCGACTGGCAATGCGGCACGATCCAGGTCGATCTCAACATGCCGCAGAGACTTGGCGCCTTTTATATCGGGCCCGACGGCGAGAAGACTGTGCCAGTCATGATCCACCGCGCCATGTTTGGCTCCCTCGAGCGCTTCACCGGCATTCTCATCGAGCACTACGCAGGGCATCTGCCGCTGTGGCTCTCACCGGTCCAGGTGATGGTCGCGCCGATCGTGTCCGATGTCGATGCCTACGCGACGAAGGTACTGGAAGCGGCGAAGCGCGCGGGGCTCAGGGCAGAGGCCGACCTCCGCAATGAGAAGATCACCTACAAGGTGCGTGAGCACTCGCTTGCCAAGGTGCCGGTGCTGCTCGTTGTCGGCAAGCGCGAGGCCAAGGAGGGGACGGTGTCGGTGCGTCGGCTAGGATCGCAAGAGCAGCAGGTGATGCCGCTCGATGCCGCAATCAAGGCAATCGTGGCCGAAGTAGTGCCCCCGGATTTGGCAGGATCCCAGGCTCGCGCTGCGTAGCGCCATCGCTATTGCCAAACGCCATGCCGCTGTCCGGCGAAACTGGCGCACCGATCGTGCCGGGCACGCCAGGCACAGCATCAGGCGAGCCGGGGGAGGCCACGGACTGACTCGGCGGAGGCGCCGGGGGTGGGGGTGACGGTTGGGTAATCGCCTTCAAAGCTTCCGGCGTAGCCGGACCCTCCTGCATCACGACTTCGATCTGCTTCGTCTCGCCGGAGACCACGCTGAACTTGTTGGTGTAGCTTTCACCATTGTGATTGGCGACTACGGCGTAATTGCCGGCTGCGAGGATATGCGTGGGAAGCGCGCCGGTGACTTCCTTCACCACGTCGCCAGTCGTAGTGAGAATCGACCATTTGGTATCGGCGAGCGCCTCGCCACCTGCCGCCTGCACCAGCTTGAAGGTAACCGGGGCGGCAGCGTGTTTGACGGTCGCTTCGGTGACCTTGCCGGGTTCGACCGTCACGTCCGCCCTTACCATCGCGTTGGCATCACCGTAGGTGCTGACCAGGTGATAGGCGCCGGCGTTCAGTCTGGTGACAACGCCGGGTTTGGCATCCTCGAGAACCTTATGCCGATTGCCAAATTGATCCTCGTCATCGGAGAGAATTTCGAAATGCACGCTTGGACCGGAGAGCGCGTCGCCATTGGCAAGCACCGCTGCGAGCTTCAGCCCGCCCGTATTTAGGACGAATGTCTCTTCAACAGACCGACCGCTCTCGACCTTGATTTTCCTGGTGAGGTTTGAGAGGCCGTAGGCGGCATTGACGAGATATTCGCCGGGAACCAAAGCGGCTGTCGGCATGGCGTCACGATGCGTGCTGACGAGCTTGCGGACGCCGTTCGAACCAGGCTGCGGCGCGAACACACGCCAAATAACTCCTGACTTGACCTGCGGTCCGCCTTCCGTCAGGAGAGCTTTGAAGGTCACGGGGACCGGCGCGCCCGAGCCAGGCTCAGGCGCAGTCTTGGCAGGCGCCGCGCTTTCCTTCGGCGGAAGGTTGGCGAGTTTCGGCATGTCGGTCTGCGTTGGAGCCTGTGGTCCCACCACGTGCTGAGGATCTGAGGAAGGGGACCCCGCGCCAGGGGTGCTCTTCGCCTGGGCGCTTTGGGTTTGCGGCGCCGACACCGGGCCATTTGGTGCCGAAGGGGCTGGGATTGAAACGGCCTGTACCGGCCGAGGCGACTGGATTGCCTGATTAGGCAGGGGTGAAGGCGCAGCAACCGCAGACTGCGGCGTTGGGGGTGGCGGAGGCGCTGCCGCACTAGCCGGCGCCATTGACGGCGCTGTTGCCGTTGCAGCCGGTGCGGCCGCGCTCGGCGCGCCAGCATTTCGCGCCACAGCGGAAGGCGGCGGAGCCGATTTGGCCACGGTGTCGAGGATGGTGGTGAGGTCTTGCTTCAGGTCGGAAGCATTCGCCGCAGTGAGGAACTGACCTCCAGTGCCTTGCGCCACGCAGGCAAGGCTCTTCACGGTCTGCTTCGCCCTGGGGTCGAAGCCGATAACATGCATGCGCAAGCCCGGCGCGGCTTGCTTCAGCGATTTCGCCGTGGCGCAGACATTCGCCTTGCAACTGTCAGGTCCGTCGGTGATCAGTACCGCATCGAGACCTCCGGCCGGCGTCTGCTTGGCGGCCTCGACCAGCGCCGCAGCGACAGGTTTGGTAGTCTTGGGCTTGAAGCCTGCGCCGAACAGAAGCTTGCCGGGAGTCTTCTCACTGAGCTCTCCTGGCTTTGCTAACAGTTCTGCCTCGGTGCATGTTCCGCTTCCGTGATGGCCGAACGCCACAAGGCCGAAGGCAACGCGGTCGTCGTAGGTGGCGAACACCTCGCCGAGTGTCGCGCGCACAATGGCAACCTTGCTCTGGCCGCCAACTCTCCCCCACATGCTTTGCGAGCCATCGAGCACGATAATCACTGGGGTCTGGGAGGAGGGCGCTTTCTGGTCTTGGGCGCTTGCCGTGGTCGCGCACAGGAGCAGCACGGGCACGAGCAAATGCCCTAGCCCCGCGCAGCGCTTCCCACCCATAGCGTTCGCTCCCTCAGGCCCCGCCAGCCTTATGCCCCGTTCGTCCCCCTCGCACTTAAGCGAAATTCGGCCAGGACTAAGGCCGATTTGGGGTAACCCTGACAGCTTCGATCCACCATTAAGCGTTGTTCCGCAAGGGTTTTCGCGATAGGGGAACGCGCCCTTGCACAACCCCAACAAGCCCATGGCGAATCAGACCATCTACCATCTGCTCACTCGCCGCTCCGTGTCGGCGAATAACCTCGGCGCGCCCGGGCCAAGCCAGCACCAAATCGAGCAGATGCTGACCGCTGCCGCGCGTGTGCCGGACCACAAGAAAGCTCGTTCCCTGGCGTTTTCTGTTGTTCCAGAGGGATGCGCGCAAGGAGTTTGGCAAGCTCCTCGCTGGCATTTGTCAACGTGAAGAGAGAGATGTCGGCCAGTTCCGGCTTGAGACCGAGGCCAACCGTTTCATGCGCGCGCCTCTGGTCATCGCCGTGATCTCGCGCGTGTTGAAGAACGCGGCGGCGCCGGAATGGGAGCAGGTGCTCTCTGCCGGCGCCGCGTGCCAGAATCTCTTGGTCGCCGCCACCGCGCTTGGGTTTGGTGCGCAATGGATTACCGAGTGGTACGGCTACAGCCAAGGCGTACGTGCGGCACTCAAGCTTGCCGAGAATGAGCGCGTAGCGGGCTTCGTCTATATCGGCTCGGCGAAGGAGAAACCGGAGGAACGGGAGCGGCCTGCGCTTGCCGACATCGTTCAATGCTGGCGGCCCTGATCCTTAGCCCTCAGTAGTCGAACTGCTCGCGCAAGATGCGCTCGGCGAGGCTGTGGCCTGGGTCGAACATCATGACGATGTCGACGTCGCTCGCCTCTTTGACCTCGACCGCAATCACATCGCGAAACTCGGTGTTGTCGGCGACCGCACTTACCGGCCGCTTCTCCGGCTCGAGCACTTCGATTAGGACGACGGCCTCGTTGGGCAGAATTGCTCCACGCCAGCGGCGCGGGCGAAACGGACTAATCGGGGTAAGCACCATCAGCGGCGCGTCGATGGGCAGGATCGGTCCGTGGGCCGAGAGATTATAGGCGGTGCTGCCGGCCGGGGTGGACACCAGCACGCCGTCGCAGATGAGTTCGTCGAGGCGCACCCGCCCGTCAACCGAGACGCGGAGCTTCGCCGCCTGATAGGTTTGCCGGAATAGCGACACCTCGTTGATGGCAAGCGCCTTATGCTCGGCATTGTGCTGGTTATAGGCGGTCATACGCAGCGGGTGGATGACGTTGATCTCGGCATTCTCCAGGCGCTCGAGCAGCCGGTCTTCCCTGTAGTCGTTGAGGAGGAAGCCGACCGACCCCCGGTTCATCCCATAGATCGGGATCTTGCTATTCAGATAGCGATGCATGGTCTGGAGCATCTGCCCGTCGCCGCCCAAGGCAACGATGACGTCTGTGTGTTCGGGCGGGGCGTCGCCATAGCTGGCGACCAGGGCGCGGCGCGCCTCTTCAGCCTCCTTCATCTCGCTCGCCACAAAGGCGATTTTTTTGAACCGGGACACGATGGTTTCGATACTTGGAGCCTGACAAGGGAGCGGGCACTATAAAGGCCAGCGCTTCTAACTATTCAAGCCTTCCGCTCGCTCGCGGTGAATGGTGAATCCATGACCAAGGAAGATCGGCCGGTTCTGGTTTACACGACGTTTGCACGGCTCGATGACGCAAAGCGGGTCGGCGACGCTCTCGTCGCCGCGCGGTTGGCCGCCTGCGTCAACATCTTCCCCGGCATGATCTCGATCTTCGAGTGGAAGGGCAGGCGCGAAATGGCCGACGAAGTTGCGATGATCATCAAGACCAGGGCGTCGCTCTCCGATGCCGTCCTAGCAGAAACCAAACGACTGCACCCGTACGAGCTGCCGGCGTTGCTCGTGCTGCCATCGGAAGGTGGCAGCGACGAATATTGCGGCTGGATCGTGAGCCAGACCGGGCGCGCTCCATGAGCAAGCGCGATTTCGTGCTTGCCATCGACCAGGGCACAACAAGCACGCGCGCCATTCTCTTCGACGCCGAGGCGCTGCTACGCGCCCAAGCGCAAGCGCCAATCACGCAGATCTATCCAGCACCTGGAGAGGTCGAGCACGATCCTGAGGAGATCTGGCAATCGGTGCTCGCGGCCGGACGTGCCGCGCTCAAGGAGGCTGGCGCTCAGTCGATCGAAGCAATCGGCATCACCAATCAGCGCGAGACGACCCTCGTGTGGGAGCGGGCGAGTGGAAAGCCGCTCGCCAATGCCATCGTGTGGCAGGACCGGCGCACCGCACAATATTGCGACGAGCTTCGTCAGGAGGGGTGGGGCGGCCATGTCGCTGAGGCAACAGGACTCATCATCGATCCTTATTTCTCAGCGACCAAGCTTGCGTGGCTGCTTGCCAACGTCCCTGGACTTCTTGAGCGGGCGCGCGCAGGCGAGGTTTGCTTCGGCACCGTCGACAGCTTCCTCCTGTTCAGGCTCACCGGAGGCAAAGTGCATGCCATGGATGCGAGCAACGCCGCCCGCACAATGCTCTACGACATCCGCAGAGGGGAGTGGAACGACCGGCTGCTCGATCGGCTCGCCATCCCACGCAAGCTGCTGCCGGAGGTCCGCGACAGTCAGGGAGAGTTCGGCGTCGCGGCTAGCGAGCATTTCGGGGTGAACTTGCCGATCAGAGGCATCGCCGGCGATCAACAGGCGGCCGCCTATGGTCAGGCCTGCTTCGCGCCTGGCATGCTAAAGGCAACCTACGGTACAGGCTGTTTCGTTTTGGCCAATACTGGAGAGGCCAAAATCGCCTCCACCACGCGCATGCTTTCCACCGTGTTTCATCAGCTCGAGGGCCGGCGCACCTTCGCACTGGAAGGATCGATCTTCATGGCTGGAGCCACGGTGCAGTGGCTTCGCGACAGTCTTGGGTTGATCGCCGACGCGGCCGAAAGCGAAGATTTTGCCCGCCGCGCGGACCCAAAGTCCAGCGTCTATGTCGTGCCTGCGTTTCAGGGCCTTGGCGCCCCGCACTGGGACGCTGACGCACGCGCTGCGATCCTTGGCCTGACACGCGCGGCCTCCGCTGCCGACATCGTCGCGGCAGGGCTTGAGGCGGTCGCTTTCCAAACCCGCGACCTGCTCGACGCGATGCGCCAGGACATAGCGCAAAGCGGAATTCCAGCGTCCGAAAGCTTGCGGGTCGATGGCGGCATGACGGCCAATGGCTGGTTTCTGCAGCGCCTCGCCGACATCCTCGGCGAGCGGGTCGAGGTTGCGCGGCATGCGGAAACCACCGCGCTCGGGGCGGCGCTTCTCGCCGGCCAGGCGAGCGGCTTCTATGGGAGCCAGGGCGAGTTGCAACAGGCTTGGGCGCCTTCCCGCGCCTACGAGCCGAGCATGGGCGAGGATGAAAGGGAAGCCCGCTATGGCGGCTGGCTCGAGGCGGTGGCGAAGGTGAGATCGAAGTTCTGATCCTTCCCCAGATGCGGTGTGGCGCAGTGGTGGCTTTTCGCCGCCCCGTTTATCGAATCGCCGGACGACTGTCATAAGTGTATCCTCAAAGGCTCGTACCAGCAGTTACAGGGACTGCACGATAACAATTGCATCGATCGATTTTCAAATGTTGGCCAATGCCGGATTTCCGCCGGTGCGCTTTAGCCCAGGCGATGTGATTTTTGCCGAGGGCGATCGCGGCGACGCGATGTATGTGGTCCGCAACGGTGAGGTAACGATCGAACGTCGCGGGACCGTCATGGAGACCGTGGGCGGTGGTGGTGTCTTTGGCGAGATGGCCCTAATCGATGGTTCTTCGAGAGCGCGACAGTGCGCGCCAAGACCGATTGCGAGGTCGTGCCGATCAACGAGAAGAGCTTTCTGTTCCTGGTGCATGAGACGCCGTATTTTGTCATGGCCGTGATGCGCACGCTCGCAGCTCGGTTGCGGCGCATGGACGAGGCCATCTAGGCAGCGACACCGCTTTCACCGGACACGCCATTTTTGGCCTTTTAATTGCGGCGTCCCCCGGCCATGATCGCCAGAGCCTCAACCGGTGAACATTCCGAACACTGTCCTTGGAATCGCTCGCTAATCTGGCGCTGCGGCGCCCGCGCAACGCGGACTTGCCGACCCTGGGGCGCGACGCTTTGGCGGGCGTCATCTCAGCGGTGGTCCAGATTGCGTATTGCATCTCGTTCAGCGCCCTAATTTTCCAAGGCGCGATCGCCTCAGGTTTTTCGCTCGGTCTGGCCGCGCTCATTATGGGAACGGCGGTCACTGGCGTCGTCATAGCGCTCACCTCAACATTGTCGCCGGCGAACGGCGGACCGGATTCTCCTGCGGTGGCGGTCATGAGCGTGCTCTCCGGCTCCGTCGCGGCGGCTCTTGCCGCCAAGGGTGCCGGAACCGCGACGATCATCATCAACGTGCTCGTCGCGCTTTCGGTGAGCACTCTATTCCCCGGAGTTCTTCTATTCGGCATCGGCGCTCTGAGGCTCGGCCAATGGCTGCGCTTCGTTCCGTATCCGGTGATCGGCGGATTTCTCGCCGCCTCGGGGCTGTTGCTTCTCACCGGCGGAATGGAGGTGGTGACCCAGACCAATCTCACGCTCGCGCCGTCGAGCTGGGAAGTTCTCTATTCAGCGATATACGCGCCGCAAATTATCGTCGGCTTGCTGTTCGCCATTGCCGTTCCTCTCGTTGGGCGATGGATGCCCAGCTACCTCGCGCTACCGTTGGTGTTCCTTGTATTCCTTATCGTCTTGGACTTCGGCTTGTTCGGCTTCACGCACGATGAGACCGTCAGGCGCGCCTGGTTCCTGCCAAGCCTTGGCGAACTCGCACTGTGGTGGCCAATCTCTGCTGTCTTGCGCCATGAAGTCGATTGGGGAGTGATTGCGCAGTCGAGCGCTGAAATTGGCGCGGTCTGCGGCGTGATGGCCATTGCCTTGCTGCTCGACGTGTCGAGCCTCGAAGTGGCGCGGCAAAAATCGGCGGATCTCGACAAGGAATTTCGGACGAACGGAATCGCCAATCAGCTCGCCGCCATCGTCGGCGGCTTGGCTGGGTCGCTGTCGATGAACGGCTGCCTGCTTCTTGAGGAATCCGGGGCCACGACCCGTTGGGCAGGCGCATTTGTCGGCATCGCTTGCGCCATCATCCTGTTCTCTGGCGTCGATATCGGCGGCATCGTGCCGAAGGCAATTCTCGGCGGCATGCTCGCTTATCTTGGCGCCGTGATCCTCGTCGAGCTTATGGCCTCGCCGGCCCAGCGCTCCTGGACCGATGGCGGGTTAGCGGTGGCCATGATGCTCGTCATTGTCAATTTCGGCTATCTCATGGGTATGGTACTCGGCGTGATCGGCGCCTGCCTCATGTTCGCTCTGAGCTATAGCCGCATCGGCGTGATCCGCCGCCACCTCACCCGCGGGGAATTTTCCAGCAACGTGGAGCGCGCGCCGGAGCAGACGCGGCTGTTGCGCGAGGAGGGATCGCGTCTGCACGTGTTCTGGCTTTCCGGATTCATCTTTTTCGGCTCGTCAAACGGCCTGTTCGAGCGGATCAGGCGGGCAATCGATGCCCAGGAGGAGAAACCGGTCGGCTATGTGGTCCTGGACTTCAGCGCAGTGCCCGGACTCGACACGTCGGCGGTGCTAAGCCTCATCAAGCTCCGCAATTATTGCGATGAGCACGCGGTGACCCTCGCCTTCTCCGGACTAAGCGAGGTGATGAGCACCAGCTTCCAGAAGGCGGGGTTCTTCGCAGGTGACCAATCGCATCAGGTCTTCGCCACCCGCAACGAAGCCGTCGAATGGTGCGAGGACATGCTGCTCATG
>Ga0182034_10001073_pt1 | contig 13319 bp, 14 predicted proteins | sample flu12Cox44000172_FD_125972 | JGI IMG/M metagenome (GOLD analysis project Ga0182034, IMG submission 125972) | Lab enrichment of tropical soil microbial communities from Luquillo Experimental Forest, Puerto Rico - flux4day.12C.oxic.44.000.172 | ecosystem: Environmental > Terrestrial > Soil >... | reverse complement strand
CACGGGCGCCATGGGCGGTGACCAGACGCAAGTCCATCTCATCACGTCTGCCGGCGTTGAGGATTGGCCGCCGATGAGCAAGGACGAGATGGCAACGCGTCTTCTTGCCCGCGCGAGCGAAGCTTTGCAGGCTTGGCCCCCGGCAGCGCAATGAACGAAAGGGGGCGCAACGCCGGAGTCACGCTGCGCGTGCGGCGCTTCCCACATGGCGAAGGCCTACCTCTTCCCACCTATCAGTCCGCGCACGCCGCAGGTCTCGATGTGGTGGCCGCGGTTACCGAAGATGCTCCTGTGGTGCTTCCACCCGGCGCCCGCGCGCTTGTTCCGACCGGCTTCGCGCTCGAGCTGCCACCTGGGTTTGAGGCGCAGCTTCGTCCACGCTCGGGGCTCGCCCTGAGATCTGGAGTCACAGTGCTCAACAGTCCTGGAACAATCGACGCCGACTATCGTGGCGAGGTCAAAGTGGTGCTGGTCAATCTAGGATCACAACCGTTCGTTGTGCGGCGCGCTGAGCGCATTGCCCAGCTCGTGGTGGCACGCGTCGAGCATGTGCGGGTGGAGGTTGTGTCAGAGCTTGGCGGCACGACGAGAGGGCAGGGTGGCTTCGGCTCCACGGGTTAAAAAACCACTTTTCCTTCTTCTTGTCGTCGCCCGGCTTGACCGTGCAATCCAGTAACCATCGCCCTCAGTCAATTTGCGTCAGGTGATTAGTGGATGCCGCTTTCGCGGGCATGACGAATTGGGAGGGATGTCCTACATTCCATTTATCATGCTCACCCCTGACGAGATCGAGCGCTACAAGCGGCAGCTGGTGCTCAAGGAGATCGGCGGCGAGGGGCAGCAGCGCCTGAAGGAAGCGAAGGTACTTGTCATCGGCGCGGGTGGGCTCGGCTCGCCCCTTCTCATCTATCTCGCCGCGGCTGGGGTGGGGACGCTTGGCATCATCGACGACGACCGTGTGAGCCTCGACAATCTCCAGCGCCAGATCGTGCACGACACCCTAAGCGTGGGCACCCTCAAGACCCGAAGCGCGGCGAGGGGTCTTGAGCGCCTGAACCCTAACGTAGAGACGCGCCTCTATTCCACGCGGCTTCAGCCAGAGAACGCTATCGAGATTATCTCGCATTACGACATCGTTGCCGACGGCTCGGACAATTTCGCCACACGCTACCTGGTCAACGATGCCTGCCATTTCGCCAAGCGCCCGCTGGTCTCTGCGGCGGTCGGTCCGTTCGACGGTTATCTCACCACAATCCGCGCCTTCGAGCATGACGCTGACGGCAATCCGCGCCCCAGCTATCGCTGTCTGTTTCCCGACGCACCGCCCGCCGGAACCGTCGCGCCATGTTCGGAGGCCGGTATTCTCGGTGCCGTCGCCGGCGTGATGGGGACCTTGCAGGCGGTGGAGGTGGTGAAGGAGCTGCTCACAATTGGCGAGAGCCTGGTCGGACGCCTGCTTCTCTATGATGCTCTGCAAGCGCGCTTCAGCACGCTGAACTATGCGTGGGATCCCGACAATCCGTTGAACGGACGAAACCCACGTTACCATGACCTGTCGCATCACCGCGAGGCCTTGGCCGATGCGAGCGGCTGATCGGCGGGCCCAGGCCAGCTGAAGCCGTCACCACGGGGTGCTGCATTGCCGGGTTGCTCGCCCGAGCCGGTGTCGATGTGACGGTGCTCGAGAAGCACGCCGATTTTTTTCGCGACTTCCGCGGCGTCACCCTCCATCCCTCGACGCTCGAGATTATGGCCGAGCTTGGCGTGCTTGACGCGTTGCTAAAGCGGCCGCATCAAGAAGTGCGCGAGCTCGCCGGCCAGATCGGCGATGATCGCGTCGCCCTTGCAAATTTTTCGCATGTGCCCACGCGCTGCCACTTCATCGCCCTGATGCCCGCAGGGGACTTCCTCGATTTACTCGCCGAGCAGGCGCGGCGGTACGCGGGCTTACGTTTGCGCATGCAGGCCGAGGTTACCGACCTAGTCCAAGACCAAGGGGGCGCCTGACGCGGTCAGTAGCTCCCGCCGCCGCCACCGCGTCCATCATAGCCGCCACCATAGCCGCCATACTTATGGTGCACTGGCGGCGCTGCATGATGCTCAAGCTGTGCCGATCCGGAGCAGACCACGTCTGTCCTGCCCTTGATCAATTCGAGGACTTCAGGCGTCGGAGCAAGCTTGCCCAAATCGACCTTGGCGAAATGACCGAAGGCAGCGAGCGCCTCGGCTAAAGGCGATGAAGGTGAGGTTGGCAAATGCAATCGCCCATCGGGACAGGGGGGTCTCCTCTCGCTCGGTACCACCGATACGGAAGCCCCGTGACGGACCGATGTCAACGCACCTCGAAACGCCGATCAGAACATTGCCGGATGGACGCGATCTGGCGGCGAGTGGCCGTCGAGGAAGGTCTTGATGTTGATGATGACCTTCTCGCCCATGTCGATGCGGCCTTCCAGCGTCGCCGATCCCATATGCGGCAGCACCACGACCTTGTCGCTCTTTAGCAGCTTGGGGTTCACCGCCGGCTCATGCTCGAACACGTCGAGACCTGCGCCGCCGAGCTGGCCGTTCTCGATCATACGGGCAAGCGCGTTTTCGTCGATCACCTCGCCGCGCGCTGTGTTGACGATGTAGGCGGTGGGTTTCATCAGGGCGAGCCTGCGCGCGGAGAGCAGATGGTAGGTCGCCGGCGTATGCGGGCAGTTGATGGAGATGATGTCCATGCGGGCGAGCATCTGGTCGAGGCTGTCCCAGTAGGTGGCTTCGAGCGCCTTCTCCACCTCAGGCGCCACGCGCCGGCGATTGTGATAATGAACCTGGAGGCCGAAAGCCCGGGCGCGCTTCGCGACCGCCTGGCCGATACGTCCCATGCCAACAATCCCGAGCCGCTTGCCGTAGATGCGGTGGCCGAGCATCCAGGTCGGCGACCAGCCATGCCATTCGTCGCTGCCGCTCTTCAGCAGATATGACCCCTCGGCGAGCCGCCGCGGCACGGCGAGGATCAGCGCCATGGTCATGTCGGCGGTATCCTCGGTCAGCACGCCGGGCGTGTTGGTGACGAGAATGCTGCGGTTCCGCGCGGTTTCGAGGTCGATATTGTCGACGCCAGTGCCGAACTGGGCGATCAGCTTGAGCTGGGGCCCGGCCTGGCTCAACACGCTCCGATCGATGCGGTCGGTAACCGTGGGGACGAGCACGTCGGCGGTCTTTACCGCCTCGACCAGCTCCTCGCGTGACAGGGAGTGATCTTCAAGATTGAGTCTCGCGTCGAACAGCTCGCGCAGGCGGGTTTCCACCACCTCCGGAAGCTTACGTGTGACCATAACGAGCGGTCGTTCAGCAGCGGTCATAGTTCTTCTGTCTTCCCATTAGGATTTCCGCTGGCGCAGAAGTTTCCCCGCGGTCGATGTTTGGCAATTGGCCCCGCGCGGGCAGCCTTCTCTAACAGAATGAGCCTTAAGAGATAAGCGCCATCTTGGCATCAACGCCACGGTCCGTTCACTATTCTGCCGCATCAGAGTGCAGAACGATTCGCGCAGGGCGGCTCGGCACGTGGGCAAGAGAAGCGGGGCCTTAGCAGTGCGTCATTGGCATTGGATGTCGGCGGCAGCCGTGTTGGCGCTCACGATCCTGCTGCTCGGCGCGCCGGTGCACGCCGCGGACGACGCTACGCCTTCGGCTGGACCGAGCAGCCAAAGTCACCTGCCGATCCCGCGCTTTGTCAGCCTCAAATCCGATAAGGTCAATGTACGCAAGGGCCCGAGCACCGACCAGGCCATCGTCTGGGTGTTTGCCCGCGCAGGACTTCCGGTCGAGATTATCGCCGAATCCGACAATTGGCGGCGCGTCCGCGACAGCGAAGGCGCCGATGGCTGGGTCTGGCACAGTATGTTGAGCGGTAGGCGCACGGTGTTGATCGCACCCTGGACCAAGCCGCCGGAAAACGTGCCGCTCTATGCGCGAAAGTCTACTGGTGCGAGCACGGTAGCGGAGCTAGCACCGCGTGTGCTTGGCAATTTGCTCTCTTGCGACGGGGAGTGGTGCGAGCTGTCGATTGACGATTATTCCGGCTTTGTACAGCAGGACAAATTGTGGGGCGTCTACAAGGACGAGGTGGTGAAGTAGCGTTGCGGCTAGCGCTTGCGCCCGTCGACGAGGCGCACCAGCACATCGACGCGGCTGATGGACATGCCGTCGGGCGCCTCCGGCAAGCCTTCGATACGGATCGAGGCCGTGTCGATGTCCATGAGCTGCCCGGAGTTCTCGCAGAAGAAGTGATAGTGGTTGGAGGTGTTGGTGTCGAAATAGGTCTTGGCGCCCTCGACCGCCACCTCGCGTAACAGTCCGGCTTCGGTGAATTGGTGCAGTGTGTTGTAGACCGTGGCGAGCGACACCGGCACTTTCCGCCCCTGCGCCTCCTCATGCAGCAGCTCTGCCGTGACGTGGCGGTCGCAGCCGTCGAACAGTAGGCGCGCAAGCGCAACGCGCTGACGCGTTGGCCGCAACCCCGCCGCGCGCAGGCGCTCTGCGATGTCCGTTGCCGGTAATGTCATGACCGAGACACTATATGTGGAAGCGCCGGTCGCTGCAACGCCATGTCGGCCGACGGAAGTCAGACCTTGGAGAGCCAGAAATCGGCAACCAAAGGCTAGAAGCAAAGCCCCACGGGTGCCCGATTTCTGGTTTGTGAGTTCCGGTTTCTGATTTTTGATCTCCTGTCGCTGTGTTAGGAAACGGCCGGCTGCGGAGAACGTTAGGGTTTCCGCGTGAGGAAGGATCGAGAATGGCCGAGCGTCGCGAACAGTTCGATTACGAGGACCTGCTCGCTTGCGCCCGAGGCGAATTGTTCGGCCCCGGCAACGCGCAGCTTCCGCTACCACCGATGCTGATGTTCGACCGCATTTCCGAAGTAAAGAAGGAGGGAGGCGAGCACGGCTGGGGTCGCATCGTCGCTGAGCTCGACGTGAAGCCTGAACTCTGGTTCTTCCCGTGCCACTTCAAGGGCGATCCGGTCATGCCGGGATGCCTTGGCCTCGATGCATTGTGGCAGTTGCTGGGTTTCTTCCTGGGCTGGCTCGGCGCTCCCGGCAGAGGGCGCGCTCTGAGCGTCGGCGAGGTCAAATTCTCCGGCATGGTGCTGCCCACCATGAAGAAGCTCGAATATATCGTCGAGCTGAAGCGGGTGATCCGGCGAAAATTCACCCTCGGCACGGGTGACGGCTGGCTGAAAGCCGACGGCGATACGATCTATACGGCCAAGGAACTGCGGGTCGGGCTCTTTCAGGCGGGCGAAGCCGCTCCCGCCGGGGCATGATCGAAACCGTTTGGCGCCGCGACAACTGGACCCGTGCGGGCTTAAGGACTGACTCATGAGACGAGTGGTTGTGACCGGTATGGGGATCGTGTCCTCGATCGGCAACAGTGCCCAGGAGGTGCTCGCCTCGTTGCGCGAGGCGAAGTCGGGTATCGTCAAGGCCGATACTTACGCCGAGCTTGGCTTCCGCTGCCAAGTGCATGGCGCGCCGAAGCTCGACTGGGAGGAAATGATCGACCGGAAGGTGCGCCGCTTTATGGGAGCTGGTGCCGCCTGGAGCTACCTCGCCATGGAGCAAGCGATACGTGATGCTGGGCTCGAGGGGTCCGACATCTCCAACCACCGCACCGGACTGATCATGGGCTCTGGCGGTCCGTCGACGCGGGCGATCGTGCAGGCCGCCGATACTACGCGTGAGAAGGGGCCGAAGAAGGTCGGTCCGTTCGAGGTGCCGAAATCAATGTCCTCGACCACCTCCGCGACGCTCGCCACGCCGTATCGCATCAAGGGCCTGAGCTATTCGATCTCGTCAGCCTGCTCGACCTCGGCGCATTGCATTGGCAATGGCGGCGAGCTGATCCAATGGGGCAAGCAGGACATCGTTTTTGCCGGCGGCGGCGAGGAGCTCGACTGGACACTCTCGGTGCTGTTCGATGCCATGAACGCCATGTCGTCCGATTTCAATGACCGCCCCGAAGTGGCAAGCCGCGCCTATGACATCAAGCGTGACGGTTTTGTCATCGCTGGTGGCGCTGGCGTCGTGGTGCTCGAGGAGCTGGAGCACGCCAAGGCGCGCGGCGCCCGCATCTATGGCGAGCTGGTCGGCTATGGCGCCACGTCTGATGGCTACGACATGGTGCAGCCGTCCGGCGAAGGGGCGACGCGCTGCATGCGCCTGGCGATGCAGGGCGTTGATGGCATCGACTACATCAATCCACACGCCACCTCGACGCCAATCGGCGACGTAAAGGAGATCGAGGCGATCCGCGAAGTCTTCGGCGACAAATCGCCGCCGATCAGCGCAACCAAATCCCTTACCGGCCATTCGCTCGGCGCCGCTGGCGCGCATGAGGCGATTTATTCGCTATTGATGATGAACAACGGCTTCATTTGCGAATCAGCCAATATCGAGACCATCGATCCTGGCGTCGCCGACATGCCGATCGTGCGCAAGCGTCAGGACAACGTCGACATCAACTGCGTCATGTCCAACAGCTTCGGCTTCGGCGGTACCAACGCCACGCTCGTGTTCCGGCGCTACAACGGCTAAAGCGAAGGACCCCGCATTCACCCATAACCAGAGTAAGTGCCATGACCACAATAAGAGACATCGCAGAGCCCGGACCGCTGATGAAAGGCAAGAGGGGTCTCGTGATGGGCGTTGCCAACGACCGCTCGATCGCCTGGGGCATCGCGCGTGTACTGCATGGCCAGGGTGCCGAGCTTGCCTTCAGCTATCAGGGCGGGCCATTTGGACGGCGCGCCGAGCCGCTGGCCCAATCGATCGGCGCGCCGATCATCGAGGAGGCCGACGTCGAGGATCTGGAGAGTGTAAAGCGCGTGTTCGAGGTGATTCGCAAGAAATGGGGCACGCTCGATTTCGTCGTGCACGCGCTTGCCTTCTCCGACCGCAACGAGCTAAAGGGTCGCTATTGCGACACCACACGCGCCAATTTCGAGCACACAATGGTGATTTCCTGCTTCTCCTTCACAGAGATCTCGAAGCTCGCCGTGGGGTTGATGCCGAATGGTGGCTCGCTGCTTACGCTTACCTATGGCGGCTCGACGCGGGTGGTGCCCTGTTACAACGTGATGGGCGTGGCCAAGGCCGCGCTCGAAGCAAGCGTGCGCTATCTCGCCTCGGATTTCGGCCCGCAAGGAATCCGCGTGAACGCGCTGTCAGCAGGGCCAATGCGCACGCTCGCCGGCGCCGGTATCTCTGATGCGCGCACGCTGTTCCATTTCCAGCAGCGCCATGCGCCGATGCATCGCTCGCCGACGCTCGATGAGGTTGGCGGTGCCGCACTCTATCTTCTTTCAGATCTTTCCGGCGCGGTGACCGGTGAAGTGCATTTCGTCGACTGTGGCTACAATACCATTTCGATGCCGAGCCTCAACGCGCTAAAGACCATGGAAGGCGACAAGGAGCCGGAGGCAGTGCCTGAGAAGGCGCCGCGCGAAGCGGCTCAATAGGGAATTTAAGTATTTTAAATCAATGCGTTAGAGGAAATGGCAAATGGCCCAGCTGGTGGTTCTCATTTGTCTTCTCGCGACTCCAACGGAGTGCACCGAGAAGCCCGTGCCTGGCGCGACGACGTCAGACGTGGTGAGCTGCCTCAAGACTGCGGGCGACAAGGCCGACGAATGGCAGAGGGCCAACAGCCAATATTTCGTCATCGGCTGGCGCTGCCAAGCGCAGAAGAAGGAGCAGTAACCACACGCTTGTCGGGTTGCTGGACACCCGCTTTCGCAGGCCTCACAATACGAAAAATGTCCGGTGAAAGGCCGGGCACAACGAAATCTCCAAAATGCGCGAAGTTAGCTCGCCGCGGCCTTTTGCAGTTCCTTCTCCTTGCCGGTTGCCTGATCGACGACCTTCATCGACAGCCTGACCTTGCCGCGATCGTCGAAGCCGAGCAGCTTGACCCACACCACGTCGCCCTCCTTGACCACGTCGCTGACCTGCTTCGGCCGGCCCTCGGCAAGCTGCGAGATATGCACGAGCCCGTCTTTGGCGCCGAAGAAATTCACGAAGGCACCGAACTCCATCACCTTGACCACCTTGCCTTGATAGATCTCACCGACCTCGGGCTCTGATGCGATCATCTTGATGCGGTTGATCGCCGTCCGGATCGATTCGGCGTTGGCCGAGGCGATTTTCACCGTGCCATCGTCGGAGATGTCGATCTTGGCGCCGGACTCAGCCACGATCTCGCGGATCACCGAGCCGCCAGAACCGATCACCTCGCGGATCTTGTCGACCGGGATTTGGATAGTCTCGATGCGCGGTGCGTATTCGCCAAGCTCCGGCCGCGCCTCGTTCAGCGCCTTGTTCATCTCGCCAAGAATATGCATAAGGCCTTCGCGCGCCTGATCGAGGGCGACCTTCATGATCTCCTCGGTGATACCGGTGATCTTGATGTCCATCTGCAGCGAGGTCACCCCTTCCGAAGTGCCCGCCACCTTGAAGTCCATGTCGCCGAGATGGTCCTCGTCACCAAGGATGTCAGAAAGTACGGCAAAGTCCCCCTCTTCCTTGATGAGGCCCATGGCAATACCGGCGACCGGCCGGCGCAAGGGAATGCCAGCGTCCATCATGGCAAGCGAGGATCCACATACGGTGGCCATCGACGATGAGCCGTTGGACTCAGTGATTTCCGAAACCACGCGGATGGTGTAGGGGAAGGTCTCGCGGTCCGGCAGCACCGGATGGATCGCCCGCCAGGCGAGCTTGCCGTGGCCGATCTCGCGCCGTCCCGGCGATCCCATGCGGCCGACCTCCCCCACCGAATAAGGCGGGAAATTGTAGTGCAGCATGAAGGTCTCCTTATAAGTGCCCTCAAGCGCATCAATATATTGCTCGTCCTCGCCAGTACCGAGCGTCGCAACCACTAGCGCCTGGGTCTCGCCGCGGGTGAACAGCGCGCTGCCATGCGTGCGTGGCAGGATGCCGACCTCGCAGACGATAGGCCTCACCGTAGTCAGATCACGTCCGTCAATGCGATGCTTGATAGAGAGGATGCTCGAGCGGACGATGTCCTTCTCAAGCTCCTTGAGGGCATTTCTGGTCTTGGTGATCGCCGTGACGTCGGCGCCTTCCGGCACAAGCGCGCTGACCACCTTCTCTTTAATGGCGGCCACGCGATCACGGCGCTCGTGCTTGGCGGCGATCTTGTAGGCCTCGCAAAAATCTGCCTCGGCCAGGTTGCGCACCTTGGCGGCAAGCTCTTCGGCGTCAGTGTCTGACTTGAGCTCCCACGGCTCCTTAGCCGCGCGTTCGGCGAGCTTGACGATAGCGTCGAGCACCGGCCGAAAATGCTTCTGGCCGAACATTACAGCGCCGAGCATCACATCCTCCGGCAGCTCCTTCGCTTCAGACTCCACCATGAGCACGGCATTGGCGGTGCCAGCCACCACGAGATCGAGCGAGCTTTCGCGCATCTCGTCGATCATCGGATTGAGCGCATATTTGCCTGCGATATAGCCGACGCGCGCGGCCCCAATAGGGCCGAGAAAGGGAATGCCGGAAAGCGTCAGCGCGGCCGAGGTCGCGATCATGGCGACGATATCCGGATCGTTCTCCATGTCGTGCGAGAGCACAGTGGCGACGATCTGCGTCTCGTTGCGGAAACCTTCGGCGAAGAGCGGCCGGATTGGCCGATCGATAAGGCGGGAGGTGAGCGTTTCCTTCTCGGTGGGGCGCCCCTCGCGCTTGAAATAGCCGCCGGGGATCTTGCCGGCGGCAAAAGTTTTTTCCTGGTAGTTCACAGTGAGCGGGAAAAAGTCGATGCCTGGCTTCACCTCTTTGACGGCCGTTGCGCTGGCTAGCACCGATGTGCCGCCATATTGGGCGAGAACGGCGCCGTCCGCTTGGCGGGCGATGCGTCCGGTCTCGAGCCTGAGCGGTCGGCCCGCCCATTCGATCTCTACGGTGCGCTTATGCAGCATGATGATGTCTCAACGAACAGGGATAGGTTGCGCCCGTAGCAGGCCCCCTGAAGGCGATGGCTCGGGTCGATATGTCATGAAGATCCACCAATGTATGGCGACTCGCGTCACCGGCGAATGCCCAGGCGGTTGATGAGCTTCTGATACCGGTCCTCGTCCGTCGCCTTGACGTAGTCGAGCAACCGGCGGCGCTGGCTAACCATTTTCAACAGCCCGCGCCGTGAATGGTTATCCTTGTTATGCGTCTTGAAGTGGTCGGTAAGATTGGTGATCCGTTCCGTCAGGATCGCCACTTGCACTTCAGGAGACCCGGTGTCTCCGGGCTTGGTGGCGTAGTCTTTGATAAGCTCTTGCTTGCGCAAAGCGCTGATCGACATCGGATGAACTCCTTGTGAATTGACGAACGCCCTAGCTCAGATTGAAGACCCGGGTGGGGCGCAGTTCGCCTTGGCTGACCTCACCAACCGCCACAAGCGTCCCTCGTGACGTGGCGTAGACTGGCCCTTTGAGAATTGGAGCATCCCGGCCGCGTAATAGCACGGGTTGGCCTCTCTTGAGCCTGGCCGCGTCCCGCCCGTTCATGGCGAGCGCCGGGATGTCGTCCAGCGCCGTCTCGACGGGCTGCAAAACGCTAACTAGGGCGTCGCAGCCGGCGGCACTATGTCCTAACTGCTCAAGCTTTGCTAGGGAAATCGCGGCCTCTTCATCGAAGGGACCGACCCTTGTTCGTCGCAATTCCGTGATATGGGCGGCGCTGCCGAGCGAGTGGCCAAGGTCGCGGGCCAAGGCCCGCACATAGGTGCCCTTCCCGCAGCGCGCCTCGATGAGGCAATGGTCGGAATCAGGCATATCAACGAGCTTGAGGCTTTCGATTAGCGCCGGGCGCGGGGCAAGTTCGAACTCCTCCTCGTCCCTGGCGAGGTCGTAGGCCCTGGCGCCCGCTACTTTCAGCGCCGAATAGCGCGGGGGCACCTGGCTGATCTCGCCGACAAAGCCTGGCAATGCCGCTTCGATTTCCGCTCGCGTGGGCCTCACCGCGCTCGTCGCCACGATCGCGCCTTCCGCATCGTCGGTAGCCGTGGCGGCACCAAAGCGCACCGTGAAGCGGTATTGCTTGTTGCCTCCCACAGCGAACGGCATCGTCTTGGTCGCTTCACCAAAGGCGATGGTCAGCACGCCGGTGGCGAGCGGATCAAGCGTGCCCGCATGCCCTGCTTTCTGCGCGCCGTAGAGGTGCCTAACGCGCGATACCGCTTGGGTCGACGTCATGCCTTGCGGCTTATCGAACACAAGCCAGCCGTGAATGGGAAGAGCTTTGCGCCGCCGCGCCATGTCAAGACCCAATCAGCCGTCGAGATCGCGCACGACTTTGGGCGAAGCGAGCAACTCATCGATGCGTTGCGAGGCGGCGAAGGACGTATCGGTCTTAAAGCGCAGCTCCGGCATGAACTTGAGGCTCACGCGCCGCGCAACCTCGCCGCGCAAGTAGCGCTTGTGCTGATCGAGATGCTTGACCGCGTCCTCGGCGCCTGCGCCGCCGAGCGGCAGCACGTAGATTGTGGCAAGCTTCAAGTCTGGCGACATGCGCACTTCTGAAACGGTGAGCGAACATTGGGTGAGGACATCGTCTACGATCTCGCCGCGCGCGAAGATCTCGGCGAGGACGTGTCGGATCAGCTCGCCAACCTTCAACTGGCGCTGGCTCGGGGCTTTTGCCGATGAAAGGGGCCTCACCATGCTATGTCCTTTCTCCGTCAAGTGCCGCGAGATCAAACGCGAACCTGATTCGAAGCCAGCTGGCCGATTTCCGTCGAAGGCGGCGGCGACGTAGACCGCAGGGTCCACAAAGGCCTTTGCATGGCAGGCGCCGGGACGCGGTCCCGGCGCCATTCGGCTGCGGGCAGCATCGACACGATGCCTTGCATCCGCTCGGCATCGGCGGCCTTAAGCCGGCGGACTTCGATCGAAGCCATCACGTTGAAATCGCTAAAGTGTACGCTTGACGTGCTCAACCTCGAAGCACTCGATTACGTCGCCTTGGCGCATGTCCTGGTAGCCTTCGAACGCCATGCCGCATTCCTGCCCGGCCACAACCTCCTTCACCTCGTCCTTGAAGCGCTTGAGCGTCGAGAGTCTGCCCTTATGCACCACGACGTTGTCGCGGATCAGCCTGACTGTGGCGCCGCGCTCAACCTTGCCATCGGTGACGCGGCAGCCGGCGACCTTGCCAACCTTAGAGATGGTAAACACCTCGAGGATCTCAGCATTGCCGAGTAAGGTTTCGCGCGTGGTGGGGGCGAGCAGGCCGGACATGGCTTGCTTCACCTCATCGACCAGATCGTAGATCACGGCGTAATAACGGATCTCGACGCCCTCGCACTCAGCGGCCTCGCGGGCCTGCGCATTGGCGCGCACATTGAAGCCGAGCACCACGGCGCCTGAGGTTGCCGCGAGCGAGATGTCGGATTCGGTGATGCCCCCGACGCCGGCATGAACGATGCGGGCGCGCACCTCATCGGTGCCGAGCTTGTCGAGCGCGGTAACGATGGCCTCGACCGAGCCTTGTACGTCACCCTTGACCAGCAGCGTGAATTCCTTGGTCCCGGTCGCCTTGAGCTGGGTCATCATCTGCTCTAGCGAGCCGCGCTGGCCGGCCACGGCCAGGCGTTTGCGCCGCTCGCGCAGGCGATAACTGGTGATCTCGCGGGCCCGCGCCTCGTTTTCCACCACGGCGAACTGATCGCCTGCCTCCGGCGCCGAGTCGAAGCCGAGCACCTCGACCGGCACCGAGGGACCAGCCTCCTTGACGTGCTCACCGAGATCGTTGATCAACGCGCGCACCCTGCCCCAGGCGGAGCCGGCAACGATGAGATCGCCAAGACGCAGCGTGCCGCGCCGGATGAGGGCGGTGCCGACGGGTCCGCGGCCGCGCTCGAGCTTGGCCTCGACGATGACGCCTTCCGCGGGACGGTCCGGGTTGGCGGTGAGCTCGAGCACCTCGGCCTGCAGCAGGATGGCTTCTAGCAGCTTATCGAGTCCGGTCTTCTCCAGGGCAGAGACTTCGATCTCGAGCGTCTCCCCGCCCAGGCTTTCCACCACGATCTCGTGGTTGAGCAACTCGGTGCGCACGCGTTGCGGATCGGCGCCGGCCTTGTCGATCTTGTTGATGGCGACGATGAGTGGCACCTTCGCCGCCTTGGCATGATTGATGGCTTCCACGGTCTGTGGCTTGACGCCATCGTCGGCCGCCACCACCAGCACAACGATATCCGTCACCTTGGCGCCCCGCGCACGCATCGCGGTGAATGCCTCGTGGCCCGGCGTATCGATGAAGGTG
>Ga0182034_10001069_pt1 | contig 13351 bp, 13 predicted proteins | sample flu12Cox44000172_FD_125972 | JGI IMG/M metagenome (GOLD analysis project Ga0182034, IMG submission 125972) | Lab enrichment of tropical soil microbial communities from Luquillo Experimental Forest, Puerto Rico - flux4day.12C.oxic.44.000.172 | ecosystem: Environmental > Terrestrial > Soil >... | reverse complement strand
CTTTGCATAATATAGTTACAGTGGAAAGAGTTCCGCTTGTTCCCAGAAGGCGCAGACCAAGGTGGGCCGTCGGCGCATCCGACGCAACGCTTGGCGTGCGGAAGCGCTCAACTGTCCAAAGGTAGTGGGGCAGAAGTTGGGTAATTCGTGCTGCTTCCAGGGTGACCACAGATACTCCACTGGGTTCAGTTCGGGAGCATAGCCGGGAAGGTATTCCAGCCACAAACGCCCCCTCTGTTGCTGTACGAACTGCCATACCGCACGGCTGCGGTGACCGGGCAGTCCGTCCCAAACGATCAGCAACTTGCCGGGAATGTGACGCAGCAGGTGGGCCAGGAACTGGATGATCTGGGGACTAGGGATCGCTCCCGGAAACAGGCGGAAGTAAAAGTTCCACCAGGTCACGCCCGCTATTGCCGACAAGCTCTTCCAGTTGAAGTGGTATTGCAGCACCGGCGTCTGTCCGCGTGGTGCCCAGGTACGGCAGCGCTGGGGACGCTCACTCAGTCCGCTCTCGTCGATGAAGACGATGGTGCGGCCTTCGTTTTTGGCCTTTTTTGACGAACTCTCCCGTATGTACTGTATTACGAGGCGCAGTGGCTCGCGCTCAGGAGCTGGCATCCTGCGTGAATATCCTCCTGTTTCTTGCTATCGATCGGTACATAGTCTCCGCTGGACCGCGCCGAACGAAATAGTTGGTGATGATGAATTCGAAGCCACACGCGGTCTGTCATTTCGAATCACAGACAGGACGGCTGAATTATGGCGAGGGGTCGTTGATCTTTTGTTTGACTCGAAACCACCGTGCCGGCGCCGCATGTAGCGGCACTGATGCTGCACCCGAACCTCGACTTGCTGCAAGACTGCCCATCACTTCACTCAGATACCACGAAATGCCTTACGTGTATGGGATTTGGATGCTCCCACGCGAGAGCACCTCAGTTGGTGTTGACAGGGTACGCACGTGAAAGAAGAGGCCTTACTTTGCCATCGGTTGCAACTTTCACCTCCAGCTCAAAGGCATGGTCGCGGGAGAACCGGGGTCCTCATACTCTCCGTCGGCCCACCCCCCGGGCGGCATTTCGATCCAAGCGACGTGGCTTCTGCCGTTTAGTTGAGCTCGAGTAGATGGGGATGGCTCACCGTTCCCGGAACTAGAACGTGCTCGGAAGTTGTTATTCGTCATCGATGGACGGCGTCGGCCGTTGCTCCCCTTACTCAACTTCGCGCGCGAGGAGCGACTTCGCGCTTGGGTTCCGTTGGGGGGCATTGCAGGCATGAATCGTTACCTGGTCCGTTGGTCACTGGTTAAGGATCTCGGAGGTGCGGACGGACTCGTCGACCGCCACGGCCTCGGCTGAATGCTGAATCACGATCGCGTTTGGGAACAAACCTCCGAAGACGACGAACAACACAGTGGCAGCCAGGACCCAACGCTCGCGCGGCAGCGCGTCCGCCTCCACCGTAAACCCCGTTCGACGCTTACCTAGGAAAAGCCGCGTGAACAAGCGAAAGAAGCTTACGGCATTCAGGGCCGTCGCAATGGGCAACAACAATCCCGTTAGGGGATGCGAAGTGAGGGTTCCCTGGACCAACAAGTCTTGAGAACAGAAGCCAAGCGTGCCCGGCAGACCGACAAGCGCCAGTCCGAGGATGGCAAAGGACACGGCAAGGCGAGGCGCGTGTTCGGCCAAGCCCAAATGCCTGCTCGCGCTTAGATTTTCGCCAAAACGAACCTCCAGCAGTCGCAGAATTCCAAACAGACCCACGGTGGAAACCGTGACCACAAACCAATGCACTAGAGCGCCGGCAATTCCTTCGGCCGTGCGGCTCTCGAGGCCACTCAAGATGCAGGCGGACTGACTAAGAGCAAGAAAGGCGAGCAGCCGCCGTGGCGAGTTTTCGGCAAGAGCTCGAATCGCGATGAAAAGCGCGGTGGCTATGGCGAGATAGGAAAGAACCGGAAAGAGATGGTCTGTCTGTGGAAACAACGGCACGATCAGCTTGGCGACCAGCAAAGCTCCAAAATGACCATTCAGGAGAAGAGCAGTTGGGACTGAGGAACCACTCTCAGCCGCGTCTGCTACCCAAGCGTGCATGGGGAAGATCCCTTTGCGAAAGACTACCGCGATGACCAGAAGCGCAAAGGCCACAATCCCGCCCGGGCTCTGTCCCTTCAAATTCGCAATCGAAACAACCCTGGCGTTGGCTACGATGAACCCGATCGCCAGCGCAAAGGCGACACTTGAGGACAGGAGACTGACTAGGGGACGCCGCTTGCGAGGCCGGAACCACCCGGCCCACAAGAATGGGACGATGGACAGAATCCACGCGCCCAGCAAAACGAGCAGGTTTCCAGTCGAGTACGCCAGGAGCGTCGAACCCAATAGGATGAGAATTCCGGCGATCGTCACTGCCTCCGAATCACGGCGCGGAAGCAACAAAATTGCGCCAAACGTGAGGCAGGAAAAGAGCAGCATCAACGTTTCGTACAGAGATTCACTCTTGGGTGCCCGCCAAACAAGAGCTGCGCTTGCGATGATGGATAGGAGCGCCGCAACGCAGCCGAAGACCCGGACTTGTCGGCGAACACTTGTCACGACAACCGCAGCAAGCCAGGGAGCGGTAATCGAAGCGCTGGTCAAGACAGGAGTGCGGAGAACCCATCCCGGCACGGACATCAATTACTCCTCTGAGCTGGCTCCGGGCTCGGGACCTGCACGGCGCGGCCGGGGCGGATTGTAGTAGGGGAGGGCGCACGGGTGCGATCCTTCCGAGAAAGATAGTTGGAGAGCTGCGACAGCGGAGCAATCACCCAGCGCTCGATAATCGTATCCAGATTGCCGCGGTCGAGCGCCCAACGATAGAGCCATAACTGGATCCTCTCCGGCAGCATTTCCTCGATTTGCTTGCCAGTCGGCGAGAGCTGGCCTCCAATGGCGGAGCGCATGTGGTGATAGTCGTGAAGCATGGATGGCGCGCGCAAGTATTGCATGGTGCGAAGTGTGGCATTCCCCAAGATGTGGGCCACCGCGAGCCATCTCCATCCGAGCCCGATCTCTATGAATACAATGCCCACTTGCGTCAACGTGGCATAAGCGAGCGACGTCTTGGCGTCAGCGCTGGCACGACCAACAATAGTTCCGTGAATCGCGGTAGCGGCACCGATCAGAACGACCAAAGAGGAAGCAAGCACGGATTGAGCCAGTAGCGGCTGCGCACGAAGCAACAGGTATGCCCCAGCGTGGATCGAGATCGCTCCGTAAAAGATGGCACTTGACGGAGTGGGTCCCTCCATCGCGCGTGGGAGCCATCCCGAAAAAGGAACCTGAGCAGCTTTTCCAGATGCCGCAAGAAGGAGGAGAAGACAGACGACTACCGCCCGCACGCCGGTTAGGGTTGGAAAGCCATTACCGAAAGAAGCTGTTCCAGCCCAATGGTGCATTGCGAAGATACCGACAAGCAATCCAATGTCACATGCGCGATATATGCCGAACACGTAAAGTCCGTTTTCGACGGGAGCGGGCCTGCGTTCGAAGAATCCAATCAACAAGACCGACGTGATGCCGACGATCTCCCATCCCGCGGCCAACAGGTCGAAGGAACCCGCGGCGAACGCGAGCAAGGATCCGAACGCGAACAGGTGCAACAAAAGAAAAAATCGCAGGAACCCAGATTCACGATGAAGGTAGGTCGCCGAGAACTGCCCGATCAGTCCTGATAACACTGCCGCCAATGCCACGAAAGGAACCGAAAGCCGGTCCACCGTCAGTACCAATGGAAAATGGTAGTTCCCCACCGCAAACCAGTTGCCGAAAGTGACGGTAATATCCGCCGCAGACGTGATCCTCCAAATAAGTGCCGCAACTCCAGACGTACAGGCGGCGAAGGTCAGGCCGGTGATCCAGGACAGCAGGCGTTCGCTTGGAACCCAGTCCAAAAACCATAGGAGGGCAAAAACAGTAAAAACGAAGCCCGGGGCCACCACGACAAAAACCAAGGTGCCTTGAAAAATCACCGCAGGCGGCCTCCTGTTGTTGTTCGAGGCGTTTGAATCCAAGCCATGGGAAGATGCTGGAGCTTCCCGGCGTACCACTCGTGCGATGAGAGCGCCACCGGAAGGCGTTCCAGGTCCTCATGGAACTCTTCAAATCCGCTATCCCGGTGAACATGAACACGTGCGGAAGCAGGGTCAATCGTAGCCAGTCGAATCCAGCGATTTTCCAGCAGCCGCTTTAATGTGGAGTCGCCGTCGATAACTTTCTCCAGCTTGTCAGGAGTGGTCTCGATCACGAAGAGAATTCGGACGGGCTCGTGAATTTCAACCATTTGCCAGGGCAATCCCGTGCGTAGGTCGCTGGCATGACCGTCCATGACTCCCATCAAGCTGGTCACGTTGTGCGGCAGTTTCGTGCCGCATCCGTATCGGTCGTTGTCGACGAACGAAAAGTAGTATTCAAGACTGATTCCGGCGCAGACGGGTACCGCGGCGGCCAGCAATGCCGCCAGGGCTTCATTGTCGGGATCTACATTGGCGTCATAGGAAACGAGAAACGCGCGCCGATCGAAGAATAAGCCCCGGGTCAGGCTGCGACGCGCGATGATACACACGGAATTCGTGCAATGCCCATATTCTGGCCGCGGCTGCGCGAGATGCTCGCTGCGTTCTTCCACGTGACGAAGCGCGCGTTCCGCATCCGCATCTGCCGGCAATGATTCAAATCGCCGGGCGCGCTCGAGTGCGTTCTGCGTTCTCGCGCGATCAAGTGAACTACGAATGGACTCCAAATCCGCCAGATGTGTTGAGGGGACCGCATCGAGATCGAAGAGTTCTACGTCGTCATTGCAGGTATCGTGATAACCGCCGATGAACCAGGTATCCGGGCGGATATCAATCCCTTTTTCCCGCAATCGGTCGCGTACTTCCTGCCGGTTTGCCATTGAAGCAAAAAGCCGGGCGTTCGGCCCGCCGCGGCGCCCGCCACAGGCGCCGCAATCGTGAGCCGACTCATGTGGATTGTTGAGGCTGCTCGAGCCGTGGCCAAGGATTACCACCAGACGGGAGAAATCGCGCACCAGACCAGCCGGACCCAAGACGCTAGCCACTCGTTCTGCTTTTTCTTCCGCAGTGAATCCCATCAACAGGCCGGAGACTGCGCCCTGGGATTGTTTTGTGTTCCGCATCAACGTGAGCTCAGTTCGCGGCTCGGGTAGAAATGCCTTGTTCAGCCAATTGCGCAGGAGCGCATAACGTCGCGGCGCCAGGAGATGACCGATCAGGGGCACTGCGGAGAGCAAACCGACGGCTGAGGTCGAAAGCCAGCCGCGGAGCAATGTCTTGGAAGAGACAAACGAATTACGCATCAGCAACCCAAGAATCCGACGCCGCCAGCGGCGGCTTTCCAGTAGCGAGCTGTCTCCGGCTTGTGGCTGTTCTACGATGGCGTGCTTCGGTTTGACCACCACCGGGCAAAACGCCGCCCCATGGGGATCATCGATCCCCCTGTAATCCACGGCTACCGCGAAGTACCCGGCGGCACTATAGGTCTCCACCGACGGGTTGGCTTCTTCCAGAGCGCGTCGCATGGACTCCTCGCGCTCGTCGAGGCAGAAAAATACCTGCGCGGGAGGTCTTTGCGCCTGATCGAACAAGCCGCGATATTTTCTGTGACTAGCCAGCCCTCGCAGGATCTCGCGCTCGTGAGCCCGTTCATAGGCAAGATGCAGGATTCGCCGACGCTCCAGCCCATTGAAGGTTTTGACTTCGCTCGAAAACGCAATCCACTCGGACTCGGAAAGGCTCGCGACGTCCTCGCCGGAAAGTCGCAACACGTGGGCGGCGTCATAGATGCGCGCAGCGCGGCTCAGACGCCTCGTCTCCTGAGTCTTTAACGGGCTCTCCTCCAGAATCGCTTGCGCCGCTCCACGGCGCGCTGCCACCCGCGACAGCGTCAGTCGTACTGCGAGAAAGTCCATGAGGGAGCAGGGGAGGGTCGTGTGCGGCGCCAAAGTGGGCTCTTCCTCAAGCTTGCGCATCAACCCAGCCCAGCCAGGGAGTACCAAGAGTTCGGCCCGCAGAATTCCGGGCCATTCACTCTCGTCAAAAGAACTGCTATCCAGGTAGTCCAGGACCGCATCTGCCGCCGAAAAGGAGTGGTGCTGCTGCCTTCGAAACTCCTCGTCCAGCCCGACCAAATACTTAGGAAAAATTCCGCCGCGTCCGGAGAGCAGCATCCTCACACTCTGATAAAACCCGTTCTCGCGATTGGGCATCGGCCAATAGGCTGTGCCTTGATCCAAAAACACCGAGCAAAGCCGAATCAGCCAAGGATGGATCACCTCGTCCACGGGACGAGGCGCGGCAGGTTCTTCCTCGTGAGCTACGGCGCGTGCAGAACAAGCTTCGAACAGTACGCGTAGCGCAGGACGCCGAAACTCCTTAGCCAGATCGCCCTGCTCGGTGCGCCAAACGATGGTCGCCCCATCGAACTCCCGAACCCCCGGGGTAATCATCGCCCGACGCAGCGAGCTTCGGCTTAGTCCCGCAAAGATCAGGAAATCGGGTTCCCGGTCAAGCACAGCGTCAACATCCACGAGTTGGATCCGCCCGCGGGCCAACTCGGCCCGATAACTCGCCTCGCTCATGTACGGTTCGGCCCCAAACAGTTGCCCCGCCTGCTTTACTGCTTCCTCGAATGGGAGATGTTCGAACGCATGCAGCGTATTGTGGTGAACAAAGACTCCAATGGGGCCCTGCCTGGGAAGCAGGTGTGCGCCGTGTTCGACCGCGCAGCGCAATCGATCCACACGAGTTGACTTGGAAGATCTCGGTTCGGTCATCGACGTGTGACGAGACGGGATTTCGGCGCCTCCCTCGCGACTTCCTTCAGCATGTTCACGGTGGTGTTGAGCTGAGCGTAAAAATAGCGGCGCAGGATATCGAGGACCTCGATGAGCGCATGGTCGCGGATCGAATAGTAGACTTGATTGCCCACCTTCCGGCTCACCACGATTTGTTTGGCCCGGAGGACAGCCAGATGTTGCGAGGCGTTGGCCTGCTCGATCCCCAGCCTTTCAATCAGCTGTCCGGCCGAAAGCTCACCCTCGCGCAACAGCTCTACCAAAGCGATCCGGGTCGGATTGGCGAGGCCCTGAAAGATCTCGCTCTTGAACTGCCGTAAAGCGTCGCTCATCGTTGGTATTAGTATATTCGCAACTACGAATATATTCTAGCCACCGGTTTATCCACCACTGGCGCGGCAAGCGCGTATCCAGGGTTCTGTTGTACTAAAGGCAGTCATATCAACGGACGAAACTGTCAACAGTCCGGAGTTGGTGAGCGGACATCCGATGCTCGTTAGTGCGGCAATGGATGCAGTCAAGCAATGGCGCTATAAGCCGTACTTGGTAAATGGAGTTCCAGCCGAAGTGCAAACCACCATCAACGTGAACTTCCAATTGGAATAAGACAACAGGTTTGCGGCGTCGCTCAAGAGATTCGTAGAACAAGTAAGGTAGCGTCGTCGCGGAAATTCCCGCTGCAGAAGGCCGTGACCTGCTGCATAATGGCGCGTTGATTTCGAGCGCACTTCCGTCGCGGGCGCGCCACGCACAGGCGCCATCAGGCGAATTGGAAAGGAATGAGAAGGTTGCCCACCGTGAGGCTGGCAATCATAATGACGAACAGTGAAGCCTGCTGGTTGATCGAGGCGAGGATGGCATACACAACCAACCCGACGAACACCATCGTCAGCTCGATCTGGAATACGCGCCAAAGAACCGAACGTTACTTGGAAGTGACGGAAAGAATACTCACGCGTGACTCGGGGTGGAAATTGAACAGCAAGAGTAACGCCGAGGCAGAAAAAAGTCATGCGGAAACGGCGAGTTGTCTAGTGAAGGTGATACGTCAACTGTCCGCAGCCTCGCTGCTGAAGAATGAAATTGGCCACACTAAGCGTTCCACAGCGGGTGGTAGAGCCATGAAATTAAGCTTGGGCGCAACGGGGAGAAAGGAATAGTTGTGAGCTACAGCTTGTTGAATTCACCGGCAGTCATGGCTTTCGTCGCAATTCCCAGCGAGGTGACATGGTCATATTTTGCTTTTGGACTGGTCATCGTAATCGGGCTGGTCACGATTTTTGTTCGTGGCGATTGGCAAAAGGCACGAGGATTCGACAAGCTGATTCTGTTCGGGCCGCTTTTCTACGCAGCACCACTTGCGGCCTTCGGTACCGAACATTTAACGCTGACGAAGGTCATCGCGTCGTTTGTACCGAAGTGGATTCCTTGGCACTTGTTTTGGGCGTACTTCGTAGGCATTTGCTTTATCGCCGCAGCGCTGAGCCTGGTAACGAGGATTAAGGCGCGTCTCGCGGCGAGTTTGCTGGGTTTGACGTTTTTCCTTTTCGTGGTGCTGATGGACATCCCGGCTTGGGCGCGCGACCCACGAAATCGGTTTGCGCTAGCGCTCGTGCTGCGGGAATTATCCTTCAGCGGCGGCGCCCTGGCGCTGGCCGCCAGCCTCACCGAGCAATGGCGCGAGCGCGGCACGCACCTCCTGGCGACGATTGCGCGTTACTTCGTCGCCATTCCTGTGCTGTATTACAGCTTCGAACAATTCATGCACGCCGATCACGTTCCCGGCATTCCGCTGGTAATGGTGACTCCCCCGTGGGTCTATGGACACGCCATTTGGACGTACCTGGCGGCAGTCGTTTACGCAGTCGCGGGTCCCCTGTTGCTTGTTGGCAAGAGAACCCGCGCAGCGGCGACGTGGCTGGGCTTTACCGTGCTCTTCATGGTGTTGGTTGTCTACGTGCCAATCGCAGTAGTAGAACGCGCCAGCATCGAGGGCTTCAATTACTTGGCGGATACACTGATGTATTGCGGCGCTGTGCTTCTGCTCGCCGGTGCTATGCCGCGCGAAGCCTAGCGGCGGGAATCATCGGGCTGGTCAGTCTTGATCCGATCACTTGTGTCGTCTGTCAGGGACCCAATGCCCTCTAAATGCTACAGGGGTAAGGGTGAGGTGTGCCCAAAATCTGATAAGACCACTGCTTGGAAAAATTCTGCTGATGCTAAGGGTCGTAAACGACTCCATCAATCTTGACTCTTGCGCACCAGAAGCAATGGACGATGTCGTGGTTGGGGACGAGCGTTGAAAGGTCCAGTTGACGCCAGCGATGCAGGCCAATACGACAGAGTAGGCTTATGGCGAAATTTGACTCGTGCCGTCGGTGCGGCCAGAGTTTCGCTACCTGAGTTGCGAGTTCCCAGTCAGGCAACGCATTGTGAGGCACTGCCACCTGGTCATTCTCTCAATCACTCAGGCGGTTACAAGTGGACCCGAGGACGATAGCAACAGCGGAGAGTAACCAGGCCCGAACATTGCTGGCGTCTGCACAATGAAGCCGCCGTGCCGACACGATGGGGACGGTTAAACTCTGCCGCGGCCTAATGCCAAAAAGGTGAAAGGGGCCAAACATAAGCGAAGATGGCGAAGATCGTCGATGATCTTGCGGCGTTCGCCCGGTAGTCAGCTCTTCCCGCCGCACGCGGAAGATCTTCCCATTGAACACGGGCCGCCCCAGAAACGGTACCGTTTCTGTTATCAGCAGGACAGGCACCTCCCGCCGGTCTTAATAGACTCACATTCGACAGCCGCCTGAGTTACGGAGTGACCGCCATGATTCCTGGGTCCTTCCCTGGCGTGAGCACTTGGCCTGGGCGGCACATCACTGTTTCTTTCCTGCGTTGAGGTTTTTATCAACCTGACTTTCTATCCGAACCAAGAGAGGAGAACTTGAATGACTGACACACAAGGAAGTTCTCAACAACGGAGCATACTGAACATTAATCGCATTCCTTGGGGAGTGCTGCTGATCATCGCCACCATGTTGCTTTCGGCGACTGCCCAAGTGAAACCAGCACAAGAGGAACAACAAGGAAAAAAAGAGAGCACTGCGGAAGAGAAATCGCTGCTGGAGCAGGCGCAGCAAAAGGTAAACGAGCGCAATGCCCTGTTCAAGCAGGCAGCAGAAAAGGAACAGGCGCGAAAAGCTCTCCTGCAACAGGCGGCGGAAAAAGAGAACGAGGCCAAAGCTCTCGAAAACAAAGCGCAACAAGTTCAGAAGCAGCGATAGGTTCAATTACTCTCCGAGAACCCAATTCCACTTGCAAAGGCAGTCTTTTAGAGGGCTGCCTTTTGCTTTTGTGCGCAAGACTCGCAGGGTGGCCCACTCAAGCCGTCCCAGTGCAGGCTCGTTTGCTATTAGTCTGAGACTGAGCATCCTCATGGTTCATTGAGCGCTCAAATGCATAAGGATGCCAGCGCTCGAGTACAGACTCTGGGGAATGCTAGTTTTTTGCGACAGCAATGGGCAGTGCGACACCTCGCCTGGGTGCAGCAACAACTCCAAAACCTCGAAGCGAGTACGGAGCAAGTGCTCCATCGGTTAGTGCATGGCGTAAATCACGTCGGAGTTGGGAGTAGTCATTTGGGTCTTGGGCGCTGAACCGCTGCTTCCAGATAAGAAGTACGTTGTAGTCCTTGCCGAAGGTTTGTTCGAAGGTTTCCTGCTTACACGGATGTTGACGGCAGGGAGTGCCCACAAATACGGCTGCACCCCTCGCTCAAAAACAGTTCATTGCTGAGCTTCGCGGCGCTTTCTTTGGTGGCGTAATTTTCCGGCAATGGCGTGTTGGCGATTCGACTGTAAATAGGAGGCTCGCGTCGGCTTCGAGGCCTCACTCTGGTGCAACCTGCCAGTGCCAGAACCGCAAGGGCCTCCATTATCATTTCGGAATATACGGTCCTCGATCGATCTTCTTCTCCTTGAGCCAGCGCTCAGGCAACCATTTCCATCGATTAAGCCCGTGGGTAGGAGTTTACGAATCCATGTGCCAAGAGAAGTTCAGAGAGGCCAAGTCAGATGCCTACCCCTTAGCAAACAGGCGTGCCCACACCGAATAGCAGAAACCGCCTTCCGTAGCCCAAGCCATGCAAGGCGTACCGTTTTTCTTTGTCCATTGCACCGCTTTCTTGTGGCTATCGGTGGCCCAAGCTGTAGGGGTGACCCCTTCCGTGGAGGCGCCATCCAGAGGGAGCTGCGGAGCATACGGTACGATCTGTCCGCGGTCCCTATCGGTCGTGGTTTTGGTCGCACCTCTGACTAGCCTGACAACGTCACTCAACCGCTCTTGGTAGGAAATCCGGACTAATTAGGCTTCGTCGTTTGCGAATCGTCAACCAGCGAAAAGTTGACGTTAACCGTCGTCTGGACCTCAACCGCCGCCCCGTCCACCACATAGGGCTTATATTGCCACTGCATTACTGCGTCCATCGCCGCATTCACCAGCATGGGGTGACCGCTAACCAACTGCAAATTCTTAACGCTGCCGTCTTTATCGATTATGGCTTGCAATACAACGGTTCCTTGTATTCGTGCCTGACGCGCCAGCGGGGGATAGATGGGTGGCACCTGCTTTACGAGTAGTCCCTCGGATACTCCTACACTCACCGGAATTCTGGTGCTTGCAGGTGTTGCCGGCTGTGCGGGCGTCGGCTGCGATTCGCCAGCGGGGGCTTTCTCAATCTGCGCCTGGATTTCAGGGATGTGCTTGTTCAGGACCGAGTGGGCCGCCTGCATGGCCTCGATCATCATGGCGTTCGTATTCTTCAGCAGCTTTTGGCCGGTGGGTGACCTGTCGAACTCGATGATGGCCTTGATGTCGGAGTGGGTGAGGTACTTCTGATAAACCGGGATCATGGCGTCGAGCACCTCGTCGGTGGGGATCGCTTTCAACATCTGTTGCATCCGCTCGCCCACGTCAGTGGCTGCCTTTTGAACTTCCGCGTCTTGCCTCGTTGCAGCGTCAATCTGGGTCTGGGCGAAGCCGGGCGAAAAAGATGCGATGAGCAGAAAAAATGGGACAAGTGTCCTTCTCATAATTACCTCCGTGACGGATCTGCGTCAGTCGACCTCGGCATTTACCAGGTAGCTGCCGAGCCCCACCCAAATCCCGGTCTTTATCAGACAGATTAAGGGGTACAGGCGCTATCTTGAAACCAATTTTGATTCTGGGATCTTTGTCGTCATCGTCACCGTCCGCGCGAACGCGAGGCGCTTTGATCGACATCAACGTAATGATCCCGCCGACCACAAACTCCTTCCGGGCGGGAAGACCGTCGCAGTTTTCTGGAAAGTATCGGTGGACTGAGAAGAACCGAAGTTGGTCTTGGGTACGCCCCTTGAATTTACGCTGTTTCGGCAAAGTCGCGGAATAACTTCAACGTCGTCCGGTCGCTTTCTGACTGCCATTTTTAAAGTTGGCTAGAAAATGCGATCGGAGGCCAGCGCGCTACTGGCCCCGATAGCGGTGTTTACTCGCGGCCTTCTATGTGCGCTTCTAAATGTTTAGCGCACGCCTCCGCGGTGGTCTGGTCACCATGCACCGCGTTCTTCTTATTGACTGCATAGGCGAAGACTACCGCAGTGGTCTTCTTGTCTGTCATTGTGATGCTTGCGGTATTGTCAGAATGCACTTGCGCCAAGATCGTGTTCTATGTGGCCTGAACTCCGGAGATGCAGCCTGGGTCTTATTCTTCCTGATGGATCCCTCGGATTACGTCAATCATCCTGAAGACCCCGCACCCGCTATTTAGAAATCGATACAATTTTGGTGTGATGCGGGGAAGCTTAGGATGACAGCAAGAGTTCTCATGGTCGGTAGTGCGAGCATTGTCTTAACGCTTGGCGTGGTCCACTTTGTCTATACGTTCTGGGGGCCAAATCTCACGCCCCGCGAGCGCGCGCTACAAGTCAGCATGAGCCAGATTTCACCTGTCATCACGAAAGAAACGACAATGTGGCGCTGTTGGGTGGGTTTCAATGCCAGCCACAGCATGGGACTTATTTTATTCGGCTTGGTTTTCGGTTTTCTCGCAGCGGCACACGGCCCGACTCCTTTTTCACTCACCGTTCCTACTGATTGTCGGGCTGGTGATGCTTGCTGGTTTTGTTGTGCTCTGCAAGATTTATTTCTTCAGTGTGCCGTTTGTGGGCATCAGTATTGCTTTGGCTTGCTATGTCGGCAGCATTGCTCTATCGCGAGCCGGACTCACGGCCCGTCAATGAGCGATATGGGATGTTACGCCAACAACCGTTCCTCCTCGTCGATATTGATCACAAATTGACGTCGTAAATCGGGCGGCGTACGCTTACGCACATCTCGGCAGCCGAGGAGCGTGTCGGTCCAATATATGCATCGAGAATATTGGAACGAGTATCTGAGACAGTTTCCGGTTGCGACACCGACGAAGGAGACTCGGTGTGACGAGCTCGGGAAT
>Ga0182034_10001065_pt1 | contig 13366 bp, 11 predicted proteins | sample flu12Cox44000172_FD_125972 | JGI IMG/M metagenome (GOLD analysis project Ga0182034, IMG submission 125972) | Lab enrichment of tropical soil microbial communities from Luquillo Experimental Forest, Puerto Rico - flux4day.12C.oxic.44.000.172 | ecosystem: Environmental > Terrestrial > Soil >... | reverse complement strand
CGGGCACGCTGGTCACCGCGCTGTCGCCAGTTATCGAGCAGACCATCGCTTCAGGCCTGGGACACGGGACGATCTCCGCGCTGGGCTACGCGGCCAAACTTCCGGCAACCCTCAACACTCTGCTCACCAGCGCCATCGGCGTCACGATGCTGCCGTACTTCGCAGAGCAGCTGGCCCGCGGTGACGAGCGCAATTGTCGGCGATTCTTCGTACGCTATACGGCCCTCGTGACATTGGCGGGCGCAGCGATCGCCGCCGTGGCGGTTCTTGGCTCCGGGTCGTTTGTCCGCGTTGCGTTCCAGCGCGGACAATTCTCGCCGCAGAACGCGCTGATCGTGACCACGTTGCAACAGGCGTATCTCTGGCAGCTGCCTGGGGCAATGGCAGGGATGGTTGCATCACGCTACGTGGCAGCCCAGGGACGCTATCGCGCGATGGCCATTTTCAGCATGGTGATGGTACCGATCACCGGCCTGCTGCAGTGGTTGCTTGCGGACGTCTGGGGGGCATCCGGCCTCGCGTTTGGCACATCAGCTGGAGCCACTCTGACGGCGATCGTGCTTTTCTGGCTCGCGTTGTGGCGAGCCGCCAAGCCGCTGAGCTCATGGAACACCGCTTGAAGCAGGTGCGCCGCTTCCACAACCCCGGAGTTGTTGGTCCCTTCCGGGGCCACAATGGCACGTCGCGCCGGCGGCGTGCGGGCGCTCGCCTCGCAGGTTTGCTGCGGACCGAGGGAGTCGATAACCTCTACCGGGAGAGTGCTCCGGACTACGCGCGCTGCGCGGGTGATTTCGTCGATGCTTACCGCAACGCGCTCCTGCTCATCATGGCGACCTGCGATCCCGCCATGGCACGTGCCGGATTCGAGCGCACGCGTCGTCACTACAGCTTTGAAGCGGCGTTGCAGGACTTGCTAGACTGGGTTAGCTCTGTCCGACGTCAGGATCCGGAGCATGGATAGACCTACGAACGAACCGACAACCGACCTGCAGAGCGGCGACGTCGATCGCGACCGCGTCGTCTTAGTACTCGCGCGCGACGTCCTGTCTCTAGCCCATCAGCAGGCCGATTCCACCGCGTTCATCGACAGCGTGTGGAAAGGACGCTGGTTGGTCCTCGGATTCGTGGTGGGCTTCGCGTTGCTGGCTACAGCCTACGCGTTCCTCGCGACACAGTGGTACACGGCTGAGGCCGTGTTAATGCCCGCGGGAACGAAGAGCACGCAGGCTGGGGGATTCACCGGTCAGCTCGAGAACATCGGCGTACTGGCCGGACTTGCAGCGGGCGCTCTGGGCAGCCCCCGCACCGCGGAGCCGATCGGTGTGCTCAAATCGCGAGACTTTGCCAGGCAGTTCATCGAAGAGCAGGGGCTGCTTCACGTCCTCCTGGCAGACAAGTGGGATGCAAGCAAGGGCCGCTGGAAGGAATCCGATCCACGACGTCAGCCGGATTTGCGCGACGCGATCCAATACTTCGACCAACAGGTTTTGCGGGTGAACGAGGACAAGAAAACCGGATTGACCACCGTCAGCATTCAGTGGAAGGATGCGGCGACGGCGGCGTCCTGGACCAACACCATCGTTGATCGCCTGAATGACCAGATGCGCTCACGGGTATTGACCGAGGGTGAGGCCAATGTGGCTTACCTCGAGAAGGAGTTGGCTGAAACCAACGTCGTCGAGTTGAAGCTGGCTCTCTCCAGGATCCTCGAAACTGAGTTACAGAAAGTGATGGTGGCGCGCGGCGACAAGCAATACGCGTTCCGTGTGGTCGATCGCGCAGATGTTCCAAAATGGCGCTCCTGGCCAAAGCGCAAGGTCATCCTCGCTGTCGGAATCCTGGCTGGCTTTCTGGCAGGGTTGCTTGCGGTATTCGTTCGAGAATACCGTACGCGCAGGCGACTCGTGGCTGAATGAAGTAACCCGCGACGGCGGGCCGCAGTGAGCATGCGGTTGCGCTACGGGAGCGGCGTCTGATCACCGAGCAATACTTCTTGGTTTCCCTCGGGTATGTACTGCTGACCCTGGCAGTCACTGCCTTCGAGGCGAAGCGTATCCGCGGCAGGGGCCCCGACGTCATCAGCGTGTTCATCGTGCTTTTCCTGCTGCAATGTTGCCTCCCGGGAATCGTGATCTATGCTTGTCTGCCCCTCGTGGATCAGAGTTCTCCGACCGAGTTTCCCCCGATCGATCGCATTTACGCGGCGGCGGATGTGTCTACAGCTGCTCTCGTGCTGGGGTTGACCGCCTCGTTCATTTTCTTCTTCCACGCCTTTGCGGCGCTGAATGCCCGGCTGCTCGGGCGCTTTGGCAGTCGCGCTGCGCGCGCCTTACGGCTGGTGGTCACCGGCTCGCCGCTGCGCCTGCCGATTGTGCTGACCTTCGGGCTCGCCCTCAGCCTCGCGTCCTTCTACAGTCTGGGAAGCTCGCTCAGCGAGCGATATATCAACCTGATCCTCTTCAGGGCGGGCTCCCAGGAAGGTGAGGAGAAACTGCTGAATGCACTCGGCCTTGCCCTCACCCAGACTTGGGCGTGGCTGTCCATTCCGGCGCTGTTCGTCATCTACGAGCGCCGCGGGCGCCGGCTTCTATGGTGGCTATGCCTGGCGGCCCTGGTCGTCTTCATGGTCCTGGGCGTCTCACGTAAAGCGCTGTTCACACCGATCGTGCTGATGTATCTGACTCTGGTCCTCTTCGATCACCGCTGGCGCGTGAAGTGGCTGCTGGCGGGCGCGATTCCGCTGCTCGTTTGGATCGCATTCGGCAAGGAGCTGATCGGAGTCATCGCCTTCCACCGCACCTTCAGTGAGGTGACCGGACGTTACGATACTGTTGCCGCATCGCTCCTGCGCGCTGCTTCGGAGATTGGATTCACGATCGTCGAATCTCTGGGAACGATAAGTCTGCTGGATTATCTCTCGCCGCGATTCGGCGTCGATCATCTGTTGTCAGTACTCCGTGTGATTCCAACCGCTCATCACTGGCTGGGCGATCTGCCCCCCCGCATCGTGCGACTCAGCACGGAGGCGTTCGAGACTTCATATGATCAAGACATTGCACCCGGACTGTTCGGCCAGATGTGGCTGGACTTTCGCATTTTCGGCCCGGTCGTGTGGGGGCTGATGCTGAGTGTGCAGATGAGCTTCGTTCAGCATTTGTTCGCCCGCACCATTCGCACGAGGCAGGCTGCGGCGTTGTTTGCGCTCGTCACTTTCGTAGTTGCGATGCCACTGACTGTGGGCACCTATGACTTCACGTTCAGCTATGACATCTATGCACTCGCGCTGGGCATTCTCCTGACGTTCAAGCTCCGGGGCGTCCGGCTTCCCGCCATCAGCTCCCCGACGGCCCGCGCGGCGGCTGCGTGAGCTGTCACGCAGGATGCAGTATGCGGATCATGCTGGCGATCTCGAGCCTCGGGGCCGGAGGAGCGGAGCGGGTGATGACGATCCTCGCCGGGGCATTCGCCAGGCGAGGTCACGAGGTTTGGCTGGTCACACTGGGGCAGAGCGGTGCTGATTTTTATACCGTCGAACCGCGCGTTCGTCGCATTGCTCTCGGAATCATGGGTGAATCGCCGAACAAATTACGCGCTCTGTGGGCCAACGTGCGGCGGTTACGCGCTTTCCGGCGTGTGATATCGACGATCGAGCCTCAGGCGCTGCTCTCGTTTGTGACGAGCATGAACGTATTGGCGGTTCTGGCTTGTGTGCGTTTACCGGTGCGCGTCGTCATCTCCGAGCGCGTGGATCCTGTTGCGCACCAGGAGAATCGAATCTGGGCGACACTGCGATCCCTGGTCTATCGGCGTGCTGATACCGTAGTGGTTCAAACAGAGAAGATCGCGGAATGGTTCCGCGCCAAGTCCTGGAAGGGAGTGCGCATTATCGTCATCCCCAACCCGGTTGTTCCCGCGCCGGATGAGGCGATCAGTCTTGAACAGCAGGGGCCGTTCCTGCTTGCCGCCGGGCGATTGACGCATCAGAAGGGATTCGACTTGCTCATTCGGGCGTTTGCTGAAGCAACAACACGACCGCGCGAGTTGCGGCTTGTGATTGCCGGCGAAGGACCGGAGACCCAACCACTGTGCGATCTTGCGAGCGAGCTGGGCCTCGCTGCGCAAGTGACCCTCCCGGGTCGGGTGCGTAACCTGTCTGCGCTGATGAGAGCGGCTTTGGCATTCGTTCTGCCGTCGCGCTACGAAGGCTTTCCCAACGTACTACTGGAAGCCCTGGCAGCCGGTGTGCCGTGTGTTGCCGCAGATGCTCCGGGCGGGACACGCGAGATACTCGGCGATGGAGCGTACGGGCTGCTGGTGCCGCCCGGTGACTCGCAGGCCCTCGCCGAGGCGATCACCCTGATTGCCACCGACGCCGAATTGCGCCAGCGATTGTCCACAGCGGCTACGGCAGCGATCGAGCGTTATGATCTCGATCGCGTAGTAAATCAGTGGGAACGCGAGCTGGCGGGCGCGTGAGACGTGTTTCTGGCCCAAGTGCCAGGCTGCTCGACGTATGATATCCGGACAGAGCGGATGACGGCTTCCATGAGTGATGCGGCAAAGCTTTTAGATCAGCGTTCTCACTTCGCGTTTGGCCGCAACTGGGCAAGCTATGCACAGCTGGTAACCGAGACCCACGTGCAGGCGGCCGTCGACTCGCTGCGCAAGCTCGCCGGAGGTGATCTGCACGGCAAGAGTTTCCTCGACATTGGATGCGGCTCAGGTCTGCATGCGCTCGCTGCCTTGCGCCTTGGTGCAAGCGAAGTCCTTGCTATTGACATTGACGGCGATTCGGTCGCGACTGCGCTGCAGCTGTTGCAAACTAACGCTCCCAAACAATGCTGGTCGGCTCGCCAGGCAAGCGTTTTTGACCTGGAGAAGCATCCTCCGGGAGCCTTCGACGTCGTCTACTCCTGGGGAGTGTTGCATCACACGGGTGCCATGTACCGCGCGCTGCGTGCCGCTGCAGCACTCGTCGCGCCCGGAGGCCGGTTCATATTTGCGTTATACCGATGGACGCCGCTTTGTTGGTTGTGGAAGATCGAAAAGCAATGGTACGCCGCTGCGAGCCCGACTGCGCAGGCACGGGCCCGCTCTGCCTATGTCGCGCTCTTTAGCAAGGCCTTCGCACTGAGACGGCGCGGCAGCTTCAGCAGCTACCTCGCCGATTACCGGCAGCGGCGCGGGATGGATTTTCATCACGACGTGCACGACTGGCTCGGCGGTTGGCCATACGAATCCATTTCACCCGCGCAAACCGCGCGCTTCATGACTGGCCTCGGCTTTGAGCAAGTGCACGCATTCACAGCCGCCGGCGTGCGGCTCGGGCTGTTCGGCTCGGGCTGCGATGAGTACGTCTACAAGAGGAAATAGGGCACCGTCGTGTGCGGGATTACCGGATTCATAGATCGAACAGCGCCGGACCTGGACGCTGCCTGCGCCGCGATGACAGGCGCGCTGGCTCACCGCGGACCCGATGACCATGGTTACTGGTATCAGCGGGATGTTGGTCTCGCGATGGGGCATCGCCGCCTCTCGATCGTCGACCTCTCGCCCGCCGGGCATCAACCCATGGGTTCTGCGAGTGGTCGCTACCTGATCACTCTTAACGGGGAGGTCTACAACTATGCGTCACTGCGTGCCGAGCTGGAAAGCCAGGGCGCGGCACCCGCGTGGCGCGGACACTCTGACACGGAAGTTCTGCTGGCTGCCATCGAGGCATGGGGGTTGCGTCGGGCATTGGAACGTTCGGTCGGTATGTTCGCGCTTGCCCTCTGGGATCGCGCGCAGCGACGCCTCAGTCTCGCGCGCGACCGGGCGGGCGAGAAGCCGCTGTACTATGGCAGGGTCGGCCGCGCGTTTCTCTTCGGCTCAGAGCTGAAAGCGCTGCGCGCTTACCCGGAGTTTTACGCAGAGATCGATCGCGGTTGTCTGGCACTGTTTCTGCGCCACAACTACGTCCCGGAGCCACTGTCGATTTACCGCGGCATTCAGCGGGTGCCGGCCGGAACTATTCTCGAGGTTGACGAATCCGGGCGCCATGGCGAGCCAGTCACGTACTGGAGTCTCGCAAACTCCGCTGGGCCGGCAGCGACGCGCGCTTTCACGGCCAGCGAGCACGAGGTGGTCGAGACCCTCGAACGTGTACTGGGTGAGGCCGTCGGGTTGCAGATGGTTGCTGACGTCCCGTTGGGTGCCTTCTTATCCGGTGGCATCGACTCGTCGTTGATCGTGGCATTGATGCAGCAGCGCTCGGCTCGCCGCGTACGCACGTTCACCATCGGCTTCAGCGAGCCGGACTACGACGAGTCGCGCTATGCGCGCGACGTCGCGCGGCATCTCGGCACCGATCACACCGAGCTGATCGTCACTCCTGCGGAGGCGATGCAGGTCATTCCGCGGTTGGCGACGATATACGATGAGCCGTTCGCCGACTCCTCCCAGATTCCGACCCATCTGGTTGCGCAACTTGCACGACAGCATGTCACGGTCTCGCTCTCGGGCGACGCCGGAGACGAGCTGTTCGGTGGCTACAACCGCTATGCGTGGGCGAAACGTGTTTCGAACAGCGTGAGGTTCCTCGGCCCGTTCCGCGGCGTAGCGGCGCGCTCGATCCGTCGCCTCTCGCCAGAGACCTGGACGAGGATGGCCGGGCTCGGCAGCCGGCTCCTGCCGCGCCGCTGGCGCGAAACGCGGGCGGGCGACAAGCTTCACAGAATCGCGGACCTGCTCGACTCCTCTCCAGGGGGGATCTATCGGGCGCTCATTTCTCACTGGCCGACTCCCGCCGACCTTGTGATCGACGGCCGTGAGCCCTCGTCGCAGTTGACCGAAATGATGGCCCACAGCAGCAGCCGGCGGTTCGAGGAAGACATGATGTTCTGGGACTTCATGACGTACCTGCCTGGTGACATCCTGGTGAAGGTAGACCGTGCTGCCATGGCGGTGTCGCTGGAGACGCGGGTGCCGATGCTCGATCATCGCGTGATCGAATTCGCCTGGTCGCTACCGCTCAGTTTGCGCGTGCATAACGGTAGCGGAAAATGGCTGTTGAAAGAGCTGCTGAGCCGCTATGTGCCAGCGACCCTCACCGATCGGCCGAAGATGGGTTTCGGCATTCCCATCGACAGCTGGCTGCGCGGACCGCTGCGGGACTGGGCCGAATCGTTGCTGGATGAATCGCGCCTGCGAAGCGAGGGCTTTTTGCACCCCGCTCCAATACGCGAGAAGTGGCTGGAGCATGTGAGCGGTCGCCGCAACTGGGCGTACCTGTTGTGGGACGTCATCATGTTTCAAAGCTGGCTGGAAGAGCAGGCACGACGGCCAGCCAACGGCGACGATGATCGCGAGAGCACCGAGCGTTCCCCGATCTCCCGGGAGTCGGTTTCCTCGCGACGCTACGGTAACGCGTGATGTCTCGCACCAGCGACTCGTGAGCACGGCTCGACCGGCCGTACCTGTCGTCCGGGGAACCGGCGCGCCGCGCCGGATCGTCATCGTAGTCGGCTCATTTGCGGCCGGGGGCGCCGAACGCGTCGCCGCTACCATGGCGAACGCCTGGCTCGACCGGGGTCACCAGGTGTGGCTCGTATCCACCTACCTGGGTGGAGGCGCGGCTGCCTATCCACTTCGTCCGGGTGTCTCGTTCGTGCTGCTCGCGGAAGCCATTTCCAACCGCCGAACTCCCCTTTGGCCGGTTACCCTGAGAAAGATTCGCGCGCTGCGCCGCATTCTGTTGACCATCGGACCCGACGTCGTCATCTCGTTTCTCACCAACGTCAACGTTCTAACCATCCTCGCGCATGCAAACTCCGACATCCCACTGATCATTTCAGAGCGCACTGATCCTCTACACGACACTGAGCTTCCGCGTGTACTGCGAGTGGCGCGCACGCTGTGCTATCGATTCGCCGACGCACTGGTGGTTCAGAGCAGCGCTGCCGCCGAGCGTTACGGTGCACGGCTGCGAGGTGCGCCACGCATGACGGTGATCCACAACCCACTTCCCGCGGAGTTGGCGGCTTCGCCGAGGCGCGCGCGACAGGAGGGAGAAGGCGGCTGCGTGGTCGCCATGGGGAGGCTCACTCCCGAGAAGGGCTATCCAAAGCTCATCGAGGCGTTCGCCAGTGCCTTGAAAGATGAGAGCGCCTGGCAGCTCAGGATCTGGGGCGAGGGTCCGCTGCGTGACGATCTGCAAAGCCAGGTGGAGCGTCTGCAGCTCACGGACCGCGTACGGCTGTGCGGTCTGACGGACCAACCCTGGACTGCGCTCGCGGCGGGTCAGATTTTCGCATTGTCATCGGAGTACGAGGGCTTTCCGAACGCGATGCTCGAGGCGATGGCGCTTGGGTTGCCGTGTATTGCGTTCGATTGCCCCTCGGGAGCGCGCGAACTGGCCGACGGCGGCCGCGCCGCGAGGCTGGTTCCGTGCGGCAATGTCGCAGCACTCGCGGCCGCGCTCGGAGAGTTGGCCCGCGACCGCGAGCTGCGGAGCACGCTCGGGGCGCGCGCGGCGACATTTGTCCGAAGCCAGTTTGCGCAGCAGTCCGTGGTGGCGGACTGGGATGCTCTGATAGAGGAAGTGGGCGCCCGCTGCGAGGGGGACGCCGCGCATCCGCGCCCATCAACCCCGGCCGCGAGGCGCAGATGACCGGCGCAGTGCCCGGCGGCGCGCCCATGAAGATTGTCCACGTCATCACCGACCTCAATCAGGGCGGTGCTCAGGCGATGCTCGAGAAGCTGGTACTGGCGGGTAAACGCATGAATCCAGAGATCGAGCAAACGGTGATCAACCTCGGCAGGCCGGGTGTCGTCGGAAGTCGCCTCGCAAGTGCCGGCATAGCGGTCGAGTCTCTGGAGATGGCACTTTCTATTCAGTCGATCGCCCGGATCATCACCTTGGCGCGCCGGCTCAGGTCAGGGCCGGTGACGCCGGTGATCCAGACCTGGCTCTGGCATGCCGATCTGATTGCGGGGCTGTGTGCGCATGCCGCAGGCAATCGCAAAGTGGTGTGGAATCTCAGGAACTCGATGCCGAGTCATCCGGCGACCAAGCGCGCCTCGCGCGCGGTTGCGCGGTTGTGCGCGCGGTTGTCGCGGCGCGTGCCGGCAGTCATCATCTGCAATTCCAGGGCGGCGCTGCGGGCCCACGTGGCCATTGGCTATTGCGCCGAGAAGTGCATCGTCATTCCGAACGGGTTCGATGTGCGCACCTTCGTCAACTCTTCAGGCTCGCGGAGCGAGGTCCGTGCGCGTTGGGGCGCTGCACCGGGAGAGGCTCTCGTCGGCATGGTTGCGCGCATCGATCCTCTGAAAGACCACGCCACCTTCATCCGTGCCGCAGCCAGCGTGGCCGTGCGTTTGCCACGCACGCGTTTCGTTCTGGTCGGCGAAGGGGTGACTCACAACGCGGCCATCAGGGCGTTACTCGCGGAAACGAATCTGGCAGGACGGTTCATTCTCGAGGAACGCAGCGACGCGGTGCAGAAGATCATGAGCGCGCTGGACGTGTCTTGCCTGGCTTCACGAAGCGAGGGCTTCCCGAACGTCGTAGGCGAGGGGATGGCCTCGGCAACGCCGACGGTCGCAACGGACGTGGGGGACGTGCGGAGCATCCTGGGAGACGACCGCCTGGTGGCAGCCGCCGACGATCCAGAAAGCCTGGCGAGCTGTATCGAGTACGTACTCGGATTGGGAGACGAAGAGCGACGCGCGCTCGGGCTCAAGCAGCGTCGCGAGATCGAGGTGCGATTCGATATCGAACAGATATGGAACAGATATCTCGAGCTGTATTCTTCTGTCTAACTCCAAATCGCGGCCGCTTATCGATGAGCACTGAAGAAAATTGAAGATATGCTCCAGCGCACCACCGTCGTAGACGACGTCGAACCGTGCCACCATGTTCTCGGGTACCGGCTCATTCATGTCATGGACGTGCTGTGCCCCTTCATAATCCGAATAATCCATAGCTTCGACGCTGCTGGCACCGAGGGAGGCACGCAGGAAAGGCTCCGCTCGGGCGCCGAACGTGAGATGCTCGCGCGGCAACTCGGCCGCATGTCCGGAGGCCTCTGCGCTGCAAGAAGTGAGCTGCTCGACATCCGCCGGATGCAGGCACAGGCTCTGCCGACCGATCGTCAGCATACGCTCGAAGAAAGCGCCCGCCTGACGAGCGTTCCACATGAGACGCAGATCGTGAAAGGAGATGCCCATCTTGTACAGGGAAGCGTGCCAACCTGCAAAAAGAAGCTAGAATCATACCGATAAATCATCGCGCGGTGACTGTGGCGAACTACTCCGGATGGCTCCAGTGTATGCAGCGGCATGGGCTTGCGTGAGCTGACGCCATGGTATCTACGCATGGCGGCGAAAGTCGTCCTGTCCCGCGTCCCGGTTTCGTATGAGACGTGGCGAGCCCTGCGCCTGTTCGCGCACGGCGAGATGGCCGAGTCCGCCTACGCGTACGGAGTGTTCCGGCAGCACTTCGACGCCAGCGCCTTTGCGCGCAAGGCTGGTGGGTTCATCGCCCTGGAGATTGGCCCGGGCGATGGCCTCCTTTCCGCCGTCATTGCCGCCGCCTACGGCGCGGCAAAGTGTTATCTGGTGGACACGGGGAGCTATGCGACGACTGACCTCACGCCCTATGCTGAGGTCGCGCGTCTTCTGAGCCGCCACGGCCTCACACCGCCGGACCTCAACGGCGCGCGGGACCTGGCAGACATTCTGCGCCGCTGCAACGCCACCTACCTGACCCACGGGCTGGCGTCGCTGCGCGAATTGCCATCGCACTCGGTTGACTTTGCCTGGTCGCACGCGGTGCTGGAGCATATCCGCCACCACGAGTTCGCGGCAGGCGTGCGCGAATTGCGCCGCATACTCGTCGCTGACGGCTGCGTCTCGCACCAGGTTGATCTGAAGGATCACCTCGGCGGCGGTCTGAACAATCTGCGCTTCCCGAGTCGCTGGTGGGAGGCAGAATGGCTGGCCCGTTCGGGATTTTATACCAACAGGATCGGATTCAGCGAAATGATGCGCGCATTCACCGGCGCAGGTTTCAGTGTTGAAAGTGTCGTTACCAGCCGATTCGAGACCCTGCCGCTGCGGCGAGCATCGTTGGCGGCCGAGTTTCGGAGGGTCTCGGATGAGGATCTCATGGTGAGTGGCTTCCATGTGGTGCTGCGCGCACCGGGCTCGAGCACCGCCAGGGACGCAACTTGACTCCTGATCGAGGAACGTTGATGTTCGTCGTCAACGTTGCGTGGTTCTTTTTGTCACACCGTCTGCCGCTGGCTCGAGCCGCAATGGCTGCCGGCTTCAGCGTTCATCTGGTGAGCGGCGTCGAGGACGAAGCCGAGGAGCACGAGGTGCAAAGGCAGGGAATCACATTTCACCGTATCAGAGTCGCTCGCAGCGGTCTGAACCCGATCGGTGAGGTGAACACCGTACGGGAGCTATGGCGCAGTCTGCAGCTGGTACGACCGGAGATCGTGCACAACGTCTCGCCAAAGCCAGTGATCTACGGTACGCGTGTTGCGCGGGCACTCGGAACGAGAGGCATCGTGAATGCAATCTCCGGCTTTGGACACGTTTACAGCTCGCGCGTCCGCCGGCCGCTGCTGCGCGGCTTGCTGGACAGGGCGTACGCCGGTTCCTTCCGGCCGCAGAACGTGCGCATCATCGTGCAGAACGACGCCGACCGTGCGGAGGTGCTGCGGCTGTGCCCCACGGCTGGTGACCGTATTCGCCTGATCCGGGGCTCCGGCGTAGATCTTGTCAGGTTTCAACCCGCGCCGGAGCGTGCGGGCACGACGACTGTGCTGTTGCCCGCACGGCTATTACGCGAGAAGGGAATCTGCGAGTTCGCGGCGGCGGCCGCAGAATTGCGCCGTAACGGCCTCGCGGCCCGCTTTGTCGTGGCCGGGCGACTAGATCCGGGCAATCGCGGCGCACTTTCAGCACAGGATATCATTGACCTGGCGACTGCGAGCGGCGTGCGATGGCTGGGCGACTGCCGAGACATGCCGCGCTGCTTGAGCGAGGCGCACATCGTGTGTCTGCCGACCTATTATCGCGAAGGTGTACCCAAGGTCCTGTTGGAAGCGTGCGCTGCCGGCCGGCCGATCGTTGCCACCGACATTCCAGGCTGTCGAGACGTAGTGCGGGCGGGAGAGAATGGACTTCTCGTGCCACCCCAGGACGTTGTGGCACTTGCCGCCGCAATTCGACAACTGCTCGAGGATCCGCAGCTGAGAACCCGCATGGGGATGGCGGGTCGGGCGCGGGCTGAGGCCGAATTCGGCATCGAAAAGGTCGTGCAGTCCCACCTCGAGCTCTACGGCGAGCTTATCGAGCACGGTGGGAATTCTGCGCGCGATAGGCGGTATGAACCTTGACGGGGAGGCGCTGCAGCGCTTCAGGGCTGGGAGGTGAAGACGACTGTTCCGGTGGGATACGCCGCTGAAGGTGCATACGTCTGCGCGTGCTGGCCCGGCTGTATCCCGAATTCCAACACCGTGGCCTGACACGGCTGCCCGCCGTAGGTGCACGGCATGAGAGGCGCATAGTACACCTTCACCTGATGGATGCCTGTATAGGGTGTACCGACGAGGATCGGATACTGACTCTGAGTCAAGTAACCCGACCCGCCATCGACCACACGCGTGAAGATCCGCGAGGTTTCCGGTGGGAATACCTGGATCACCCGACCGTATTGATTGTGCTCACCATTCGGTCCCAGCACCTCGACCGTGAACGAGCCTGCGCCGCTCGCGGTCCGCGTCTGGTTGATGTAGTAGGCGCGTTGGCCCGCTGCGGCATAAATGATGTCGATCTTCCCATCGCCGTTGAGGTCAGCGAGCGCCATGCCGCCATTCCCTCCGGGAACCTGGGTCAGATCGCCTGCATTAACCTCGACGAATCCGCAACCGTAGTTATAGAAGATCGCGCTGCCGGTTGCATCCCCACTCACCAACACATCCTCGCGGCCATCGGAAGTGAGATCGGCAGCATTGATGCCAGCGGCGAGGCTGCCGGTCGTCAGCGGTCTGCCCGACCAGAAAAATGCCGTCTGCTGGGCCGGGGGATTCTCGCAGGTCGCCGTCCTGGATGACAGGGCATACACCCGCTCGGTGAACTTCGAGCCGTCGAACTCGAACAGGCGAGGGCCGTGCGCAGGCCCCCAGTTCCAGCGAAACAACAACAGCGCGAGATGGCCATCGTTATTCCAGTCGGTGAATTTCGCGCCTTCGTCGGTGAGCAACCAGTTATCCGGAAGGATGTCATTCGGCACCCACGGAGCCGGCCCTCGCAGCACGTCCGGGGTCAGTCCCCAGGTGGACGCCATGTCCTTGAAATGCGGCACCCCGTT
>Ga0182034_10001063_pt1 | contig 13386 bp, 10 predicted proteins | sample flu12Cox44000172_FD_125972 | JGI IMG/M metagenome (GOLD analysis project Ga0182034, IMG submission 125972) | Lab enrichment of tropical soil microbial communities from Luquillo Experimental Forest, Puerto Rico - flux4day.12C.oxic.44.000.172 | ecosystem: Environmental > Terrestrial > Soil >... | reverse complement strand
CCTGGTGACCTATTTTTCTTCCCCGACTATCCGAAATATAGCGTATGGAACGATTCCTATCTGCTGACCTCGCGCGATTTTGGGCCGACGGTGCAGTACGGCATCAGCGTCTACGCACTGGAAAAGGCGAAGATGCTGGTAGGCGATCCGAGTGCGCGGTCGGTCAAGTTCTTCCTCGACTCCGCAGTCATCCCCATTTACCTCATGGGCGACGGATTGCTACCGGCTGACATCGATGGTCGCGTTCCTGACAACAACGGCAACAATGCGAACCACGCTGCCCCGATCGTCGGCACCATGGATGACAATTTCGGATATGGCGCGCCATTCGACGCGCTGAACGTTTTCGAACTCGACGTGCGTTGGAAGCCGCAGACGGTGGACGCTTCGTTCATTTTGGCGGCGCAGCTGCCGGTCGCTAGCTTCAACTCGGTGATGACCTGCAATCCGGGAAACAACCATCGCTCTTGCATTCCACAGCCTGGCGTCGCCAGCAATCGCTGGTTGGATAGTCTGTCAAGGCGCCAGCGCCCAACGTATCGCCTGGCGTTTCGCGACTTCGGCAACTACCAGACCATGGTCACTAACCAATCGGTAGTCGCACGGGGAAGCGGGCTGGGCAATGAGATCGCGGGTGTCCGCTGGTACGAGATCCGCCGGAGGAATGGGACCTATTCTCTTTACCAGCAGGGGACGTACTCACCCGATGATGGTGTGAACCGCTGGATGGGTAGCATCGCGATGGATAAGGCCGGGAACATTGCGGTGGGTTATAGCGTCTCCAATGCAGTGAATGTGAAGCCAGGCATTCGCTACACCGGCAGGCTTGCGGGAGATGCCGCCGGCCAGATGACGCTTGGCGAAGCTACCCTCATGGACGGGACCGGCGTGCAGAAAACCGTCAACAACCGCTGGGGTGACTACACTTCTTTGAAGCTCGACCCCGACGACTGCACGTTCTGGTACACCAATGAGTATTACCAGATCGATGGAATCATCGGAGTGAATACCGCTCCGTGGCAAACACGGATTGGCAGCTTCAAACTACCCGGCTGCAAATAGGTAGAAGGCTACGAGTCAAAGACGCTCCCCCTGGGAGCGTCTTTTTTGCTTTTCATCTTTCACCCGTAACCAGCGCTCACCTCGCGAGCCCGCAGAGCTCGTTCCGCATTTCCTGCCAACCCCTTGACTGCCGACTGAACTTGCTACACTTACCAGCTTCAAAGGAGTGCTCATGCGTCCATGCATCTTCGCCGCAACCTTATTTCTCGCGTTCGCGACCGTCGCCTTCGCGCAGGCGCAGCCCGCGAGCCCGTCCGCTGTTCCAGCTGGGACCATCAGCGTGGGCCCACTCGAGCTTGGCGAAGACTTGATGGCGATCGAGATCGCCGACAAGGTTGAGGTCGGTCATGCCGGAAAGCGCGAGGAAATGTCTCACGCGCAGGAAGCGACTGCCACGAAGGCTGATTCCCCAACACCCTCCGGCGCACCCGAGCTTTCGGCCGACCAGAAGGCCGGTATCATTGAGATCATCTCCGAGGCCAGGGAGAACGGCGAGATGGTCGCCAAACGGCTGCAGTCGAATGCAAAGAAGTTTGACGAGGTCCTGCTGGCCGACACCATTGACCCGGTGCTCGAGAAGCGTTGCGTCGATGGCATCACCGCCGCGATTTACGACTCCACTCAGTTTCGCCTGCAGGCCGCCACGCAGGTCGCCCACCAGCTCACTGCCGAACAGCGCCGCTACCTGAAGGCTGAGATGGCCAAGCCCAATTCCGAAAGGGGCATCCTGGAGGCGGTCCCAAAAGTCTTCCACCTCAAGCTCGGGGACAAGGACTAGGCGTTCTGAAAGTGACTGAGAGGCCAGACACGCACCCCAAGGTCCTGCGTCGGAAGGATTTCCTTCGACCCTGGGTCCGATGGCTTGTCATCGGTGTAGTGGCTGCGTGGTCGCTTGCCGCGACGAGCCTGGTGGCCGCGCGCTGGATCGACCCACCGTCCACCGCTGTGCAGATCCAGCGTCGTTTGCAAGCTTGGTTTCGCGATACGCCATATCGTAAACATTACAAGTTCGTTCCACTCGGCCAAATCTCCCGCGACCTGCAGCACGCTGTCATCGCGGCGGAGGATGCGCGTTTCTACGAGCATAATGGCTTCGACTGGCACCAGATCCAAATCGCTGCCGAGGACGATTTGGAAGGCGGTCGCACTCGTGGAGCTTCGACCATCACGCAACAACTTGTAAAAAATCTGTTCTTCGGAACGGGCCGATCCTGGCTCCGCAAGGGCGCGGAGTTCACACTGGTACCGGTTGCCGAATTCGTGCTCGGCAAGCAGCGTATTCTGGAGATCTACCTCAACGTGGTCGAATGGGGTCCTGGCATTTATGGGGCAGAGTCGGCTTGTCGCTACTACGACGGAAGCGCGGCCCGGAATATCGGCCGGGAACAGGCGGCGCGGCTTGCCGCGATTCTGCCGGCTCCCCTGAAACGACGTCCCGAGCGCATGAACAACTACAGTGCGCTCATCCTTGAACGCATGGCCCTGAGGGGTTGGTAGTTGCGGGCAACGTTGGCGATAAATCAAGCCGGCGATAAATCGAGCGCGTCCTGGAGGGACGCCCGAAAATTCCACCGGGACACGTCCCTACGTACCTAGCCAAGCTCTACCCCTCCCCATCCCGCCGGACTACAGTATCCCTATGCCGTACCAGAAGCTTGCCCTCTCCAGCGTTTTGTTCGTCGCCGCGCTCGCGCTACCACTCGCCGCGCAACAGCCAGCGCCCGGCGTCGCGCCGCAACCGACACCCGCCGCGGCCCCAGTTCCACCCGCCGCGGCCCCAGCTCCACCCGCCGACGTCGACGAAGCCTTCATCCACAAACAATTCGGAGAAGAATTCTCCCTGGTCCCCAACTCCACGCCCTACGTCCGCGACATCGACGGCGACGGCATTGACGACCTCGTCATCCTCGCCCGCAGCCGAAAGCCGCTCCTCGACGCCGCTGAGCATAGCTACCGCGTCGTCGATCCTTATTACACCTTCTACGGATACGGCGACCCCAAACTCACCGCCACCTTCGGCTCCGAAGAACTGATGGAAAAGAACCTCGTGGTCCTCGTGATCCACGGCTCCGGCCCGCAAGCCTGGCGCTCTGAGACGCCCAAAGCCAAGTTCGTGATTATCAATCTGCCGCTCAAGCGCATCATGGTGAAGCGCCTGCAACTCCGCAAGAAGCAGGTCAACGCCATCTTCGCGGTTGAAGCCGACGCCAGCGCCGGGGACTCCGTCGTCTTCTGGGATGGCAAGCAGTACAAGTACCAACCCATCGGCACCGGCGGCGAAGACTCACCGTAGCGCCTCAGAAATGTAGCGCGGGTGTCCCGCAATCAAAGCCCCGCAGGCGGCCCTCGCCTCCGCACCCCAGCCCATCTCACCATCGTATTAACTGCAATTAACGCCGCGTATAATTCACCGGATGATCACAGTCTCGAAAGAAGACTATCTCAAGGCCATCCTCGAGGCCGAAAGCGAAGGCGAGCCCGTGATTTCTGCAACCCTCGCCCACTGGCTGAAAGTGTCCCCTCCGGCGGTCACGATGGCAGTGCGCCGCCTCAAGAAGGACGGCTTCGTCCGCGTGCAGCCCGAGGGACTCGTCAAGCTCACCGCCGCCGGACGCAAGATTGCCCGTCGTCTGACCCTGCGGCACCATCTCATCGAGCGCATGCTTTCGGAAATGTTCGGCATGGAGTGGTACAAGGTGCACGACGAGGCCGAGCGTCTGGAACACGCCGTCTCCCCTGATTTCGAGGCAAAACTGATGTCGCGCCTGGGCCGCGCGGGTGCATGTCCACACGGAAATCTCAGCGAATTGGAGAGTCCTGCGAGCCGCCGCCAGCGCGGATTGGTCCTTCTATCCGAAGCCGAGGGCGGGAAGAATTATCTGGTCAGCGGAATCTATGAGCGCGATCGCAAGCTGTTGGAGTTCTTGGAAACACGCGCGATCCGCCCTGGCGCCAAAATCCGAGTCGAAAGCCGCAACTACGATCAGACCCTCAATTTGAAAACCGACGCTGGCGGCTTCGCCCTTGGAAGCGGCGCGGCCGAGCGGGTGTGGGTGAAAGCCGAAAGTCGCCTCCGCGCGTGACTTCTTCTTCACGCCTTCGCCTTCTTTTCGATTATCTCTACGCTAGTTAACTATAGTTTACCTCCTGCGCTATACTTACACTAACGCTCCGGCGCCGGCGGAGCGCTGTCGACTTCATGGGAAATCCGCCACAGGCCGCGGCAGTCAACGGGAGAATCCGTTTCAAATGGCTGCCCGCCTTCCGCAGCCGCCAGGTCTGGGCCTACTTCGGTCCGGCCTTCGTTGCCAGCGTCGCCTACATCGATCCCGGAAACTTCGCCACCAACATTCAAGGCGGCACTGAATTCGGTTACAGCCTGCTGTGGGTGCTGCTGTGGTCGAACCTGATGGCCATCCTGATCCAATATCTCTCTGCGAAGTTAGGGATCGCCACCGGGCAAACCCTCCCCCGGAATTGCCGCAAAGAATTCGCGCCCGCGATCAATGTTGGCCTGTGGCTGGCCGCAGAATTCGCGGCCATCGCCACCGACCTTGCAGAATTCCTCGGCGCCGTGCTCGGCTTCTACCTTCTCTTCCACATCCCGTTGCTCGCTGCCGCACTGGTCACTGGCGTCTGTGTCTTCCTGATCCTTGCCAGCGAACTCTACGGGTTCCGTCGCCTCGAGCAGGTCATCATGGGCTTCGTTGTGGGAGTCGGCGCCTGCTACGGCATCGAAATCTTCCTCGCCAGGCCCGACTGGGGGCAGGTGGCCCACAACGTTGTAATCCCCCATCTGTCGTCAGGAAGCGTCTATATCGCGGTAGGAATGTTGGGTGCAACGGTCATGCCCCACGTCGTCTACTTGCACTCAGCTCTGGTTCAATCTCGATTGAAAGAAGACAGCTTCAGCTGTCCCACCGGCCAGTACCTGAAAAAGCTGCGACACGCCCACTATGAGCTGATCGACGTGCTTGCTGCGATGAACGGTGCCTGGCTGGTGAATTCGGCCATGATCATCATGGCCGCCGCTGTCTTCGCCCACGCCGGCCGCCCCGTCGCGTCGATCGAGCAGGCGCACGAGACCCTGAAGCCGCTTCTGGGAAGTTTTTCCGCCACGGCGTTCGCGGTCGCGCTCCTGTTTTCGGGACTCTCCTCCTCCACCGTCGGCACCATGGCCGGCCAGGTCATCCTCGAAGGTTTTCTCGACATCAAGATCAGCATCTTCCTGCGTCGCTTCATCACCATGCTGCCCGCCATCGTGGTCATCGCCATCGGCTTCGATCCGCTCAAGATTCTGGTGCTTTCGCAGGTCGTGCTTAGCTTCGCGCTGCCCTTTGCGCTGATTCCGCTCATTCTGTTGACCCGCCGCACGGACCTGATGGGAGACCTCGTCAACGAGCCGCGCACCAACTGGCTGGCCTACGGGACCGTGGGCATCATTCTTGCCCTCAACGGCCTGCTGCTCTACCAAACTTTCGGCGGAAAGTTTTAAACTAGAAAGTTACCGCTCCGGCGCTGAAGGTAGTTCTTAGGCCGCTCAACCACTGCCGGGTTTACAGATTCGTCTACCAGAAACCGAAAGGACCGACCTCATGTCTTTGAACAGCTTCCAAAGTCGCTCCAGCCTTCGGGTCGGCAGCAAAGAGTACGAGATCTACCGCCTGGACGCGCTCGACAAGCAAGGCACCTCCACCGGGCACTTGCCCTATTCCCTGCGCATTCTGCTCGAAAATCTATTGCGCACCGAAGACGGCCGCAACGTCACGAAGGAAGAAGTGCGGGCCCTCGCCGCTTGGAACAGCCAATCGAAGCCCGACAAAGAGATCGCCTTTACCCCGAGCCGTGTCCTCTTGCAGGACTTCACCGGCGTTCCCGCCGTTGTCGACCTGGCTGCCATGCGCGATGCCATGAAGCGCCTGGGAGGCGATCCTAAGCTGATCAACCCGCTGCAACCGGCCGAACTGGTCATCGATCACTCCGTGCAGGTCGACGAATTCGGCAGCTCCCAGGCCTTTGGCCTCAATGCAGAGCTCGAATTCCTGCGCAACAAGGAGCGTTACGCCTTCCTGCGCTGGGGACAGAAAGCGTTTCACAACCTCGCCATCGTTCCGCCCGACACCGGCATCGTGCACCAGGTGAACCTCGAATTCCTCGCCCGCGTTGTTTTCGTGCAGGAAACCGACGGCAAGCGCATTGCCTACCCCGACACTCTGGTCGGCACCGACTCGCACACCACGATGATCAACGGCCTCGGCGTGCTGGGCTGGGGCGTCGGCGGAATCGAGGCCGAAGCCGCCATGCTCGGCCAGCCCGTCTCGATGCTGATCCCGCTCGTTGTCGGCGTGAAGCTCACCGGCCGCCTGCGCGAAGGCGCCACCGCCACCGACCTGGTGCTCACCATCACCGAGATGCTGCGCAAGCACGGCGTCGTCGGCAAGTTCGTCGAATACTTCGGCCCCGGCTTGCAGGACCTGCCGCTCGCCGATCGCGCCACCATCGCGAACATGTCACCCGAGTACGGCGCCACCTGCGGAATCTTCCCGATCGACAAAGAAAGCTTGCGATATCTCCGCCTCACCGGACGCTCCGAAGAGCAGATCGCGTTGGTTGAGGCCTACGCCCGCGAGCAGGGAATGTTCCACGACGAGAAGACGCCCGAAGCCCAATACTCCGAACGGCTGTCGCTCGACCTCGCCACCGTCGAGCCCAGCCTCGCCGGTCCAAAGCGTCCCCAAGACCGCGTCGCGCTCTCCAACGCAGGCGAGTCGTTCCGCCAGGCCCTGCCAGCGCTCATCAAGCCCAAGGCGAAGACGGCCGCCGCCGTGACAAACGACAGCAGCGTGAAGCAGGTCGGCCGCTGGGAGCAGGAGGGTGGAAGTCCGACAGCCATCGGCGTGGAAGACCCGCGTGTCGAGGAGCACGTTTCCGCTGACGTCAAGAACGCCCTGAAGCACGGCAGTGTGGTCATCGCCGCGATCACGAGTTGCACCAACACCTCGAACCCATCCGTGCTGATGGCCGCTGGCCTCCTCGCCAAGAAGGCCGTCGAGCGTGGTTTGCAGACGCCGCCGTGGGTGAAGACGTCGCTCGCTCCCGGTTCCAAGGTCGTGACCGACTATCTCGCCAAGGCGGGACTGATGCCATATCTCGAAGAACTAAAATTCAACCTCGTCGGCTACGGCTGCACCACCTGCATCGGGAACTCCGGCCCGCTACCCGCCGAAGTCTCTCAGGCCATCGACGAGAAGGATCTCGTCGTAGCTTCAGTGCTCTCCGGCAATCGCAACTTCGAAGGCCGCATCAATTCCGAGGTCCGGGCCAACTACCTAATGTCGCCGCCGCTAGTGGTCGCGTTCGCACTCGCCGGGCGCGTGGACATCGACCTCAAGAAAGATGCCCTCGGCCGCGGCAAAGACGGCAAGACCGTCCACCTCGCCGACATTTGGCCGACCCAGCAGGAAGTCGATGCCGCCGTCCAGAAGATCTCCTCCGACATGTTCCGCAAGAGCTACGGCGAGGTCTACGACGGCGATTCCCGCTGGCGCTCGTTGCCGGTGCCGCAGGGTCAGACTTATCTCTGGGAGCAAGACTCGACCTACATCCGCAAGGCTCCGTACTTCGACGCCATGCGCCTGAAGCCCTCCGCAGTGGAGGACATCAAGAACGCCCGCGTGCTTGCCGTGCTTGGCGACAGCGTGACGACCGACCACATCTCGCCGGCCGGATCGATCAAGAAAGACAGCCCAGCCGGGAGATACCTGATGGAGCACGGCGTGCAACCCGCCGACTTCAACTCCTACGGTTCGCGGCGCGGCAACCATGAAGTCATGGTGCGCGGCACCTTCGCCAACGTCCGCCTGCGCAACAAAATGGTCCAGACCGAAGGCGGCTTCACCCGCCACTGGCCCGACGGCACCGAAGTGTCCATCTACGACGCCTCCGCCAAATACATCGCCGAAGGCGTACCGCTCGTCATCCTCGCGGGAAAGGAATATGGGTCGGGCTCCTCGCGCGACTGGGCCGCTAAAGGCCCCCGCCTGCTCGGCGCGCAGGCCGTGATCGCAGAAAGTTACGAGCGAATCCACCGCTCGAATCTTGTCGGCATGGGCATTCTGCCCCTCCAGTTCTTGCCCGGCCAAAACGCCGAGAGCCTGAAGTTGACTGGCGAAGAAATCTTCGAGATCGCTGGCATCCGCGACGGGGTCGAGCATTTCACCGCTGGGCGCAAACTCACCGTGAAAGCATCGAAGGGTAGCGCAGTAACCGAATGCCAAGCCCTGGTCCGCATCGACACCCCACAGGAAGCTCTGTACTACGCCAACGGAGGCATCCTGCCGTACGTGCTGCGCCAGTTGCTGGCGACAAAACCCGAGCCCGTTCACGCCTGAGGGAAGGCGAGGGAATGAAGCAAAACAGATGGGAGATCGTTAGGAAAGACGACGGCACGTTTGCGATGTTTCACGATGAGGAATTGCCACGCGACTTTACCCCCCGATAAATGGCTGGAGGCGGAATTAGGACGATACGGCTTTTGTGGCCAAGAGTACAAAGAAATCAGGCACCAACCGCAATCGAACGGGAAAGCGGAGATCACCCCCTGAGAGTAGCTCGATCCTGCTTATCCAACGCCCCGAACCTCTCTTCCTGCACTGTTATAATGAAAAATTGCGCTCATGACGAAAAAGCGACTGATACGTTCGACGACGGTTTTGTCCGTCAGACGCGATGGAAAAGTAGTTCTGGCCGGAGACGGTCAGGTCACCCTGGGCGAATCGGTGATCAAGCACACCGCCAAGAAGATCCGCCGCCTCTACCAGGACAAGATCCTCGCCGGTTTCGCCGGTTCCACCGCCGACGCTTTTTCCCTGTTCAGCCGTTTTGAATCGAAGCTGGACCAGTATCACGGCAACCTGGGCCGCGCCGCGGTCGAACTCGCCAAAGACTGGCGCACCGACAAATTCCTGCGCCATTTGGAAGCCCTGCTGCTCGTCTGCGACAAAGAGCAGACCTTCCTACTGAGCGGTCAGGGCGACGTAATCGAGCCCGACAGCGGCATCGCAGCCATCGGCTCCGGAGGTCCCTACGCGCAAGCCGCAGCCGAGGCCCTCGCCGCCCATACCAAGCTTTCTGCCCGCGAAATCGCGGAGCAGTCCATGAAAATCGCCGGCAAGATGTGCATCTATACCAATGAAAGTTTTACGATAGAGGAGTTGTGAGTACTCGCTAGCCGCTCGTCGTCAGTCGCCAGCATCTTCTGGTTTGGCCGACGGCCAACGACCGCAGTTAGCCTGCCCTGAGCTGAGCGAAGGGACCAACGACTGATTTATGGCCATCTATTTACCACCCACCGCCGAAGAAGAACAGCTCGCGCTCGATGATCTGACGCCGCGTGAAATCGTGGCCGAACTCGACAAGTACGTCGTCGGCCAGAAAGACGCCAAGCGCGCCGTCGCCATCGCCCTGCGCAACCGCATCCGCCGACAAAAACTAGCTCCCGACCTCGCCGAAGAAATCATTCCCAAGAACATCATCATGATCGGCCCCACCGGCGTGGGCAAAACCGAGATCGCCCGGCGTCTCGCCAAGCTCACCAACTCGCCTTTCCTCAAGGTCGAGGCCTCCAAGTTCACCGAGGTCGGCTACGTGGGCCGCGATGTCGAATCCATGATCCGCGACCTCGTGGAAATCGCGATCGACATGATCCGCGAAGAGAAACTCGAAGATGTCGCCGACAAGGCCGAATTGAACGCCGAAGAGCGTCTGCTCGATTTGCTTCTGCCGCCGCCAACATCACGCGCCCCTGAACCGGCCACCACCGGTGGTGTCGTGCTCGAAGGCTCCACCGAGATCGCCGACTCTCAATCGCGCACCCGCGAAAAACTCCGTCAGCAGCTCCGCGAAGGCAAGCTCGATGAGCGCATGGTCGAAATCGACGTGCGCGAGCGCAACTTCCCGTCCTTCGAAATCATCTCCAACCAGGGCGTCGAAGAAATGGATGTCAACATCAAGGACATGTTGCCCAACATCTTCGGCCAGCGCAGCAAGAAGCGGAAGATGAAGGTCAACGAGGCTTTCGAGTACCTGATCCAGGAAGAAGAGCAGCGCCTCATCGATATGGACCAGGTCACCCGCACCGCCATTGACCGCGTTGAAAACTCCGGCATCATCTTCCTTGACGAAATCGACAAGATCGCTGGCCGCGAAAGCGGTCACGGTCCCGATGTTTCCCGCGAGGGCGTGCAGCGCGACATCCTGCCCATCGTCGAAGGCACCACCGTCAACACCCGCTACGGCATGGTGCGGACCGACCACATCCTGTTCATCGCCGCCGGCGCCTTTCACGTGTCCAAGCCCAGCGACCTGATCCCGGAGTTGCAGGGCCGTTTCCCCATCCGCGTAGAATTGCAATCGTTGACCCAGGAAGATTTCCTGCGCATCCTGACCGAGCCCAAGTCGTCGCTAGTCAAGCAGTACACCGCCCTGCTCGAAACCGAGGGCGTGAAGCTGGAGTTCACAAACGAGGCCCTTGAAGAAGTGACCTGTTTCGCCTTCCGAGTGAACGAAGGTACCGAGAACATCGGCGCACGCCGGCTGCACACCATCATGGAGCGCGTGCTTGACGAGATCAGCTTCGAGGGGCCAGACAAAAAAGGCCAGCAGGTCACGGTCGACGGCGAATACGTTCGCAAGACTCTGAACGACATCGTGAAGGACCAGGACCTGTCCCGCTACATCCTGTAGATGGAAAGCGACGCGGCGCGGCGTCTCGGCGGCTGTCGTGAGGGCGCCCCGCCCGCACGATCCCGCCTCTTTCCTACGCGTACTGCGGAGTCGCGATCGCAAATGTGTCGAACGCCTTCAGCGCAGCCTTCGCCGTGGCGCCCGGTTCGGGCACAGCAAAATATTCGCAGACGATGCTCTTCTTCTGAACCGTGATGCGCAGATACCCGTGCTGGCTGTCGTTGAAATTCTCAAGCTGCCCAGTGGAGCCCTTCATGCTGATGGGAAGCTTCGACGTATGAAAGATGTTCGCCAACGTGTGCAGTTGCTTGTTGTAGCCGCCCGCGCCCGCAACAATCATCGGAACATTCTTGCCATTTAACACGCCCGTGAAGCGCTGGTAGTTGTGAACGTGCCCAGAAAGCACAAGCTCCGGCAGCCGTCCCCCGGTCTGCACCGCGCCTTCGAGCACACTATAGAGGTGCTGACTCCCCGGCTTCGGCCCATAGGCCGAGTAAATCGGATGATGCACCGCCACAATCAGAGCCCGATCCTCAGGCGCGGCTTTCAGTTCCGACTCCAGCCACGCGATCTGTGCCGGGCTCAGCTGCCCGCCCTCCGGGCAATTGCTGTAAAGCCCGACAAACGTGACCAGTGGCGTCAGTAGGGTCCAGTACACGTTGGGCTGGGTCATCGTGGTCCGCGTCGCATCGCGCGCTTCCGGAGTGTGCACCGCCACCTGGCTGCAGAAATTCCGCACAAATCCCTCGAGGCTGCTCTCGCCCGTTTGCGGGTCCATATCCCCATCGTGATTCCCCGGAATCGCAAAAATCGGAGCGGGATAGTTCATGTAAGGTTCGTAAAACTCTGGAAAGTAGTTGGCGAGCTCGCCGTCGTAGTAGACGACATCTCCCAGGTGATAGAAGAACGACGGGTGTGTCGAGATGTCACCGCTCGAGAAATCCTGCCCCATATAACCGGCGACATTCTCAATGTAAGTCGGCGTGTTGACCCCGCCCGTATCGCCAACAGAATGAAAGACAAGTTTTCCTGAGTCCTCGATCGACTTGATCGCGTCGGCAGAAATCACGCTCTCGAGCGAGAGCCGGAACGGAGATGCGCCGGTAGGAGCGGGCAAGTCGCGCCAAGGCTGCGGCGGATTCTTCTGCGGATCAATGATGGTCTGAAAGCCAGCGGGCAGGCGGTCGCCTCCAAAAGACCGGCCAGGCGCGGGTTTGGGATGGTGCTTCCTCCCGGCGAGAAGGGCCGCAGCGTCGATGACGGTCGGTTTCGAAGGAGCTTTCCCTTTGGGCGAATTGGCGTTTTTCATTGTGTGTGCCTCGCGATGGGAATTTGATGAACCGTGAACCGAGAGGGGAACAAGGAAGATTGGGCAGTACTTTACGCCACCCGCGCCGATTGTCAAGCAACCCAAGAAAGAGTTCGACGATCAGTCACATCTCTGCCGAAATTACGGCAGTCGGCGTGCACGTCTATACAAGTTGCGGGAAAACTCGCTTACTCGAAGGTCTTGTGAGGGCCACGACGTTCAGTCGTGCCATCTGTGCCGCAAAATCAACGCGGCTTTCAGCCGTTGAGGTTGCTTTTCACCCCGTGAACGATCGTTCCCGCGGCCTCTATAATCACGTCATGGTTCGAGCGGCCATCATCGTTGCGTCCTGGCTCTGTTTCATTACAGTCGCAGCGGCACAACAATCAGCAAATCCATCGAAGCACATGACCATCGTTCTCCCGCCGGGCGTTGCCTCCGAGACGGCTCATATCACCTACGCTCTCGAGGGCAGTTTTGGCTCACACGGTGATTACGTCCAGGCGACGCCAAATGTCACTTCGTACGAAATGCCACTCTCTGTCGAGGGGCAGTTAGCAGGTCGAGTCCTTATCGTTGCCTGGATCGCCGGCTGCCAGACTCGCACATTCGACATGAAAGCAACGGCGTTACGCAATCGACGCGTGAACCTCGATTGCACGCCTCTTCCTCCGGTAACGTTAAGCGGACGCATCCAACCGTTCGCCCCTATCGCCGGCAAACCCGCCGAACTGGTGGTGTGGTATGAGGCATCGTGGGAGTGCAACTTTCTTGGCTGGATGGACTGCATGGTGCCCCAATACCAGGTCGAAACAGCGGCACCCGGGGATGAGGGCACCTTCCAAATTCAGTTGCCCGACTTCGCGTCAGACCCGGTGACGAACTCGTTCAAGACTCCACCTGGCATGGTCGGAGATTTCCGATTTGTAGTTCGAGATCCCAAGACTTGGAATCCGACCGCAGTCCTCGAACCCGAGCTGGCTGATTTCCGCGGCTTTGGCGGTACGGTCAAAGCCCTCTCCAGCTATCCCGCTGATTTGGTCTTCACGCCCAATTTCAACTCGCGTTGAACAGCCTTTCCAGATGGGTTGCCGCGCCTCCTGCCACTTGCGCCTCCCTCCTCCATCCTCTTACACTCCGGAGTTTCCCGTTGAGGCCCACGATGCGAACCATCGACCGCGCCCGTCTGCAATCCCTGATGGAGCGCGAGCAGAAGAAGTTCATCGCCGATCGCCCCAAGTCCGCTGCGCTGTTCGAGCGCGCCCGCAAGT
>Ga0182034_10001058_pt1 | contig 13400 bp, 7 predicted proteins | sample flu12Cox44000172_FD_125972 | JGI IMG/M metagenome (GOLD analysis project Ga0182034, IMG submission 125972) | Lab enrichment of tropical soil microbial communities from Luquillo Experimental Forest, Puerto Rico - flux4day.12C.oxic.44.000.172 | ecosystem: Environmental > Terrestrial > Soil >... | reverse complement strand
GGTATTCGATTCCGCCGGCAAGTAGTCGACGCGATACTCCGCGCCGTTCACGTGGAAGATATAGGGATGTTCGGCGTGATAGCGCGAGAGGGCCCGAATGCCGTACGGGCTGAGGAATTCGTTTTCGTCCAGCATCCGCGCGAGTATTCGCCGCAACCTGTCGGGGTTAACCAGCGCCGCGATGCCCCGCTCGTGAACGCCAAAGTGTCCTGGGCCTGTCGGGTGAATGCTTGCCTTCACCTCGGGCATGCGGTTGAGGCGCTCGACGAAGCGCCGCAGCGTGCCGGGCACAGCCTCTCTCTGGTACTTCTCAACCACCGTGATCGCGCACATAGGCAGCAGCCCCACCATCGACCGGACCTTCAAGCGCTTGGACGTCCCGTCGGGGAGGCGCAGCAGGTCGTAGTAGAAGCCGTCCTCTTCATCCCACAAACCGTCCTCGCCCGGCTTGTTGATACCGGCCGCGATCCATATGAAGTGCTCAATAAACTTTGTCACAAATTCTTCGTAGGCTGGATCGTGGGTGGCAAGCTCAACCGCGATGTCACACATGTTCTGGGAGTACAGCGCCATCCAGGCGGTTCCGTCGGCCTGTTCCAGGTATCCACCCGTCGGCAGCGGCGCGCTGCGGTCGAAAACCCCGATGTTATCAAGACCCAGGAAGCCTCCCTCAAAAACGTTCTTGCCAAAACGGTCCTTGCGGTTTACCCACCAGGTGAAGTTCAACACCAGCTTGTTGAAGGCGAGCCTGAGAAACTCCAAATCACCTTCCCCGCGCATCATCTTCTCCGTGTTATATAGGAAAAGGGCCGCCCAGGCATGCACCGGCGGATTCACATCACTGAAGTTCCATTCGTAAGCCGGGATTTGACCACTCGGGTGCAGGTAAAGCGACTGCAGCATGAGGTTGAGCTGCTGTTTGGCAAAGTCCACATCCACCATGGAGAGAGCCAGGGTGTGGAACGCCAGGTCCCAGGCCGCGTACCACGGGTACTCCCACTTGTCGGGCATGGAGATGACATCGTCGTTGATCATGTGGAACCATTCCTTGTTGCGCGAATGCCTGCTCTGCGCCACCAGCGCATCGGCTCCATGTTCATCGAGCCACACGTCGCCATCCCAGTGGTAGTGCTGTTTGCTCCAGAGCATGCCCGCCAGCGCCTGGCGCATTACCCGCGCGGTGTCCTCATTCAGGGTTGGCGGGGTGATGGAAGCGTAGAACTCATCGGCTTCACGGAGACGCGTGCTCATGACCTCATCGAAATGCGGCCCGAAGGGGTCTCCCTGGGCGGCGCCATACCCTTGCTTCAAGGTCTGGGGAGCAACCAGGGTCAGACGCAGCCGTATCACCTTGCTCTCCCCCGCGCCTACCGTCACCTGGTAATCCGCAGACACCTTGGTTCCGGTCCTTGCGGTGTTCACCGCCTCAGTCCGGCCGTGCACAATCGCGTTGTTGATCGCGTCTTTCACGTACGGCGTGCGGTTGGGCGCTCCGAACAGGCGTGCGTTATTGGTTTCGTTTTCAGTGAAGAGCAGGCGCGGCTCACCCTCACAATAGAGGAACCTCTCCCCCAATTCCGCATGCGAGGCTGCCACCACACTCGCACCCGCCATACCATCCACTTGCTTGAGCACCGGTCTAGGTGCGCCCTCAGACCACGACCAGGTGTTGCGGAACCAAAGGGTCGGAAGCACGTGCAGTGATGCCGCCTCCGGCCCGCGATTGCAAACGGTGATCCGGATCAGAACGTCCTCAGGTGCTTCTTTCGCGTATTCCACAAAGACGTCGAAGTAGCGATCGTCATTGAAAACGCCGGTGTCGAGCAGTTCGTACTCGAACTCTTCGCGCGACCGTCCCCGGTTCGTTTTCACCAACTCGTCATAGGGGTAAGCGCGCTGCGGATACTTGTACAGATACTTCATGTACGAGTGGGTGGGCGTGCTATCTACATAGAAGTAGTACTCCTTCACGTCTTCGCCGTGATTGCTCTCGCTGTTCGTCAGGCCGAAAAGGCGCTCTTTCAGAATCGGGTCCTTACCGTTCCACAGGGCCAGGGCAAAGCAGAGCCGCTCTTTCTCATCCGAGAAGCCGGCCAGCCCGTCCTCGCCCCAGCGATAGGCACGGGAGCGGGCTTGGTCGTGGCTGAAGTAGTCCCAGGCGTTCCCGTTATCGCTATAGTCTTCCCGCACCGTTCCCCACTGGCGCTCGCTCAGATAAGGTCCCCATTTCCTCCATGGGACGTTCTCGTTACGGGCACTCTCAAGCCGCCTTCCTTCAGCGTTGTCACTCATTGTTGTTCTCCTTTCGGTAATCTTGACTCAAATTGTTGATCGTGGTTTGCTGGGGCGGTCCCACTCGGCTAGTCATCCTGTTCATAAGTACCGCAATACAGGGCTGGCGCAGACCTTCGGGTCTGCGAAGGCTATTATAGTCAGCACGCAGGAAACAAAAGTCTGTGCCAGCCCCGCGTGTTCATGCGTCTGTAGCTGCAGGACGGCGATTTTACCACACCTCAGGACTTGGCGGGCCCACCTTCCGGTTTCGCAGGCGGCGGCTCCCAGATCCTGGCCATGACGAAGGCGACCACCACAGCCATAAAACTGCCGAGCATGACCTCGGCCACCCTGTGGAGACTGATCTCTAAGCCGATCTTTCTTGATTCGCGCTCCAAGCTGGATGCAACGACGAGTGCGGCGGTGGTGGGCGCGGTCCGCCAGTACGGCGGCACCTGGAACACATACGAAGAGACCAGAACGGTCGCGCCCAGGGCGAGCGGAAGCACCACATGCCTTGGACCAGCCACCAGCACGAAGACCAAGCCCATGGCCCCGCCGATGCAAGTATTGGCAAAGGCGCGCCTGGAAATTGATAAGTGTCGATTGTAAGGGGGGTTCGGTGCACGCGGATCATCGAGCTGATCACCCAGACGGGTTAGTGTCGGCAAGGTAGTGGAGCAGAAGCCAAAGAGCAGTCCCACCGACAAGAATCCTGACGGCACAGTGAACGCCGACAGGGCCGGCTTTGATTGCAGTCCAGTAATCTTTCACGCGTGTTCTTTGTCCCGATATTTTGGGAAACGAGCCCCAACATGCACAAGGCGGCGGAGCCTAAGGTCTTACTCATGGCTTTGGGGGGCATTACCTTTCAAACGGTAAACCATTCCCGTCTTGGTTGTGCCGAGCGAGATCCAGCTCTGTACATCCTGCTGCAATGTAATGAAGAACTGCTCCACTAGTTCCTTGACCTTCTGGTGGACTTCCTCTTTGCGCTCGAACTTGCATTGGAAGGCAAACTCTCCTACCAGGGGCATATGTTCGCCTCGAGTACGCCATAGTGCTACATCGCACTTCGCTACAATCCCTTTACCGAAGTCCAATTTGCCCAGAGACAGCAGCACCTCCTCCACAATCCCTTCGTTCACCAGGCTTACCTTTTCCGTATCCTCCTTCTTCAACACAGCCAGGGCCGGAAAAACGTGAGCCAGGGTCCCCATCGAATTCTTGTCCGCGTCGTGCATCTGGCTCAGGCCGAACTGGCAATTGTGCGAGCACAGAATGCAGTATCCGCCGAGCTCATCCTTCAGCGGCAGGGCTTCCGCTTTGAACTTGATCTGATACTGCCGGCGATCTTGGGCCGTACGTCCAACGCCGCCGCCTTCTGCAGGTCCGGGTGACGGAACTTAAACACCATTTCCGGGTCACCCACCGGGAAGCCATCGACGTAGGAGATGCGCCGGCGTAGAATAAATGCATTGTTGTAAAGGCGAAAGTCCGGCGTGTCAAAGAAAATGATTTCTCTGACCTCTGGCCTTAGGCCGGTCTCCGGGTCCGCGATGAACCCAACTTTGAGATTCTTCGCCGTGCGCTGCACGAGTTTGCCGAAATCGCGGAAGCTGTCCACTGAGGTGAACCGGTCGGGCTTCAGGATGAGCTTCGCTTCAAGATAATGGACGACATCCTGTGGGTGACCGTCGGAGTAAGTTGCGACCGGTTCTTCGATTCCGGACGCTTTTGCCTCGGCGTCACTCTCTTTCGCTGGAACGGGCCGCGCTTCCTGCTCCTCATGCTTTTGCTTCTTGTCTTTGTCCTTCTTGTCCTTGTCCTTCTTGTGCTTCTTCTCCTCCTTGTCCTTCTTTCCCACTGTCGTCTCCATCCCTTCCTAGCTAGTGTTTTTGAGCGTTTTAGCGGTGCAATCTTCCGCTGGCGGCCCGTGGGATGTCAAGCCGCAGCTTAGTTAACGCCGTACTGGGTCAGTTTGCTCCGGTAGCGGCGACTTTGCCTCGCCACGTGGCGCCGCAAAGCCGCCTCCACGCCACAATGACCCACCACCATTAACACCGCTTATCGAGTGGTGTCCGCAGCTTGTTCAGTTGGAAGCAACCTATTTGTCGTCCCGCGCTTTGCGTGCCGGGGTGAACTCCCCCTCGGGCGATGGCGTGGATTGCGATTCAAGACCGTCGAGATGGGCATCTCTCCCTTCTTTCTCCGGGAGTAGAGCGGCCCTGACCGCGGACTCTAGGCTACGCACACGGAGGTCCCTCTGCGGGAAGGGAATTTCGATGGCGGCCTGCTCCAGTGCCTCAGAGATTGCAATGGCAACCTCGCTCTTCACCCGCCCAGCCACGTCGACCGCGGTCCAAAAGTAAAGTTGGAAGTTCAGGGCGCTGTCACCGAAGCCTTGAAAGAGAGCGGTCGGCGCTGGTTTCGCCAGCACGTCAGGGTGTGAAGTCGCTGCCGCGACCAGCAGCTCGATCACTTGTTGCGGGGGCGTGCTGTAGGCGACGCCCACCTGGAGGCCCGACCGCCGCGTCCGAGACGAAAGCGTCCAGTTCGTCACCTGATTGGTTACCAGAGCGCTGTTGGGAACGATGACTTCGGCCCCGTCAGCGGTAATAATGATGCTGGCCCTTATTCCGACCTTCTGGACTTTACCAGCCACACCCCCGGCGAGTTCCACGGAGTCCCCGACGTTGATCCTGCGCTCGTATTTCAATATCACTCCGGAAACAAAGTTGTTGACCACGGTCTGCAACCCAAATCCAATGCCCAAGCCGAAGGCGCCGGTGAGCACGTTGAAGCGCGAGAAATCCACTCCCGCGCTGGCCAGGGCCAGGGCAAACACCCCCACCACCAGAAGATAATAGATGGTCGTCGAGATCACCTCGGGAAGGCCGCGCTCCATATCGAACCGGGCAAGTACGTCCTCCAGGAGGAAGAAACGAACCACCCTGGAGAGGGCAAACCCGGCGAGCAGAACCAGCAGAAAAGTAACAACGTCCCGCGGCGAGAAGCTGGTTTTTCCCAGGTCGATCGAACTGTTCATTACCTGACTGGCCCAGCTCACGGCTTGCACCCGGAGGGTGAGCAAATCGAGCGTCATGCCTAACCAGAAAATCCACGCGACGACCACCAGAAGGGGTGTGGCCCACCTCAGAATCGCTTTCTCGCGCAAGCGGATGGTAGCTAGGGATCGGGCACGATCCTCCTCCAGGAATGTTGTCACGAAGACGAGCGCAGCTCGGACCGCGGTGTACAGGACGATGCCAAGAGAGGCCGCCAGCAGGAGAACATTTTGCAGAGTCAGAGCAAGAGCGGAGTAGCCGATGAAGTTGAGCAGGAAGCAGAGGCCGAGCAAAACCAGGCCAACGCGGACGGCCAGCAGCAGGCGACGCCCTCCCCCCTCCTGAAACGCCAGGCCGTTCACCCGCGCGCGGTGGATCAGCCAGGGAACGATGGCTATGCCGGCCAGGCAGCTAACCCCGTACATGGCGCGCTCCACGAAAGGATTTGTATTCGCAAAGTTGAGCGGCACGAGGAGGAAGAAGGCCAGAAGCGTGTACAGGAAGGGCTGCAAGCCCGGCCCAAGGAAAAAGGGAGCGAGGCGTATAGTGGCGACCAGCAACAAGATAAACACCGAGACATTAACGAGGATTGGAGATCGCAAAACGGCAGGCAGCGCCGGTGTGAGTGTCAACACCAGTGCCAGTGAAACGGGGCGGTGGAGGGTGCGGGCGGACGCTTGGGAAATCCGCTGCTGCTCGATCCAGCCGGAAGCCTTGCGCCTCCAAGCGAGGCCTATGATCAGGATGAGAAGGAACAGCAACACCGACCCCGCCAGGCCAAGACTGTGGCTCTTGAGAAACTCCCTTGAATGCGCGACCTTTTGCGCCCAGGCGCTGCGAACGTCACGGAGACTTTCAGATTCCTGGCGCCAAGGGACCTTCCAGAAAGCCAAGCTTGAGCGCTCGAACATTTGCCGGCGGAACTTAGCCAGTGCAGCTTCCGTTTCATCGAGCATTTCGGAGGCCAGTGACTGCTGTTCCGCAGCCCGAGTCTCGAAGCTCACGAGTTCGTCGAGCTCGCCCTGCGCATGTGACTTGGTAGCTTGGATCGCTACTATGGCGCTGTCGATGCGCTCGGCGAGTGGTTCCAATTCATTGTGCGTCTTCACCTGGGTACGGGTTGCTTCCCACACCGCCTTCAACCCGTCAAGTGCGCGGGCTTCCTTTTCCAATCCGGCAGCGCGGCCGGTCAGCTGTTCCTGAAAGCCCGCAGTGGAGCCAACCTCGTTGGACCAATACCTTTCCAGCTCCCGGAGATCAGCGAGCCTGGGTGTTCTGGAAATCAGTTCGTCAGTTTCGAGCGCGCTTCTGTGGAGGTCTCGACCCCGGCGGTTCAGCTCATGGTCTATGCCCTCAACGGTAGGGCTGGCCGCGAGTCGGCTCTCCACGCGGCGCAGCGCACGCTTCAGATCTTGGGCGCGCTCAGCGACTGCGGAAGCCGGGATTGGAAGTGGCCCGGCGGGCGCTGGAACGGGGTTAGGCGGTGCTTGCTGCTGGGGGTAGGCTTGGACCGCACCGATCAGCAGGACGCAGGCGGCCATCACAGCCACACCCAGCCCACCCCATCGAAGACCTCGCCTCCGGGTGCGGCGGGACGTCGCGTTATGGCTCTTTGAACGGATCACGTTGATTATCTTCTATCGCGCTCCTCTGTGCTCTCTGGGATCAGAAAAGCCTTCACACAGCGCGGCAGGGCCGCAGCCAAAAGTCGTGGCCAGTGACGAGTGAAAAGTGACGAGTCCCGGAAAAGAGTCGACAGTCGTCAGTTCACAGTCGACAGACCAAAAGAACGGTGACGAGCCAAGCAAACAGGGCGTTCTCCTTGTGTTAGTACATTGTGGAGGTCTGCTAATTTACAGCGATACGGAGGAGAACACCATGAAAGAGCTTATCGCGAAATTCAGTGATCAGGTCAAGGGAGTTTTGTCCGGCTTTGACCGCTTGGTGCTCCGTGGGGCGTTGCCGCCTTCTGCCACAAGCAAGGGATGGAGGGCTACTTGAGTGGCTGCAGCGTGTTGCGCGAACGGCAAGAAGGAGTTCGGATTAAACATAGGCTCAACGAAAATTCATGAGCAAGAAATCTTTGCGGCCCGCAAACAAGTTCGGGATCAGTAGTACAGAGGTCACTGAGACGGTCCGTGTGCTCCATGTTAGGGCTTGAGAAGCACAGAGGACAACATAGAATCTTGTTCTGGTTGCGGCTCAGTCGCGCTGCAAAACTAAGTTGGAAAGCTCGGTGGCTAGCAACTCCCTTTCAGGAATATATCATCGGAGGCGGGGTAAGGCTATGGCCCGGAGTTCACCTGCATCGAGGTGATTGGGAAGTACGAGAGCCCTTGTACGATTTTGGATTTCAGATTCTGGATTATTGAGGATTTCAGAGCCTGGGCGTTACCTTTGACTCCAGGACGGGCTGCGCTTGAACCAACCATTCAGCCGTTGCCGCAGCTTCAACCGCGCTCGCATCAGACGTGTCTTGACGGCTGCTTCCGAGAGCCCAAGAAGCCTTGCTGTGTCTTCGGTGGAAAAGCTCTGTATGTCCCGCAGAACAAAGACCATGCGGAGCGACACATCCAGGCTTTCGATGGCCTCGGACAGAATCTCAAGCAATTCCCTCTTGCCGTAGCGTTCCTCGGGGTTGTCGTCGTTGTCCTTAATTTCCCGCGGCCTGGAGGTTTCCTTTTCGGCCCCACCCGGCTCGGCCGAAGAGACCCGCCATTCCGGGGGGCGTTGGCGAATTTTAGTCAGCGCCTCATTGGTGGCAATCCGTACAAGCCAAGTGGAGAATAGCGAGTCTCCGCGGAACTCCCCGAGGTGCGTATAGGCCTTCAGAAATGCATCTTGGAGAGCATCCTCCGCGTCCTGTGGATTCTGAGTGATATTGAGGGCCAAGCGGTAAACGTGGCTCTCATATTGGCCCATCAAGGCCGCAAAGGCATTGGCATCACCCGCCCGTGCCTCAGCGACAAGCGTCGTCTCGTTTTCCAGATGTGCGAGCATAATCTCCTGTCCTCCGACTTGATTTCTAACAAGTTCCTGAAAAAGAGTACCTGTCATGCCGAACGCAGCGAAGTATCTGCCTCATCTCATTGAAAACAGAAGAAAAGCAGATCCCACGCTTCGCTTCGGGATGACGTGAATCGGAGGCTTTTTCAGCGACCTGCGAGACGCATCCTTAATCCCTAGCGAACGCAACGGGTGGCCGGTGCAAGTGGTCAGAATGCGCCCTCCTTAAGTTGCTCTCCAATAAACGGCGAGAGGTTTACAAAAGCCACTTGGCGGCGGCTTAAGTTCTTGAGGAGGGCGACCCCGCAGGAATCGGCGAAGGAAACGTCAGCCAAGTCCAGACGCAGCCGGCTACCGCTAACGAGAGCCTGTTCGCAGGACCTTCGTAGTTCCTCAACAAAACAGCCCTTCACTTGACCCTCCACCCGGAGCGTACAGGCTTGGCTCGACGACTCGACAATTGAAATCCTCAGCATCCTGCGACCACAGAGGACGATTCCCTCTCATGCCTCCAACTCAGGTCGCCCGCGTGATTGCCTAAACACTCTCGCCTTCTACCCAAGTCACGGGCTAACCGCAGCAAGCGGCGTGCCAAACACGCGTCCGTTTGATCTTTGCGCTGGTTTTGCCCGCCTAAGGAGGGTTCTTTAGCCAAGGAGGCACAGAGATACGCACGCTCGGAGAACCAACAATCGAAACGTATGGAATTTGCGGGCAGTCAAAAGTCTCCTGAACACTGTAACTTATGGCTTGTTACTCAATCGCTTCACAGTGGCGTAGTACGTTTGAGTATTCGGGCTTTTCTCTGTGCCGCTATGTCTCTGTGGCGGAGCGACAAATTCCTTCACACCTTCTCAGCGTGGGAACGTTTAATCGCCCCACCATATTTGGTGGGCGATAGGTGGGCAGTGAGCGAGCCAACTACGATCCGTGGTGGCTGGAACGCTTAATCCCCAGTTTCCCCATCCGGTGACGAAGGGTGTTGGGATGCAGATTGAGAATTCGAGCCGCACCTCTTGGTCCCTCAATGACTCCACCTGTCCGACGAAGGGCGGCCAGGATATGGTCTCGCTCCACTTCTTGCAAAGTGAGGAGACTTGATGGAGCGGGACTGGGACGCGGATTCCGTTGAACCGAGGTCTCCGCCGTCTCAAGACGGCGCGAGGATTCAGGAACTGGTACAAGGTCCTGGTCCAGCTGCAGAATGGGACCTTGGGATAACACCACAGCCCGCTCGACGACGTTCTGCAGTTCTCGGACGTTCCCCGGCCACGGGTAGTTTGTCAGCCGATCCATCGTCTCCTGCGCGACCGAGTCCACCTTCTTGCCCAGCTTTCTGCCGAAACGCATCAGGTAGAACATCACCAGGAGCGGAATGTCAGCGCGGCGATCGCGCAAAGGGGGAATCTTGAGGGGAAAGACGTTCAGGCGGTAGAAGAGGTCGGAGCGGAAGCGACCAGCGTCCACGTCCTCATCGAGATTGCGGTTGGTAGCGGCGATCACCCGTACATCCACCCGGACGGTGTGACTGCTCCCCACGAGCTCAAACTCGTGTTCCTGGAGGACGCGCAGCAGCTTCACCTGGGTTTCCAAAGGCAGCTCGCCCACTTCGTCCAGCATCATCGTCCCGCCGTCGGCCAGCTCAAAGCGGCCGATCCTCTTGTCTACGGCTCCGGTAAAGGCCCCCTTCACGTGGCCGAAGAGTTCGCTTTCCACAAGACCCGCTGAGAAGGCGCCACAGTCCACCCTGACCAGGGGGCGGTGCCGGCGCGCGCTGCGATCGTGGATGGCGCGCGCGATCAACTCCTTTCCCGTCCCGGTCTCTCCGTAAATCAACACCGTGGAGTCGGTGGAAGCTACCTGCTCGACCTTGCGGAGAACCGCCAGTAGTGCGGGACTGCTGCCTACGATTTCCTCAAAATTGTACCCCGTGCGGATTTCCTCCTGCAGGTAGATGTTCTCTTTTTCCAGTCTCGCTTTGAGGGCTGCGATTTCCTCATAGGACTTCGTGTTTTCCAGGGCCAGGGCAACCTGGTTGGCGACCTCCTGCAGAAATTCCGCGTCCACCTCCGAATACTGGTTCCTTGCTGTGCTGCCGACATTGAGTGTGCCGATGCTCCTTCCCCGAATAATGAGGGGAACTATGCAGTCGGACCTGAGGCCCTCCGCGACAAGGCGCCTATCGTTCGAGTATTGCTGTTCTTTTTCAAGATCGCGGCGCACCACGGCCCGCTGGTTGTCGAAAACCCACGCCGAAATGCTTTCCTTGCGGTTGAACTCAAGCCCGGGCTGGAAAAAAATCGACGTTAGCCGACTCTCCACTGCCAGGTAGCGAAAGGCTTCTTTTTCAGGCAGGTACAGCGTCAGGGCGGCTCGGTCGAAAGGCACGACGCGACGTACGGCCTCGGAAAAGGAGCGGAGAAGGGCCTCCTCAGAGAGGTCCGTAATGATGGCGTTGTTGATCTCCAGCAACGTGCGCAGTTGGTCGGCCGTGCGGGCGACCGTTTTGTTTAGGGCGGCGATCTCCTGGTAGGATTTCATGTTCTCCACCGCCAGGGCCACCTGCTTTGCGACCTCCTGCAGGAATGCCGCCTCCGCCTCCGAATACTGATCCTCGGTCTGGCTCACTACGCTGAGTGTGCCGATGCTCTTTCCCAGGAAGATCAAGGGAACCACGCAGATAGATCGGACACCCTCCGTTGCCAGGCGGTGCTCGTTCGCGAACTGCTGTTCTTTTTCGAGATCGCGGCGCAGTAGAGGCTGCTGATGGTCGAACACCCAGCCCGCGCTGGTCTCATCGTGGCCTACTTCCAGCCCGGTTCGGAAATAGTCCGAATGCAAATGCCCCTCTACCGCCAGAAAACGGAAGGTGTTTCGCTGCGGATTGTAGAGTGTAATGGCGCTCCGGTCGAAAGAGATAACACGACGCAAGGCCTTGGCAATAGACTGCAGCAGCGCCTCCTGCGTCAGGTTGGTTATAATGGCGTTGTTGATCTCAAGGAGAATGCGATTGCGCTCCTCGCTCTTCTGGAGCGCGGCTTCCGCCCGTTTTCGTTCCGTGATGTCTTCAGAGAGGCCCAGGACGATTTGCGGCATACTCTCGGTGCCGGGAACAAGAGAAACGTTGGTGCTCCCCCAGACTAAATTGCCGTCCTTGCGCCGATACTGCTTCTCAATCTGAAACTGTTGTCGTTTCCCTTCCAGCAGCTCGGCGGCGAATGAGCGGTTGGATTCGCGATAGTCCTCGTGCGTGACGTCTAGGAAAGAAAGCGTCCGCAGTTCCTCCTCGGTGTAACCCAGCATTTTCTGGTAGGCGCTGTTCGCAGCGAGGTACCGGCCGCTCAGATCGGTCAGCGCAACACCGATGGCAGAATTCTCGAAGACGGCGCCCCACCGCTCCGCGCTTTGCGCCACCTTTAGGTTAAGCGAAGCGATATCTTCGTACGATTTCATGTTCGCCATCACCAGTGCCGCCTGGTTCGCCACCTTCAGCAGGAACTCGGCATCGGCCTGGGAGTACTGATCCCGGTTCCTGCTCGCGACGTTAAAAGTCCCGATACTCTTTCCCTGCACGATCAGCGGGACTACGCAGTGCGACCGCATTCCCTCGGCAGCGAGGCGGCGCTCATTGGCGTACTCCTGCTCCTTTTCGAGATCGCGGCGAAGGATAGGCTGCTGATGACGGAACACCCACCCGACGCTATTCTCTTTCGGGTCAATCTCCAGCCCCGGCCGGAAATAATCAGAGACGAAGCCACCCTCAAAGGCCATAAAGCGGAAGACATCCCTTTCATGCTGGTACAACGTCAGCGCGGCACGGTCAAACGGCACAACGCGACCGAGCGCCTCGGCAATGGAGTGGAGAAGGGCCTCCGCCGACAGGCTTGTAATCATGGCGTTATTGATTTCAAGCAGTGTGCGGTTTCGCTCCGCAGTGGCTGTTAACTGGGCATTGAGGGCCTTGATGTGCTCCGTCGCCCGAATGTTGGAGATGGCCGCGGCGGCGTGGTTGGCAAAAGCGCGCAACCACCCGAACCGCTGTTCGTTCAGCCGGACGCGACTAAAGACGCCAAGCACTCCTAGGACTTCCTCCCGGACGATGAGGGGCTGTCCGGCAAAACTCTGAATCCGCTGCGTCCTCACCCAATCGGGCCGGGAGACCCACAGTTCTCTCTCGGAGCTCTCTTGGAGAAGAACCGGTTGGCCTGTTCCGCCGACGTGATTCGCCGTTAACGTAGTGTTCAGGGGTAGCCGCCGGAAGTAGCCGTCAATGCGCGTCCAACCCTCCGCTGTGCCCTCCACCGGTCCATTCTGAGACACTGGATTGCCGGCGCTCGCCACCAGATGGAGGCAGCGGGTCTGGTCCGGGCATACGCTCCGAAGGCGGCAGGACGCGCAGATGTCACCCGGGGCCAACAGCCAAATGCGTGCCAGAGCAACATCAGATAGTTCCGCCAACCCTCGCACAATCGTCTGCAATAAAGCATCGAGGCCTCGGGACTCGGCGACGGCCAGTATAATCCTTTCCAGTGAGTCGTTGTTCACATGCGTCCTTTACCGTCTGTCGTCATTCATAGGTAGCACCACAACCAGGCGAACGACAAGAGGCCTGACAAGGGAACGCTAAGCCGTCTGGACGTGCACGTCATCAGGGACCAGAGCCTGTCCACGATGGAATGCATCTTCGAAATCCTCCAAACCGTGGCGGCCTCCGTTCACAAGTTTTCGGGCTGTAGCCAGGTCTCCTCCTTGCAAAGCCCGCCTGATGCTGGCCTCCTTGTCCTTGAGGAAAGCAGCAAGGAGTTTGGCGGCGATCTCCGGATCGTTAGCAAGGTCTGGGTCGCGGACCAGCTGGCTACCCAGACCGATAGCGCTGCTGTACTGCCGGTAGTTCGCCCGACCCGTTAACTGAACGAAGCCACGGCCTTTGAAGCGCACCCCGTCCGGTGGTCCAAGGTTACCGAGGTCCCGTCGATTGTCGTACTTGTCGAACGGCCGGCCGCCCGCCGTGGTGTTAAACGGTGAGACGAGTTCGTCGATAGGTTGAAAAGC